>Ga0307509_10002116_pt1 | contig 32691 bp, 30 predicted proteins | sample 10_EM_MG_FD_202245 | JGI IMG/M metagenome (GOLD analysis project Ga0307509, IMG submission 202245) | Populus trichocarpa ectomycorrhiza microbial communities from riparian zone in the Pacific Northwest, United States - 10_EM | ecosystem: Host-associated > Plants > Roots > Unclassified | place...
CCCGCCCCCGCCCCCCCCCCCCCCCCCCCCCCCCCCCCCCCCCCCCCCCCCCCCCCCCGACGTATCTTGAAAGTAGGATGCTTATACTTGCTCGCATAAATTCCTACTTTCTTCTTCCTGAAACAAAAGGAAAGAGGGGTGATTTAGCAGACTGTCGGCTGGTACCATTGCCCACGAATTCCAAGCTTTCCCGGCGCTTTTTTGTATGTGGAGAAATAGCTACCTGTGGAAGGGTAGAGGGAAGCGGTGGGAATTGCTCCGCACAAGGGTACCCGGCATAAGTATTGGCGGTTTCAGCGGGGATGGTGTGGGATAAGGTTGAGTAGCTTCTGATGGGGAGAAAAGGAAAAAGAACTGGGTGGGTTTATATTAGTGCGGGGTTGGTTGATACATCATATGGTATCAATCTTGTGGCTTAGAGCAAGGAAAGCTAAAGTAAGCAGACGGGAAAGGAGGGGACGACTCAATCATATCGATTCCCCTCCCTGGCTTCTTTCACCCCTCTCTGCACTCCGACTTGCCGGGATATACCTCCACATCACATCGCAGGGGTCAACGCAATGAGAAGAAAGTCTGATTAGAAGTATCATAGTTCAATTGCCTTGTTCAGGTTTACCCCAGCTGCTTTAGATCCCCCAACGGTGGGTGGGGGCTTGTGTGAGTGTGATTGATTTGTATAGTGCGGAGTCAGGGCAACAAGTGACCTCTCATCAACATCCCGTTCTGGATGTTAACTCACAGTTCAATGGACCCTGATTTATATGATTAGTCACAACTGCCGGAATTCGCGGATGGGAATAGAACATGCCCTGGAATTAGTAAGTACTACCTGAAACATCTTAGCCGCTTTGAATCTGTCCAAAGCATAGTAAGTAATCATTTTGGATACGTTTTCAAATCTCCGGATCATGGGATATGGTTCGTTATCAGAAGGCCTGGATGGAACTTGAGGGATGTTCGCTGCGTGTGGGGGTTCGGTAAAAGGCCAGGCTAGCGACCCAGCTGGAAGGGGTTTTCAGCAAGCCTTCCTTACGTTTCTATGATAGTCTATTTGTCCACCGCTTTGTATAACACTAGCTCAGATGACCCGGATGGCAGCTCCCTTATCTCCAGGGGGGTTCGAGTCCAGGGATGATACTAGAGCGAACACCGAGTCTACTGTCTAAGCCCGAGAAATCTTCCCAGGTGTATGTATTGTCACATATCAAAAAAAACCCCCCCCCCCTGAACTCGCCAAGTAGCAAGGGGAAAAACCTTCACCATTCTAACAGACGGTGCGTATTGTGAGTCGCTCATCTAGTTCTGGTAGTTACCCTGGGGCGCTCAGTTATTTTTGATATGTAACAAAAGCATCGGACCTGGAGTGAGTCCTAACATATACGCCACAACTTTCCACTCACTCTCTTGAACGCCCAAATCCCAGAGGATATCATACCCCCCTCTCCCCCCATCCTAGAAGCTCACATCTGTTTTTTTCAACCTGGTCACGAGCGGCTGATGTGCCGCCGCTCGATTCCGCACCCTTTTTATGTACGAGGGGTCTATGGAAGTACAGGGAACCTAGCAAGCAAGCAAGCAAGCAACACTCAGCCTCATTTCTCTACTAATGTTCCCTCGAGCTTTGTCTCACGCTCCTGCTGCTATTTCGGTACGCTAGCCTAAGGTTCAAAGTTTCACTACCCTACTAACCTCAAGCCTTACTGCTTCCATGATGCTGTCTCCTCCCCCTCTCCTCTCGTTCTGGTATCATATCATACTTTGTACAAACTCCCTACAACAAAGCATAACCCTAACCCTGCCCAAAAAGCCAGAAATTAATTTAATGATCACCCAACCCATGCCCATGTGCAATTTATCGCAATCGCCTACCGGTTACTTGTTACCGCCGGGCTATATTATAGTATCCCTATCATATCATATATGTATCCCGGGAGTACAAGTACAGTAAGTAAGTGAGTATCGCGGATCGCTCTGTGCCCTGGAAAATCCCTACAGTAACTTAACCAATCTATCACGCTTACATTACACAGACCCTACCACGCCGTGTGCGCAGCAGCAAGCACTCGGGTATCATATTTGGAATGCGGTCTCGTAAATTAACTCACGGTAGCACTCGATAACTCCCCGATTAGAAAAAGTAAATAAAAATAAAAATGATAAGGAAGATAAAAAGTGCCGGCTAGGGCGCTGCGATGCGCTTGCGGCTCCGGGGGTTAAAGTGCGGGTATGCTATTATAGAACCTACCTGGCTGGGGTAATGGTTTTTTTTTTGTGGTTCGGTAGCGCTTTGATACTCGTGACTTGCCTGACGGTTGTGAGAGTGAGTGTTGTTGCGTATGGGCAGAATCCTGAGGCTCCGGGCAAGATTCTGGACTTATGCAGTAGGGGTCGTTTTTGCAAACGTTAGGTAGCTACGAGTAATAGCTATTAGAATGCCGGTAACTAAGGACGTACTCTAACTTAATACTCGTGCGGATATTATAGTGCAGTATATAGCGTAGCGCTATCCTAGAACGCCACTTTCTCACCGGTAAGTTAACTTATAGTATCTGATCGCGCCCAGTCGCTCCGAAAGCGCCGGATACCCGACCTTCACCACTAGCATCCTACATACTGTATTATACCCGGTAGACAACAACCCCCGGTCAACCCCACACAAAACTACTCTCCCATCCCTTCCTTACTACCTTCCTTCCTTCATCCATCCCATCGCCTACCCACAATACTACAAGTACTTAACAACACATCCCTCCCCCCCGTCCTCCCGATAACCATACATCACCTACCCGCCACAAGGGAAATAAAACAAAAAATAAATTAAAAAAGATGTCCGCCCCACCACCACCCATCATAAAAAACATCCCCCTCCCACCACCTGCAGACACCTCCCTCCCCGCCGCAATCGCAAACCCAAACACGACCGCCGGCGCCTGGACGCTCTGCAGCTGTCTGAGCCTCCTCCTCCTCATCGGCGGCGGTGTAATGCTATTTCCCATATTTATCGAGATGCTGTTCATGTTTGTGGTTTCGTATTTGGCTTCGTATCGGGGGTGAAGGAAGGCAGGAAGGAAGGAAGGAAGGGGTGTGTGGTTCCGCTTGCGATGGGAAAGGGAAGGGATCATGTCCTTGCGGAAGGAAGGAAGGAAGGGGGTGGATGGACGAGGTTACGTTACATCACTATCACTATTATATTACTCTTTATTTTAAATATCCGAGATCTCCGTTACCCGCGAAAGTAGATAACTGCAAGTAACGGGGTTTTGGGCCAGACGTGATCATAATTATGTACCGTACCTGGGGAGGGAGGGAGGGGGGGAAGGAAGTTTCTATTTCTTTTCTAGATTTTTTTTGCCCGGAGATTGCATGATAACTACTGTGCAGTACAAGTACCGGTACGGGTATAGTACTCGTACAGTACGCGCCAGTGCAACAGGAACAAGCCACAGATGGGCCACTACTAATTACCACACATCAAGTCCTAGTAACCTCCGGCAATTCCCCGGCAAAAAGGGGGAAAAAAAAAAGATTAGTAAACTAAAACATCCCCCTCCGTATTTGGAAAGTGTCCGAGGTTGAGTTGGTTGGTGGTGAGTCAGTTGGATCTGGATCACTGAAAAAGTGTTACTTGCACCGCCGCCGCCGTATACGGTTACAGTACGACACCGGTACTCCGGGGTAACTGTAGTGTGCGGTACTGCGGGGATAGTGCCGCTGTCGCACTCGTTCGTGTGTTGAGGGGGGGTAGTAGGGCAAATGTGAATTGGTAGTGTTCGTGTGATTTACGCTGCAGTGGTGGTGTCATGCGTTGTGGACTCGGGCGCCTGATTCAATTGTGTTTCACCTGGTAGGTAGGCTGAAGCCCAGGGTCAATGATTGCCCGTGCGGAATATTACCTTTGCAATGGGTGGGTTTTGTTGTGGATATAGGAAGGGGGAAGGGATGCGAGTGATTGTCTGTGCAAATTTTCCATGAAAAAAAAGAAGACATAAGATCAAGTTTGAAAGATGCTGTATTAACGTATTGAAGCTTTAAGGGAAATTAGAACTATGTACTATGTATCTATCAGTGCCTTCATCCATCTATACATTTCCCACCATTCCCACCAACCCGAGAAAAACAGCCCAAACGGATAAACAAAAACCGACCTCGCAATGAACAGAATGAAACAGTAAACCAAAATAAACAAAAACCGACCGTGTAGTGAGTAGAACGAAACAGTAGGCTAGAGAAAAAGAAAAAGATTAAAAAAAGATAAATGAGAGAATTACAAAACTTTTAAAATTTACCCCCCTACCCAGAGGTTGGTTTACTTCTCAAAGGCGATCCCAAAAAAGTTCAAGTACTCCAAAAGATACTCGGTAAGCCCCAATCTGGCCAACTCGTCTGCAATCCCCCAAGAAACTCTCCTCCCCGCCTCAAAGTCCTCTTGAAAGGCCTTCGCAACTTCCTCTAAATCTGGCCTCGTCGTCTTTCCCACTGCCATAACACTCCCAGCGTGCATCTCCTTCAGGGTATCCTCGAACACAGCCCAAGCATCGGCCTCCGGCCTCCACTCGCGCATGCGCACGCACTCTGCCAAATGCTGCTTGTCAACTTTTCCTACGCTCCCGCACTGCGGACATATGCTAGGCGCGTTAGCAAATATCGAGTTTGATAGGTACATTTCGAGCACAAGATAGAACTTGGAAATGCCCACTTGCGCGATAGCAGCGGAGACGGTGGCTTCAGGAACCATTTGGTTGTTGGTGGTGGTTAGGTATTCTTGTTGATTCCGGAGGAAGGTTTGGAGCTCTTCATGTGGAACGGAAGAAGAAGCGAGGCGACGGGTCATAGCAGTGGTGTTCTCGGTGAGTACGCGCAGACGGTAGGCACTCCATTGTGGGTATAGTACTGACAGATCAGTGTAGGGTCGTACGTTTGTTAGGAAAGAGATGTCCCAGAGACCCACGGCTTTCGCGCGGTAGGAGGTTACAAGGGTTATTCGGTCCGGAGAATTTTTTGCCATCAGCGCGAGGTGCTTGAGTGAGCCACCTTGGAGGACGGCGGCAGAACCAGTGCCGGGTTGGGAGATCTGTGGGAAGGTTAGTGAGGTGGACGGATTAATGAAGGGGAATTGCCCGTAGAAGACTTACACCAAAGAGGCTCCCGTCTCCCCGCTGGATCACGGTTTCTCCGCCGGCCATGTCTGTGGTGTCTGAAAGCATTACGACGCAGACGAATGGGTAACTGTCGTAACTGATAATTGTCCCGTTAGTGAAAATGTTCGGCCCGTTCAATGTCTTTCACAAACTCACTGCCAAGGCACAATCAAACCACCCTCCCCGCTCACTTCCTCTACAATCTCTTCTTCGCTTCTCTTCTCGACCTCAACTCTCGCGGCGCCGCTCCCAACTTTACCAAACTTTCCACTGGTAAGCTCCCGTGCAACCCTACTCAACATCTCGCCCCTCTCCAACCCTTTATACTTCTGCATATTGACCTGGACATTTGCATGGCCAACCTCTATAGTCTCCATCACAATCTCCAGCTCGACGCCCGCGGCGAGACTTACGGCCCTCATCACATCAGGATGAGTCCAAATGTCCTTAAAGAACTGGGAGTGTGCTGCCGTGTTGCGCACGATGAGATTGTGGTTGCTGAAGGGCGTGGCGGTCTTGTCGAGGTAGTCTGGGTTTAGCAGGGCTTTACGTAGTAGTGGAATTGCTGCAGGTGAAAAGAGTGCGAAGGGAGCGGAGCCAGCGACAGGCGAGGCTGCACCGGCGGGGCGAGGCAGTGAGAGGTCTTTGAAGGTGAACTGTTCTGGTGGGGTGGCCGAGATTTTTAGGTGCTTCTATTGGAATAGGATGGATTGTTAGTATTTTGTTTGTTTGTTTGGGGAATGGGGGAATGGGGCGGGACTGGGGGTGTTTGCGCGGGAAGTGCAAACCGAGGTGTTTAGAGTGGGAGGAAGCATTGCGCCTAGAGGGTATAGGAAGGGTTTGAGAAAAGTCAATTTATACAGACTGGAAGACCAGCTATCTGGAGGGTGTGGAGGATGGAGGAAAGGAAGGAAGATGGAGAGAAGGAAGAAGGGGAGGGGGAGCTGGTTGTAGTGAAGGAAATTTATAGAGATGGGGCGTGGACGGAATGAATTGGAATTAAGGGCAAGCAAGAGCTCGGAACACGAGGGGTAAAAGAACATCGTAGGTCCTGAACCAAGAACCCCCACCCTCATTCTCCGCAAGTTCTTGAGATTTCGGGAGTAAAAAAGTAAAAAAGACAAGAAAAATTAGTCTTTACCTTTGCATCAAACTTGGTTTCTAGGACCTCACGCCCCCCATAGATTCTGGGGGAGCTATGATTGCTGAATATACAGGGCCCTTTCATGACTGATTGTATAGTAGGTACGTTTCCCAAAGAGTGTGAGGTGGTGATTATGCCTGTAGGAAGAGTGGTGGTTTGTTGAAAGGTAGAGACAATGTTTGTTTACTTGCTTTATAGATCAGGTAGTGCTGTTGATATGTATGATATTTCAATTGTTTGTGCCAAACATTGGTTGGGTCGACGAGAAAGCATATACATATGTGTATATATAGTGTATACCCTACATCCCTCCCTCCCTCTCCCCCCTCCACCGGCCTATCAAATCTCAAACGGGGCTATCCGGAAGTGATTTCAGTCATACACAGCATACCATACCACACCGTCTTCTCCGGTGTCCCCGAAACAATCGTGGCCCTGAAATAGGCCTGGTACGACTATACAAACGGACCATTGGCAACTCGTAATAGCATCCAGATACAGACACAAACCCCAATGGGGCGGTGTCCCTGCACCAAGGAGGTAGTCGTTATTGCCCATCTGAACGAATGTTCGAATGACTGTGCCTCCAGAAGGAGCCCGCACTGTACTATACGTATGCACCGCACTACTCAATGTTCACACTAGAATTATTATTATTGTTACCACCACCACTGCTGCTGCCGCCGCTATGCCATCTATGTCATGGCAGGATGGATGGAGGCTCAACGCCTAAAGGCGGGTAGGCGGAATCAACAGTTAGACCATGCCGATGATGATATTATTGGACCTGTTGTTTTTTATTTTTATTCTTTTCCCGCAGGGTGGCTGGTTAAATGGCGCGGTATTGTAAGTACTGCTGTGTTATGGTGATTCGTCCTTTCAGCTTTACCCCAGGAGTGAAGCTGACCAGATTCCCATTCACCCATTCTTCCTTCCGGTGCCGTCCGCCTTGTGTATTGGTCGGCGACTCACCTGCTTCACTCCCCCGGGTTGTTTCCAAGTAAGTCTAGCGTTGGGCTGGCCTGGAAATTCGTGGTGGTGAAAGGGTTAGATAGCTAGCCAGGATATCAGCTTGAGCGTGGGTGCACCATTACACAACTTGGTAATACCGATACCTGGTGCTTCCCTTTTCCATCTGCACTGTACTGTAGGCTGCTGCTCATCGTGCGTTCGTTCATGCGTGAGCTACCGCCTCATGTCATCGTGCGTCGGCTGTGCAGATATTGCACTCGAGTAGAAAACTCCATCGTGTGTGTGTGTGTGAGACACTATCTCCCCGCTCGCACGCCAGGATTATGTCTCGGTAGGAGATGCAGGCGTGAATGGTACTTGCATTTTCTCCTATTTTCCATTTCGCCTCTTCAGATGGAAGCAGAAGAAGCTAGGTAGGTAAGGTGTGACAAGGGAGTCGCCGGATGTTCCGAATGTCCCTGTCTCCGCATTGGCGAATCATAGTAGTTAGACGAGGTTCCGGTTAATAGGGTCAATTGGCCTTCTCTGGTTCTAGAAAGTTTTTGTTTATGTCTCGAAGACTTCTTCTGCCCCCCTTCTTCTGTCCCCCTTCTTCTGCCCCTGAAGGATATGCTCTTTCATGAGGGCATTGGAATGGGGGTTGCTCAACATTCCGGGTTAAAGTTAGGCCGAGTTCAAAACAGCTGCGTTGGGCGCAACGGGGTTTAGCGCACATTGACTTAGACGCCGCTTCGTTGCAGAGCCCGCTCTCGGATATGATAGTGCATAAATTGTCTCGACGGGTTTCTAGAAGCTATGATATTCATTTGAGACTCAAACGGCGAAGGCGCTGTGCCTCGTACACTGGTCTTCTCGAAAACCGTTGATCAAGCGCTGGTGCTACTACCGTATGGGGGGTTGACTTGGGTGTCAAGTTGTGGCTTTGTGGCTTTTGCCCGATCGCCTAAAGGACGGGCTCTCCCATATCTCACCAGGCATCTTTCCTTAGGATAGCCGCATTTCTCCCCTACTAGTGGGAGGGATACTGTATTGTACCGGTACCTTGAAATTCCCGACTTTAGTTGGAAGCGCTCACTCCACTGCCGGCATGGAATCCAGGTCTCACCCACAAGGACGAGGTGAGGAAAAATTCACATTCTTCGGAAGTAAAAATAAAATGAGTATGAAGTGACCCTTCTACCATAAGCCGCAATTCATGAGTGTTCAGACACATTGGCGCCAAGGCAGGTTGTACCATCAACGTAGGATGCCCTAATACTCTATAAATTACCAAGTAGAACACTGTATCATACTCGAGTATGATGCCTTTAAAATTTGCGCCACTACGCTGTACGAGTACAACCCTCTACCTGCTACGGTAGACCACCCGAGCTAACCTGCGATCCCCGATCTTAGTAGCTTCCGGAAAAGGTGCCCAAGGCGTGGCCGCCAATTGGCATAAAATATGTATGATATTCTATTAGCGCTATTCGGAACACAAACCCACAGAGGCGTGGGTAGACGACCAGAGTTTGTTCATTGAGGGTAGGCGAACTCAGGGAGGCTCATGCACTCGTACTCGAACGCCCTATGCTTGTAAGCCGCTGCTACCGTTGGGGAAGAACGCTGCCAGCCGCGAGGCGTAAATCTCCCCTGTTCCCCTGTGGTGCTTAGTCGCTCGTCGTTGTTGAATGGAATGATCTTGGTGCACTGGGCAACCTATCAAAAAGCGAGATCTGATCGCCCGATGGGCCATCTAATCTGATCAAATCATCTCCGAAGGTTGGGTTGGGATTTTGCAAACAAGGTTAAGATGCAAAACTACCGAAGACTATCAAAATTTAATATAATACCGAGGCCATAATAATATTATCGGCTAAGCACACATTATGATTGGAACCTGTTCCTGGCCACTCTTATGTATAATATATTCCGGCAGGGTTAGCATTCAGGCACCACTTATCAGCTCCACAACTCCTTGTATGCGATGCACCCTTAAGCTATGAGAGCGTGAATCGGATTCTTGGTTACTGGGATTGGAGCGTGCCATGACAATTGAACCCTCCGATGTGCCTCTTTTAGCGGGTCATCCTTCAGCAGCGTAATTACGCGATGACAACGGCCCCTCCGACTGCTCGTTGGGGTGGTGCGCACCCTGGGCCGAACGAAAGCCCATGGAGGAACTATCTCTCATCCATCGGAGCCAGACCTTGCAAAGAATCGTGTCCTTGGAATCTCCCATTCGTACCCAATTCCACGCAATTTGGGGCCCAGTTGAGCACTTTGCCAGCTTTGGGAAGTTTTTTTTAGTTTCGACAATGCCTTAAGTGTGTTGCATAACACCCGATCACCCAACATCCGCTTATACGCTACAGAGCCCCTAAATCAAGCGGCGATTCTTCTCGTAGTGATGACTGGCTAGCTCCTCCTGAAAAACAAGTCAACGGTACCTCGTCTCATTATCGGAAGTGGCCGACTGCCGAAGCCTAGGTTCTGGGGAGCGGTCTTCAGGTACAGAATAACTGAGTCCCATCTGACTGAATTTTTCAGCTTACTCTGCAACGAAAAGCAAGGAACCCAGTCCCAGGCCATCGGGTCGCCTTCACCCACCCGCCCTCCCACAGACACCCGACTCCGGAATCCTAATTGACAGGTTAACTTCTGCTTTTCAGCCCTCAATAATGGGTTTGCCAATGATTTTTAGGGAGGAGAGAGGCTCACTTTTCATCGCCTTTGTTTGTCATTCTTTTTGTTAAACACCTCAATTGTTCGAGGTATAGCCACCGCCTTTGTGTGACCGATCTAAATATAATTCGACGGTAAGGGTTAGGGTTACTCTTGCTCGTCCGAACTTTTCCTCGACCTCTGGACATCCCACGGGAAAAGGAAAACTTCACCAATCGTGGAATGAGACTCAGTGGTTTTCCTGGAGCTGTTGAAGCTGTGGGGTTGATGCCTGTAGATTTGTTCAAGGCTTTACCGGGGGGAGGATTCTGTACTGAGTTTGTGCTTTCGGGCTTCTCGGAGAGAATGGTGAGCGATGCAACGTGGAGCTTGCAGACTGGCGATGGCTGTGCTAGTGCTTGGTTGCGATGACCAGTTTTGATGACTAGTTTTATAAGTGTTCGAGAGGAGGTGAGGTTTTTGTAGATAAGGGAAGTGCGAGGTATGTCGTGTGTGGACACAAGACCAAGAGACGACCGCCACGGGGACAGCAGACTCTGTGCTTCCGTAGCACAGTAATGCCCCCCTACTATGTCTACCTGGTTGTGTGATACTCAATCATAGAATGAAGCTTCGGTTTGCATTCTTCACAGTCTTTACAGTGCCCGCGAGGAAACTGGGCGGCGAACAGGGATATTTGGTTGGCAAAAAAGTAAATCGTCAAGGTTAGGGTTACAAAAAATTACTTGTAATTGATCCCTGTTCGTTCCCCGCCTAGTATACGGTGAAGACCGTAGGTTTGTCTCTTTCAACTTACCGCTCCCGTTGGGCGGGAGGCTGGGAAGCCCACCCCAGACCCCGATGGAAGGAGTTAAACCTGATTACTGGTCGTGTGGTTCTATTCTGAAATATCTTACTCCATCTCGAAAGGCACTAACAATAAGCTCGAGATCTACCAATACGGCCACCGCACCCAGCACCATCAGAGGAACGGAACGGCACCTTTGGCAGCCATGCAAGCCCTTAGCCATGTGTAATAGATAATCACAGCCACAGGCGAAGTGCGGAATCTAAGACTAAGTCTAAGACAGGATATCGATGGTCAGAGCTTTATGAAAGCCATTTGCCAAGTTAATTTAAACTTAGTCTCACCCTCTGCGGGCGGTACTGTGCTCGTGAGCTTTGAAAATCCGGGGTATTATTGCTCCACACGGCATCTAAGCTAGCTCTGCGCACAATAGTACCGGCCGAGAGAGTTGTAAATTTACGTAAGGACCGGCGAGATATTGGATACTGAGCAGCATTTCCTACCGTATCCCGGCGATATGCACTTTGTACAGTACAATCCACCTATCACACTGTGCCTTCGGCCTCTAGATCTTTGTGCTGTAAGTGAGCATGCCTTCAGGATGTTTGCACTTTCACGATTTATATCACAATTTTTCCTCAGCTGAGCGTGATTATTAAACATACAAGCCTAAAGATTCGACCGGGCTCTGTTCCTACCCCCTCCCTGCGCCCGTTAAGCATATCTTAGAAAGCATGTGGGGAAATATCGTTAAGAACACGGTATGGCAAATTATTGTGCTAATAATACCGACGCCTGTGTTCCCACAAATATACACAAGAGTGACCTGGCGAGACATGATAACACCTCAACCGAAGGTGAAAGGTGAGATTAAAAAGAAAAACCCCCCACACACACCAAATACACCATGGAAGCGATGGCACTTGGCACGCTTCGAGTTTGGGGGGCGGGGGGTTCCTAAATCAAATCACTCCCCCACTAGGGGGAGAAAACGTGTGGGCAAGTATCATACTTGTCCCGTATAATCTAGCAAAAGTCGGATTATTGGAGCTAAAGCGAAACTGAGGCGACCGAGCCAACAGGCGGGCACGAAGAAGGCAAATTTGACACAGCTTAAGCATATGCAGCAGTGGTTAGCCAGGTTCAAGAAAATCCTCCCTAGCGTCATTCCGGCTTTCGCCAGATTATACGGTACATTACCGTATCTAGAGAAAACCTTCAAAACTGACTGTGGCCTAGTCTGTGCCACCATTGACCCCCACCCCAACTGCTACCACCCAGCCACAGCTACCCTTACGTATACCTTCCCCTAAGACCCTCCCTGATTCATCATCCTCCAGCAGAGGAAAAAGCACTCCCTTCCCCAAATTTGGTGGTAGCGCGGCCCCATCATAACTCTCACTTCTATCATACCACGACTAGGGGGGCTTTGCGGCCAGCTTTGACAGGCGGGGTTTCGTTCGAGGGTGATGAATTCGACTGACTTCCCTTATCGGAGCTGCGCTGGGAATCGAAGGTTCAGGCGGCCTCCGCTCTCCTGCGACCTCCTGACTCTCCTCCCTTCCCAGGCGCACCTTCACCTTCACCAGGGCTGTTGGAGCTTGTATTGGGCACTATACGTGTGGCTCCCTAGCAGTCGGTTTCTTTTTTCTTTTCCCTCTCTATTTTACGGCCGTTTATGGTATATGATGCTCGCCACCGTCACTCACCCCAGCAGCAAATGGGGCTAATTTTTAGTTGACTTTTTCGCTGTAAAAGTTCGTGGATCGTGGAAATATTCTGCACTGTGGGCAGTGGTAGCAGAGGTACTGTGGCGTTGCGTTGCTTGTCGTTTAGTATGAACACCGAGGAGTAGCGTAGCAATAGCTATTTTAGGGAAGACAGTGTCGAAGGCTGGAGCTAGCTCTCCACAGACTGGCCTTGGGGACTGAAGGCACGCTTGATACCTACCTACAATCAGGGGGTGGAGCTGAATATCGAGGGTAGAGGCGCGAGACCCATTGAAACAGGGAGTATTGATATACTCATCATAGTCACAGTTCCAAACCTGAATATGTCGCAGGCTTTCTTGAATAGATAGATGCTAGGAGCGAGCTCTTTCTGAAACTCATGTGATGCATGCACTCTGCTGTTTGCCGAGATAATGGGCCTGTTGGACCTCAGGGGCGATTAACACTGGTATACTAAATTGCCGCTAGGCTCCTCGAAGGCTGGCTGTAAGAATGTGTCGTGATTCTGGGGTTTAGCATGCAATTAAGAGTGATCTACAGCAAGTTTCTAAACAAGAAATATGAAACGCTAAATAGGATCTGGAACTGCCCGAATTTCCTCGTTCTCATAAGTTAAGCCGGCATCTCAGCCCGTAGGCAATGGCTTCTTACTCACAATATATCACTCGTAAATGGTTCACGGTTAACTAGCTTTACTCAAGTAGGTTACACAAATTACCCCACATTATGCCATGTGTGCTGTGCCCCGCACACCATAACCCAATGTCAACAACAAAACCCAGCGGGATTAATCCCCTTCAAACCAAAGACTGATATCTCTCATGATGGCCTATAGGCTACCCCCTTATTCTTGGGATTCCCACATCCACGTAATAGACCCGGAGAACTTTCCCCTGAGTCCTGACAGAAGTATTGACCCCTTCTCTCCCATCTTTTCCCCGCTTCTCTCGACCCCCCCTCCCCAGCCCCCACCCCCCCCAGCACCCAACCCAACTTCCCGCCTCCGAAAACCTTAAACCTAACCTGTGACATGCAATCCATCTAGCATACACTCCACTCCCGGCCCCGATCTCCGCTGCCCAAAAGCACTGCGAAGCCCAGTCCATATCCCACCCCGTCATCGTCACCCCGTCCGTCTACGGAACCGACAACACGATTCTACTCGCAGCGCTAGAAGCCTTCTCCCCGAATGCCATCGGGGTAGCGGTGCTAGACCCCTTCTCCGACCCGCCGCCATCCCCCGAGACCCTACAATCACTGCACGACGCGGGCGTTCGGGGCCTGCGCATCAAATCCGCGGAAAATCCATCGGAAAGCATCCTCCGCGCCCACGCCGAGCTCTGCAAGTCGCACAAATGGGTCCTACAATTGCACATTCCCCTGGACGCCTTCGCCACCCTGCACAAGCTCATACCCACCCTCGGCGTCGCCGTCGTCGCGGACCACTTTGCCAGCGTCAGCGCGGGCCAGAATCCCTACTCCCAGCGCGGCTTCGCCGAGGTCGTCGACTTGATGAAGAGGGGTGAATTGTGGGTCAAGATCTCGGCGCCGCACTTGGACTCGCAGTTCGGGGAGGATGGGAATTATGCGGATATGGGGGTCGTGGCGAAGGAGTTGCTCGGGGAGGCTCCGCGGATGTGTGTTTATAGCAGCGGCTGGCCGCATGTGCAGGGGGCTATGGGTGGTGACCCGCTCGCGATCAGGCCGTTTAGGGATGTGGATGACTCGGCGTTTGTGGATGTCGTCAAGGGGTGGGTGGGAAATTGGAGGGCGTTCCACCAGATTATGGTGGATAATCCGAGGAGGCTTTGGGGGTGGGAGGGGAGGGATTAGGCATGATGGCGGTGGGGAAAAAGTCGGGATTGGAATTGGTTTTGTATAGATGATGGGGATGTCATTGTGGATCCGGCCGCTCGTTGAATGAATCTTGTTTTTAAAAATCCAATTTGGGTTATGCTTGTTATGGCGGGTAGAGGCTTGGTTGGTGGGGGCCCTTTAGGGTTGGCATTGCCGTGATACTGCTACATCCCACACCACTGCCGTGCAATCTCTATAATCTACGTGGGTATTCGAGTGACGCCGCGTGAAATAGATTGCGTCTCAATTTCGGGTGACTGATTTAGATGGAGCAAACAAGGCCTTAAACTAGCGGCCAAATTAAGCTTTGTCCATATGTATTGCTCCGGTGCCGATCAAGTAACACGAAACGCCCAACCCATACAAAACACGGACCGGGAAGGGAGCGGGTCTAAACGGGCAAGTGCATGAGTTGAAACACACCAAAGAAAAGTCAACCACTTGAGTGAGAAAGTCTAGAAGAGTAGGAGGCATTCATAATAGCGCGATACGACAGATTTGCCCATTTCTGATTTAAACCTGGAGGTTTGATTTCGTTGGGAAAACCCCTGGTGAGGATTTGGACGGAATCTGCGTGCAGGGTGCATAACCTCTGCGTCTGGTTCACTCCCCGGTCTAACGTTGGCTATGGTGCCTACTCGTTCTACCGCTGCCACTGCTTCGTACCAAAATAGTTTCCATCAGCGTTGAGTAAACTTGGGGAGGCGCTGGACAGTCTTTCTCTGTTATTGGTGCAGTGCTCTTGATATGCACAATTTGTTCAGCAGGGGAGGCGGAACTTGTTTTATCACGGAGAGATACTTCATTACCTATTCGCACAAATATATTGTCTAGCCAACTTTGAAAGTACCGGTTAAAGTTACACTTCAAGTTCATTTTCAAGTTTTTGATTTCATCCGCTCCGTCTTTTAAAAGATCCCTATTGCCATGTTATCGGCCCCAGTTATTCAACATCCCCAAACCCGCAATTTCTTCCAATAGATAAAGTACAGTCAAGCCGATTTCTGTCTTTTAACTTATCTTATGTACTACCCCACTAAGGGCCACAATGTCCGATCCTCGACCCACACCCCTGAGATACCTACTTCCTCGGCGTAGGCCATACCAACAGCCCACCAGTCTCTCCAACTACTATCTTCGAACTTCGATTGTTAATACGGCCCAAGGAGGACGGGACTGCTCAAGGGGTGTGATATCCCGATTGTTACGGCCTGTAGGGGGAGGTGAGGGTCGTCGGCTTGGGTGGCTTCACAAAGGTAGATAGCTGCCATGGTTTTGTTCCTGCCAGGTGTACCTCCTTGCGCCGAGCTGGTATAGAAATCAGGAGAGTATTGGAGGGAAGGGGAGATTCTAGAGAGAAGAGTAAGATGCAACATTCCCAACGGGCCTAGCTAAATTCGATCGGCCTGGAAAGCCTATGTGCCCGAGGATTAGCATAGATAGCTTTGAGAGTAACTTAATTCCTCCACTTCTTTCAAGTTCCGTATCTATTATTATTTTTTAGCTCTTTAGCTTCTCCTATTGCTTCTTGAGCGATCGCGGAATAGGAAATGCATATTTACGGGTAATCTACCTAGTGTTGATACCTGATATCTGGTCACCACCCGACTGCACACAACTGACCCACCACAAGAGTATCTCTTTTCCTATAATTAATAAATTACACTAATTACTCTAATATCTCTAGTACTTTTTTCTAATGAAGTGAAATTGTTCTTGAATTTTTGATGTTAACTTGTTTGGTAATTTGTGAAAACATTTATAGGGAATCATTGCGATTAACGCTTTATGGATGGTCGGCGAGGACGAGTTATCGGTGCCCTGCTAAACTAGTATTCGCCCAGTCTGCGTTCTGGTAGAGTTGACACGCCGTACTTGTACAAGGCATTTTTGGCGAGAGATTCGGAGAATAATAGACAAGCTGGGTGGACACTAAAAACAGGGAAACTAAATACCTTGAGAAACTGCAGCTGGCACTGGGTTTATACAACCTATAGCTAGGCCCGGCGAGGCCAGGCGGATTTTGACAGGCCGGGCCCGGTTTTACTGTTGCCTGGCCTACCTGGCACCTTGGGAACACTGGTAAAGTATTTCCCCAGTGGAAGTTGTCCTTGCTCCAAGAGTGCGCGCTCGGAGAGGGGTTACACCTTCACCATTAAATTAATCCAAACACTCAGACTTTCTCAATGTTAGAGGGAGTCGAGACATATTGGGAAATCTACCATCTTTTTTGAAAGAAACCTAGAAAATCAAAGTACACATAATGCCATTCGCGAGTCACTAAATCCTCCGATCCTAACCTTTCTCCGGGGAGAAATATAAGGTTGTGGATATTCCTCCCCTCTTTTAGGATAAGGACCTAAAGACACGGCTGACCTATCTGGAGGAAACTGAGGACTTTTTGGAACCTTGATGTTGGGTCTCAGGATATGGTTCCACTGGCTAAGCTTTATTTGCAATTGAGAGAAGCCTTCTTCTAGAGCGGGCCAGTATCACCAGTGCTCACCCGGAAGCCGAGGGGGAAAGTAAATATATGGCGGGGCATCTATCATGCATCAAGTACGGTCCCCACACCAGAATAGGAGTTAACACTAAGAACTATTGCCCGGGGTCCTATAGGTAGAAGCAGTTTGCAATGACAGGTTAATCAGTAGCACCTCAATATGTACTTCGCGAGCGTAAAGAAGCTTCTATATGCTCTTGAAGGATGTGTGAGCAGTGGATCATACCCACACGCAATCCTTCCAAACATACGTACACCACTCTCAGTTAGCCCACCCCTCTCTTAAAAATGCGGCCTTTCACCGCCTCCCCTTTTCTCCTCTCCTAACCTCTGTTCTTCTTCAGGCCATTTTCCCTTCTTCTCTTCTCTTCCCCAGCCTTCCCTAACTGGCTCAACTCCCTTGCCTTCTCCGTCCTTCCCCATCACCAGGCACCCCGCCCGTCAATCCCGTTTCCCCTTTATCTGGCTTGCGTCAATCTTTTCCTGTTTCCCGTTCACAATTTTCATTCCAAAAGCTCTCCACAATTTCATCGCAAAGGCAAGATGAAATCTTCTCTCATTACCTTGTTCTTGGTTTTGGCCACTACAATTCATGCCGGCGTTACTGGCAATTTGAGGGTAACCATAATCCTCTCTCTGCCCCTTTTGGTGATGGATGGCAATTTCACTTGCTCGCTTGTTTGATACACAAGATTGTCTTGGTTTCCAATTGGTTGGGGATGCTATGTCTCGAGACAATTATTGTGATTCCAAGAGGACAATCCTTACCCTACTCTTTGGACCCATGCCACCATTTACCCCGCTAACACAAATTGTTAAATCCTCCTAGATCCGTGCTCGTCTGGATAATGAAGCAGAGCGTGCTGCCGGCATGGCAGGTGCCGTCACCCCCGAATACAAGAAAGCTCATGGCGTCACCCCCGAACTAGAGGCTATGATCCTCGCCGATGGGGCTGGCGGCCAGGGCACCAACAGCTACTATGAGAGTTTCGCTCCGGTCAATCCTACTAAAAAGCAAGTTGAAATAAACAGTCATGATGAGTATGTTTTTAGCCTTTCAAACCCCTCGACACTGCCCCGCGAAAGCTTCAAAAAACTAACAAATATCAACTGAAGCTTGGTCATCCCTATCAATCCTCAGCCTCTTGGCCATACTGTGGCCACTGTTATCTCATCTATTATTGCTACGGGGGGTATCACCGTCACCTCCGCCGCCTCCTCTACGGTTACTACGGCTGCTACTTGGAAGATTAGCATCTGTACCTCGCAGGAGCATCCTTCGTGGATACCACCTCTCATTCGTCCTACCGCAGCAGAGAGTGTTAAGCTCCCTACTCCCTCAAGATCTCCAATTACCACAATCACAATGACCCTCACCACACTTACTACAACACTTACCCCACTCCCAACGGGGACTGGCACCATAAGTCACATTCCTTCAAGCAATCCTGTCAGCACTGCTATGCTACATCCAACTTCTTCCTTTGTTTCAACCACACCTATCACAAGCGGTACTTCGGACGGTCCTGTCAGAACTTCAGCATTCATTCCAGTCCCCACAGAGCATCCATCAGATGCTCCTGCCGAGGCTGCACTGGATCCAATCCCTAAGATTTCTTCTTCTCATGTGTCGTTCGCCGGACCTTATCCAGCTAGTACAGCGGGTCATGAGGTTGGGACCGTCTCTGTCTATCCTACCCCTACAAGTAACTCCACCACGATCATTCCTACGGTGATCCCCCCGACTACCTTGGTAACCAGAACTAGGGATCTCACCACGACCATCGGTCAGGCTATCATTCAGTGGGAATAGGGATGGCGGTTTTAGTGTCTTCTTCCTCTTCGCGGTTCCACAATCTCTCTTAAAAACAACTGATAGTGTGAGGGGCTACCGGGCAATTCCTCTTGTTCCAATTCTATTTGAGGGTTAATTGTTGATAACTGCCTCGGAAAATTGATGTTGAAATAGAAAATGTTTTGATGATAACTTGCTTTCAAGTGATTTTTAAATGATCAGACATCGTGACCCACAGGAGAATACTCATAATATATCACTCGTGGAGATAATCAGTTAGGCTCAACACCAGTAGGTTTAGGTTGCCCTAAGTGTAGCTTCTTAATGTTTAATAATTATTGGGCCTGGAAACCATAACACGAAATCTCTCTAATGGAGGTGGATGTGATTCAAGGTTGTCATACAAGAAGGAATCTTAGGCAATTACAATAGGGTTAGGGTTAAAACCAAGCAATTGTCCGATTGGCCAGGCAGCCCATAGTTAGTGTCAGACGACAAGAGTCCAAAACCGTTACTCCCGTGAGCACAGCTATGAGCAAAAGATATAACTGTAGGCCCACAGGCGATTCCTGAAAATCTCTGCAATATGTCTTCTCACCTCACGCCTGAGAAACCAATCTACATTTTTTCACGAAATGTCAGAACCGCTCGCCTTCGCCTCGGCATGCGCCGGCGTAATCTCACTGTCCGGAACCATCCTCTCTTCGTCCATAACCCTCGGTGATGCCATAGAACTCCTCCGGACTCGCTGGGAAATGAACGTCAGAGTATCTACCCTCTCCCCCACCTCAGCCTAAAGGAAAGCTAACAGGAAAATCAGCGCCTAAAACCCTATAACCTCCCAAAATTCCTCTATCCATTCCTCCTTCCCATAACCGACACCCTAACAACTCTCGAATCCAACGTTCTCCTCGCCAGCGACAATGAACTGCTAGACTACCGCTCCCGCCACATGGCAGGATGCAGCATGACCGGCGTCGCCGCAGCACTAGTAGCACAGGTGACGAATACCTCCCTACAGCAGCAATACATCCCGACGATACACTGGATCGTGCCGGCACTGTGGACCAGCACGCTCGTGTTCGCTTTGCTATCCGTGTACTATTCCTTCCTACTACATCACTACTTGAGCGGGTTCGCATGCGCGCGCGATTTGCGAAAGGCTTTTACGCACAGGAGTCTCAGGCCTGTGGAGGGGGAGGGGGAGGAGGGGAGAGGCCTACCGAGCCTTACGGCCGCGGTGAAAATTTGGGCACCGACGTACTTGCTTGCGCTGGCTATCGGGTCGTATATTGGAACTATAGGCGTGTATTGGGGCGTTGCGTGGGGGATGAACCTGGAGGGGAGGGGGGTAGGGAGCCGGAATGTGTGTTTGCCCGTGCTCATACTTCCTCTAGCATTTCGGGTTGATAATGGATTATGCAGGTGTTTATATTCTTCCTCGTTACGGCGACACTAGCGGTAGGTCTTTTTGCGGTGCCGAATACGGTCGGGAAGTTACTCGAGGACTTGGCCAATCTGAGGGGGTATAAGGAGGGGCTGCTCTTTCACGGACACCACGGGATGTATGGATGTCGGGGTATTGCCAGCATCAGGCAGGAAGGAAGTGATGGATCGGAGGTTACTTTTGATACCAGTTCTAGTTTGTTGCACCCTGGTCGTGTTCTCTTTCCTTTTGGGACTAATGTGTGGATAGCGATACCGGAACCGCCAAAAGCGAGAGTTAGAGATGTGGAGAGACTTGGTAGCATGAGGGGGGAGAACGAGGTCGACGGGAGTGTGTTGGTGGAAACGGCGGAGGAGCATCAGCGAGCGTCGACCGCTAACGCTAATGTTTCGAGGGAGGTGAGGAGGGAGCCCTGTGAGGGATTTGCTGTTTGAAGGATCTGGGTTCGCTTGAGCCCAGAGTGATTTCCGATGACTCCCTATAGCTACTACATTTTCGTTTTATTAGAGCACAAGTTTTCTCCTTAGATGCGGCGAGCTCGGGCGGAGGGTGTATAATTTGATTTGTAGGTTTTGGTGTATTATGGCTACGGTATTAATCAATAATATGATATTAAGCTTGAGAACCCTTTACCCCGATAGCCATCACTCTTTCGCAGGGATTCTTAGCTATGTTCGAATAAAGTTAGAGTGGTAGGCGGTGCCTAATTACAATTACGCTAGGTTTTGGCGTAAAAAGATAACTTTTAGTACAAACATCATTCGTCCAAGCATTCCAAACAATACAGATAATTTCTCCCAACACCCACGGGCTATATACAAATCGGCAGCTACTTTTTAACACAAACTACCTCCTTCTGCCCGCACTGCCTCCACCCCCACCTCCCCCCGATCCGCTAGCATCCGCCAAACTAACAACCTCGCCAATACCCGCCTCCTCCTGTTCATCTTCCAGGCCTCTGATCTCTTCTCTGCAGGCCCACCATTTCTCCTCCGCAACAGTGAAGGCTTCCTTCCGGAGCTCCTTGACAGTTTTGTCCTTGTGCGCCCCCGCTTCCTGCTTCGCGATAAGCATCTCGAGCCAAGCAACTGAAGTCCTCGCGAAGAACTCCCGAAGAGATTCGAAGGGGCGGGGGTGCGGGGTTTGGTCCAATGAGGCTTCTTCCGCAACTTCATCCGCAAGATCTGGCTCCTGGATGCCCGGGGTTTCGGGGATTTTCTCGGAGTCTCCGGATTTACCCTTTTTACGCTATTTAGGATTAGTAAGGTAAAAATAAACCAAAGATGCAGAAGAGGATACTAACCAGGGCCTTTTCCTTCCGCCGGAGTTCAATTTCGGCTTCATCGATTTGCATTTTTTCTTCCTCTCCCTCCTCGTCTTCCTCGTCTTGGTCCTCATCTTCGCCATCTTCATCGTCCTCGTCGTCCTCGTCCTCGCTTTCTTCCCACATCGTCTCGTCCTTGCGGGAAAAGATGGTCCTTACCCCATCGAGTTTTCCGAGATCCATAGCGAACATCTCGTCGAATGTGAATTCCCGATCCCCCTTTTCCCAGGTGCCACCGTAGATGTATAGGACGTCATCGAGGACCGCGAGGGCGGCGTTGAACCTTTCGTGGGGGAGTTCGAGACTCATTATTTGTTCCTTGATGACGACGGGTTTCTTTTCTTCTTCGTTTTGTTCGTCGTCGTCGTCGCCATCTCTTCCTACCGCTTCTAGTGCTCTAAGATTTCTTAATAAATCCTCCTCGGCTTCTCTAGCCCTATCTCTCCTTCCACCTCCCCGTTCATTCCCGGCATTCTTCTGAACCCTTGGCTTTCTAAGAATTAATGGGAAGAAGCGATTCCGGTCTATCCCCCATGCGAATAAATCATTGAAAAAGATACTTTCCAACCCTTCATCACTATCCTCCTCATCCTTCACTCCACCAAAAAGTATCCCTCTGCCTTTATGCCAAGCCATCGTAACCCCAACCCTTGGAGGATTTGGAGGATTCCCAGGTTTCTTCCTCCGCTCCCACCGAACCTTGGTCAGGTCCTGATCCATCCTTAGAAACCAAGTGTCCTGATGAACCACCGGCTTCCAAGCTACCGATCCACTAGAAGCCTTGCTCCCACCGCCGCCTTTTTTATGGCCCGCAGATGGTATAGACGAAGACTTGACACGGGAGTAACCCCCAAATAACACAGCCCCCTGCTCATGCGGCAGGAGCGAAAACGAACTCCTCGCCTCGGGCCGTTGCGCGTGTGCGGGTAGGGAGATAGCGGTCCAGGTATACAAATTTGTGTCAAAGGCCCATACGTCGCCCAAGTACTTTGTTGCGGAACTCGTATCTTGAAATCCCCCCACTACTAATATATAGTTCTTCCAAGCCACCATTCTATGCCCACTCCTCGCCGGCGGCCCTCCCCCTCCACTACCCCCCTTCCCACCCCCACTCTTACTCTCCACACGCACCCACTCCCGCGATCCGATATCGAATCTCCAAAAGTCATTATAGTGGTAGAAAGTCCCCTGCTTAGGACTCGAAAATTCCCCACCAAACAGCCACATACTACCCGTATTCCCACCACCGTACCGCGACGTCGTCACGCAGTGTCCGGATCGTGGAAGCGGTGAGTTCGGGGAAGTAATCTGTCGCCATTCATCGTGAGCGGGATTATACACAAACAATTCGTTGAAAAACTTCGCGACAGCACCGTTAAACGTCTCACCGCCGAAGAGTAATAGCTCCTTACCACTAGGGGCCGCCGCGAGGGTTGCGTTCGCGCGCACGGGCGGTGGCACAGCGAGTGGGGTTTCAGTGACTTTCAGGAAGAGGGCTTGCTATTCGCCATTTAATACCTTCTCTCTTTCTCTTTCTCTCTCTCTCCCCTTGCGCGGCGGGGGCGGAAAGCGGGGATAAATACCTGACGGGCATACTCCTCTAGCACCGAATCGAGATCCATGTCATTCTCGTCGACATCCGGACCTTTCTTGCTACTGGACCTTTTCTCCTTCTTGGATGTTTTTCGTGCCGTCTTCTCCGCGACACGGGCTTTTTTGTCGGCGGACTTCTTTTTGGTGTCTTTTTTGCCCATTTTTGGGTCTTGGTGTTCTGGCAGTCACGATTGTGGTTGTTAATTTGAAGAAGGAGAGGTTCGTGAGGCTCTGTTGGTGGGTTGGTCGTCTTCCGATATTGGTTGCTGTGGTGGTGTGGGGGAATTCGTATCCACATGGATTCCAGTATCAGAGTCCAGGCAGAGAGGTTTGGTTATCTTATCTGATTGGTATGGTTAGGTCATAAGATGTCACTCTTGGACTGGTGATGTTTTCAGGTTAGATGAGGATTTGTTAGGAACTGAAAATTCGGGTGGTAGGATACTTTGCTTGTATTGGGAGGGAGTTGAAGCCCGTGAGATGGAGCCTATTCCCCTCAGGCTAGCACTCCGTAAACAATCCTATCGCGCTAGTAACGATAATAGCAGGCAAACCTTGCTTTCCACCAATTCCAGCTCAAGGAAAGAACAATACCCCAACTAATACAACATTATAATATATTGCATGTTCCAACCTACAGCACCACGGGCAAGACAAGTTCATTTTACCATTATGCACCATTATTAAAAGTGCAACACAACCTAAGCATGAATATAGAGTCTGAGGATGCGTTTTAATGTTGGCCCTATCTACATTTTACACAAAAACTACTGCACCCTATAAATTTAACTTAAAACACAGGTGCAAGTTATTCAATCACCTCCATCGCCCGCTAGATGAAATACCCAGCTGTGGGAATAAACACAGCTGCTGTGAAGATTTGAAGACCATAATATTATAACTCTAATGTTGTGCCTTTTTTCATACACACTTCTTCTCGAGGGGGTCATTAAAAAGGGAAAGATATTTCTGCTGATCCCGTGCGGTTCTCGACAGAGGCAACAGAAGCAAGGGGTATGATTTTAGGTTTTTGGTGGCCCCCGAGCGATATCAGGGGAAAAAAATTAAATTAAATTAAATCCAATATTTCTCACGTTTATTCTTTTCACATCTGACTCTAAACATACGCCACTATTCCCTTCAGTGTTAATAATGCCGAATTTCCCTACATCATGTTAGAATATAAACTAAAAACTAGCTTCACACTTTTCTAAAAATGTCAATCGAGTAGCATCAAAAGCACCCCAAGTCGATGCAGATCTTTTTCTATGGACGGGAGCACTAAACCTGATATGAGAGCGATGTTACTAGCAGTTGTGAGACAATGCACCTTGATATTTACTAACCAACATCCGGAGTCGCGTGGTAGCATTGCACCTTTGTGAGGTTGAATCTACCAATCAAAAGAGATACACTAGGGAAACTAGTGTATCTCTAGCACGATGTAGGGAAATTCAGCACTATCAACACTGCAGGCGATACTACTAGTACGGCTTAATCTTTGTGATTTCATACTGAGTGCGCAAAGTGCCACTTCTGCTTAAAACTACAGAGAATCGTTCGCTAACATTCAAGAAGCCAGGAAAAACCTCTATTAAAATCTACCAATAATTCAGGAAAAAATCCGTCACAAGTCCCAGTAAGATCCCGAAATCCAGCTTTCGGGGCCACAAGTATTTGTTCCCGAGTTGATATGATACTCCATGAAATACCCAGCTGGCGCAGTGGTTAATATGTCAAGAACTAATTAACCTCCTGTCGCAATTAGCGGGAGCCCAGGAGTTCGATTCACGCTTACAATGAGTTATTATTGAACGATCCGTCCTGTAGGGCAGGAAACCTGAGAATTCCTCAAATCCTGCCCTATGGGGACTGGGAGATTGGAGAACCTGGCCTTCCTCAATAGGGAGGGCTATGGGGCTTATCAATCCTGCTACGAGGTGGTAGAATCCGACTCTAGACCTTCGGGTTGGCGATCGGCGGGGTAGCAGAAAAGAATGGAAAAAATTCTTTTGCTTCTTTTGTCTTGGAAAAAGCTACTGTGGGTCTTGAAAGCTATGGCCATTTTCAGTCTAGCAAGCTACGCTCTTGTTATCTATTGTCTTGTAAACATTTCCTTTCCAACAAAGCATAGTATAGATAGTGCCTAGTGAAAAGCATAAGATTGGCAGATTCTGGACAGGCGCAGGCGGATAAATACACGATGTTAAAATGAGACCCGCACAATACTTTACTAACTTGGCATCTCGACATCTAGCTGCGCCATTAGGTGGCCAAATAGCACTTCTCAAACTCGTAACACTCTCTGGGCCCAATTGAAGCCGGACACCTTGTATGGGAGCTTCCACTTTAGGTGTCCGGCATCGATTCGGCCGGGCCAGTGCAGAACATAAATAATAATATGTATGACCAATAATGAATCATCTTACGTATGAACCACGACCAGTCCAAACACTCCCTTATCACCCTTACCCCGCCATAATCTCCCTCAATTAACCTGCGAATTTGCTGGTAGGCATCCATTGTTTTGCGGGTGAATTTCCCCCCCTCCGCGGAGAGATGTTCCGACTCGACACGATACCCGGAGAGTGGCTACCTGCATATCGCGAGGAGTAGGAGGAAGTTCACCAATGGGAGTAGCGATTAAAGGGTAGGCAAACGGCGTATATTCTCCAGCAAAATGTGACAGAGGGGAGGCTAAAAGCCGGTGACCGCTGTTGCGACCTTGAACGCGCTGACGGACAGTATTGGTGATGAACTGTACTTACATTATGTATATTTGAAATACTCATACCAGTGATTCCATCCAAAGCACACCGACAGGACACCCCCGCTTCCCACACAACTCGAAAGCCACCATCACCCCCTCAAAGTCAAAACCAAACCTGAGCGCTCCCTTCCATCGAGTGCCCCTCCCACGAGTGACCACCCATGACCTTCCTGCCGTGACGTCCCCCTCTCCATCAATAACCCAAACGGAGAAGCCATCTTACACACGCACGCGCACGTAGTGGTGCTAGCACAAAACAGCAACAAACAACACCACGGAAAACACCCTATAAATAATCCCTATCCCCCGCGCGTCGCCCTGAACCCCCTTCGGACCACTACAAGGCTGCAACATCCCACATATGATAGCTCATGAGTCGATGATAAGTAATTCGCACATTCCAACTGGATCAAGTACGACATCCAAACATATACCCGGCATAACCTTAATGACGATAAATAAGTATCCAGGGTACAAGGAGCTATATAATACAACGCATACTTTCTGTACGAATGATATTCAGCTCAGGCGTGACTAGTCCAAGGCCCAGTACTAATACAAGAGGGGCTCCTAATTACTGTTATTATCACTATTATTATTATCCACCCCCTCTACCGCTAGCAAATACCGCAAGACGCATGGCCAGCTAGCTAGCTATGATAGTATCCCCCGTTTTTTCCTGGTGGGGATGGGTAAAAAATTACGATTGAGTTTGTAATTGGTTGCCTTGTTTTTTTCTTTCAATAGGCTGTTTCAGGAAGGGGAGACGGAGGTTTGGGCGGAATATTCTGATAAGCGGAGCCTGGCCGGGGTCGGAAGTGCACCGCTTTGGAAGTTCTTGGGGGGAGAGGGTGCCGGCGGGAGGTGGCAGGTGGGGTTGATAGGGGATTGTTATAGAGTAAGGTTTTAAGGGGGGGAGGGTGCCTGAAGGGAAGGAAGGTATTATAGGGGGGTATGGGATAGGTTGGGATGGTTGGATTTGTATGGTCTGGGTTGGATACTGGTATTAGACCGGCGGGGGGGTTTCTCGTGCCCAGTTGGAGTTTTGGAGGGTGTAGTCGAGATTTTGTGGGCCTGGCCCGTTGGAGATATTTTACGATACGCCTTGGGCGGACATTTCTCGCCAAATATTGTATACTTTCTTAAGAGATACTTCTATTTAAGCAAGATCTCACGTCTTTGGGGAGGGTATACTATAGAAAGTGCCAACTCAGGTAGTACAGCAAATTCCCATTTCCATATGCTCTTTTTCAAGATACTTTATATTGGGGAGGGTCTTCCGATGCAGTACTAGTACGTCTTTGTTGGCAGAGGCTCGGAGCGCTCTTCTATGAGTGCTAGATTAGGTTAGCTTTTCTTGGGTGAGGGGGTGATGAGGGGCTGAAAGCGGTGGGAAACATGCAGCCTGGGTGTAGTCCTGTTATGTGCCGGTCTCCGGGGCACCCCGCGAGTAGGCAAGAGAGAAAATTAGAACCATCAGGGGTTATTATCGTTGTTTCTTGGTGGAGGAGTGCATATCATAAGATATTTGGTTCATTCCCCGGTCCCGTGGCCCGTGATTATACTCCACTCTTACCCGTTGGCGGGAGGGCTCAGCAAACGAAAGTAGATTTGTTCTAATTACCTAAAGAGTGGTAACCCCCTCAAATCAAATCAAATCCCTGATGGTTCTATCACGCCGTGAGAATGATATCTTCCATGGTCTCAAGCATTCTCTCTGGGAGTCACTATAAGCGCACTTCCACCGTATCTCTACGCTCATAAGTTGCAGCGCAAAACTACCCAACGAGTGGAAACCGGCCGGTATTCTCTTAACCCAATCACAAATGCAACCTAGAACATGCCAGATCGCCAACTCGGGAGTGCAAATCATACTAATGCTTAGAATTTCTCTACTCGAGCTGTTAGGAGCTTGGCGTGCGCTAAAAATTGTGCACTTTGGTGCACGAAGGAGTCACAGAAGGATTAACAAAAGTCTTGGGGGAGATTTCCACTAGCGATATCATAACTTAATTGATTGCCCGCCGTTTGTACTGTGCTAGGCCAGTTTGAACTGGCCCGCTCCCGCTATTTGGATGAATACCTTCTTGATCCGGGGGGATGTTTAGCATTTAACGCGGGCGCAGTGCCGGTAGAGTACGGTACGGTACGGTACTAGTACCGTACACCACGGCGATGGGTGGCTAGCTGCCTACTTTTAGGCGCTAGGTGGTCGTGCCGTACTCAATCATGCGGACCGCAACCATCGCTGCAACGAAAAATTTAGGCCGAAATTGTGTTGGCTCAGTCGATGAGCAATGGGGTTGAATCATCTACCAAGGATAGAATATTTAAGCCCCATTCATTAGCTTTCGATTGAAGGCTCCGGTAGAAAATCGATCAAGCTAAATTATATGAAACTTTAGCTCCCTTACTTACCCGTTATTGTGATGGAATTGTGGCTCACTAACAAACTATCATACGACAGCACATTTGTTAAGATACTAGAAGTGCCTTGAATTCGGGTGCTATACTCCCGCAGCAGACCCGCTAGAGCTACCGTACCCAAAAGAGACACGTCCACAAGGCGCAGCCCAAGCCCACTAATGCTCTCTTCAAACGAAAAAACAAGCCTCACCCCCTCCCACCTACCAGTATTCCAACGATATCGGAATAAACCCCCCCTTTCGCTACAGTGCTTGTATCGCTTCCAGCATCACCTTTGGGAGGGAGCTGTGATAATATCTCCCATCAATCTCACGGGCCTGAAATATACTGATCATGCCAAATATAATGGCCCCCTAAAGACTGTACGGTCGCACGACAGCTGACGGATCGCCGATAATCAAACTGTGGTTAACACACTCAATTAGATCACCAATACCGTACTCACTATAGTCGATTGCCGTTTTCAACCAAGGTTAGCTGCTGTGTCCTTTTTTCCGCGGGCTGTTAGCCGCCGTTATCGATTCTAAGAACTTTTGTAGCGGATGCCGTACCGAATTATGCCACCCGGTAGTTACCCGATTTGCACCTGCGGGCTCGAGCAAGGGGGCTGAGCAGGACCAAAACTGCCTCAAACCTGTCAGGCATGCAGCATTGTGTGAAGATTTAGTCTGTGGATTAGGAGACTGCCCGTGCCACGCTCCCCTTGTACTGTGCAGTCCCTGTACTCGTACATCTATGTGGAACAATACTTTCCGCAAAAGCCTGGTGGTTGGAGCGTAGCCGACCGATAATTGTGTCCACGGGATGCTCCGATTGATCCTCTCGGATCTACGCAAGGATCTGGGACTGGAAATGGTCTCTATTGAAAATTGCAAATTCTCGGTGCTCAAGCGGGTAGCGCGGTGACGGTTCCGTGTGGTGGTCTTCCCCGCATCCCAATGCTTTACGGACTGCGGAGACCATCCTGCAACGGCGCCTCTACTGGCTAGTTTGAAGCATCTATGGTCTATCTCAGTCCTGGGGATACGAGGGCAACGGTTGGTGGCTTTAAGTATGCTGTAGCCACAGCGTCATCCTCAATGCCTGAGGAGATCATTGTTGCCATGTGGTCATTTCAGGTAAATCTTCCAATTCAGGTATGATTAAGGGTTACAGTAAATGATGATTTTCACAACAGATATTAGCAGCAATGTGGCCTCAAGGTCCTTGCCTGAATGCGTGTCTCTATTTCAATTGGTCTATCATAGCAGGGTTCACGAGGCTATACTGAGAGGAACAAGGGGCCTTTGGGAGGCCCTATGTAGCCTATCGCATAGTTCCGACTAAAGGCTTGAAAGATACAGTGTCAATTTACAGTACTAGTAGTCTACCGGTTTCATACTTCAGTCGGACTGCCAAGCCTATAGCGTTATAATATGGTGAAGAAGGGTTAATCAGACCCCGCACTTGAATATGGAGCATGAAGCGCAACCGGGCGGAGGAAAGAAGCTTTCTTCCAAGCAGGATTCTGCATCCTACCAAGTTCAAGTGCGATAGGGTCAGAATAATTCTTGAACATTGGCTGCATTTGAATACTGGCGCTCGAGCACAGTACTGGTATTGTGATATGCCGTTTCGTATGCTGCAGCCTATGACTCCGAACCCTCTGTGCAACCCTGTCCGTCCAGAAGCCTGAATGAGGTCAATGTAAGCCACATGGCTGGGTATCATACTAGTGCTTAATAGTATAGCACTCGTAGGCGGGGTTACAACCATAGACTTACTCGTAACGGTCTATCAATAAATACCAACCCTCTAATCGCTCCAAGCTCCTCCAACGCTTCCAACCTGTCCAAGAACCTAAGGCAATCCCTATATTCCCAAATCAACATATCGATACACACCATCAGGCATTCACATAAAAAAGACGTTCACATAAAAACACGTCGCTGCCCCCGGGCAGAATACGGCACAAAATGATCCGGAGCCAGCCCAATCCCACGCTCGAAGTAAGAGAGCAATACCATCATTATATCCCGAGGTTCATTCTCCGGGCTTTTGCAACACAGCCCCAGCCTAACTACGACGATCCGACACGACCACCCCGGAAGAAGAAAAAACAAAGAAAAAAGAAACCGGCAGCAAAGATAACCGCCGGGGATGCTGAGGTTCCCAGAGGGTAGATATCACTCGGCCTCCATACAATCAAGGAAGCTACTAACCTTGACAGCGCCGAAGATGATTCGCCTGATGAAGCAGGCCCTTCCAATGCCCCCAAAGAGCCCGAACCCAAGGCCGAAACGGAGGCTACTAGAGACAGCGGGAGGCCGAGGCCCCGTAGGATGAGGAATGATCCAGCTATGGACCCGTATATCAAATATTACGACTTGGAATCTGGTGTCCTCGACTTCCGCAAAGTCGGGAGGTCCTATGGTTTCCCCGACATGTATAAAGACGTGGATCACGAGAGAGTTTACCATGTCGAGGAGGCACTTTCGAGGCTAGAAAGTGACGCGGCCAGAATTTACCATCGGATCAAAAAGGACCACGAAAGTGGAAAGTACAAATTTTCGCTCAGTCGTGGGGAACGGAATATCCTACGTAAATTCCTTTTTGTTATGAGGTATCGAAGTCACAAATTCTGGTCCAAATATACCGGGACAATCGACAATTACGACTTCAACGACCGCGACATGCTCGTAGAGTTCTTGAAGGAAAGGTCCATCACCGACCTACGCCAAGTTTGGCTCCTAAATTTGGAGGTAATTTTGAGGACCGAGATTGATGCGGATAAAGAGTGGCTCGAGACTATTGGCCGCGAAATGTTCCCGGCCGACGCGAATATGTACGTGTTTCACATGTCGGAATCGTACGTCGCGTTCTGCGAGCCAGAATCCCCTGAGGACGAATTCATCCTTACGGACAATGGGTTCGGAATATTCGAGGGCCCCGTCATCTTCGATACCGCAAACTTTAAAAGCACAGGTGCCGACGGCTCGCTTCCTCGGTTGCAGGATTCCCCATATACCGAGTTCCACAAGCTGGCTCCTCTATCGCCACGATTGATCTTGATTCTACGATCAAATTTTCTCCGTGGCGGGCCGTTATGGGAGAAGAGAAGGGAGTTTTTCAGGCAATGGAAGGCTTGGCCAGAGGGCGATTCCTTATTGCAAGACTTGCCAATTAATCCTCCAGATGTCCGTTATTGGCTTCTCCCTGGCGGGGGGTCTAAACCGGTTCATACCCTGGATGACGAATTCACCTTTGAGATATACAAGGTGAAAACAAAGCAGGTCCACGTGCTAAATACACTCATGTTGCAGGAAGCGGTTCGTTCAATCACTTGGGTTTCAGATGAATCCCTTGTGAGATCGGTCAAGGCATTTCTGGGAAATCCGAGTTTCATGCTTCACGTGTCCTTGGGTGTATTCCCGGAGTTCACGTCCTTCATGGCTTTGCGGTACCAAAAGCAACGTCTGCTGAGTATATGGGATAAACCCTATCCAACTGAGGAGATGAGGCCCCTTGAGGAATTCAACAAGATGAACGAAAGATTGAGGAAATCGGAGCACCTCCAGCCATATTACAAACTCGGTATGTTAGCCCTTTCTATAAATCTGCCGCGCCAGATTATTTACTCGTCTTACCAGGCGGAGCACCTGAACTCTACCGCTATGATTCCTTTCAAGCGATGCTATTAATCCAGTTTCGCTCTTTCATTGCCGATCACAGTGGGCGTATGATTCCTTGGCGGAACAAGGTGAATAGAGCGACCATGAAGTTCATGTCCGCCTTCCATCCGAGGATCGTTTGGTTCCATGTTAAAATATGGAAATTCTCAGCGGAAAGGATCCGGACGGGCACTGAGCTTAGTCCGCTAACTGAAGCGGATACGGGCGTCCTGGAGACGTCTGGGCCGGAAGATCTGATTGCAAATTGTTTGCCTCCTACCTCTGCGCAGCGATAACAAGCTAATTGATGATTTAGTGGTGGATTTTTTGCCTTTTCGCGTACTCTCTCGGTTGATGCTCGAAACTTCGTTGAAAGGGATACACCGACTGGACGGTAGGGAGAAACTTATTGCCCAAAATGTTCCCGAACAGAAGATGGAGGGCCAAATGGCGTGCCAGGATATGGACATGATGAGGCAATTTGGTAAGTTTAACGCTCACTATCCACTTAGCTCACAAGCTAACGTACTCGCAAAAATTACAGGTGGATTCGGCGGTTCTTGTGAGCTCTCCTATATCCTCCTCTCTCCCTTTTACCCACTTTATATTTTAATTCTAACCCTCGTTCTTCTACTCCCCCTAGGGTCCTTGGTTGGCACACCCTATTACTTTGAACCAGTCGACTTCTGTGATCCGTTTAGGCTAGATGTTCCTCATGAACTCCTCATAGAAATCTACAAGCGAGACCTCTTTCTCCGTTGCAACCTTCGTGGCAACATAGAGAAAATCATTCTTGGGACCCGCGGGACCCCGGAGGCGTACAGGTGGTTGAGTCAATTGCTCTGGGATCATTTATATCCGATACCGGCCGGCATTCTTAACTAAGAGAA
>Ga0307509_10002117_pt1 | contig 32688 bp, 31 predicted proteins | sample 10_EM_MG_FD_202245 | JGI IMG/M metagenome (GOLD analysis project Ga0307509, IMG submission 202245) | Populus trichocarpa ectomycorrhiza microbial communities from riparian zone in the Pacific Northwest, United States - 10_EM | ecosystem: Host-associated > Plants > Roots > Unclassified | place...
GAGTTCCATTTCAAACTCCGATGTAGCGGTGCCACAGGCCCGGGTCGGCCGCGAGCTGCGCCGAGTCGCCCTGCCACACGACGCGGCCGCGTTCGACGATGGTGTGGCGGTTGGCCAGCGCCACCAGGCGCTGCACGTACTTGTCGATCACGAGAATGGTCTGCCCCTGGTCGCGCAGCGTGTTCAGGCAGCGCCAGATCTCTTCGCGCACCAGCGGCGCCAGGCCTTCGGTCGCCTCGTCGAGGATCAGCAAATGCGGGTTGGTCATCAGCGCGCGGCCGATCGCGAGCATCTGCTGTTCGCCGCCCGAGAGCTGGTTGCCCATGTTGCGGCGCCGTTCCTGCAGCCGCGGGAAGAGGGCGTAGACGCGTTCGAGCGACCACGGGTTCTCGTGCGCGTTGCGGTTCGCGCCGAACGCGAGCAGGTTCTCTTGTACCGACAGGTTGGGGAAGATCTGCCGGCCTTCGGGCACCACGGCCAGCCCCATGCGCGCGATGCGGTCGGGGCGCAGCTGGTCGATGCGCTCACCGCGAAACCGCACCGTGCCGCCGCGCGCGGGCGTCAGGCCCAGCAGCGAACGCACCGTCGTCGTCTTGCCCATGCCGTTGCGGCCCAGCAGCGTCGCGACCTCGCCGGCGTTGATGTTGAAGTGGATGCCGAACAGCACCTGGCTGCTGCCATACGCCGTCTGCAGGTCGGTGACTTCGAGCAGCGCGGCCGTCATGCCAACGCTCCTTCGGCGATCTCGTCGCCCAGGTAGGCTTTCTTGACCTCGGGGTGGTGGCGGATCTCTTCGGGCGTGCCGCAGGCGATGACCTTGCCGAACACCAGCGCCGAGATGCGGTCGGCGAGGCGGAACACCGCGTCCATGTCGTGCTCGACCAGCAGGATGGTCGTGTCGCTGCGCAGGCTTTGCAGCAGCGTGACCATCTGCTCCGATTCGTCGGGGCCCATGCCGGCCATCGGTTCGTCGAGCAGCAGCAGCTTGGGGCGCGTCGCGAGCGCGAGGCCGACCTCGAGCTGGCGCTGTTCGCCGTGCGCGAGCGAGCCGGCGAGTTCGTGCAAGCGCGATGCGAGGCCGACGCGATCGACGATGGCCGCCGCTTCGTCGTAGCGCACCCGTTCGTCGCGCGCGCGCTGCCAGAAGCGCATGCTGTGGCCATCGCGCGCCTGCACCGCGAGCGCGACGTTGTCGAGCACGCTCATGCGCTTGAAGATGCTGGTGATCTGGTACGAGCGCGCCAGGCCGCGCAGCACGCGCTCCTGCATCGCCAGGCCGGTGATGTCGACGCCATCGAAGCGCACGTGGCCGGCGTCGGGCTTGAGCGCACCCGAGATCTGGTGGATCAGCGTGGTCTTGCCGGCGCCGTTCGGGCCGATCAGCGCGTGGACCTCGCCGGGCATCACCTCGATGCTCGCGTGGTCGGTCGCGGTCAGCCCGCCGAAGCGCTTGACGAGGTGGTCGACGTGCAGCAGTGGCGTGCTCATTTGGTGATGCCCCCGGGCCGGCGTTGCAGCAGGCTCATCAACCCGTTGGGCGTGAGCAGCACGACCGCCAGCAGCACGGCGCCCAGGCCGAACTGCCAGTAGATGGTGTACGACGACAAGACCTCTTCGAGCACCAGGAACACGACCGCACCGACGAAGCCGCCATAGAGCTGGCCGACGCCGCCGAGGATCACCATGATCATCAGCATGCCGGACTGGTTCCATTGAAGCAGCGCGGGGCTGACGAAGCCGCTCTGGTTGGCCACCAGCACGCCGGCCAGGCCCGCGAGGCCGCCGGCCAGCGTGAAGGCCGCGAGCTTGTAGCGATAGACCGGGAAGCCGATCGCGACCATGCGCGTCTCGTTCTCGCGGATCGCCTGCAGCGTGTGGCCGAAGCGCGCGTTGAGCAATCGCTGCACGACGATGAAGGCGAGCGCGAACGCGGCGAGCGCGACGTAGTAGAAGGTCTGGTCCTGCGCCAGGTCGATGCCGCTGGCGATGATCGAGCGGCCCGGCAGCGACATGCCGTCTTCGCCGCCGTAGGCCTTCAGCGAGACCAGCACGTAGTACAGCATCTGCGCAAAAGCCAGCGTGATCATGATGAAGTACACGCCCTTGGTGCGCAGGCTGATCGCGCCGATGGCCAGTGCGAACAACGCGCTCGCGCCGATGGCGACCGGCCAGGCGACCCACGCCGAGGTGATGCCGCTCTGCATCAGGATGCCGACCGCGTAGGCGCCCAGGCCGATGAAGGCCGCATGGCCGAAACTGATCATGCCGCCGAAGCCCAGGATCAGGTTCAGGCTGGTCGCGGCCAGCGCGAAGATCAGCACGCGGCTCGCGAGGCCGATGTAGAACTCTTCTTTCAGCGCGGTGGCGACGAAGGGCAGCGCGAGCAGCAGCACCAGCAGCGCGAGCGCCCAGCGCCAGTGCAGCGGGTGGTCGAGCAGGCCGGGGGCGGGGGCCCTGGGGGCGGCCGACGCAGACGTCGGCAGCGGCGCGGCGAGGGTGGACGAGGTCGGTGTCATCGCGAGGTCTTCCATCAACCGTGGGCCGGGAACAGCCCTTCGGGCTTCCAGAACAGCACCGCGGCCATCAGCACGTAGATCAGGATGGACGCCACCGCCGGCCCGGCGGTGGCCGCGGCCTGCGCGCCCAGCGTCTGCGCCAGCACCATGGGCACGACGGTGTGGCCGCAGGTGTCGACCACGCCGACCAGCAGCGCACCCATCAGCGCACCGCGGATCGAGCCGATGCCGCCGATCACGATCACCACGAAGGCCAAAATCAAAATGCTCTCGCCCATGCCGACCTGCACCGCCAGCAGCGGCCCGAGCAGCCCGCCGGCGACCGCGCACAGCGCTGCGCCCAGGCCGAACACCATCGTGAACAAGCGGCGCACGTCGGTGCCCATCGCCAGCGCCATCTCGCGGTTGGACGCGCCGGCGCGCACCTGCATGCCGACGCGGGTGCGCGTGACCAGCACGTACAAGAGCGCTGCGACCGCGAGACCGACGCCGATGATCAGCAAGCGGAATGCCGGGTAGGTGAACCCCGGCAGCAGCTCGACCGGCCCGGCCAGCGCGGCCGGCGGGTTCAGCAGGATGGGCTGCGAGCCCCAGATCGTGCGCACGACCTCGTTGCTCATCAGCAGGATCGCAAAGGTGCCCAGCACCTGCGACAGGTGGTCGCGGTGGTAGAGCCGGCGCAGCACCGAGACCTCGAGCAGCACGCCGATCACCGTGGTGCCGACGATGCCGGCGCCGAGACCGACGAGGAACGAACCCGACGCCGCGGCCGCTGCCGCGGTGAGGTAGGCGCCGACCATGTAGAGCGAGCCGTGCGCGAGGTTGATCGTGTCCATGATGCCGAACACCAGCGTCAGGCCGGCCGCCAGCAGGAACAGCATCAGCCCGAACTGCAGGCCGTTGAGCGATTGCTCTAGGAACAGGATCATGCTCGGCGCTCTTGAATCAATCGTCGTGGATGAGCGGCGACGCGTCAGGACGGCATCTTGCAGGCGCTGGCGTAGCTGTCGGCGTGCGCCTTGAAGATGGTGCCCAGCGTGCGGTTCGTGATGCGGCCTTGCGCGTCTTTCGTGATCACGCGCAGGTAGTAATCCTGGATCGGGAAATGGTTGGTGTTGAACTTGAACGGGCCGCGCACCGCGTCGAACTTCGCGGCCTCGAGCGCCTTGCGCACCGTGGCCTTGTTGTCGAGCTTGCCCTTGGTGTCGCGCACCGCCGCATCGATCAGCCTGGCCGCGTCGTAGCCCTGCGCGGCGTACAGCGTCGGCAGGCGGCCGTATTCCTTCTGGAAGTCGGCGACAAACTTCTTGTTCGCGGCGTTGTCGAGGTCGTGCGCCCACTGCGAGCTGTTGAACATGCCCAGCATCGGCTCGCCCACGGCCTTGATCACGTCTTCGTCGGCCGAGAAGCCAGGCCCGAACAGCACCATGTCTTTCGACAGACCGGCGCCGACGAACTGCTTGATGAAGTTGATGCCCAGGCCGCCGGGCAGGAAGATGTAGACCGCATCGGGCTTGGCCGCGCGCATCTTCGACAGCTCGCTACCGTAGTCGAGCTGCGACAGCGGCGTGTAGGTCTCGAGCACGACCTCGCCCTTGTAGGCGCGCTTGAAGCCGGTGATCGCGTCCTTGCCGGCGGGGTAATTCGGGGCCAGCAGCGCCACTTTCTTGAAGCCCTTGTCCTGCACCGTCTTGCCGACCGCTTCGTGCATGTCGTCGTTCTGGTACGAGGCGCTGAAGAAGTACGGGTTGCACTGCTCGCCCGCGTATTGCGACGGGCCGGCGTTGGCGCTGATGTAGAAGGTGTTGGACTGGAACACCGGCGGGCCGACGGCCAGCATCAGGTTCGAGAACACGATGCCGGTCATGAAGTCGACCTTGTCGCGCTTGATCATGCGCTCGGCGGTCTGGCGCGCCATGTCGGGGTTCTGCTGGTCGTCGGCAATGATCACCTCGGCGGGCAGCCCGCCCAGCTTGCCGCCGGTGTGCTTGATCGCGAGATTGAAGCCGTCGCGGATGTCGATGCCCAGGCCCGCGCCGGGGCCCGACAGCGTGCTCAGCAGACCGACCTTGACGCTGTCGGCGGCGTGCGCCGCGGTCAGCGATGCACAGGCCAGAGACAGTGCGAGCGCGGCGTGGCGCAGCGCGGGCGAAGAAAGCTTCATCGTCATGGTCGGGTCCTGAGGAGGTGGAACGAAGTCATTGCGGGTCACGGAGGCGGAATCGCTGCAGCTTGCCGGTCTCGGTGCGCGGCAGCTCGGTGCGGAACTCGACCGCGCGCGGGTACTTGTAGGGTGCGACGGTCTGCTTGACGAAGTCCTGCAGCTCCTTCACGAGCCCGGGCTCGACCGCCACGCCGGCGCGCAGCACGACGAAGGCCTTGACGATCTGGCCGCGCTCGGCGTCGGCCACGCCGATCACGCCGCACTCGGCCACCTTGGGGTGCAGCAGCAGCGCACCCTCGACCTCGGGCGACGCGATGTTGTAGCCCGACGAGATGATCATGTCGTCGGTGCGCGACTGGTAGTGGAAGTAGCCGTCGTCGTCGACCAGGTAGGCGTCGCCGGTGAGGTTCCAGCCGTTCTGCACATAGGTCGCCTGGCGGTCATCGGCGAGGTAGCGGCAGCCGGTCGGGCCGCGCACCGCGAGCTTGCCGACCTGGCCGGGCGGCAGCGGCGTGCCGTCGGCCGCGACGACGCGTGCCTGGTAGCCCGGCACCGGCTTGCCGGTGGCGCCGGGCCGCGCATTCGCCTCGTCGGCCGAGATGAAGATGTGCAGCATCTCGGTGGCGCCGATGCCGTCGATCAGCTCGATGCCGGTCGCTTCTTTCCACAGCGCGCGCGTCGCGGCGGGCAGGGCCTCGCCAGCCGACACGCACTGGCGCAGCGGGGTCGCGCGCAGCAGCTCGCCCTGCGCGGCCATCACGCGGTACGAGGTGGGTGCGGTGAACAGCGTGGTCGCGCCGAATTCTTTGATGCCGTCGATCAGCTGCTGCGGCGAGGCCTTTTCGAGCAGCACGGTCGACGCGCCCACCGTCATCGGGAACAGCACCAGCCCGCCCAGCCCGAAGGTGAAGGCCAGCGGCGGGCTGCCGATGAAGATGTCGTCGGGCTGAGGGCGCAGCACGTGCGGCGGCCAGCACCGGCAGATCGCCATCACGTCGCGGTGGAAGTGCATCGTGCCCTTGGGCACGCCGGTGGTGCCCGAGGTGAACGCGATGATGCAGGTGTCGTCGGCGGCCGTGTCGACGTTGGTGAACGCCTCGCTCTGGCGCACCATCGCTGCTTCGAGGCCGTCGGGCTCGCTGCTGTTGAACAGCTTGACCTGCGCCAGCACCGGGCACACGACGCGGGCAAACGCCAGTTCTTCGGCCAGCTTGGCGTCGCACAGCGCGTGCGTGACCTCGGCCTTTTCGATCATCTGCGCCAGCTCTTTGGCGCGCAGCATCGGCATGGTCGCGACCGCGATCGCGCCGGCCTTCATCACCGCGAACCAGCATGCGGCCATCATCGGGTTGTTGGGCGCGCGCAGCAGCACGCGGTTGCCGGGCACCAGGCCCATCTCGTTCACCAGCACGTTGGCGATGCGGTTGGCCTGGGCCTGCAGGTCGGCGTAGGTCCAGCGCACGCCGGGCGCCTGGATGCACAGCCGCGCGCCGCGGCCCTCGGCCACGTGGCGGTCGAGCAGCTCGTGGGCGCAATTCAGCTGCGCCGGGAACTGCAGCGACGGCAGCTCGAACAGGTACTGCGGCTGCTGGGCTGGCGGCGGCAGGTTGTCGCGGGCGAAGGTGTCGATGTGGGCGCTGGTCATGGTGCAAGCTCGCAAGTTCAGAGGGTGCGGGTGGCTTGTTAGTTCATAACTAAAGCAAGTGACGGGCCAAGGCGGCGGGTGTCAGCCCGCCGCCTCGCGCAGCAGGTCGCGGCCGATGATGAGTTGCTGCACCTCGGTCGCGCCCTCGTAGATGCGCAGCGCGCGGATCTCGCGGTACAGCACCTCGACCGGCTGGCCGCTGACGACGCCCAGGCCGCCCCACAGCTGCACGGCCGCGTCGATCACCTGCTGCGCGCCCTCGGTCGCGGCCATCTTGGCCATCGCCGCCTCGCGCGTGACGTTGTGGCCCTGGTCGCGCATCCAGGCGGCGCGGTAGGTCAGCAGCGCGGCGCTGTCGATGGTCGTCGCCATCGTCGCGAGCTTGGCCTGCGTGAGCTGAAAGTCCGCGAGCACGCCCTTGAACATCTTGCGCGTGGTCGCGCGCTGCAGGCCTTCGTCCATTGCGCGGCGCGCGAAGCCGAGCGAAGCTGCGGCGACCGAGGTGCGGAACACGTCCAGCGTGCGCATCGCGACCTTGAAGCCTTCGCCCGCCGCGCCGATGCGCTGCGCCAGCGGGATGCGGCAGTCGGTGAAGGTCAGGCGTGCGAGCGGGTGGGGCGCGATCACTTCGATGCGCTCGGCGATCTCGAACCCGGGCGTGTCGGCGTCGACGATGAAGGCCGAGATGCCGCGCGCGCCGGGCGCTTCGCCGCTGCGCGCGAACACAACGTAGAAGTCGGCGATGCCGCCGTTCGAGATCCAGGTCTTCTCGCCGTTGAGCACGACGTGGTCGCCCTCGACGCGTGCGTCCAGCGCCATCGCGGCCACGTCCGACCCGGCCTCGGGTTCGGACAACGCGAACGCCGCGATCGCCTCGCCGCGCGCGACGCGCGGCAGGTAGGCGGCCTTCTGCGCGGCGCTGCCCGCCAGGCTGATCGCGCCCGAGCCCAGGCCCTGCATCGCGAACGCGAAGTCGGCCAGGCCGTTGTGGCGTGCGAGGGTTTCGCGGATCAGGCACAGGCTGCGCGTGTCCAGTGCGTCCGATGCACCACCAAAGGCCGTGCCGCCGACCGCGTGGCGCAGCCAGCCGCCGTTGCCGAGCGCGCGCACGCAGGCGCGGCAGGCCGCATCGACGTCGTCACCGTGCAGGTGCGCGACGTGTTCGGCGGCCCAGGCATCGAGGGCCTGCGCCAACTCACGGTGGCGGGGTTCGAAGAAGGGCCAATCGAGGTATCGGGTGTCGCTCATGTCGTCGCGCCTCAGTTGCCTTCGAACACCGGCTTGGCCTTCGCGCTGAAGGCCTGGTACGCGCGGTTGAAGTCTTCGGTCAGCATGCAGATGGCCTGTGCTTGCGCTTCGGACTCGATGGCCTCGTCCACGCTCATGGCCCATTCCTGGTGCAGCATGGTCTTGGTGATGCCGTTCGCGAAGGTCGGGCCGTGGGCGATGTCGGTCGCCAGCGCGAGCGCGTCGGCCAGCACCGTTTCGGGCGCGCAGACGCGGTTCAGAAAGCCCCACTGCGCCGCCTCTTCGCCGCCGAGTGCGCGGCCCGTGTAGAGCAGCTCGCTCGCGCGGCCCTGGCCGATGAGGCGCGGCAGCAGCGCGCAGGCGCCCATGTCGCAGCCGGCGAGGCCGACCCGGTTGAACAGGAAGGCGGTCTTGCTGCGCGCGGTGCCCAGCCGCATGTCGGACGCCATCGCGATGATCGCGCCGGCGCCCGCACACACGCCGTCGATGGCGGCCACGATGGGTTGCGGGCAGTGGCGCATCGCCTTCACCAGCGCGCCGGTCATGCGCGTGAACATCAGCAACTCAGGCGCGCTCAGGCCGATCAGCGGGCCGATGATCTCGTGCACGTCGCCGCCGGAGCAGAAGTTGCCGCCCGCACCATGCACGACGATGGCCTTCACGTCGTCGGCGTAGCGCAGCGCCTCGAACAGGTCGCGCAGCTCGGCGTATGACGCGAAGGTCAGCGGGTTCTTGCGCTCGGGTCGGTTCAGCGTGATCGTGCCGACACGGTCGGCGACGGACCAGCCGAAGTGCTCGGCGCGGTAGCTGCTCAAGGGCTTGCGGTTGCCGGCGGCGAGGCTGGCGTCCAGGGTGGCGGTCATGGTGTTTGTCTCCTTGGGGCGGCGCGTCAGTCGGCCGTCGTGCTTTGGATGTCGGTGAGCTGGACGCGCAGGCGGCCGAGCAAATCGAGCAGCTGCGCCTTCTGCGGCAGCGTCATGCCGGCGAAGATCGCGACGACCCAGCCCTCGTGCACCGAGGCGATCTTCTCGAACATCTTGCTGCCCTTCTTGGTCAGCGAGACGCGGTACGAACGCCGGTCGTCCGGTTCGGCCAGGCGCTCGACCAGGCCGTCCTTCTCGAGCTCGTCGGTCAGGCCGGTGACGTTGCCGCCGGTGACCATCAGGTAGCGCGAGAGCGCGCTCATGCGCAGGCCTTCCGGGTGGCGCTGCAACTGCGCGAGGTAGTCGAAGCGCGCCAGCGTCATGCCGAACTCGGTGCGCAGGCGCTTCTTGATCTCGGTCTCGATCTGCGTGCTGCACGACAGCAGCCGCAGCCAGACCTTCAGCGACTGGTGGTCGTCGGACGCGACGCGCCCCTCCAGGCCGATGCTCTCGTCGTCGAGCAACGGGGTTGCCTCGCCCACTTCGTTCTTGCTGGCTCGTTTCATGACATCACCTCCCCACCGGACACGGAAACACACTGGCCGGTCATCGCACCGGCCGCGTCGGAACACAGCCACAGCACGGCCTGCGCCACCTCGTTCGGCTGCACGATGCGGCCTTGCGGATTGGACTTCTCGAACTCGGCACGCGCCTCGGCCTCGCTGCGGCCGGTCGTCGCCACGACCTTGGCGATGCTGGCCTGCAGGATCTCGGTCTCGGTGTAGCCGGGGCACACGGCGTTGACCGTGACGCCTTTCTTCGCGACCTCGAGCGCCAGCGCACGCGTCAGCCCGACCACGCCGTGCTTGGCGGCGACGTAGGCCGACACGTAGGCGTAGCCGCGCTGGCCGGCCGTGCTGGCGATGTTGACGATGCGGCCGTGGCGCGCCGCCAGCATGTCGGGCAGGGCCTGCTGCGTGCACAGAAAGGTGCCGGTCAGGTTCACCGCGATCAATTGGTTCCAGAGCGCGAGCGAGGTCTTGCCGAACGGCGCGCTCTCGGCCTGGCCGGCGTTGTTGATCAGCAGCGCGACCGGGCCGTGGGCGGCGCGCGCATGTTCGAAGCCGCGTTGCACGGCGCCCTCATCGGTGACGTCGACCGCCACGCTGGTCGCGCCGTCGGGCAGTTCGGCCGCGAGCGCCTCCAGCGCGACCAGGCGCCGGCCCATCAGCGTCAGGCTTGCGCCTTGTGCCGCCAGCGCGCGCGCGATCGCCGCGCCTATGCCTTGCGCTGCGCCGGTGACGACCGCGTGGCGGCCGGCCAGCGGCCGCTCAATGCTGGGCGGCGAGAACGCGGGCGCCGTGCTCATCAGGCCGGCTCCTTTTCGGCCGGGCCGGCCAGCAGCGCGGCCTGCGCCGCCTTCTCGCGCGCGAACAGCGACTCCATCTGCGGCTTGCCCGACAGGTACTGCTTGGACCACTTGATCATCGTGTAGCCGATCTTCGCGGCCTCGGTCAGCGTCCAGGCCGGGTTCGCGAGATGCGGGCGGGCGACGGCGCAGAGGTCGGCTCGGCCAGCGGCGATGATGCTGTTGACATGGTCGGCCTCAGAAATCGCACCGACCGCGATCGTCGCGATGCCGGCCTCGTTGCGCACCCGGTCGGCGAACGGCGTCTGGAACATGCGGCCGTAGACCGGCTTCTCACGCTTGCTGACCTGGCCGGACGAGCAGTCGATCAGGTCGGCGCCCGCGGCCTTGAAGGCGCGCGCGATCTCGACCGCGTCATCGGGTGTGATGCCGCCGGCGACCCAGTCGTGCGCCGAGATGCGCACCGACATCGGCAGGTGCGCCGGCCACGCAGCGCGCACCGCGTGGAAGACCTCGAGCGGGTAGCGCAGCCGGTTCGCGAGCGAGCCGCCGTACTCGTCGCTGCGGTGGTTGGTCAGCGGCGAGATGAAGGACGACAGCAGGTAGCCGTGCGCGCAGTGCAGCTCCAGCCAGTCGACGCCGGCCTCGGCGGCCCAGCGCGTGCTGCGCACGAAGTCGGCGGTGACGCGGTCCATGTCGTCGCGCGTCATCTCGGCCGAGATCTGGCTCACGCCCTCGAGGTATTGCTGGCGCGAGGCCGAGATCAGTGGCCAGTTGCCTGCGTCATCCTGCAGCGGCTGGTCTATGCCTTCCCACGCGACGCGGGTCGAGCCCTTGGCGCCGGCGTGGCCCAGCTGCATCGCGAACTTGGCGTCGGTGTTCGCGTGGATCCAGTCGGCGATGCGCTTCCAGGCGTGGAACTGCGCTTCGTTGTAGAGCCCCGGGCAGCCCGGCGTGATGCGTGCATCGGGGCTGACGCAGGTCATCTCGGCGAACACCATCGCGGCGCCGCCCAGCGCGCGCGCGCCCAGGTGCACCAGGTGGTAGTCGCCGGCGATGCCGTCGACCGCGCTGTACTGCGCCATCGGCGACACGACGACGCGGTTCTTCAGCGTCACGCTGCGCACCGTGTAGGGCGTGAACATCGGCGGGGGCGGCGGCGCGTCGGGGGCGAGCGTCAGCCCCGACTGTTCGGCGAACCAGCGCTCGAAGCCTTCGAGCCAGGTCTTGTCGCGCAGCCGCAGGTTCTCGTGCGAGATGCGCTGCGAGCGCGTCAGCATGGAGTACATGAACTGCGGCGGCGGCAGCGAGTCGGCGTAGCGCTGGCCGACCGACTCGAACCACTCCATCGCGTTCCAGGCCGCATTTTGCAGCCGCAGCACGTCGACGCTGCGCAGCGCCTGGTACTCGGCCAGCACCTGCTCGATGTGTTCGGGCGTTTCCCCAAACCGGCGGAACTGGCGCGCCAGCTCGATCGCGTCCTCGATCGCCAGCTTGGTGCCCGAGCCGATCGCGAAGTGCGCGGTGTGCACCGCATCGCCCATCAGCACCACATGGCTGTGGCCGTTGAACAGCGACCACTGCTCGCACTTGACGCGCTGGAAGTTGAGCCAGGCCGAGCCGCGCAGGTGGCGCGCGTTGCTCAGGAGCTTGTGGCCCTGCAGGTGCGCTTCGAACAGCTTCTCGCAGAAGGCGATGGACGCGTCGAGGTCGGCCGTGTCCAGGCCATGCGCCTTCCAGACGTGTTCGGGGGTCTCGACGATGAAGGTCGTGGTCTTGTCGTCGAACTTGTAGACGTGGGCCTGGAACCAGCCGTGTTCGGTCTTCACGAAGGTGAAGTTGAACGCGTCGTAGAGCCGCGTCGTGCCCAGCCAGATGAAGCGGTTCGGGCGCGTCACCACGTCGGGCTTGAAGACTTCGGCGTATTTGCGGCGGATCTTGGAGTTGACGCCGTCGGAGGCGATCACCAGGTCGGCGTCGGGGAAGTCGGCGTCGGAATCGACCTCTTGTTCGAACTTCAGCACCACGCCCAGGTCTTCGCAGCGGCGCTGCAGCAGGTTCAGCAGCTTCTTGCGGCCGATGCCGACGAAGCCGTGGCCACCGCTGCGGATGTAATGGCCCTTGAACTCGAGCTCGATGTCGTCCCAGTGGTTGAACGCGAGCTCGATGTCGGCGGCGGTCTCGGCGTCCCACTGGCGCATGTTGGCCAGGGTCGCGTCGGAGAACACCACGCCCCAACCGAAGGTGTCGTAGGGCTTGTTGCGCTCGACGACCGTGATGTCGTGAGCAGGGTTGCCCTTCTTCATCAGGAGGGCGAAATACAGGCCGGCCGGACCACCACCTATGCACACGATCTTCATGCTCGCTCCGCTTGGCTGCCACTGGGGCGTGAAAGAAGTTTGCGGTTAATTAGTTTAGATGTCAAGCGTTTTGCGGCAGCGCCCGAAACGAGATGCGCCGTTCTGGTTCGTTCGCGTTGACAAGCCCAGGCCCTTCAGACATAAATGATGCATGAGTCAAGCAATGTCGGGTCAACCCGAAGCACAAGACGTGGGCCCGATTCCTGCTGGGTGGGCGGCATGGCGATGCAGTTGAGTCCCAAAGTGGCCATCGTGACCGGCAGCGGGCAGGGCCTGGGCGCCGACATCGCGCGCGGCCTGGCCGGGCAGGGCGCACGCGTCGCCGTGCTCGACCTGAACGGCGCTCGCGCCCAGGCGGTGGCGGCCGAGCTCGGCGCCGCGGCGCTCGCGATCGAGGCCGACATCACCGATGACGTGCAGGTCGCCAGCGCCGTGGGCCTGACGCTGGAACGCTTCGGCCGCATCGACATCCTGGTGAACTGCGCCTGCAGCTATGCCGACCGCGGCCTGGCGTCCAGCCGCGACGAGTGGCTGGCCGCGCTCAACGTCAACCTGGTCTCGGCTGCGCTGTGCGCGCAGCAGGTCGCGCCGCACCTGCCGCGCGGCGGTGTCATCGTCAACATCGGCAGCGTCGGCGGCAAGTTCGGCGCGGCTGGGCGGCTGCTGTACCCGGCCTCCAAGGCGGCGCTGATGCAGCTCACGCGCAGCCTGGCCGCGACGCTGGCGCCGCAGGGCGTGCGCGCCGTGACCGTGTCGCCGGCCTGGACCTGGGGGCCGTCGGTCGAGCAAATGGCCGGCGGCGATCGCGCGAAGGCTGACGCGATCGGCGCGCACCTGCACCCGCTCGGGCGGGTCGGCCATGGCGCCGAGGTGGCCGCTGCCGTCGCCTTCGTCTGTTCCGACGCCGCCTCGTGGGTCACCGGCTGCGACCTGCCGGTGGACGGCGGCTACTCGATGACCGGGCCGGACCAGGGCCAGTCGCCCCGCGCCTGGTTCGAGCGCCTCGGTTCGGAGGCCTGAGGGCCATGCTGGTGCCGCTCGATGCCGGCCGCGTGCGCGCCCACCGCGTGCTGTCGTCGGCGTCGCAGCTCGAGTCGCAACGCGGGCTGGCGAGCGAGCTGGTCGACCACCGGCTGACCTGGGGTCGCGGCGCGGTCGACACGCGCTTCTCGCGCGTGCGGCTCGAACACCTGTCGATGGCGGTGCTGCACTACGGCGCCGAGGTCGAGGTGCGGCCCGAGCCGCTGCGCGAGTTCGTGCTGGTGCAGATGCCGCTGCGCGGCCGTGCCGACATCACCGGTGCGCGCGGCCGGGTCGAGGTGTCGCCGCGCATGGCCGGGATCGTGTCGCCCAACCACCCGGTGCATCTGCGCTGGGAGGCGGGCTGCGAGCAGTTGCTGATCAAGATTCCGCTGGCCGCCTTGCGCGAGGTCGCGCGCACCGCCTTGAAGCTGCCCGAGCGCTTGTTGACCACCGACCGTTTCGAGTTCGCGCCCGAGCTCGACCTCGGCACTGACGCCGGCCGCGCGTGGACCGGTCTGGTCGACGGCCTGCTGCGCAGCGTGCCGGTGCCGGGGGCGTCGCCCCTGGCCACGCCGTGGCGGCGCCATCTCGAAGAGAACGCGATGCTGTTCCTGCTGACGCACCAGCCCAGCGGCTTGTCTGCGGCGCTGGTGCCGCCCGGTGCGCCGGGGCCGACCGACGATCCGCTGGACAGGCTGCAGGCCTACATCGCCGAGCGGCTGTGCGCGCCGGTGTCCTTGCTCGACCTGGCCCGCGCCGCCGGCCTGGGCGTGCGCAGCCTGCACACGCTGTGTCGCGAACGCCTGCAGGCGCCGCCGATGACGGTGCTGCGCCAGGCCCGGCTCGACGCCGCGCGCCGGCGTCTGCTGCAGGGCGGGCAGAGCGTCACCGAGGTCGCGTATGCGCACGGCTTCGAGCACCTGGGCCGCTTCTCGGCCTACTACCGCGAACGCTTCGGCGAGTTGCCCAGCGACACGGTGCGCTGAGCGGCTGGGCGGCCGGATTCAGGCGCGCTGGAACAGCAGCACCGAGTTGGTCCCGCCGAAGGCGAACGAGTTGCTGATGGCAGCGCCGAGGTCGGGCGCCGCGGTCATCGCACCCTGAACCAGGTTCAGCTGGCAGGCCGGGTCGATGGTGGCGCAGTGCGCGTTCGGCGGCAGTTGTCGTTGGTGCAAGGCCAGCACCGTGATGACCGCCTCGAGCGCGCCGGCCGCGCCCAGCAGGTGGCCGTGTAGCGCCTTGGTCGAGCTGACGTGCAGCCGACCGAGGTCGTCGCCCCAGACCGAGGCCAGCGCGTCGCGCTCGACCACGTCGCCGATGCGCGTGGCCGTGCCGTGCGCGTTGCAGTAGCCCACGTCGCGCGGCTGCAGACCGGCCATGCGCAAGGCTGCGCGCAGCGCGCGGGCCTGGCCCGGCGCGTGCGGCTTGGTCAGGTGCGTCGCGTCGCAGCTCAGGCCCCAGCCGACCAGTGACGCATAGCGCCGCGCGCCGCGCCGGCGGGCGTGGTCGTCAGATTCGAGCACCACGAACGCGGCGCCTTCGCCGAGCGCGAAGCCGCTGCGGTCGCTCGCGAACGGGCGCACCGCGTTGGCCGCCGCGTCGGGGGCGAAGCCCGCCAGTGTCTGCATCGCCTGCCAGGCCAGCACCACGCCGGGCACGATCAGCGCCTCGCTGCCGCCGGCGATCGCCAGGTCGACCTCGCCCGCCCGCACGGCCTTGGCGGCCTCGGCGATCGCCACGGCCGACGACGCACAGGCCATCGAATAGGTCAGCACCGGGCCTTCGGCGCGCTGGCGCATCGCGACATGCGAGGCCGGCGCGTTCGGCATGAAGGCCGGGATGGTCAGTGGCGGCACGCGCGCGCCACCGCGGTAGGCGGCTTCGAGCGCCGCGGCGCCGCCCATGCCGCAACCGACGAAGACGCCCAGGCGCTCGGGGGCGATGTCGGTCGGGCTGCCGGCGTCGCGCATCGCGAGGTCGGCCGCCGCGACGGCGAGCTGGCTGACGCGGTCGACGCCGGCCAGCTGCAGCTTGGTGAACCAGCGCGACTCGTCGAACGGCGCCAACGCGGCGGCGGCGGGTTTGGGCAACTCGGGGAAGACAGCCTTCACCGCGGACTCGGCGCGCATCAGCGCCGCGAACATCGCGAGCGCGTCATCGCCGTGCGGCGACACCACGCCCAGTCCGGTGACGGCGACGGGGCTCACGTGGCTTGTGCAGCCCGCACCTTGTCGACGTGGGCCGCGAGCTCGGCCAGCGTGTCGACGTTGGACTGCTCGTCGGAGATCGAGATGCCGAAGCGGTCCTCGACGGCGAAGACGAACTCGACCAGGGCCAGCGAGTCCATGCCTTTCTCGCGCATCGACGCGGTGGGGTCGAGTTCAGAGGGGGCGATGCCGAACTTCTCGTGGATCAAGTCCTGCAATTCTTTCAGTGAACTCATGGTGCGATGTCGGTAGTCGCCGCGGTCCGCGACTCGCTGTGGGGTCGGTGGCTGAGGATGATATCCGCACCCATGCGCGTGCCAGGGGCCGGACGCCAGCGCAGCGACGGCAGGGCGAACGCGATGCCCAGCAGGGCACCGGCGACGGCGTCCAGCGCCACATGCTGCTTGACCGCCAGCGTCGAGAACGCGATGGCCGCGAACCAGGCCCAGTTGACGATGCGCAGGAACGGCGGCGTGCCCGACTGGCGCAGCACGTCTTCCAGGCGGATCGCGGTGAACATGGCGACGGCCACGTGCATCGACGGGCAGGCGTTGCCCGACGCGTCCACGCCTTTGAGCAAGTCGAAGCCGAAGACACCGGTCACGTCGGTCACCAGCGGTGGCACCTGGGTGGGCCAGAGGTAGAACAATGCCAGCCCGCTCAGGCACAGCGCACCCACCCACAGGCCGTAGACGACCAGCTCGGCGAACGAGCGCTGCAGGCCCGGCGCGACGCCGACGTAGAACCACAGCGAGAAGTAGACGATCAGCGCCTGCGGCAGGAACGGGATCCAGTGGTCGAGCGCGGTCAGCGGCATCACGGTCACCGGATGGACGGGGTGCCGCAGCAGGTGGAAGTAGGCGATGAAGAAGAGCCAGGTGAATGCGGTGGTGCCGACCAGCTTGAGCGCCAGCAGGTGGCGCATGCGAAAGAGGATCTCGACGGCCCAGGGCGGGCGCGGCGGCGATTTCTCTGGCGACCCGATCGGGGCGTTGACGACATTCATCCCCTGATCTTGCCTGAGACGCCGACGCATGCACGGCGGCGGCCCGAGGATCGCTCGATAGAATGCGCTGCGATTTCAGCCCGGAGCCCTGTTCGATGTCCACCACCGTCTTGCTGCTTCAGCTCATCATCATTCTCGTCACGGCGCGTGTCTGCGGATGGGTGCTCAAGCACATCGGACAGCCCAGCGTCGTCGGCGAGATGGCAGCCGGCATGGTGCTGGGGCCGATCGGCATGGGCGCCTTGTTCCCCGGCCTGCACGCCGAGCTGTTCGCCAAGGCCTCGCTGGGTGGCTTGTCCGCGCTGTCGACGGTGGGGCTGGTGCTGTTCATGTTCGTCGTCGGCCTGGAGCTCAGGGCCCACCAGGGCATTCGCGCGCAGATCAAGGCCTCGGGCTATGTGGGCACGCTCAGCGTGATCGCGCCGCTGGCGCTTGGCCTCGCGATCTCGCCGACCTTGTACCCGGCGCTCGCGCCTGCCGGGGTCGGCTTCTGGCCGTTCGCGCTGTTCATGGCGGCGGCGCTGTCGATCACGGCCTTCCCGGTGATGGCGCGCATCCTCAAGGACCGCGGCATGACGCACACCGGCTTCGGCCAGCTGTCGTTGGGCTCGGCGGCCGTCGTCGACGTGTTCGCGTGGATCCTGCTCGCGTTCGTGGTCGCGATGGTCGGCTCGGGCGACGGCTACCTCGGGCTGCTGAAGACGACGCTGGGCGTCGTGGTGCTGGTTGCGCTCGTCTACGGGGGCCTGCGGCCGGCCTACGCGTGGCTGCTGCGCAGGCATGCGCCCGACGGCGAGATGAGCACACCGGTGCTCGCCGCGTTGATGATCGGCCTGCTCGTCTGCGCGATGTTGACCGAGTGGTTGCACCTGCACGCCGTGTTCGGCGCCTTCCTGTTCGGCACCTGCCTGCCGCGCGACGACCGGCTGCTGGGGTCGCTGGCGCGCCGCATCGAGCCGCTGTCCATCGTCGTGCTGATGCCGCTGTTCTTCGCGCTCGCGGGGCTGGGCACCACGGCCGACGCATTCAATGGCGCTGGCCTCGGGGCGATGGTGCTGATCGTCGTTGTCGCGGTCGTCGGCAAGATCGCCGGCGGCGCGGTCGGCGCACGCCTGGCCGGCTACGGCTGGCGCGACAGCCTGGCCACCGGCTCGCTGATGAACGCGCGCGGCCTGATGGAGCTGATCGTGATGAAGGTCGGGCTGGACGCCGGCCTGATCGGCCCGCAGCTGTTCACGATGCTGTTGGTGATGGCGCTCGTGACCACCGCGATGACGGGGCCGTTGATGACCTTGTTCGCGGGGCGGCGAGATCGTCGGCCGACCGGCCTTCAACACACGGCTTCGCAATGACACCCACTCAGTTTTCAGGCACCGCCCCCGACGTGCTCGTCATCGGCGGCGGCCCGGCCGGCTCGACCGCCGCGGCGCTGCTGGCCGAGAAGGGCCACGACGTCGTGCTGCTCGAGAAGGCGCAGCACCCGCGCTTTCACATCGGCGAGTCGCTGCTGCCGATGAACATGCCCTTGTTCGACCGGCTGGACCTGCGCAACGAGGTCGAGGCCATCGGCATCACCAAGCATGGCGCCGAGTTCGTGTCGCCGTGGCACGAGCACACCAGCCGTTTCATGTTTGGCGAGGCGATGGACAAGTCGTTCCCGTACGCGGTGCACGTGCGGCGTTCCGAGTTCGACGAGCTGCTGTTCCGCAATGCCGCGAAGCGCGGGGCGCGCACCTTCGAGGGCCAGCGTGCCACCCACGTGGACACGAATCCTGCGGGTGACGGCGATGCACGCGCGACCGTGAAGGTCGTCGGCGACGACGGCGTCGAGACGACCTGGCGCCCGCGCTTCGTCGTCGACGCGAGCGGCCGCGACACCTTGCTGTCCAGCCAGCTCGACGCGAAGCGCCGCAACCGCAAGCACGCGAGCGCCGCGCTGTTCGGCCACTTCGAGAACGCGCAGCGCACGCCGGGCCGGCTCGAGGGCAGCATCACGCTGTTCTGGTTCGAGCACGGCTGGTTCTGGTTCATCCCGCTGCGCGACGGCACGACCAGCGTCGGCGCCGTGGCCCATCCCGGTTACTTCAAGAACCGCAAGGGCGACCTGAGCCAGTTCCTGATGGAGACCATCGCGCTGGCGCCCAAGCTCGCCCACCGCCTGAAGGACGCCACGCTGATGGCGCCGGCGACCTCGACCGGCAACTACGCCTACGACTCGACGCTCTGCCGCGGCGAGCGCTTCGTGATGATCGGCGACGCCTATGCCTTCGTCGACCCGATGTTCTCGTCGGGCGTCTACCTCGCGATGAACAGCGCGTTCGAGGCCGTCACCGCCGTCGACCACTGGCTGGCCGGCGAGGCCAGGCTGGCCGAGCAGGCCTTCCGCCGGCTCGAGAAGGTGATGAAGCACGGCCCGAAGATGTTCTCGTGGTTCATCTACCGCATCACCTCGCCGGCGATCCGCAACATCTTCATGTACCCGCGCAACGTGTGGCGCATGCAGGAGGCGCTGCTGTCCATCCTGGCCGGCGACCTGTTCCGCAACACGCCGGTCGGCCCGCGCATGCTGGGGTTCAAGTTCATCTACTACTGCCATTGCCTGAGCATTCTTCCGCAGGCCTTCAGGACCTGGGCCTGGCGACGCCGCAACGTCAAGGCGGCGCTGGCCGGCGACACGGCTGCCGCCGGCGTTTCCTCCGGCCTGCACGAGCCTGCGGTCGTGGAGGCCCTGCAGATGAAGGCCGCGGACGGCCTCTAGCCAAGAACCGGCGGCGCGGCGCGCGGGGCGCCGAAACAGTCGGCCACCGGCGCCACCGTGGCGATGAGCTGCATGCTGGCCAGCGACGCGGCGTGCACCGCGGGGTCGGCCGCGGCGCAGGCGTCGGCTGCGACCCACACGTCGTAGCCCATGTCGGCGGCGTGACGCACGGTGCTCTCGACCACCGAATGGGTCGCGACACCGGCGACGATCAACCGGTTGGCGTCGCAGTCGCTCAGCAGGTCGGTCAGGCCCGTGCCGTAGAACGCGTTGATGCGGGTGTGCGTGACGGTGTGTTCGAGCGCGCTCGCGGCGTCGGGCGCGAGCGCGTCGAAGAACGCAGCACCCCAGCTGCCGTCGCGGACCGCGCCCGACGCGGCCACCGCACGGAAGATCGCGCCGTTCTGGACGATGTCGCTGCCGTCGGGGCGAAACGCGACGCGCACATGGACGATGCGCCAGCCGCGTTCGCGCGCGCCGGCCAGCAGGCGCCGGGCGGCGCCGATGACCTCGGCGCGCAACGGGCTGTCGGGCGCGAGGCCGACGCGGATCTTGCCGTCGGCGTGCAGCACGTCGTTCTGGTAGTGCAGCGCGAGCACGACCGTGCGGCCGGATGCGCTCACACGAAGACCTCGAGGTTGGGCAGCATCGCGTCGCAGTTGACGAGGTCGACGCGTTTCATGTGCAGCCGCCAGCCGCCGTCCGCAACCTGTTTGAGCTTGTAGGTGCAGGCGCCGGCCAGCTGCTGGTGCACGTCGCTGCTGCGCCACTCGGTGAGCTGGAAGGTCGCGCGCACGACCAGCTCGCCAGCGGCGGTTTCGCCGTCGACCATCAGGTTGCCGAGCAGCCGTGCGGTGCGCGTCGGCGGCAGCTGCGACCAGTTGCGCGGGTTCGCGAGGCGGGTCACGCGCACCTCGCGCAGCATCGCGTCTTCCCAGGCGATCGAGATGTGGTCGTAAGGGCTGGCCTGGCCGTGCGCGCGCGGGATCCAGTACATGCCGTCGGGCGTCCACAGGGTGAGCCATTCGGCCAGCCGCCGTTCGTCGAGCAGGCGGGCTTCGCGATAGAGGAACTGCTCGACGCCGCGCTGTGTTTCGAGCGACAGCGGGGCGGGGCGCAGCGCGGCGGTCGAGACGTCGAAGTCGAGATCGAGCAACATCACGCCACCTCCTGTTCGGCGCCGCTGACCATGAACTGCTTCCAGGCCGCGAACTGGTTGCGCATCGGCAGCTCGCTGGTGCCGTTGACCGAGACCATGCCGCCGGGCTCGGGCCGGTCGGTGCCGGCGTAGCGGTGCATGCTGACCCAGTCGCCGCCGTTCGCGAGGTTGCCCTGCTGGCAGCGCGCATAGACCTCGATGTCGTCGGGCATCACGTTGGACGACGGCGAGTTGACGATGTTGGCGTAGAGCATCGCGCGCTTGAACACCGCGTCGGGCGCGCCTTTCAGGCGGAACACCTGGATCTCGACCAGCGTGCGGTCGACGGCGAGCGGGCGGATCACGCGGAACTGCTGGAACACCGTGTGCGGCGAGCCGCTGCCGTAGATCACGGTGTTGTGGCGGTTCATGCCCATGATCTCGCGGGCGCGCTCGTCGCCGTGCACCGCGCTCAGCGCCGCCAGGTGGGCGCGCGAGACCGGGTCGCGGTCGGCCGCGCCGGGGTTGAAGATGCCGGCCATGTAGCCGTGGCCGTTGTCGTAGGCCCGCAGCTCGAGCTTCTCCCAGAACTCGTAGGGCTCGCCGTTGCCGTCCTGGATCAGCAGCTCGAACGGCATCTCGCCCAGCTGCGCCGCCTTCTCGCGCGCTGCGGTGAACGACGATTCGTGCGTCACGCGAGCGTGCATGGTGTCGTGCAGGTTCTCGTAGAAGACCTTCCAGTTCGAGCGCTGCAGCACGCGGAACACGCCGCCGGCGACCTCGACCTCGCCCTGCGGCGAGCGGTCGCAGAGGTTGTCGATCGAGCTCTTCACGCCGCCGAGAAAGCTCTGCAGGTCGGGGCCGTCGGTGGCCTGGCTTGCGAACACGAAGCCGCGGTAGCTCTCGACGCGCGCGACGCGGCGCATCGAGAAGTCGGGGTGCTTGGGGTCGAAGCAGGTGCCTTCGAAGGCCATCTTCATCGGCGCGGCCAGGTGCGTGCCGTCGAGCCTGAAGGTCCACGCGTGGTACGGGCAGCGGAAGAACTTGCCGGCGCTGCCGTCGCCCTCGGGCACGACCTTCGCGCCCTTGTGCGGGCAGCGGTTGTAGAGCACATGCACTTGGCCGTCGGCAGCGCGCACCAGGATCACCTCCTGGTCGCCGAGCAGCGTCGTGTGGTAGTCGCCGGTGGTCGGCACCTGGCTCTCGTGGCCGACGTAGATCCAGGCGCGGCCGTAGATGTATTTCATCTCGAGCGCGAACAGGTCTGGGTCGGTGTAGACGCGCTTGTGCACGCTGTCGGCGCGCACCAGCGCGGCCAGGTCGGCGGGGAGGGTGCTCATGGTCGAAGCTCCGGTTCGGTGAACCGTACTCTAGCGATGCGCACGCCTGCCGCGCTATCCCGCCCGCGCGCGCAGCATCCGTTATTCGCAAGCCGCTGCCATCGAGGCGGGCACGCAAGCTGCAAGAAGCGGACAAGCGCTGCGTCTTTCGGACAGCAGCAAAGCCACGCCGACCACCACAATCGGCATGTCACCGACCTTGCCGACCCTCAGGAGCCCTCTGCATGAACAAGCCCATTTCTGCCCGTCTGGTTCTGCGCGGCCTTGCCGGCGCGGTGGCGCTGGCGCTCGCCGGCTCGGCGATCGCGGCCGACAAGATCAAGGTCGGCTTCATCAGCACCTTGTCGGGCCCGGGCGCGGTGATCGGCATCGCGATCCGCGACGGCTTCAACATCGCGCTGAAGCAGACCGGTGGCAAGCTCGGCGGCCTGCCGGCCGAGCTGGTCCTCGGCGACGACCAGCAGAACCCCGACGTCGGCCGCCAGCTCGCCGACCGCATGGTCAAGCGCGACAAGGTCGACTTCGTCACCGGCGTGGTGTTCCAGAACATCCTGTCGGCGGTCGAGCAGCCGGTGCTGTCGTCGGGCACCTTTCTGGTCAGCGCGAACAGCGGCCCGTCCTACTTCGCCGGTGAGCGCTGCAACCCGAACTTCTTCGCCGTCTCGTGGATCAGCGACAGCTACGCCGAAGCGACCGGCAAGCTGGCGCGCGACAGCAACTATAAGAAGGTGTTCGTGATCGCCGCCAACTACCCCGGCGGCAAGGACGTGGTCAACGGCTTCCGCCGCTTCTACACCGCGACTATCGCCGGCGAGGCCAGCCCGCGCCTGGGTCAGATCGACTTCTCGGCCGAACTCGCGCAGGCGCGCGCGGCCAAGCCCGACGCGGTGTTCATCTTCCTGCCCGGCAGCATGGGCGTGAGCTTTCTGAAGCAGTGGAGCCAGACCGGCATGGACAAGGAAACCACGCTGCTGGCCACCGGCTGGAACCTCGACCAGGACACCATCACCGCGGTCGGCCCGGCGACCGTGGGCGCGATCAGCACCACGCACTGGAACTACGACTTCGACAACCCGCAGAGCAAGCGTTTCGTGAAGGACTTCGAGAAGGAATACGGTCGGCTGCCGGCGGTCTACGCCTCGCAGGGCTACGACACCGCGATGCTGCTCGACGCGGTCATCCGCGACGTCAAGGGCAAGCTCGACGACAAGAACGCGGTGCGCGCGGCCCTCATGTCGGCGCGGTTCAAGTCGGTGCGCGGCGAGTTCAAGTTCGGGCCGAACCACTACCCAATCCAGGACTACTACACGCAGCAGGTCGTGATGGACAACGGTCAGCTGAAGAACAAGACGCTGGGCAAGGTGCTGACGCAGCGCGCCGACGCCTACGGCTCGGCGTGCAAGATGCCAGCCGGCGGCTGAGTCGAGTCGTTGCCGACATCCGCGGGTGCGGATGTCGGCGCGGCTATCAACGCTTCATCAGCGTGTTCGACGGCAGGGTCTCGTCGAGCAGCTTGCGTGCGGTCTCGATGCCGGCCACCGGCAGCAGCTTGGCGTCGAGCAGGCCCACTTGCACCAGCACGCTCGCCTGGTCCCAGTAGATGTGCTCGTGGTAGAGCTTGTCGCCGCGGAACTTGATCACCGCGAGCAGCGGCACTTCGACGCGCTTGCCGGTGGGCGCGACGCCGGGCAGCATCCACGGGACCTCGGTCGTGTGCGTGAAGCTGAAAATCATCTCGTCGACCACTTGCGTTGCGCCCACGGTGCGCGAGATCGGCACCAGCGACGTGTCCGGCGGGTTGCTGTTGACGAAGTGATCGGTGTAGAAGCGGTGCAGCGCCGAATAACCCACGCCGCCGGTCATGGTCGGGATGTGGTTCACGTAGGGCTGCGCGACCATCGTGCTCATCGTGTCGTCGACATTGCGCGTGCCGAACTCGTACTCGCAGTGCTTGTCCCACAGCGCCGACAAATCGTAGTGCGGCCCCATCGCGCCCTTCAGCGCTGCGATGCTGCGCTCGTGCGCCATCAGCGCCGACGGGCGGTGGTAGTGGTCGCCGCCAGTGCGCGCGAACGCGTGGTCGACGCCGGGGTAGACGTGCAGCGCGATGTGGGCTCGGCCTTGCAGTGCCTGCAGGATCTGGGCGCGCGCTTCGGGCGGGCAGAACTGGTCGAGCTCGGCAATGTGCAGCACCAGCGGACAACGGATCTTGTCGGCCTCGGCCAGCGCGGCCTCGATGCCCACGCCGTAGTAGCCCACGACGACGTCGGCATCGGTGCGACAGGCCGCGAGGTAGGCGAGCTTGCCGCCGAGGCAGAAGCCCAGCACCCCCACCTTGCCGCCCGTCACCTCGGGCCGCGCGCGCAGCGCCGTGATCGCGGTCTGCACGTCGTCCAAGCCCTTGGCCTCGTTGAAGCCCTTGTAGAAGCCGAAGGCCTTCTGCCAGTCTTCGGGCGTGTAGCCGAGTTCGACATTCGGCTGCTGGCGCCAGAACAGATCGGGCACCAGCACCACGTAGCCTTCTTCGGCGTAGTAGTCGGCGACCTCGCGCATCGTGCTGTTGACGCCGAAGATCTCCTGCGCGAGCACCAGGCCCGGCCCGCTGCCTGATGGGGGCACGGCCAGGTAGCCGCGAAAACTGCCGCTGCCGTCGCCGGCCTTCATCTCGATGGTCTGACCTGACATGCAAATTCTCCAGGAGGGGGTGAGGTGGCGCCGAGGCTGCGCGCGGGGATGCTCAAACTCTACACGGAGATAGTTGAGAAGCAAACTAGTTTGCGACGATCGCGCCGGCCCCGATCCGGCCAGGGCCCGCGTCCAGCACAATCGACGTCAGCGCGTCCGAAGCCGTGTCGGCCGCGATGTTTCTCTCGCGCAGAACCCCTCAGGAGCGGCGCATGTCAGTGCTGACGGAAATGACCGGCTGGGCCAGCGTCGAGGCGACCGCCTACGTCGCTGCGATGCTGAGCTCGCCGGCGCACCTCGTGGCCGCGCTGGCGGCGGTCGTCGGCATCGGGCTGGTGGTGCTCGGCTCTTTCGCGCGCACGATGCTGCCGCTGCGCTGGCTCGCGGTGGGCAGCGACTCCGCGCTGGTGATCTACGGGGTCTTGCAACCGTCCACGATCACGCTGCTGTTGGCGGCCACGCTGTTGCCGATCAATGTCTTCCGCGCCGTCGAGGTGACACGGCTGACGCGCCGCATCGCGCGTGCCCAGGCCGACACCGACCTGACCGGCCTCTGGCTCCGCCCCTACATGAAGGCGCGCCGGATCAAGGCCGGGCACAACCTGTTCAACAAAGGCGAGCGGGCCAACCGGCTCTATCTGCTGGTCGAAGGCGAGATGGAACTGTCGGACATCGGCAAGCGCCTCGAATCGGGGCGCATCTTCGGCGAGATCGCGCTGTTCTCGCCCAGCGGCTTGCGCACGCACACCGCGACCTGTGTGTCCGACTGCAGTGTGCTCGAGATCCACGAACGCACGGTCAAGCAGCTCTACTACCAGAACCCCGCGTTCGGTTTCCACCTGATCGAGTTGCTGACCGGACGCCTGATTGAGGATGTGGAGCGCGCGGATGCCCGTCGCGGCAGCGGCGAGGGCGGGCCGGCGGCCAGGGCGTCGTGACCGTGTCCGGCCGCGGGGTCAGCGCGGGAGCTGCAACGGCGCTTCGTCGTCGACCACCCGCGGCTCGGTGCCTTCGGGCAGGTCGTCGAGTCGGTAACCGCCGTCGACCCAGCGACGCCCGAAGGCGAAGGCCTGGTGCGCGGCGGCTGTCGCGCTCTCGTAAGGCGGCGTCGGGATATGGACCGGGATCTCGAGTGCGATCGAATCGGTGGCGTCGAAGATCACCAGACGCGGCGCGAAGGCGTGGTCGCCGATGCGCTCGGGCGAACACCGGAACTCGAAGCCTCGATACTGTGCGAAGTAGGTCGGTTCCATGGAGTTCCACAGGGTTGGGGTTGCGCCCGAACTGTTGAGCATCGCGATCTTGCCTCGATCGGGCGTTCGCGGCAACCTGCATGTTGGGGGAGGGTGAGCCCCAAGGCCTCAGCGCTCGGCGATGTAGTGTTGTGTCGTGACCGACTCCCCGTCCTGCAGAAAACTGCGCACGACGACCTCGAGCTCGTGATCGGCCGCGGTGGTGCGGGCGCGCTGGTGCAGGTAGTCGGCCCAGGAGGTGACGATGAAGCGCTCGACGTAGCGCGACGGATCGCCCAGGTCGCGGTAGAGCCGCCAGATGGTCGCGCCATCGCGCCGTCGCGGCGCCCGAAGCAGGCTGACGGCTTCGAGAAACGCCGCGGTCTCGGCGATGCGAATGCGGTAGCCGATCTCCACCGCCACCGGGCCGGCTTCCGGGTCGGGCTCGTGGGCGACGAACAGGTCTTCCCAGGGGGCGACCTGGTTCACCTCGGGCGCCTCGCCCATGCGCAGCGGGAAGGGCCGGGCCAGCAACAGCCCGCCGGCCATGCAGACGGCCGCGACGCACAGCGTGGTGGTCAGCCCGACCAGGCTGGACAGCGCGCCCCAGAACGCCGAGCCGATCGCGAACGAGCCGAGCGCGCACAAGGTGTGCATCGCGGTGGCGCGGGCGCGCACCCATTGCGGCGCGCTCGTCTGGGTCGCGGTGTTGAAGGTCGACATCACCGCCATCCAGGCCGAGCCGCCCAGCAGCAGCGCGGCGTACACCAGCAGGCGTTGCTGCGAGAACGCGGCCACCAGCATCACCAGCGCGAACACCACGCAGCCGCCGCGCACCAGCGGCTCCAGGCCGGCGTTGGCGCGCAGCCGGGCGATCACCAGGCCGGCGCAGACCGCGCCGGTGCCCAGGCAGCCCATCAACAGCCCGAAGCCCTCGGCGCCCAGCCCGAGCTGGCGCTGGCCGATCACCGGTAGCAGCGCCCACAGCGCCGAGCCGGCGCCGCTGTAGGCGACGGTGCGGATCAACTGGGCCAGGATGATCTTGGAATGGCGCGCGAAGCGCAGCGCACTCAGGATGCCGCCCCACAAGCGCTCGGGGGGCAGGCGTGACGGTGGGTGCGGGCGCGGCGGGTGGCGATGGATGCCGTGCATCATCGCCAGCGTGGTGCAGACTGCGATCGCGAAGATCCAGGCCGCACCCAGCTGCGCGAACACGACGCCGGCCAGCGCCGGGCCCACCGCACGCGCGGCGTTGTAGGAGATCGCGACCGCGATGATGGCCTGCGCCAACTCGGCGCGCGGCACCGAGTCGCCGACGGCCGAGTTCCAGGCCGGCGACAGCACGGCGGTGCAGCAACCCGCGACGAATATCAGGAACAGCAGCGTGCCGGCGCCTGCGACACCGGCGATCTGCAGCCCGGTCAGCAGCACGCCGCTGCAGGCCTGCACGACCAGCGCACCGAGGATCAGGCGGCGCCGGTCGGTGGTGTCGGCGAGCACGCCGGCCGGCAGCGCGATCAGGAACATCGGCAGGAACACCGCCGTCTGCACCAGTGCGGCGAGGAAGGCCGAACCGGTCAGCTCGACCATCATCCAGGCCGCCGCCATCGCCTGCATCGCGTTGCCGATGAAATAGGCGCTGCCGCTTTGCCACAGGCCGCGGAAGGGCGGGTGTCGCAGGGCCGACCATGGGGACGGCGGCGACGCGGCGGGCAGGGGCGAAGGCGGTTGCAGCGAACTCATCGAAGCGACGATTGTGGCCCGCGAGCGGGCGCTGCAGTCCGGTGAAGTGGCGGGTAAACCCCGATCGGTGCAGCGTCGCGGCGGCGATCAATCCCACTAGACTCTACTGACCGGTCGGTCGAGTATGTTTTGGGCTCGACCGGGCCTCGAGAACAGGAGTCTCCGATGACAGAACCGCTGGTGTTGAGCGCGCAAGTCGGCGCCGTCTGCACGATAACCTTGAACCGCCCGAGCGCGCTGAACAGCTTCACGTCGGCGATGCACGAAGCGCTGGCCGCGGCGCTCGCGGCGGCCGAGGCCGACACGAGCGTGCGCTGCCTGGTGCTGACCGGCGCGGGCCGCGGCTTTTGCGCCGGCCAGGACCTGTCCGACCCGGCCATCGCGCCCGATCTCACGCCCGGCGCGAAGCCGACGGATGTCGGCAACGTGATCGAGCGCTTCTACAAGCCGCTGGCGCTGCGCCTGCGCGCGATGCCGATCCCGGTGATCGCAGCGGTCAACGGCGTGGCGGCCGGGGCCGGCGCGAGCATCGCGCTCGGCTGCGACCTCGTGATCGCCGCGCGCTCGGCGAGCTTCATCCAGGCCTTCTCGAAGATCGGGCTGGTGCCCGACGCCGGCGGCACCTGGCTGCTGCCGCGGCTGGTCGGTCGGGCCAATGCGCTGGCACTGGCGATGACCGGCGACAAGCTGGGCGCCGAGGCGGCGCAGCAGATGGGTTTGATCTGGAAGTGTGTCGACGACGCCGCGTTCGCCGACGAGGTGAGCACGACCGCGGCGCGTCTCGCTGCGATGCCGGTGAAGGCGCTGGTGGCGACGCGCGCCGTCATCGACGCGTCGGCTCAACTGGGCCTGGCCGAAGCCCTGAGCCTCGAAGGCCAGTGGCAGAGCAAGCTCAGCGCGTCGCACGACTACCAGGAAGGCGTGGCCGCTTTCATGGCCAAGCGCCCCGCGACCTTCACCGACCGCTGAGCCGCCCATGCCCCGCGGACGCGCCCCCGGCTACGACACCCAACGCGAACAAATCCTCGCGCGCGCGGCCGAGTTGTTCGCGCGCCAGGGCTACACCGCGACCACGATGAACCAGGTCGCGCTGGCCTGCGGCGTGTCCAAGCCTTCGCTGTACCACTATGTGCGCGACAAGTACCAGCTGCTGGTCGAGATCGCCGAAGACCACGTCGGCCGGCTCAAGCAGCTCGCCGCGCAGGCGCACGCACAGCCGCTGGCACCCGAGGCCCGGGTGCGCGCGATGATCGCGAGCTTTCTCGACGTCTATGCGCAGTCGCAGGCGGCGCACCGCGTGCTGACCGAAGACGTGAAGTTTCTCGACCCGGCCGACAGCCGCCGCATCCTCGACGTGCAGCGCGAGGTCGTCGCCGCCTTCGCCAGCGCTATCGCCGACGTCCGGCCCGAGCTGCGTGCGGCCGAGCTGCACCGGCCGGTGACCATGCTGCTGTTCGGCATGATGAACTGGATGTTCACCTGGCTGCAGCCCGGCGGCAAGCTGACGCACGCCGCGCTCGCGCCGGTGGTCGCCGACCTGTTCTTCGGCGGCGTGAACGCGGTGCAGCTGCCGCCGCCCCAGTCCGTCGTCGCTGCGTCCGTGCCGCGCAAGCGCGTGCGGCAGGCCTGTGATCTACCTCGCTCTCAACAATCCACCCACGGAGATACCGAATGAAGCTCAAGAGAAACCTCGTCGCGCTCGCGGCCACGCTCGCCGTCGTCACGCTCGCCCATGCCGACGTCAACGTCGGCGTGACCGTGTCGGCCACCGGCCCGGCCGCGTCGCTGGGCATCCCCGAGAAGAACACGATCGCGCTGATGCCGCAGACCATAGGCGGCGAGAAGATCAACTACATCGTGCTCGACGACGCGTCGGACACGACCACCGCGGTCAGCAACGCGCGCAAGCTGATCACCGAGAGCAAGGTCGACATCGTGCTGGGTTCGACGACCACGCCGAACTCGCTGGCGATGATCGACGTTGCGGCCGAAAACCAGACGCCGATGATCTCGATGGCCGCGTCGGCACTGATCGTCGAACCCGTCGACGCCAAGAAGCGCTGGGTTTTCAAGACGCCGCAAAACGACATCATGATGTCGCTCGCGATCGCCGCCAACATGGCCGACGCCGGCGTCAAGACGGTGGGCTTCATCGGCTTTGCCGACGCGTACGGCGAGGGCTGGTACCGCGAGTTCGCGAAAGCGGCCGGGTTGAAGGGCCTGACCATCGTCGCGAACGAGCGCTACGCCCGCACCGACACATCCGTCACGGGCCAGGCGCTCAAGATCGTCTCGGCCAAGCCCGACGCGGTGTTGATCGCCGGCTCGGGCACGCCCGCGGTGTTGCCGCAGCGCACGCTGAAGGAACGTGGCTACACCGGCAAGTACTACCAGACCCATGGTGTGGCGAACAATGACTTCCTGCGCGTCGGCGGCAAGGACGTCGAGGGCACGCTGCTGCCTTCCGGCCCCGTGCTCGTGGCCGCGCAGCTCCCGGCCACACACCCGCTGAAGAAGTCGGCGACGGACTACGTGACCAAGTACGAGGCGATGTACGGCAAGGGCTCGGTGTCGACCTTCGGCGCGCATGCGTGGGACACCGGCATGCTGATGCAGGTCGCGGTCGCGGCGGCGCTGAAGAAGGCCAAGCCCGGCACGCTCGAGTTCCGCACCGCGCTGCGCGACGCGCTCGAGAACACCAAGGAAGTCCACGGCGCGCACGGCATCTTCAACATGTCGCCCACCGACCACCTCGGCCTCGACCAGCGCGCCCGCGTGATGGTCAAGGTCGAGAACGGGGCTTGGAAGTACCAGCCCTGAGATACCGGTCCAGCCCATGCACCTGAGTGCGCGCCAGGCCGAGGTGTTGGGCCGGGTGATGGCCACACTGGCCGAGCCCCTGGCCGAGCCCGAGATCCGCGGCCGTGTCGGCACGCTGATGCTGGACCTGCTCGGCGCGCAGCACTACGCGAGCTATGTGTGGGACGAGGGGCGCCGGTGTTTCGATGCCGGCGTGCACCTCAACATGGACGCGGCCAACCTGCTGCGCTACGAGCGCCACTACCAGTACCACGACCCGATCACGCTGACGCTGCAGCAGCACCGGCGTGCGGTGCGCGTCACCGACGTGCTGGCGCAGGAGCGGTTGACGCGCACCGAGTTCTTCAACGACTTTCTGGCGCGCGACGGGCTGCACTGGGGCGTGAACCTTTACGCCTGGAGCGGCGCGCACAACATCGGCGACATGCGCATCTGGCGCGACCGCCGGCGCGAGAACTTCAGTGACAACGACCTCGCCGTGCTCGACCTGGTGCGACCCGCGTTCGTCGCGGCGCTGCGCCGCAGCCAGGCTGACGCGGGCACGCCGCCGGCGGTGGATCGCTGCGAACCGACCGCAGTCGCACGGCTGAGTGAGCGCGAGCGCCAGGTCGCCGACCTCGCTGCCAGCGGCCTGCACGACAAGGAGATCGCGCGCGAACTCGGCATCTCGGTGACCACGGTGCGCACCCACATCGACCACGCGTTTCGCAAGCTGGGCGTCACGAACCGCATGCGGCTGGTGCAGCGGCTCGCGCGCTGATCGGGACGGCCGGCGGCCATCCTCAGTCACGAGGATGGCGGGGCGGCATCGGGGTGCCTAAGCTGCGCGGCATCACCACCCGCTGGAGCCCGCCATGCCGTCGCCGACCTCACGCCGTCAGTTCCTCCACCACTCGGCTGGCGCGCTCGCGGCGTCGAGCTTGTTCGGCTGCGCCAGCGGCGGCGGTGCGGCCCCGTCGGCGGCAGACATGCAGGCGATGGACTCGACGCAGGCCCTGGCCGAGATCCGCTCGGGGCGTCTGTCGGCCGAAGCCTATGTGGCCGCGCAGATCGCGCGCGCCGAGCAGCTTGCCGACCTGCACGCGCTGATCGCCATCGACAAGCCCGGTGCGCTGGCCGCCGCACGCCGTGTCGACTCGGCGCGTATCAGCGGGGCCGTGTTGCCGCCGCTCGCGGGCCTGCCCATCGTCGTCAAGGACAACATCAACACGCGCGACCTGCCGACCACCGGTGGCACGCCGGCGCTGCGCAACGTGCGCCCGGGCGCGAACGCACCGTCGCTGCAGAAGCTCGTCGACGCCGGTGCCATCGTGATCGCCAAGAGCAACCTGCACGAGCTTGCGTTCGGCATCACCAGCACCAACCTGAGCCCGTTCGCCGGGCCGGTGCGCAACCCCTACGACCGCACGCGCATTCCCGGCGGTTCGTCGGGCGGCACGGCGGTCGCGATCGCTGCGCGCATCGTGCCCAGCGGCCTGGGCACCGACACCGGCGGCTCGACCCGCGTGCCGGCCGCGCTGTGCGGCATCGTCGGGCTGCGGCCCTCGGTCGGCAACGGCGGTGCGCAGCGCCGCTACACCGACACGAACGCGGTCGTGCCGATCAGCCACACGCGCGACACCGTCGGGCCGATGGGCCGCAGCGTGGCCGACGTCGCGCTGCTCGACGCGGTCATCACGGGCACGCCGCCGGCGAGTGCGGTGTCCGCCAAGGGCTTGCGCATCGGCGTGCCGGCATCGTTCTGGGCCGGGCTGGACAACGAGGTCGCGCGGGTCACGAGCGATGCGCGTGCGCGGCTCGCGGCTGCCGGTGTCGTGTTCGTCGACGTGGACACGGTCGGGCTGATGGCCTTGAACGACAAGCTGTCGTTCCAGATCGCGCTGCACGAACCGATCGCCGACATCCCGGCCTATCTCGCCGCGACCGGCGTCAGCGGCGTCACCGTGGCCGACATCGCCGCGCAGGTCGCGAGCCCGGACGTGAAGGGCGCGTTCGGCGCCATCCTCGCGGATGCGTTCGGCGGCGCCTACGACGCGGCGATCAAGGTGTACCGGCCGCAGCTGCAGGCGCTGTACGCGAGCTACTTCAGCACCAACACGCTGGACGCGATGATGTTCCCGACCACCATCCTGCCCGCGAGCGTCATCGATGCGGTGAACGGGTCGTCCAAGGTGGCCATCAACGGCGGCACGCCGATCGACACCTTCGGCGCCTACATCCGCAACACCGATCCGGGCAGCAACGCGGGCATCCCGGGCCTGTCGATGCCGGCGGGTCTGACCGCGACCGGCCTGCCGGTGGGGCTCGAACTCGACGGCCCGCTCGGCAGCGATGGCCGCCTGCTCGGCATCGCGTTGGCGTTCGAATCGGTGCTGGGCCGCGTGCGCGCGCCGGCGCTCTGAAACCACGGCGCGCGACCGCGCGGGAAAACCCCTTCGGCCCACGGCGAGGCGGCCTCCTAGAATGAATGTGCAGTTGCACATAGAGGAGTTTGCCGAATGGCTGTCACCCGCCGCGCCGCCAAGGCCAGCGCCCCCACCGCGGCCCCCGTCGAGCCCGGCCCCGCTTCCG
>Ga0307509_10002118_pt1 | contig 32687 bp, 34 predicted proteins | sample 10_EM_MG_FD_202245 | JGI IMG/M metagenome (GOLD analysis project Ga0307509, IMG submission 202245) | Populus trichocarpa ectomycorrhiza microbial communities from riparian zone in the Pacific Northwest, United States - 10_EM | ecosystem: Host-associated > Plants > Roots > Unclassified | place...
AAAGCAGAAAGCGTTCGAGGAATTCTTCTGGTTTTCAACACACACCCCTTAGTGCGTGCGCTATTCCTAATATCGTCGTTAGCTTTGTCAGCCCTGTGTTCGCGGACTAGCCCTGGTATCCGAGTACAGTAAGAACCTGGATGATTGAACCCCGCGCTAAGGCGTCCAAAATTCCCCCTCTTGGATAGGGGAGCAAATGCACTACCAAAACTAGCCGCCTCAGCTCCAGCTTGAGACAGAAAAAACAAAAACTCCCAGACCTTACCGGCAAAGGCAACTCCAACGTCCTAGCGCGAGATTCAATTACGGTAGGGTATTCAAATCCTTACGGCATTGTACCCCTCCGACAACCTTCTCCCCTCTCTCCCAACCAAAGCACAGCCTCATGTAGAGTCGAGGGCTCCAACAGCCAAATCTTTCCTCCCAAGCCCCCCCTCAACACCTTCCGACCCGATAGGGTTAGGGTTACCACTCTAAACTCCAAACCGTCCGAAAAAATCATTTCCCCCTCCCCTCACCTCTAGCGAAACGCCCCCCCTTGCTACGCCCCTCCCTACCGGTGCTCTAAGACAGTACCCGCAGCCACCACCTGGGAAGCCGAAACGTCACATGAGAGTCTTGAAACCTAACCCGCGACAAAAAGGGCCAAACCCGAAACGCTGGTGCGGTTGGCGTTGGTTTTTGGACGTGACATGGGCACGGGTGGCGCCGGGATTAGCCGAGATTGATTAGATAACTCTAATTGTGTGTGTGTGCCTAGGGTCTTCGGGATGGGGGCCGAGGATTGGGGGGAGGGGTGAAATGCTACTTGCCGAGGGTTATGACACCGGTAGAAGTACAAGCTACAGGCATAGAACCCGAACACTCGAGTCCGAATTTTGTATGGGCCGTCAGATCCGCACAGACAATTTGCCATACAGATTTTTATCCCTGTGGTCGGGTTCCACATGCCTGTAACTTGTATTGTGCGATAGCTCAGCGTTTCTAAAAGCCTCCGGAGTGGGGGGGAGGGGAGGGGTATGATAGGAGAGGGGAAAAAGCAAAAAGTGAACCACTTATGGTGTAGCAAATTTGATGGCCTCAGGAGATGCAGTATACGGTACTGTATTATAACTTGGGCCCCACGACGGACACATAACTCGCGTTCCGGAGGCTTTTAGAAAACGATAAGCAGTCGCACGAGTTATCGTTAGGGATGCATTGTGGAAGCACGGTGCTAAGGTGCTGGTGGTAGTCTGATACAAACACCCTACGCCAACGTACGAGGTGAGACGCTGTGGCCGTCGTCTAGGGGGGGGGGGATTGCGTGTGTGTGTCCGTGCGTGGGGTCTGTACTGTACAAGTACATGTAGGGAATGGGATGTTCCAACGGGTAAGCCTGGCGTATTGCACTGTACCGTAGCACATAGTGCGATGGGTTCTGCTTCAACTTACGGCAGGCTTCCGTTACGCAGCTTCAGGTCACCTCCACCTGACCCCGTCTCGACTTTGGCCCGTGATGAAACAAAATCCCAAAGAAATTGAGGAAAAAATCAATCATACGATTTGGAAGTCTCCCAGTGTCGTACAATCATCGCAACGGTATGATTGTAGCACGGTAATCTTTCGTTCCGAATTAACTTAGAGTGAGGTACGAAAAATGGCTACCAATACAAAGTAATGTCGTGAAATGGGTAGGATACATACCGAGGCTTCCCCCCTCCCCCTCTCACCCCAATGGCCACTTATGAAATCTCAACCTCCGATAAAAAGAGGGAGGGGGGGGAAGATAAATATGGCACACAGTCATGAAAATCTCCGTACCGTAGCGTACAGCTACAGCATCTAAAAGCAAATGTAAAGTACAGAAGAATCGAAGGATAAAAACATGCGCGCCCAACCCTAGTTTATCGTACCTTCCTATCATACCTTACCCGGCCGGGCCATCTGCCCATCCATCTCATTGTACAGTATGATACAAGCAAGATAGGATTTTCCTTTTTTTCGCCGAATCCCGAAGTAATGAAGGGATGCATAAATGGACAAACAAACCCCAGGGCAAAAAACGAGACGAACCGAACGACACCTTCTACATAGAAATCACGAAAGAAATGGAACGGAATGAAAAATATGAAAATGACTAAAGCCAACCCAAATGATGTCTAATAGCTTCTGAGCGTGCCAGAAGACCCCTTTTTGTTTTCAACTCAAACCCTCCCATGCAACAAGCGCCTTAGAAATACCTATAAAAAAGGAAAGAGAAAAAACCCAGGGAGAAAAACAAAGGAATATATAATGTAGTACAGATGGGACTAGGAAAAAGTCAAAGATCCCAGGAAAGGAAAGTTGATGATCAAAGACGCCGCAAAGCCAACCCTATCCACAGATCCCGAATGCAAAAAGTAATTGACCCCCCAAAAAAGCACATGAAACATTACAAAAACGTAGTCCCTAGAAAAGAAAAAAGAAAAGAAAAAGAATATTAAGCGTTGCTTTTTTGGAGCAAAAGAAAGACAAAATAGTGCAGCGACGAATAAGCATAAAAGCTATCTAAAAACCGAAAAGTAATATCATTCATCACCATCGCCCAAGTCCTGGTCATATATAATGATGACGTTCAACTTGAGGAGGAGCAGATACATAGTGAGGGTGATAAGGGTGGGAATTAGACGTGTACTCTGAAACGGCGACTAATGGATTGACCAACTGTGGGAGCCGACGCGCTTGAGCTTGCTGCTGCTGAGCTTGCTGCTGCTGGTGATGCTGCTGCTGCTGCTGTTGTTGGTGCTGTTGGTGCTGATGTTGTTGCTGCTGGTGCTGATGTTGTTGCTGCTGGTGTTGCCGCTGATATTGGGTATACTGATTCGACGGAGTTGGGCTTTGATGCATCATAGTTGATGATTGCAAAAGCGACGATGGCTGAGGTGGGGGATCAGGAGCCTCCCATCCCCACTTTTCTTTAAGTTCTTTATACACGAAATTGACTCTCCATCCAGTTTCCTTCTTAATTTTAGTGAAAATTTCGAGAACCTCTTCTTGCTCCCGACGAACGGTGAGACACTCGGCTGCAATTGCAAGCGATCTCAGGGCAACACTCGCAACCCCTCTATCTTTAACATGGGCTGCAATTCCACAGATTAAGTGGGAATTAGTCATCTCCATATCGCGCATCTCATCTGACTCCCTGGGCAGGAAGGGATTCATCTGAGCCAACAAAACCATGGCGGTATGGTAGAACAAGCGAGCCACAATGGCACATCTCTTGACAAGCCAAACCTCAGGGAAGGCCGACTTTGTAGTTGTCTGGTAAGGATGTAAGTATGCCATAGGATGCATACTACGAGGTGTATGGTCATTCCAAGCCACGCAAAGATCTCGAAGACGCTTCCATTCCTCATAGCGTTTTTGTGTCTCGTTGTTGAGGTACATCTGTTCAGTAACAGTTTTGGCTTCCTGCTGCTGCCTGGGGAGGGCAGCCCTGAAATTGGCAATCTTTGCTAGGACGTAAATAATCCTATAGGCCCACAGTTCTTCCCTTCCTGGTTCACAGTACCGGCTAAAGTCCATGTCCACTCCCCACTCATCTGGCTCCCAAGCCACCGCCCAATTGAAGTGCAGGCAACTAAGCAATTCCATGCTCACGTTCAACCAAAAACAGGCACCCCCTATGCCTCCTGTCCTTGCGCTCCACCTACACTCCTTTAAAAGTGCCCGGGCACCTGCGATGTGGTTCATGCGCTGAAGGGCTCGTTCAGACATAATCTCATAAACATTAAGGATAACCGCTGTGGTTGCACACATCTCGGTATCACGATTAGGATTTTGTAAAGAAGCCAAAAGGAGTCGCGTAGCTGTGTCGTAATAATTCAGCGCCTTGTCTTCATGATAAGCGGGGTTGACAAGCGTCAGATGACGGGCTCCGCAGGCCAGGAAGGCATTGAGAAGCATCGGCTCATTCAAAGAAGAAAATGGCAATAAGCGCGAAAACTAGGTTAGAAACATTAGTACGAAGCCTCCATTTTTCAGATTTTGAAAAGAGCGGTTACATGTTTGTACGGATCCATGCTATCCATCCATATTCCAACTTCTTCCACAAACACCTGCATAAACAGAGTTTCTTCAGTGTTATTTAGGTAATTCCGCACCTCTTTCGGTGGGGGCGGAGACATTGTATGGTCCGAATTCATAGTAGATGATGGGGGAGGTGGAGGCGGAGGTAGGGGAGGAGCGTATGCAGGATATCCCGGTCTATGATGCGGTTTCACCTCTTCGAAATTATTGATAGGTTCCCCCGTGTGCATTGGGGTCGGTAGAAGCGGGAGGATGGGTGGGAGAGTGGGATGAGAAGCGGGGGCCGATGTAACGGTTGTAACAGTTGCCGTTTGTCGGGGGGTAGGGGGCGAGTTTCTTGTAGGTTTTGGCGGAGTCACACGAGCGAAGGCTGCATACCGACTAATACCGCCGGCGTACTCAGAAGCAATGTCCCTTGACTCGTCCTGAAAATGCACTGTAGATACGGCAATGTCAGCGTACCGGTTATATTTCGGTGAAGGGGCAATAGAGGTTACCCTTCCATTCGTGTGATATCGGAACCACAGGAGGTTGCTCTGTCTGGATGTCAATAAAGTTAAGGCGTACACCACGCTTACATATCCTACTGGATTTCCGACAGTTCTGAACTGGTGTTAGCCAAAGCGGCCGTTTCGTTTCAAAAGGGTCGAGTCACGGGCAAAACGAACCTGACAATCTGGTGTTCCTTCATCGCCTATGTAACAATGTTAGTAAATAATATCCCGGAAAACTAGAAACAATGTGAAAGAAGACAAACATTTCAGGTGACGTTCCCTGCGAAGATATATTAGCAAGGGTTATCAGACGGTAATTGGTGGGGGGCTCAGTAAGCATACCTGCAAGTAAGGCTAAATGAATAAGGAAAAAAAACTGCATTAGCTGGGAAGCCCACGGATTCATAGCAAAGGTGCAGATCTTACCATCCTACGAATTGAAGACGGTCGGTCAGTAAATTATTGAAAGATTGACCAACAAAAAATCATGTAGAAAGAGGTGGGTTACCTGTCCGTACTCGCTTTGGCCGGTTAACGACGGCGTTCTCATCCGCAGCCATTAATCCTGCCCCTCTCTTCACCCCAGCACGCAGTTCAGCCAGGCGATTCGTCTTCTTCGTACTGGGTCGGCGCGAAGAATCGGCGCCGAATGGCTTCGACAGAAGATTCTGTCTGGGTTGTGAAAGCGTAGCGACCGACGTGGTGGCGGGTTCCAGTGCTGGTAATGGGGATACCAGCTATTTGGGAGGGAGTTCGTTTCTATGGCACGGGGGATGGGAGAGCTTTTAGAGACAAAGGCGCCGCGCGTGCCCTTTCCTTTTTTTCCTTATTCAATGATGATGATGGTGACGATGATGGTGGTGGTGATGATGCAGGTAAATACTACCTTCTTCAGATGCGACGGATCCGATTCCTGGGCGCACTGCAAGTTAATTTGCTTTATCTTTATTGCCCTGCTCTCCCTTGGGACTTTTATCGATCTTCTTTTCTCTTCCTTCTCCTTGTCAGGGCCCGGTGCCCTCTGTTCCTAAGCTCCCTTCACGATCTGTCACAATGATTTTCAGATATTTCCTCTCTAATCCTCTTTCTCCAATATGAATGATACGATGGCAGTGAACCGCTAATAACGTGGCGTCATACGGTCGTGTCCGCTAGGTTGAGTCGTCAAGTGAGCTGTCTTGTGTATGGCGTTCAAGCCTCCCTCTTCCTCTCCTTCTCACGCACTCCCGTAGTCTCTAATCTCAACCGTCCAACTGTCGTCTCCAGGTATCAACCCCACAAAGCACAGACCTCAGAATGCAAAATTGTTCTTGCTACGAATCTTATTGTGGAGAGCCAACGACAATTTGTGGGTGAAAGAAAGGAAATGTGAATTGAAAAATATGTTGCAATAGAAGCTTTGTCGATCTGCTAACTATCATAAAATTGAGGTTGGATGGGGTAAAAATGTAACGAGAAAATAGGCGTAGGGAGGAGATGATAGTTGCTATGGAGGATCACGCGAGAAAACTAGAGAGGGTAGCAGGTAGGTTTTCCAGCTCGGGACCTCGACGAGGGTGAAGACGCAGGGACGAATGGGGGAAGGAGGAGGATTCTCTAACAGAAGCGAGAAAAAAAATTGAGGAAGCAGGAAGGAGTAAGGGGACAAGCTGGGTAGATATGGGTTAATGGTTCCAGCTGAGTGACAGAATCCACCGGGAGGTTTCTCATCTAATTCCTTCGCTCTTCCTCCCACCCCACCCTGCCCCCCCCACCCCCCTTCCCTGGTCGCCCTTTTTCTCGCAGTTACTCTATTTGCGGGATCCCTTGTAATGGTCTGGCTACCGCAGGTACTGGTAGGGAAACCCACTGGATTATTTTGGAAATAGAAGACTAAAGAGGTAATAGAACAGAGCTGTGCTGTGCTTGAACGTCAGTCCCTTCAAACTGCGGATTTCATGGCTTTGTGCAGGCTCCCTGTAGAGATCGCCAAACAAGAGAGAAGGAACATGAATACACTGTTCGCTTGGTATCCCTTTTCCACTAAATGCAAGATTCTAGATTGAGGGGTCGCGCGTCTATGCAGAGAACATCTCTAACGAACGCCTTGTCAATCGTAAGCGCTCTCGGGGCTGGTATGGTGGGCTTTACTCCCCTCCACAGGGACACCCCTCCACCACTACCAGCACCGCTGCCCCTTCTTCTCTCCCCCTCTCCCCCTCTATAATCATGCTGACAGTGTGGTGGACTAAAAAAACAATCCATACATCATCGAGCAAAGGCACGAATGTGTATCACGTTGGTCTATGTATCTGGTACTGCACAATATAATTGCTTATTATTATGAGAGTTACCAGCTATCTAACTATAGTCTGGGGTATCTTCTACCAAACATCCTCCTCCCCCACCCTTAGTCTTTCGATTACCGGCACGCACTTGCCTCCCTGCCACCCTCTGGCCTCTCCCCAACCGAATCTTTTGGAGACTTCCGGTGCTCGGTAACAGCTGCGTATATAGAATGCGGCGCCATGTGTGTCATGAAAGTATTGTGCCTAGCCCTCCTTTGCTTAGATTTCCAATGCCATGCCCGGAGACACGGCCAACGCCAGTGGCGAAAGTGTTTCTTTGAGGCTTGAACGGAAGCCATTAAGCTGGGATCGGGCAATTAGCACGTCTCCCGTCATTTGAGAGGCTGTGTGGGAGATGCTTTTGGCAATTGTCAATGCTGTGGGTTGGTGAGGCGGTGCAAGCAAGACGCCCCAAAATCTAGAATTCTTACAGGGTGACAGAAATAGCGTGGCTCACCAAGATAGAAACACCTGCATGTCCATCTTGGCGAACGAGAGGGCAAGTGAAGTGAAGTGAATCGGCTGGGACTTGGGTGATGTGATTTAACGGCTGCGAAGAGGCTGAAGACGGGAAGCTTAGGTGAGTTTTTGCCACGAACGTTCGCCCACAGTAAGGTAGAACCCAACATCTGGTTGGCTATTATACTTTTCCGCACCTAAAGCTGATCTATCCTCACGATGACGGACACAATAATTTTGCAAACGTGAGTGTAGGTACTCTGTAGGGTGGTGGAGATGAGACCCGTAAAATAAGACTCCAATACTCTTTATTCTATAGTCTTCTCCTTAGCACCGTACAAGTACTCCTTATCCCAAGCATCGAGCTCGGCTGTCTGTATAGCACCTGTGCTCTACGATACACTTCGGTGGTCGATTGTGATACAGCACACTATCGTCCGTAGACTACCATGCTCGAAGACTTTGTTCATCCCAGCAGATACATAGAGCACCCTAATTCATGCCGTCATCCATCGTCCACCTACGCCGTTTTATAGGCCCCTCTTTTGTCGTGGAGGTTAGCTTTCTTGTTCGGCAGTTTAGGTGAGATTCTATTCTACCGGTAATATGATAGCAGTAATCGCTGGTCATTGCTGCTCGATTACTGGCTTCCCGAGGGCTCCCGACTCTACCATAGATTTCAAGGTGTTCATCTAATCAACACCATCCTTGACTTTTGGCTGCAGCCTACCTTTCCGACTGCTTCCCACCACCACACGACCTTTCTCTCTCTTCCCTCCCATCACCCCAAGACCCCTGTCTGGCCGCTGTCATTATCTGCAAATATCCGCTCTTGGCGGCGGAGAGCCTCACTACGGCCCGTGGATGGGGGGGAACCCTTCCGGAGAGGGCAAACCATCCCTCCGCTCGCGGGATACTGGTATATAATATATTATTATGATATCAGACGATCTCGCAAAAATCGTTTGATTGACTGTGTATGCGAACGCAAAGCCCCAACACGTAGGCGATGGCGCAATGGACGGCACATACGAGGGGCGCAAAAATTTGTTTTAAAATACGGTGCTCATTTCGAGGTGATTTTCCCCGATATAACTTATTTCTCGCATCACAATAGAAATCTTCGGAATCCTTATTAGGGGAGACACTGGGAATAAAGGGGAGGCTCTTAACTTTTACGCCAGGAGTAAGCCACCGCTACTGCCGGAATGTATGTTGGGCAAGATATCAGCCATACATGTACAGTGCAACAGTTTGGCGATTAAGATTCGGGGTTCCTGGCGGGATGGGTGCAACTTTCCATTCGAGACATGCATTAGAAATTTTAGCTTGGGGCGGGAACGCTACTCGTACCGGTAGTTGCCTGACGTTTGTAGAACGATCAGCTACGAGTACTCGGGTATTGCATAAGCTAGCCAGAGCCTCAGAATTTTGATGGTATGCAATTGCAGTCCGCTTACAAACGTCGAGCAATTACTGTATGAGTGCCGGCACTCAAATATCATACAGGCAAGATTGGGGCTGACAGAACACAGGAACGATCGATTGCGAGCATGCTCTTTTGTAGTATACTCGAGTACCGGCGATCCATTTTCGAGATGATGCTTGCATGAACCAGTGGGGTGGGGTGTTGTGGCATCTGGCGCGAGCCATAGTCTGGGTACAGCACGGAGAGATGTTACGAGTACTGTATTGCCCACCCAGCGTCCCCCCATGTTCGAAATTATTGGACGATAACCGGAGCCTGAGTGGAAGAAGAGGCAAGTTAGATTGGACGATAAGTATATCCTGAGTTTCCTAATTGTGCCAAGATTGCTTATGCTAAGTGATGACTGCAGGGAGGCTTGAGCGACATGTGCGTTTTTTTTGGCTTTTTGAACCTCGGAGGAAGGAAGACTGCAGGGGCATCCGATTTGAGCCCATCCAACCCCCGTCCTTGTCTCGCCGAGCCACGGCAACGAGCCGTTATTTCGCTGAAAACAGAGCAACTCCTACCGTCCAAAAGAGAAAAGAGCTGGGGAAAAGAAAAAATGAAAAGGCGAAGATGTATGAACTCAGTTCATGCGGAAACCCCAGCAGATCTTTCCCCCTGTCCGCTGTGAGTACAAGTATTATCCAGAGAGGTGGTTCCACTGCTTCGTTTGTTAAAGTACGGTACCCTCCTTCTACCGGTACTTGTACCTCCCCCACACGCAGGTTTTACACCTGCGTTATGAGGCTGAGTAAAGCAAACGTTCCGAAGCGATCTCTACCCCTGGGACCTTTGGGAACCTTGTGAAAAGGGAGAGTCCACTGACACAAGAGACTGGCGAACTTTCTCAGATTTTCCGAGTGCCAGACGGATAATTCCGAGTTAGGCTGGACGGGTAATGACGATCCGCGTCACTTAGCTACCGAAAGTTTCGCGGCGTCAGCATGCTATCGGTCGCTGATCCATAAATAGGGTCTAGACACAAACACTGGCCTACTCAAGTGGCCATTTTACTGAGCGCCTGCAGAAAAAATAAAGGTCAATCATAAGTATGGTGAAAGTAACTTCTGCTTCTGGGGTATCTTTGACGCCAGGTTTTCGCAGATACCTATATCTCCGCTGCTAATCTGGTTTTCTGCCCAACCTTGTTTCATACCCAACCTATTCCTTCAGAAATCGAGGGCCTCAGTCAACTGCCGTCCGCAGGACTTAACCTCGGGGGGTTCGGGGCCAATTTACAGCATTGAGACGGCGGACTTAGTTTTGCACTCGTACAGCAACGGTACCTCAAGAGTAGGGCGTCGATATAATGCAAATAAACGGTACCACCACCGCAGTTCTGACCCCCCTTCCTCCCAGCGGTAGTCTCGAAAACAGCTCTGATACATCGAAATTTCGCCGCATTGCAATATGGAATTACGAAAGCGACGTTAGCACACACTTTTTCATTGTGATTTGCGAAAATCCTTATTAAAAATCGACCTTGAGAAGAAAAAAAGAAAACAAGAGCCCGCTTTGGGTAACACCAGAACTATCAGGACCGCTCCAGACCTGGTATAGCAAAGGAAGCCATCGGGTTAGCATTCCAGTACCGTTTGGGAGTACTCGAGTATTCAAGACGTGGGATTTTTTCTCTCAAGGTCGACTTTTATAAAGATTTTCGCGGGTCGCAATATGAAGTGGTCACCTTTTTTTCTCTTTTGCTTTTCTTTCCCTCTTTCCGCCAGAACAACCAAAATGTTGTTATGCTCTGATGGCGATGGCGATGGTGGTGGTTTAGTTACGGTGAGAACTGAGAATCTCGCTGGGACGTTGGAGTTGCCTCTCCTAGTAAGGTCTGTTAAATTTTCTTTCTTTTCACTTGTCTCAACCGGGGGTTGAAAAGAGAATCCTTTCGGCGTGTTTCCTCCCTTGAGCCGAAGGAGGAAATTCCGGACGTTCTAGCGCCATTCTCAATTATTCCGGTTTTTATGGTATGAGATTGGTTGTTGGACTTATGGTATCTGGGTGGCGATAGGGGATAAGGGCTCAACTGTAAGAGTTCTGTACCGTACTCCTGGCTTCAAACCCGCTGACCACCATCCCGGCGTAAGTCACAACAGCTATACATCCATGGCTTTGTTTACTGTTCATCTCTTCCAAATAGTGACACCCCGGGCGGTGCGTCACAGCCCATAGTTCTTATGATGTATCTAGTGATACATGAATATCTCCCTAGAAGGGCACATAAAAAGGGTCGGTCATAATGCTCCTTAGAGTAACGGCCCGCCGAGTCCGGTAATATCTAATTAGACACATACAAGCACCTGCTGGGTTGGATGTTTGAAGATTTCTCCAACATTAGGGTCATAGATTCCTGCTTGCCTATCGGCTTCTCAACACGGGGGTAGAGTTCCTATTACCTAAGGGGAAATTGGGGGCGATTGATCTAGGGCTGGTTCATCGCTCAAGGCTGAAGGCTTGGGTTGAAGAAATTATCGTTAGATCGGGGTTTCAAACTTACGCCAAATTTCCTGACTTAGATTTGGAAAAGGGATCGTTGAATGGAGTTTCCGTATTGGCAATTTGCCCCAAAAAACCTTCGAAGTACATTGCCTACCGGTGTCAATCCACCAGACTGGGGGGCTGTACTAATGCTCTGTGGTATACTGATGAGGATCGAATGGGATATCTTCGCTTATGGGCATGTGCATTAGTGATGCCCCTCCCTCCCAGGAGAGAGCGCGCCGGCAGATCTTGTCCAGCCTATCACGGGGCGTTGAGGTATCCGTGCTAAAGTTTAGCTGGGATACATGTTCTCATTGGGCCCCGCATAGTCTAGCGGATCGATAGGGACTGGAGACCCATCATTTGGAGAGTGGGAACTCGGGTTACCTTTTCAAACTCTTCACTCGTTAGAGGTCAGGCATCTATACAAATACAGGTATAAGAGGCTTCCCGTTACGAACGTAGCCTGTTCTCCGATCCCCCAATCAGCTTCTTAGCCTTTCGAGCCCAGAGACTTGGGGGAGAAAGACCTTGTTTTTTGAGATTAGCAACAATCCCATGCTCGTATATGCTAGCCCTCAGATTAGCCTTTAAGTTACTACCAGGAGCCAGGATTTTGGGTGAGAAAGGGCACAGGCAGGTATGATAGGTATCTTATGTACACTACGGCGTGCTCCGCCGACATGGCCAACGCCAAACATCCCTCCCTCCCTCAGGCTACGCACAAAAAACCCACGCACACACAAACAAGCACTAACATAGAGGTAGAGAAATCTGACAAACTGTTTATTTTGTGCACTCCCCACGTTTTTTTTCCACAACGAAGCTTCACGGCGTCTGTAGAGCGTCACGATGGTTGTCATAAAACCCTATGAGATGCTTGGCTCTATCCCATTGTTATCAGAATATGTGTGGCAGAAAGAAGAAAACTGACCGAAGGCCACAGAACCTTCTCTGGGACAACCCCTCTCAATAGCCAGGCACTAGAGGACAGACTGCCGCTACTAAAAACCCATATAGGAAGGGAAAAAGATTCCGAGGTATGTTTTCGACGAAAAGCAAAAAAAAACATACAACCGGTATACGGTACGATAGCGGTGGCTCACCGCCGGCCCGTCTGTTAAAAGGGCAAGTTGTGCCTAATACTGTTCCTTTGATCTTTCCCTTCCCTTACGGTACTGAATGAAAGCTAGCTACCAACTTCCGTAGCCCCCCGAGCTTAATATAAGTGCCCGCGAGCGGGTTTGGAACTTGGCTCGAGGAATTTCCACCCCCACTTATTATTCACTTACCTGGGGTAAAGCCGAGGATGAGAGAAAAACAAAAGGAAGGATGAAAAATGAGAAGCGGGTCTATTCTCTCTTGTTTAGTTTTTTTGTTTTCTTAAAAAGCAATCTTGGTTCGGACATGTGCACTACCATACCTGCACAATAACTTGGTGCAACACCCTCCCCCCCCTCCCTCTCCATTCCTTATCATGAAGAAACTCCCCTTGGTCTATAGTCCCGACGACCTATTGCAGCAAGGAATAGCCCCGGGAATGAATGCGGCGCACGCGCATCGCACCCGGAATTACAATAAACTATGTTGTTGCCATCCTTGCTGTAACGCTTCAGGGCGTGAGGGGTCAAATGGGTGAGGATAAATGACGCCTGGGCTCTGCTATTATCCTCCCTCTTGCTCCTTGGGTGCGACCACTTAAGGTACCTCATTGACTGACTCACTGGGTGACCCCGCATGCCGCGGTCCCCCTTTCCTTCCTCTTGCGGTTGGAGGGGCCAGGGCGGGATACTATAGAGATTTGGGGGCGGTTGGGTTGGAGTAGGTAGGGGAAATGGCGGTATTTGTACTAGCATTAGGCTAGTATCGTGCTCAAAAAAAGTATGGCAGACCGGCTAAAGGTGCTGAAGAGGAAGGAAATCATATCATTGCCTGCTCCTTTTATCACGGGTTCAGCGACGAGCGAGTGCTTCTGTGATACTGTGTGAGTATGATGAGTCGGCGGGTCGGTTGCCAGATTGACCAGATGTGTCCAGAAAAAAGCCAGCCCCCACCACCAATTCGTATAAAACTATAGCCGAGTGATGGGAGGAAAAAGAACTTTCCGAAGTAATAATAAAAACCTAGAATACAGCGGGAATGCAAAAAATGTGCAAAAAAAAGAAGAGAGGAGATAGAGCCCCGGTAATACTTTACTTTTTCCCTACTCCTCCCTATCCCTACCAAAACCCTTCCTTAACAACCCCGTCGTGTACAACAGCCCCTCATTGAGGATTTTTACATCCCCCACATAACAAATCTTGGAAATTTCTCCCGAGACCGCACGGGCGGTCTGGTTGTCCTTTGTGGTGTTTTCCCACTCGTTGGTTGCAGCGAGCGTTATGTGTTGCAGTAGCGGACAGTCGGAGGCAGAGGATGTGGAAGGGGGGACGAGGGAGACCCAGAACGAGCTTGAGGTAGGGTCAACGGCTAGGTCTAGGGGGTTTCCAGGTAGTGGGATTGTGGTGTGGTGGGTTAAGGCTTGGCCTGATGCGGTGGTGGAAGTGAAGAGAAGGAGGGCCGGGATTCTGTTTGTTTGGGGGGGGTGCGGGAGGTTAGCATGTGCAGTAGATCGCTAGTATGGTACAATACGGGTGTCCGAGGTAGAGGCTGACGGAGATGATGCGGTATTGGGTATGATGGTGCAGGGGAGGGCAGAGGATAGACTAAATGTGCAAGTGATCCTGGAAAAGCAAAGAATGTTTTGTTTTTTGGAATTTGTGCGCGGTGCTGGCTGGCGCCCACCTTGTTCTTCAAAGGAAAGGAAGGAAGGAAGCAAGGAAAGGTTGGTATACCTTTCAAACGCCACGATAATGATCCTCCTCTCGAGCACTTCCCAAATCCCCACGACCGCTGGCCTAACCACCTCCTCCTTGTCCTTATCCCCTCCCTCCCGCCATTCCTCCCCTTCCATACTGCTACCGCCCCCTTCTCTCCCGCCCACAACCTTCCGCCCAACAACTCCCTCCAACACCCCCGCAATCTCAATCCTCTGCAAACACTTCCCATCGGCCCATCTCCACCTCCCCAGCCAACCATCCCCCCCACCAGAAAGCATCTCCTGCGGGGCCCACCCCGGCACCAAAATCCTCGACACGAAGGCTGTATGCCCCAGGCAGAAACCCTCAATCACCCAACTCTGCGGGTACCTTGAGACCCGTATGTGTTCGTCCCTATCCGCCGTCATTATGTACTTCCTCTTCTGCCCCTCCTGCGTAGTAGTGGTGACGGACAGCAGGTCCGTCAGCATGGATACGTGTCCCAAGAGGAGTTTATGCGCGAATGGTAGGTCGTGGGTGATTTCCGTGCGGTGGCGTTTCGATTCCGAATCTTTGGGCGTGGCCGCGGGGGGCAATGCGGCGGCGGCGGCGGCGGCGGAGGTGGTGGTGGTTTCCGGAAGGAGGAGTAGTGGGAGGGAGTACACGTCGCCAAATTTATCGGCCACAAGGATTGTCTCGTCGGAGTCTGTAAGCGCGAGGGCGCAGGGCCTTTTAGGCATTGTTCTATTCGGTTTTGCGAATTAGCCATTGTAGAGCTTGTAGAAAGGAGTATATATATATAGATGGTATTCGGGGGGGGGTGGTGGTGGTAAAACATACCTAGAGCTCAACTCCCACAACCCACCACCATCCAAGACCCTCACCGTCTTATCCTCGTTCGTAACAGTGAGGATATACTTCCCAGCCTGGGCGGAAATGATTTTGCTAATGCCATTATTATCGCTCGCCTCCCCCTCTACTCCCCCCCCCTCCCCCTCCTCCCCTGCGTCTTTTATTTCCTCGTCCTCATCCTCCTCCTTCTTCTCCCCCCCCTCCCCACCTTCATCCCCACTTTTCCGCTTTTTCCCAGCAACGTTACCACCCTTCCCCTTATCTCCCCCTTCCTTCCTCTTCCCCTTCTTCTTCTTCTTCACTTGTCGCATAGCCGCAGGCGCGGTCCATTTCGCCAACGACTCGCCAGTGCGCGCGTTGAAAGAGTGGATGTGTGGCCCCGTGCAGGTGTATAATGTGCCGGTTTCGGGGACGTAGAGGAGGCGTTGGATTGGATGCTGCATTTCTTAATTTTTATGCATCCCCTATCTCAAGCAATTGGTGAGGTAGGAGGCGGTGGTGGTGGTTGGGTTGGTTGAGGAAGATCTTGGGAGAGGCTCTAAGTTACGTGGGGCACCTTTTTTTCTTTTTTTCGGCGGTGGGCGCCAAGGAAGTTTCACATCCGTGCCTGTATCGGAAGTTGAGCGGGGATGCATAGGGTATCACTCGGGGGTTGGAGGGATGGGGGGTTTTGTTTTTGAACTAGTGAGTAGCGACAGGGAGTTGGGTTAAATGTCCTAGTGGAGATTCTCTTGCGGGCTCTGGTACTCCTGTTGTATAATATGATACTTGCTGGTTTACTCGTCTGTCTGACTACGGCCGAACCGACACGTTGTTTGCATCCATTGTTTTAAGTCGTCTCTCCTATCACATGTGTAACTATTCCTTCCTTCCTTCCCCGGAATACCGTAGAAACTGAAATAATCGAACAACGTGCTATGGTTCAGAATTCCCTACGAAAGTGGGAAAAAATCACCGCGAAAAAAGGGGCTGCTCAGCCCCTCTTCTCTGGAAGACATATAAAGGTATCATATTAATACCATTGGCCCCCATTTTGAGTTTGCTTCGCCAACCTTCCTGCTCATAATCTCTATCCCCCCTCTGTGCGGTTATGTGTAGTACTGATAATTGCCCCAACCATGAATACCAGCGTAAGAGCATCAACCCTAGCTTAACACCTAAACCAGCAAAAGTGGTTCGCCGGGCATTTTTAATGCCCGACTACCTCCACTCCCCCGCGATTCGAACTCCCTGCTTCAAATTAGTGGACCAGCTCCATAGACATTAGACCGTGGAACTGGTCAATAATCACATCCACTTTTCAGATGTTGAGAGCAATACTCCTCTCCGAGGGGAATTATCTAAAATTTAATAGTAGTATCATACGAAGAACTATTATACAAAAAGTTATTCTAATGATATTAATACCTGACTTGATTAGCGCGACGCCCCTAGGACATTGGCGCCTCTCTTGAGTTTCCTTCGTCAACCTTCCCGCTCTTAACCTCCACCCTCCCTTAGGACGGTCGTGCCCACCTCTACCTTCCCCAACCACAAAAGAGCACCAACCCTTGCCCAAAACCTAAACCAGCAAAAGTGGTTCGCCGGGCATTTTTAATGCCCGACTACTTCCACTCCCCCGCGGTTCGAACTCGAGAAGGTCCCTGTTTCAAATTAGTGGACCAGCCCCATAGCCATTAGACCATGGAACTGGTCGATATTCATCATTCCTCTTCGAATCTTAAGTGCGATCTTCCTTAGCCAGGAAATTTTTTCAAGTTTGAAAAAGTATGGTAGTATGATAATCCATTAATCACCAGAGCTCTTGTATTATGATACCATAATTTTAATACTTGCCTTGGGTCACTTCATCAGAGTGAGGTTACTCGATTAGTGAGGGCAGCTTCACTCCACGCTCAAGTCTGCTTAAACAATCCTTCTGCTCGTATCCTCAATGACCGCAGCGCTACTGTCAGCCCTTAGCAGTAGACAAAGGTGCTGGTGGCGTGAGACAAGCTTATTGCAACACTCAAGGGTCAACTACCAGTGGAGGAGAGAGCGTATACTAGAGGTAGAGAGTCCAGGTCAGCCAATCTTTTGCTGCTTCCTCTCTTCCTGGGTATTAGATATCCTTGGGCACTGTTGGTAGAGGGCTTTCTAAGCCCAGTGAGTAGTAAAGCGTATATTTGTTTTTTCAGGGAGGCTAGCCATAGTGTCGCCACCACACAAGCCTATTGAAAGGGGAAATATTACAAATAAGGCACTGTACAGTACTGTGCTCTAGAGCGGCAGTGTCCAGAATGTGAGGAGGCAGTAGAAGTGCAACAGCATGGCCATTTTTAGTTAACTTAATTTGTTCCACCAGGATGGTTCCAAGGCCGCCGGTGCATCGCAAACACTCCTATCCAATGCTTGTATGGCTCTGCCACCTCACAGTGACACCCTTATCAAGCAAAAGCTAACATCTTCAGCTAGTCTCTAAGCTCGCGTAGGAGGTAGGATCTCACAATCCTCCTACCCCACTCGATAGATTATACGACAATGGCTCATGGTAGTAAGGAGGGAGTTAAACTCTTGGGCCCCTAACTAGTTGTACAAGGGTTAATTGGTTCTCGACACCTTAACTACTACTTATGCCAGCCAGTCAGGCAGGCATTTCACGCACTATCCCGGTAGGAACAAATACTTATCCTGCTGACAGCTAGGCTTAGATTTCGTCATCCTGAGGCTAAGTATTATATCGCCATTAAATATTCAATGCGCTATTACCAGGGCAGATACATTCTCAAAGGAAGCGAGACTATAAATATTTTTACTAATGTATAAAAATAGAATCCCCCCCCCCCCTGTAGAAGAGTAATCACAGCTGGAATGTTACTGACGGGGAGAGGGTAGGCTTGGCTGTGAGCAGGGAAGGCAGTATTTGGACGGGGGGTTAGGAATTACTGTACAGATGGTAATATTTTTCGGGGCATTGTATCTAATTTTTCTAGTAGGGAGTCTGTTGGAAATATCGTCTAACACAAGAAGACGTTCGTATTGAAATTAAGATCAGAAGAAGGATTAGAATGGGGGAAAACAAAAATAACGGATAGGAAGCGAACATTAAAGGGCAACCGCTATGTGAGAAAGCATATAATAAAGATGGTAAGTTTTTGCGTTCAATACGTAATCGCTTTTCCAACAGAGTCACCAGTTATCAAAATGCAGCGAAATCCGGTGCTATCACTCCCTCGGGGGGCGCAATAGCGGAGGTAGAAGTATCTGTCTTCCACAATAAAATGGACAAGCTCTAGGCTGGATGCTCGTGACCCTAGATATCGTGATGAGAGAGTAGGTCCTGATAGGATGGGATAGACCAGGGGCGCATTACAGTATCACAGCATATCACTCGCAGCTTAAATCCACCCTTAGCCATCGCTAGTGAGTGGGCATCTTCGGAACCCCCATCCCACCGGCTCAGCTCTCCTTTAGGCAAATGATACACCTCCAAGCGCCGCTCAATTCCCATCTTTAGAATCATGCTAGAAATGTACGCTATCTCTAATCTAAGCCGTCGTACCCAAACCGCGGCGGCAAAAAAGGCCGAGAATAATTATTAAACTGTTTATACACTTTGCGGTATTCATTTGGCCCCCAGAAGTCCCGCGCTCTCCCCCTCCCCTTCGCTTTCCTCCTCTTCGCTCTCGTCTTCTTCACTTTCTTCCTCCTCTTCGTCATCACCATCATCACTATCCTCATCGCTTTCCTCCTCCTCTTCCTCCTCGTCACTTGCCAAAAAGTCCTCCAGGCTCTCCGGTACCCCATTCGCCTTAGCGGTTGGTGGTAGTGCTGGACTCCCAACCCTAGGACTTCCTATACGCGGGCTTCCAATCCGTGGACTGGCACTCCGGACCCCAGCACCTCTAACAGCAGCAGACATAGACATGGCGCCCCCCCCTCTGTGTGTATCTGTACCCGAAGTTGCCGAGGGGGGAGGTTCGCGCAGACTGGGGCTCGGAGCTCTACTCGGGGTAGTCCACTCTGGTAATGCCTCGTAGCCGCGGATGTCCTCGTCTTTGCCTATGACCATTGCTGCGGAACCTAGTGTGAATGACTCTCTTCCCGAGGAAGGGCTTGGCGCTTGGGGGGTTGGCTTGGGTGCTAGGAGGAGGAGAGTTGCAAGTTGTGTGGATGAGGGGACGGAGAGTATGGATTTGTAAAGTCTTGCTCGGTCGCGAAGGTCGTAGGATAGATCGTATCTAGCTAGGAGGAGGATGTATGAGAATAAGAGCGAGATGGGATGTCTGTCCTCGTCGCCTTGGTTTTCTTCTGTGGGGACAGCGGGTGGATCGTAGTTCAGGTGGTGGGCGTAGACTTTTGCGGCCAGCAGTACGATCTGTAACTTCGCTTGTTCGGACTCGGAGTGGAAGCCTTTTGCTAGTATCCGGAGTGTGTCGGCAGCGACGTTATTCCCGTTGTTGATTCCGGCGAACTCTCCTACGAGCCACACTATACTTGCTCTAGCGCTTGGATTAGTTGCTGTATCTAGAGCTTTTGCCAGCCGAACTACTGTCTTCGCGTGGTTTTGGGGGTCTTGTTGGATGATATGACGTATCACAGTTAACGACTCTGCCACTAGAGTTCCATCAGAGGACTCAACTTGGCGAAGCAGCAACCGCAGACATCTTGCCGCATTCTTTGTCTGACTCTGTGCACATCGACCAATTGCCCTGACAGCTTCTTTTACCAACTCTTTATCGTAGCCTTTAGCAAAGTACTCCAGCTCAGAGAGTATTAGGTTCTTTGTATGGATATTTGTATGTGGAAATATGAGTGTAAGGACTTCGAGCTTTAAGCGCCAGATATAAGCTGGATCTGAGGCGTGTACAAGGAAATGTGTAGCGAATTGGGTGAATGGTTGGGGATGCTCCAGAGCGATGGAAACTATGTTTACGAGAGCCATGTGCTGTACGTCGATTGCACCCCTTAGAAGACTGACCAAGGGACCAGCAACAGTCGGCAGGCAATCCGGTGGTGCCAGGTGCCGATACACCCTAGCCACAGCCACGATAACCTGCATTTCATCAGCTTAGGTATAAAGGAGAAGACATGAGATAGCCATACAGCACTATTCCTGCTCTGCGTTAAAGGCACACAAGCCTTCAACAGCAGCTCCAAATCCGGATTCATCGCGGTAACCATTTCAACCTCCTTCCCACCAGCATCCCCCTCCACCTCCTCATCGGAATAGAAACCCCCTCCACCTCCTACATCCCTACTCTTGACCTTCTTCTTCTTCGTCCTCCTCGCAGGAAAATGCTTCCTGGAGTACTCGGTTAGAAGCCGCAGCAACGCTAACTGGCCCCACTCATCCATATCGATCAACATCTTCACCAGAGACCTGTAATGCGGATGCACCAATCCCCACTTATCTGGACACACTTCCAAATGCGCCATCACCGCCGCACCAACCACGTAGAAGCTCCGGTCCCCCAATAGCGTGCCCAGATACTCCGTCAATTGTGGCAAAGTAGTAGGATCCAACCGGTAGCATTTCGGAATCGCCAGCGCTGCAGATTTACGTACGTAGGCTGACATATCTGCCACGCAGCGTTTTATGCCTAATGCTACGATCTGGGAAATCACGGGGACGCGGATTCCCGACATGACGCGAATGGCCATAGCTCTCACTAACTGGTTCTGATCGTTGAGTGCTTTCTGGATAGTGTTTATCGACAGCAGGGCTAAATCTGGCTCGGACTCGGCGTACCGGAGTAGGTAGATGTACACCAGTTTCTTGATTTCTAGAGTCGGGGAAGCGACGTTCTTGACTACGTCCGCGAAGAATTCGGAGCAGTCAGTCCCTCTGGACATCATCTGTCAATGAACCCCGTTAACAAAAAAAATGAAAATTTCACCGGTTGCTGAGCAAGTTCAGAGGCCCTACACCTATAACTATCCGTAGCCCATCCAGAACTTCTTTGTCCATTCTGCTATTCAGAAGCTTCCTCGTCTCTGCCGACGTTCCATGTTTCCCATCTTTACGGATGATCCGGCCGGAGGCTGATGCAGCTTGCGCTGCCTCGAGGGTTAGGTCCCGCGCTGTCTCGAGAATCGAGGAAATTCGGGAGAGCGACTCCATTTTTTGGTGGTGGAGTCGGGGGGTGGACTGTAGGAGGTGTGGGCGATGCGGGGTGGATCCGATGTCGCGATAAGGAGCTTGAGTTGGCTGACTTCGAGATTGAGGCTGAAAATTGGAAAGTGGCTTGTGCCTGGTTGGGGCTTACGTTATCGTCCATCAGATATAATGCAACTTTGGTTAAGTCCTCGTAAGACGCACAACGATAGCTCTAGTACCATAGGTGTGAGCGTCATTCTCGGTCTTGCCGCCATCTACCTACTGCAGGCTTTTGAGAGGGCACTACTGGCATGTGGATAGCACGTTTCCATGTGTATTGCCACTGCTCGATCACGAATATCATTGATTGATCCTACACGAGTGATAATACATGTAATCAGAGAGATCGAAAACAGACGACCAGACTAACTTACAGGTGGACATACCACCGGTGTAAAACCACCAGAACCCCAAATACCCTCCTATTCTAACCCCCAACACGATATACCAAAATAATCGCCTGCTAATTAAACAGTCCCCCGCACAAGATATAGTGCCGGTACAGACCAAGCAACACACCCACCCAAGCATTCCTTACTTCCCTCCTTCCCAAAGCGACAGACCCCGGGACAGCAGGCGTCTATCCAGGGAGAAACCTCCAATTTCGCGCAAAAAGAAGGGAAAAACGGCAATACAGCAATTATACACCCCCAACATTACCTTACCCTTAAAAAGCCAATGAGCACATCTTTTCTTGGATTCCTCTTTTTCCTGCTTCTTTCTCAGAGCCCCTGGTTGTATACCCGTACGCGACGCGCTGGTCATACCCTCCCCTCTTTAATGTAAGCTTGCTCACGAGGCGGATTACGAAAGTTACGGGCGAGTGTTTTATTTTTTCGGTATGGTGATGGGACAACAGGTACCATAGTGTCAAAAAGTACGGAGCTACCGTAGCGTGCCAGGAGCAGTTGTATTATGCCCTCCCTTATATTATATAGGACCCATCGAGAGATGTATTCGGAGGTATTGAGCAAGCCTTAGTGGTCAGTTAGCCCAGGGCCACTAGCTACCCGCTCGTATAATGCTATCATACATATAATACAATACGGAACACCAGGTTCCAAGCCCCACCCGTTAAGGGAAACCTAAAGCTCCGAGTGAGAATATATGCCACATATCCAAAAACCCACTCACTCCCGTACTCTTCATGCATCTCATACCAAAAACACTCTCATTGCCATTACAATAGAGCTATTTTTTCCATCCCTGGGGTCCAAAAAAAGGGGAGGCCCCAGGTTTGGCCGGTCGGCTTTGTATGATCTACAAAAAAACAGAGTTTTTTTTTGGGCTCTCATACCCGTAGAGCCCCCACAAACCAGGACCGGCTGCGCCTCCCTCTATCATCCTTCTAGTTCAATATACGGCGCAGTAATTGTTTCTGCGATACTGTACTGTGCAGTACCTGGTAGGCAGCCCTATCGCTACAATAACCCACTTCGGGAGATTCCGTCGTTAGTTCCATGGGAAAATTCGTATGATACCGGCGCTAACATGTGAGAAATTGACCGACAACAACAACGACAACCCCGCCAAACCTCCTACACCTACCGTAACTAACTCAAACACCAACAATCCCACAAAACCATACAGCACTCCAAACCGGAATGCCCCGCCGCCGCCATCGCCCCCCGCCCACCCTGCTAACCACCCTCGACACCTTAACAACGACTCCGCCTCCAGCCCCACTCCCTGAGACGCAGTTCATAGCGCGCGTCCTTGAAAACACCGGCAAGCACTTGTACCGCGTGGAGTCCCCGAATGGGCTGGAGCTCCTAGTAGAGTTGCCGAAGATGTACCGCAGCGTGGTGTGGGTTCGCAGGAACCGCTTCGTCTTGGTTGATACGGAGGGGTTCGGTGGCGGAGAGGGGGGGAAGGTTGGGGGGGAGATTAAGGTTGTGGTTAGGGGGGAGAGGGGGTGGATGGGAATGGGGTATTGGCAAGTTTTCATCTTCTCCTAGGGGTTGATGGGGAAGGAGGAGGGGCTAATGTGGGGATGACTGGATAGGCCGAAGCATTTTACTATTGGGTATGAAAGCGAGGACGAGACAGACGAGGGGCAGGAAGAATCGGTTATCGGGAAGATGCCACCAAGTTCAGACGATGACGGGGAGTCAAAGTGATACTTACATATCAATATCCTTTCTTCTCTCTTCCTTTCCTTGCTTCTCAAAAGTTTGTTAGTTCAACGTTATTTATCATCACCCTCATGTATAGTACTAATATAATACATTATAACTACCCACCATGCTCAAACTCTTAAACTCAAAAAGGTATTATAATATATTCAGAGGACCTTTTTCTGGCTCCTCTTCTTCCCCTCGCCCTTCTTTCCCCTCCGGGGCTCACCTACAAACAATTCCTCCTCGTCCTTATTCCTACTCCCCCACCAAACCCCCAATATCATCGCCGCGAGAACACCTACCACCGTGCCCGAACTCAAGTTTGTGCTAGGGTATACATTCCACGCCCACTCCTGCGCAGCCCAGAGTCCCGTAACCCACCCGGGCCCGAACCCGCTGCGCCAGAGAAGGTAGGGGGTACCCCAGGCTAGCCATGAGTAGAACTGGTAGTGCAGGCTGCGAGCACAGAGCATGCCGATTGTGTTCGCGCCAAGGATAGTGGTGAGGACAAACCTGGGGGTTACGCGCTGGTTCATCTGGTACTCTGAGAGACCTTCTTGGGGGGATATCAGGAGGTTTAGGAAGCTGGGGAAGGAACGGTCCGAGGGCCTAGTTACGTTAGCCGTGGTTTAGTCGGAGTGAGGGGAATGGAGACAAACTTTGACCACCGAGTGGCTAGAAAGAATAGCAAGAGGCAAGCGTGTAATCCCAGGAGCCCTAAGGAGAACCCCTTCGAGAGAAATACCTCCTCGCCAACAAATCTCCAGTTTACAGTCCATTGGAAAAAGAATTGTCGGGTGAATTCGAATGCCCGGGTAAGATAACTCTTTGGAAACCCTGTAAGGAACGGCGTAGCGAGTAGAAGCTTTCTGGCGATCAGCACCATTCCCCCCAACACCTCCGGATGAGAAGACAGACACACCTGAACCTGAAGCATAATCCCCGCCTGTCGGAGAGCCTTATCCCTTCCAAGGGCCAATAAATACAAAGTCCCGATAGCTGGTAATGCCAGCAGCGTATTCATCTTAACCCCCACACTCAAAGAATATGCCAAACTGCCTAATGTCCACATCTTCTTTTGCCATGCGAACACTGCCAAAAACAGAAGCAATATCGAAAACGGATCATTGAAAAGCCGGAGCATGTAAATGCTATGCAACCGTTTGGAAAGTATCAAGAACGGCAGTAAATACGGAGGAGCCTGCCCACCCCGTTAGCCCACCATCATCAACACACCTTTAAGACCATAACCAAGGGAGGAAGAAAGAATACCCTAGCCTCCCGATAACACAACCCCACAACCCCCACTGTCACCAAATAGACCCCCATAAACACCCACTGCCCCAAACCCACATCCACTCCACCCCGTGTGATCTCGTACAGGTAATTATATATGTAAACGTGCCCAGCGGGGTATACCAACGGCCCCGTCCCGCCCTTAATCATGGCGTAATCCCGTTCCCCGGCACGGTATTGCGAGACTTGTTCCATGTAGGCATTCCAGTCGATTTCAGTATCTACCCCCCAATTTGTCAGCCAGCTGGCCCTGCCCTGCCAGAGCAGAGGTCACATATAGGTCAATAATAGCTGATACTTACAGGGGACTTTTAAAATAATTATTATGCAGAAGACGGCGTCTATTAACAGGAGGGGCGGGAGGAGCCATAGTGGGAAGCAGGATTTTGAGTTGAAGGTCGAGTGGACTGCGGTGCGGAGTAGGTCCATTCTTTGTGTTTCTGTAGTGGTGGTGGTGATGGACTGGTTTGTGGGTGTAAGTTACCGGTAGGGGGCAATATGTAGCGGTAGTATAAGGCACTGTAAGCACGGTTTGTTTGGGATAGATGGACGGTCAGGCAGGTACGCCCGGGTGTCCGGGTGAAATGCCGGGGGTTGTCGGCTTGGCTGGGCGGAGGATGACAGATGCGCGATAACGTTTCCCCGGAGCGAAGAGCTTGGAGTCATAATCTGTGGTCGCTCGAGGGAAGCTTTTTAAATAACAAGAGGTCAGAACATGCGCAATTCTCAAGATATTCAGACGTAAATACCAAACTAAAAACACGATAAATAACAGAGCCAGCCTCCAAAGGAAAAAGAAATTTTCAATCCAAAAATCCTAGAACAAAACAAATTCCATAAAACAAAAAAACTCCCCAAACCCCAAAGGAAAGCCTTCTCTTGCCAATTATCAGAGACAAGATCGTCAAGGCTTCAACCCCCCCATCGCTCCAACAACCCCCTCAACCTCTTTCTCCCTAACAGTCTTAATCCTGTCGGGCAACCACTTAATCTTCTCCTTAACCGCCTCCAGCTCGCCCTTCCCCACCCCCTCCACAACCCCATCCACCTCATCCTCCAGAACTTGTACATAGTCGTCGTAAGCCCCCACTAGCCCAGCCCATCCTCCCATCCCCTCCCTCGCCTTTGCCCGCCTATAGAGCGCTTTCCCCCACCCAGGGCGGAGGTCCAGAGCTTTACTCGCGGCTTTGACGGCCTCATTGTAGCTTCTCAATTTCATCTGCGTAGCGGCAATGTTATGGTATATAGTTGCCCGCTCGAGCTTTAGAGTTTGTGGACAGCGGGAGAGTGCGAGGAGGTATGCGTCCAGCGCTGCGAGGTAGTGTGATGTGTTAAAGAGGCGGTTCCCGTTGAGGCGGTAGGAGGCGGACTCAAAGAGGAGACGCTGGTTGCGGAATTGTTAGGAAGTTGTTAGTGAATGGAATGGAGGGGGGAGCGTACCTGTTCTTCCTCCTTGGATAGCACCTTCCCTTTATTCCCCTTCTTATTCTGCCCCCCATTCTCCACGCAAGCTACAGTCGACTCGCGTGGTGGAGGAGCAGATACCAGCGATGGCATCGCCATCGCTGCCGTCTTTCCGGGCCCACTATTATTGGGCTTCTCGTGAACTTCGTTCGCGAATAGCATTATGTCCCTGTTCTCCTCGTTGTGTTTCGCCATGTAGAACTTTTGATCGACAATGTGCTTGTCTTCGAACTTGGTCTTGAAGAAGGGGAGTGGAAGGGACATCCTTATACTACCAGTATGTTAATTTACGCACCGTAAGTCCGTCGGTCCCGAGAAGAGGAGGGGGGGGGCTTTAAAAATGATATGATAGCAGTTCAAGTTGCTGGTGAGTTCGGTAGAAGTGGACTATGCCCAACATGAGCCGTTTAACAAGAGCTCTCGAGTATGGTACTTTTGTGGAACTGGTACAGTAGCTCTGACGCTGGCTGGCTGGATGCTACAATAGTCGCCAGTTCAGCGAAACTAAGGAAGCGATGGCCTGGGTTTTTATTACCAAAGTATCCGAGTACAGTGTGGTAAACAGTGCCTGTACATAATATGACTATCATAGGAATGCGCCCCCCGTTGCCATTCCTCCTCCTCCTGACAAGGCACACCCAGGGAGTACCGGTACATCAATGATTGATGATTGAGTGACAGTAAACGCACGGTGCCGTTGACGCAGGTGGTGAATCCCGTAACAATACAAGTAAAAATAGAAAATGTTTCTCACAGAAAAGCACTAAGTTACCAGGTTTGGCCTCCCCTTCTCCGAATATCGGCGTCACTCTCATCATCATCACCATCATCATCAAGACTCGAGTTACACCCGACTCCCCTCGTCGAATCAAAAGTCACTCGATAAAGTCAAAAACGACAAGCGGTAGTACGTAAGGGTGGATTCACCAGGTAAGCAAACCCAGGCCCCAACATCATCAACCCGAGGACGATCCATCAGCAATCCGACCCATGCTCACTTCTCACGTAAGAACACTATTTTCCCCCGAGATCTGATGATTGATTTCTCCGAGGTGGGGAGGGACGGGCCTTAGCCCTTGTTTCACAATAATAACTGAAAAGCATGTGTGTGGGGTGTGGTCACGCTTTGTCACTTTCCTGGGCCGTGCTGTGGGTTCTTTCCTGGCAGTAATCTCCACATATCGACTACGTACAGTAAGGTACTCAACTGGTACCATACCCAAGTACCGTAAAAACTCTTAAAATTCGTTATCGCTGCCTGTCACGAATATCCCTGTAAAATCATCACATCAGCCCAAGATAGGTTTAGTTTAGGAAGTGAGTCGGGTTGCGAGAGTCATTCGGGGGTTCCAGCATGGCTGGGTGGCTGAGGCTATACCGTGTCAGGAAAGTACTAGTCCCTCTCAGGGACTTTTGTCTCTGAACCTGAGATCTAGCTACGTTGTGCGATAACGAATTTTAAGAGTTTTTACGGTATCCGAGCACCGGCCCCGCATGTAAAGCAATGGAGGCCGGACGGGGTAAGCAGACCGTACTCGAACCTGTACCGTAAGAATCCATATAATCCACTATCTCCGGATTCAAGGACAGAAACATCCAAGAGGGATTAGTGTTTTCTTCCCACGGTAGAACCCGAGTGTGCTGAGCGTTCCGAGTGTGTTGGATCTCATTACCGTAACTGTTATTCGCAATTCTGGTAACCTGCCAGACTAAACCTATCGTTGGTGGACCATAGATTAACCCCTGCTACGGAGATAGCGGATGATACGGATTTTTACAGTATTTCAGGTTACTGAGATACCGTGATGCATTATACGGTAGTACCGATAGTAGCGCTTGCGCATTAGCCTGATACCGTAGGTTCGATAAGATGGTCACGCTCGAGTGTGCTCTGGCCGACCTGCTGTCACGCTCGACAAAGCATGAAAAGGCAAACTCCCGGGAAACGTTGGAGGCAGAAAGCGTTATGGATATCGGAAACCCAGGTACCCGTATCGCCAAGTGATTATATACGCTTACAGGTTACCGGTATTACAATCCGACAAGTTCGATTTATGTAATCAGAATTGATTTGGGAGGCCCGCTCTACCGGGGAGAACACCCTCCTGATTTCCTGTAACAATGATACTTTCCAGGACACTAGACACTTGACCTCGATGTAATCAATATACAATATCGTGTACGGGACCGTACATCATCACGGTACCCATACTCCTACTCTTGCGGTGGTTGTCCCTTCTTTGCCAACCCCTATTTTTCCTGGTTTCCGTGCTTGTTTCCTTTGTTTGACCGCCCTACCTTGCCAAGGAGGAGGCCTTTCTATCATCTACTATGGTCCTATGGAGCAACCGAGCTTCAGTCTACATCAAGTGCAGCAGTCCCCGGAATAGGGGGGCGAACCCCGAATGCTCTGGATTACAGAAATCTAGCTCAATATCCAGAGAAATCGCTCAGTGAACCGAGAGTGAACCGAGAGCCTCACCTGCTACCTCACGATATTCAAACATGGTGATACGTCATACCTGAGCACAAACATCATTGCCCGCACAGCACAGAACAGCTTTACCACCAACAAACCTATTAAAGCCCATCACCACGAATGCCCTAAATCGAATCGAACCCCATCCGTGGCTCAAGCACTGCGTCAAATGAAACAACCCCTCATTTATAGATCAGATCCATGGTCTATCTAAAGTGCGGCATCCCGTTTAGGGCTGGACAACCAAACCCCATCCGCCGATCCTCAAACGCTGGAACGTCTCGTCTAATTCAGAGCACAATGCACATGGCCCGAACGGCGGGGGCTTCGGTTCGCTGGCATACCCCTTGGCAGGGGCCAGCGCTATCGATAATTGGGCCGCACAGTGAAAGCCACGTCAGAAGTGCTCCAATATATGCTGTTCTTCCTCCTTCGGAAGACCATTGCCGGAGGCAGAGAAGGGGAGGAGGAAACATCGAACCGATGGGCCAAACTGCGGGAACAGCAATTGCTTTCCTTGATCTATTTGTGTTCGCTGTTACCGTACTTCATTCATGCGATCGGAATTGGGACGCCACGGAGCTACTATAGCTATTGTACCTGCAGCTCTGGCATTTGTTTTTCGTTCCCATTTACTAGGTTATAGTATGTCCACAAGGGTACATAAATCAATTGTTATCCCCGTCCCTTTTTTTCGAGCCTAACTCTACCTCTTAAAGTTTCCCCCACGCAAAACCCGTTAGTTGGCTGAACCCGGCCGAAAACCCACTCATCAACCGCATTCACCCACCCACCCATCGCAGCAATTCTCCTCCACCCACTGCGCCCCCTGCCCCTCTGTATCGTTCGAATTCACCCCCCTCCCCCCATTAAACCCGAAAAGGCAGACAATAAAAACAAACAGGAGAACAAGCGAGCGAGCGATGTCTATCCCCAGACCCGCAGTCTCCTCAAAACGACCCCGCTCCTCCTCGAGCATCAGGTCAGAAGATGTATTTTCCCCGCGCAAGAAAGCGCGCAGCTCCTCAGTTCAAGCCTCTCCCGGCCGGTCCCCTCTGATCCGATCCCGGCGCTTGAGCTCTGAGATCCCGGACTTGAGCAGTAATAGTTTGGTCACTGGAAGACTCACACCTGCGCCTTCGGTTACCCCTGCGCCGACTTCTGCTCTTGGAAAAGCTGCTACCGCTACTTATGATAAAGATACCAAGCCCGAGGCTTCCCCGCCAACGATTAGCCTACCCGTCGCAAAGAGACGCCCGCGATTATCGCTACCAGCGCCAGAGCCCGACCGCCCCCATCGCGAGGGGACAGGGGATTCCGGCAGGTCGGCCGAGGACGCAGAAGACTTTGCAGAGCTGCTGCACGATGGGTTCAGCCTTCAGGAGGCAGCGCTATTCCAACGTATACAGAAGCGCGGGTTGGAACCTTTAATGCCAGCGCACTGGCAAGTGGACTTCTCCACAATGCCAGACCATCTATTCACTGCTGCAGACGACCCGGCATACATCGAATCGGTCACGTTAGACGGGACGTTCAACGCCACAACGGCGTTCCAGACACTGGTTAATTTAGGCGGGTTTGTCCGCGGGAAATTGGAGGGGAAGCACGATGCTGAAGCAAAGATCGTTTCTAGCCTGAGGAAGTATATTCAATGGTCTGTTGATGACGCTAAAATGGGTCAGTCCCCCGGATCCCCACCGCTCTAGTATTAATCCTAACAAATACAAAAGCCGGCTTCGAAATCCACCCCTTAATAGCAATATCCTCCTCCCAGGGCAAAGACCCTGCCCACTGCGAGAATCGCATGGACAAGGTATACATTCCCCCTCTCTATCACTTCTCCAATATATACTAACCGAGTCAGAAACTCCGCGAGATAGCCAAAGCCCTCCGATCCCAAGACTCCCACCTCCTCTCAACCGGCCACCCCCGACCAGAAACCTCATCATCCACAGTCTATGGCCTCGCAGTCGCCGGCTGTGTCGCGGCACTAATCACCCTAAATGCCCGCGACGAGAAGGCGCCTACAAGGACTATGCTGGTAGTAGACTTTTCAGAGGCCAACACGGATTTCTGGAACGCTATTTCCGTATGTTCCCCCCATTTTTCCTCTCTTATGTTGCGCATGGGTAAGACTAACAGTGGCTTTGGTGGCGGGGGTTCCAGATCGCACTGCTAGTAATTGCAGCCAGAGACGACGAACTAGAACGAGTGGACTTTTATAGAGACCGTGGAGTAGAGAGGGGTTGGAAGACTGGGCAAGTAGAGCCCTGGCAAGCAAAGGGGAGGAGGAAGAGCGGGGCCGAGAATGATGATGAGGATGCGTAATTCTATCTACCCTTTGGCATATCCGGTATCAGTATCACATCACTAGCGGGTGGCCGTGCCCTTTTTTTATATAGCGTATCTCTTTCCTTCTTTTTGCTTTGCTTTTTTTTGCGCCGGTGGGGGAGGATGAGGATGAGGGAGGCTTTGATGGTGTTGGCGTTTGGATTTGGAATTTGGAATCCGCGGGGGCTGGAAAGGGATGGAAAGTGCTACCACCATATATGACACCGCAGTGGGGTGGTGGTAGTGGCGGTGATGCCGTAGTAGCACTACGTCTCTGGGGGGCACGATACCCGCGGTATCAAGGTTGGTGTTTTCTTGCTTTTCTTTTGGATATATCATTATTACTGGCACAACGCACTGCGCCGTACTATATTGGCGCTTATTCCACTGTCATTCCCCTTCTCCCTTCCCCTTCTTCCGCCCCCCTCCCCTCCTTTCTGTTTGAGTACTGTATGCCTGGCGCAAAAAGGAAGGAAGGAAGGAAGGAAGTGGACGGACGTACAGATAGAGAGAGAAAGGGAATGTACACTTACTTAGTTACTCACTTGCACACCTTCGCTACTAACCACTGTCTTTCTTTCTTCCCTTCTTTCTTTCTTCCTCCCTTTTCTTTATCTATCTATCTATCTATCTCTACAAACATAATATCACCACAGCAGATATCTCTCACCTTCACTCAACTCGGCCCATGGTAGTTTTCAGTTTGGTTGTCTATCTATCTATCTATCTATCTATCTAGTCTACCCATTATGTTATCATATTATCAGGTTTATTCTGGCGAGCCCTAGATGGGCAGGTGGATTGATTCCGTAAATCAATGTGAAAGTCCTCGTGTAGGTGGATACGGTATCACTCGCTCACTGGTGTCAAGTATCGCATCGTCACTTTTTATAACATGGTACTTTGGGTACCGGTACATAAGAACGTTCATATCACACCACGCTTATCCATCCAATATGAATATGTGCAATAAGTGAGATTGCTACAGCTGTAATGAGAAGAGAGGGTGAAAGAAACTCTACCCCCCCATACAAGTTAGAGAAACGAGATACAGTAGGATTTAATATAACGAGAACAAGAGAAAGAAAGTATCCCTCGTGCCGTTTCCCATTCACTCACGAAGTGCGCCCCCCGCTTCCTCACAATTCATCTCAATTTCAATTTCACCCCCACCAGCTACATGGTAAACGTTTCTAGCTCCCCCAACAAGATTTGTCATAGAAGTTCTCCCCAGGACAGAGGGGAAGTTCAGGGACTTTCCCGAGACACAAAAATAACGCCCGGCAGAAGAAGCAAAAGAAAGGAAGGGGGGAGGCACGAGCAAAAAATAACAGAATGGACTTTTGTCTTTGTAGAAAAATGGGGATCCGGGTCGGGTTCCCTTATGACAACGAATGCCCCTAGGAAACCACAATTAAGAGAAATCTTGCACATAGGAGAAGCCACGGAATTCCTCTTGCATGGCCTGGGTGAGCACTATATAAGCGGTTAGCACGTGGTCTGTTTCAAAGCGTGGGGAGATACATTGCTTACCTGACTGCACGGGAGTGAGCACCGGGGTGACACTGGTAAACTCCTGGTCAAAATTGGAAGTATCCGTGGCAGATTGGATCGAGGGTTTAAAAGGGGGTGGGATGCGCTTGTGATAGATGTCCTCCCAATTGATATTGGCGAAAAATGGGTGAGACATAATCTCTTGCGCGTCCGTAGGCCCAGATCCAAGACGCAACTCGGGCTCCTTCGTCAGAAGCTAATTTATATATAAGCACACCGTTCATCCAAGACCCAGACAACAACAAACCTTCTGCAAAATAGACACCGAATCACGAGGCATGTGAATAGGGTATAGGGCCTCGTCCGCAAGAATAGCATCATAAATTTCATCTTCGTCTTCTCCGCGGAAGGGAGATTGTTGAAGAA
>Ga0307509_10002120_pt1 | contig 32662 bp, 21 predicted proteins | sample 10_EM_MG_FD_202245 | JGI IMG/M metagenome (GOLD analysis project Ga0307509, IMG submission 202245) | Populus trichocarpa ectomycorrhiza microbial communities from riparian zone in the Pacific Northwest, United States - 10_EM | ecosystem: Host-associated > Plants > Roots > Unclassified | place...
CAGGGCGCAGGGGACGCAGAGGACGCAATTCAGGGCGCACAGGACGCAGGGGACGCAGATTCAACGTCGCGTGCGTCAGGACGCAACGGCGCCGTATCTGACGCAGGGTAATTTTTTGCTGATGAGCACACAGGAGATAGTGCAATATCAGAGAGCAGTGCCACCGGGGACAGGTACTTTACCGATCGACCGAGACTAAAAACCGACCGTTAACGGGTGAGGGGTTGCCGACCGTGGAGGGCTGCCTAAGCAAGCCCGGAGAAGAGAGGGTGAAGGTGAACTCAACCAACCCCTAGGAACAAGCTTGCCAGGCCTGACCATAAGAAGGGAAAGGAAGAGGGAGGGGAGATGGCTTCACCCAGACAGAGCCGATGTGGCGTGTCTGAGGAGAGGGGGGTGGATGGAAGTGACGATGATTTCTCGTGGTGTTGAGATTTCAATCGCCGGAGGTGTAGCGGAGACGGAGCATGGCCGAGGACAGGGAGAAGGTAGTGTGTAATATAGCACTTAAATAAACCTTTGTTCATATATGCTGTGGGGTTATACTCAACTAGTACTCGTGAATCATAATGCTGCTTCTCGTTGCCCAGTCTGTACCCTGTACTGTGAAAAATTATCATAGGTGGTACTCGAGATATACCATCTGCAAATATGCAGAGTACTAAACTAGCTTGTCTCTTCCCCCAGCCTGATTAAGATTCCTTTACCCAAATAGTTTTCTCACCAGCCATATTGTAAGTCTTCCCATCTGGGAACTCAAAAGAAAGAGGTGTCTTATTGAGATTGGAGATAAATGTTAGCTCATACCGACCGACTGGGTGTTCTACCGAGATCTCCCAAAAACAACCTGCCCGTGGTTGGGAGTTTTGATGATTAAAATGGAATCAATTAACGACAAGGATTTGGTAATCCTCCGGTAGCTTCTGAGCTGTTTTTGTAATACTTTGTAAGCTAATCTTGTGCCAACCCAGAAACCCACGAAACCACTGATTGCTGAATGGGAACGTTAGGCGGGAGCCTATCTCAAAGTCTTGGGAGATAACTCAGGCTGATAATCTTAATCGTAGACGGAGATTGTCTAGGAAGGCTCAATGTCTGAAGTAGAGGTAGATAGATTGATAAAAGATTTTCTAGCGTAAACAATTTTGTATGATAAGATCACTTCTCCATTCTGTGGTACATCAGCATCACTTGAAAGGATCTTAAGTTCAGAGCTCAGTGCATTCTTCTGTCATGTATAAAATAACTATGATCCGGATGAGAGTTGAACCTAGGACGTTATGTATTTAGTCCTAAAGTAAACCAATTAGGCTACTATCATACTAACTAAGTACCTGCTAACAAACTCCAACTTCTTCTAAAAGTGCGAACATCATTTGACCCGGACAATTCTGTTATCTCATGTTAGGCATACCGGAAGGCTTAGCCTTCCCTTAGTGAATAAAGACCTATAGTTACCCTACCTTAGGATTCTGAGTTCAAAAGGACAAGCCAACACCCCCCTCCCGCACCAGTGTTGGAATGGCGCTACATCGGCAGACGCCGCCGTAGTTGCGTCCCCTCACCAAAGATCTGGCCATTGGAGCCCTCCTCGTAACCCCGTATACGTTGCGGCCGTCTGTCCGACCGGATCCCGTTCGCAGGATATATGAGGAAAGACCTTTGGCGAGCTTATACAAGTGGTTCGAGCCAAATCGGTCGACGTCGCATAATGTTACTGAACACTAAAGACAACAGTCGCGAAGGTGGTCACTAAGTAACAGGACGTTTTTACGGACAATGGTTAAGCAACATATTCTATACTCCACGCTCTCGCGATGAAAGTCGCAGAAGTGAACAGTGTTGTTGGATGAGGTACTTTGAGAAATCAGGCATACCCGCACTCACACACATCAATAGCATCTGTAGGATGCTGACGGAACCATACGATAAAGATATGACTATAGAGGGATAATCGCTATTGGTACGATTATCGTGACAAGTCTATCTTATGCCTCGCAGATGTCGGTTGCAGAATATGTCTGCAATGCTTAGAGGTTCGATAACAAAGCTGGCCCCTTTGTTGGTTCGATCATCGAGACCATGCTGCGTATGCAAATGGTAAACAAGACTCCATGCCGACGAAGATGGATCGTAACCAATGCACTGATGTGTGGGAGCACCGTCAGGAAATTTCACGGTGTTGCGATTTGGAAGTCGAAGTGAGATAACAGAATTGTCAGGGTCAAATGGTGTTCGCATTTTTAAGAAGAAGCTGGAGTTGTTAGTAGGTACTTAGTTAGTATGAGAACTAGATGTAGCCCGCGACCACCCCGACGCGGCATATAAATATTGAGGTGCCTCCTGACCTATTTGAACATCATCAAGCAACGGAGAAGAGATCTTATCAATATAAGTTTTTACGCTAGAAAAATCTTTATCGCTTTACCTACCTCTATTTTGAATCATTGAGCCTTCCTAGACAATCTCCGTCTACGATTAAGATTATCGGCCTGAGTTATCTCGCAAGACTTTGAGATAGGCTCCCGCCTAACATCTCACTTGACTTCCAGATCGCAACACCATGAAATTTCCTGACAGTACTCCCACACATCAGTCCATTGGTCACGATCCATCTTCGTCGGCATGGAGTCTTGCTTACTATTGCATACGCAGAATGGTCTTCATGATCGAACCAACAAAGGGGCCAGCTTTGTTATCAAACCTCTCAGCATTGCAGATTAATCCTGCACTCAACAGCTGCAAGGTATAAGATAGACTTTTCCTGATAATCGCACCAATCGCGATTATCTCACATAGTCATATCGTTATCACTTGGTTCCGTCAGTATCCGAAGAATACTAGTGACATATGTGAGTGCTGGCATGCTTGATTTCTCAAACTACCTCATCGAACAATATGATTCACTTCTGCGACTTTCATCGCGGCAGCGTGGAGTATAGAATCTGTTGCTTAACCATTGTCCGTAAAAACTTCCCGTTACTTATTGACCACTTTTGCGACTTCCGTCTTTAGTGCTTAGTAACCTTATGCGACGTCGACCGATTTGGCTCAAACCACCTGCATAAGCTCGCCAAAGGTCTTTCCTTATATATCCTGCGAACGGGATCCGGTCGGACAAACGGGCGCAACATTTACGGGGTTACGAGGAGGGCTCCAATGACCATTTCTTTGGTGAACGGACGCAACTACAGTGGCGTCTGCCGATGTAGTCTCGTTCCAACGCTGGTGCCGGAGGGGGGTGTTGGCTTGTCCTTTTGAACTCAGAAACCTAAGGTAGGGTAACTATAGGCCTTTCGGTATGCCTAACAGGGAATATCGCCGAATTCACACCGGGATAGATATCACGAAAAAGGAACTTTGATTGGACTCGAAACCATTCCTGCTTTACTATCCTTCCTGCCTTTCTTCTCTCTATGAACTTGCTATATAACCATTTTTCTAACTCCGGCCATAGTATCTGTCGACTATTTTCTGCTTTCTCCTCCTTTTTCTTTGCCGCTGAGTTTTTTCCCCTTCCTTTGATCTGCTCCTTTGCCCAACCCAGTGGGATATGATGCCAGGTAGTATTTTATATACTTTAGCCGCTTCTTGCTGGGTTGGCCGCCGGTATCCACGGTCTAATAGGAGGAGGCTCTCGTGGTGCTTTAGGAATGAGAGTAGTTGGAGCTTCTAACTTTCACTATTTTGAATGGTATGAATCTTCTTTCATTCTCTCTCTTACTCTTTATATTTCTCTTATCCTATCCTTTTTACTTCTTTGTTATCTATATTATTTTATTTTATATTACCTTTGCTTCTTCAAAATTTCTTACTTTCGCTTCCTGATTCTAACTAATCTTACAGGTTTCCTTGACAACTTAACCTCTAATGAAAGTTAGGTCTCGCCTCTCATGAAATTTATTTTAAAGGGACTTTCATTTCCAATATGCTTCTAGAATATGAGTTCTGTTCTAGTTTGATACCGTCTGTGCACCTTTTCTAATTTTAAGGTCACAGCTGGTCACTCGATGTCTTGACTTAATTTCGCTTATCCAATTAGCCACCAAAAATCCACGTGGTTCGATGGTGGATTTAAAGGGTTTTTGCGGTACTCGAGTACACCTTTTGGAGTTGGAAGGCGGAACAGAACCAGTGCTCGAAAACAGGTTAGACCAAGGGATCGTGATAGAAATAGAGTGCTTCTGGAGTCCCGTTTGGGTTGTTTAAAGGAAAATTTTAAGTTGGCCAAGACAGCGACACCATTACCTTAGGGGTATAGCCTGGAGGGCTGGGCTGGTCGAATTTCTATTTTTCCTCACCTTGCGGAAAACGTTTCTGAGATTCTTGAGAACACAGACCCATTTTTTCTATATATTGCTTCAAGTGGAATAGCCCCTGGACCGTGCTGAACTTAAAAATTTCCTTTGAACAACCCAAACGGCATACCAGAAGCACTCTGATCCGCGGCTTGAATGGCAAGGAAAGACATCATCATTACTGTTCGAGTTCCATAGCAACCAATCGAACGCGCCGGCCACACCTTCCCACGTGATCATCCACACGCACTGGTGAAGAGGCACGGGTAGCTTCCCTCAAATAATTCCCTACTATTCACGCTGGTCATCGGTGAAGGATAGCTCAGGAGTCGATGAACATCGCTATTCTTTCTTGCAGTGCACGGCAGGATGATTGAGTCGTTCCATACATTTTCCCCCCATCCATGGGTTGGAGGAGGTAGAATGCGGTATCATACTGGTACAACACAGGTGTTGGTGGGCCTGAAGATTGGAAATCGGTCATGCTGGGCGAAATGGTTGGACTGGCGAGAACAGGGAAGCTTCGACCCAATGGATAGAGCACCAAGTGGCGGCAGTTGGCACTCGGCCCTTTTTCTTTTTCTCTTTTTCTCTTTCTGTCGTCAAGCTTTCGTCTGCAATTTCTTTTACAAGGTAGATTGATAGGCCAGGAGCCTCCTATGACTCTGCGAGTGAGGAGGAAGGAGGAAGGGAAACAGGGGAAACCACTCGAAAGATGTAGGCCCACAGAAATTGCATTGCTGGCACTCGGTGCTATCGGTGAATCCTCTTTTTTTTCTTTCTTTCTTCCTTCTCTTCTTATCATACGAGCATGATACGGTTTTTTTGCCTTCCATTATTTTCTATCTCTTCTCCGAAGGAAACGGGTTCGACTTTATTGACTATTGTTCAAGCAACGAATGCAAGCTAAAGGAGAAAGACAGAACAAGAGAGAATCTCACGGCTGGGTTACTATTTGCACAAATAACCTTGCTTGTACTCGAGTATTAGGGTACCGGAATATAAGCCATTAGTGAAAGTACGAGTACCGTACTCGCACATGCGGTATCATATCATACGCTTTTCCCGATTCGAGTCAGACACAGAACCTACGCGTGAATTGCTTTGCTGTTCCACCACACCCCCACCCCCCTCTCTCTCTTTTCTCTGAACCACTTTTTTCTCTTCGTTTATACAACTCATCAACATCATCCAGAATACCGTAATATACGCCTCATTGTACGGTACGGTAAGCCTTTGCTTTCTATTCTAAGAGGTAACTATCATCAGGATCTCTTTTACTACAACTTTAGTTCCTCCATTGCTCCGTCCCTTCATTCCTTCTTGATCTCTTGCCTCGTGTTGACTTGTTTCACAATTTCTACCAAATCCATTTCTTATCTATGCTCTTCTACTTGTCTCCTTCTCTTCCGTGAACTTTCTTTAGCTAAGGTTGCTGGTGGTTCACAGACATTTTCCGAATTACCATATCTAGTATTGGCTGGAGGGGCCATTTGTACATTGTGCTGTACTAGTACTGTACAGTGTTGGTGCTATCCTCTCTTTTTTATCGTAGCTACCCATCGAGGGACCCGCGCGCAGTTACCTATCTACAATGGCGCCACCACCCTTCTCATACAAAGTACGAGTACTTGCGGCAATCGATGCCTTCTATAACCCTAAACACGCAAGACCTATCCGTCTTGCATCTGTCGGTACGATACATACAATCATGGTTTACTGATTGCTTCTGTCTGAATTAACGTGCTGATGTAAACTGTAGAGGCTCGTTACAAACGGGATTGTGATTCTCAGAAGTGCGCTCTTCCTGGGTCGTGGCGAAAACGCGTCCTGCTTGTGTGTTACCTCTCAACCCGACGGATTGATCGTTTTTGCTGATTGCTTGTTTTTGCTGTGACACAGACAGCGAATAAGCTTGTTGACGAGGGCTGGCTCTCTACTACAAACGATGGCTGCTATCTCCTTACCCCGAAACTACGGACCATAATTGAGGCGGAGAAGAGACGACGGGAAGTTAGCCCGAGTAGTCATGATTGGAATACGTTTGCTGCAATTGTGAAGGTGATGGGGTTTCCTGCTGGTGCCCCCCAGGCCCAGAACCACGCCCCTTCCTCAACCCCAGCGGGTAGAACAAGAGGACGAACTAGCCTTGTTGCTCCGATTGTAGCCATTCCTGCCCGCTCACCGACTGGGGCTACTCTATCCTCAAATACCCCTGCTGTTCGCCAGACAAATAGTAATGTTCTGTCCCCGAATGGTCGCTCGACATCCAATACTCGTTCCGTGTCTAGTGCCGGCTCATCCTCTGTCGATATCCAGTGTGAAAATGTTGTCCCATTGAGCCCGCGCCCTTCTTCGGCCCCTCGTCCAGCTTCATCAGCGGGGCCATCTCGCTCTCGCGATGCCCATCACCCAAGAAGTGAGGTGCCACGGGGCAAGAAAGTTCGGCATTCCGATCCAGGCCCCCGCCTTGTACTTGGCACACCCATCCCCTCTCCAAGTCCCAGAGCACGTAGATCACTTGGATCCTCCGAACAACCTACTCCTGTCCCTGCTCGTAGGGCCTCGGGGGTGGCATCCGCAGCCCGGCGTCGTCGCCCTTCTGGTTCCAACCGTCGCCGCCATACCATGGCGGTTCCGATACAGCCTCCTCGGCAACAGATCAGCTTCCCTGCACCCGTCTCTCAAGAGATACAATTTTACCCGTTGAAGCAAGCTCTGTCAGCCCGCACTCGTCGAGCCCTTCGCCGAAATGCTCTTAGCGAGGAAATGAATAATATTGATGACGAGCGACGAGCAGGGCAGAGGAGGAATAGGGAAGAGTTAGCCAAGTTAAGGGCTGAATTGGCTCAGAGTGCAGAGCGATTGCGAGACTTGGAGAGAGAGCTAGCTGCTGCGAGATATGCACTATCCGAAGAGCCAGAGCCCATGCCTCCTATCCGTGAGGATGAAGAGCCCGAACGCGGTTACGCTCCACAAGATGAAGATTATGACATGGATTACGTACCCTCCGCCAACTCGCCTGATCCACCTGCCACACCCTTCAGGGGAGAGAGGCAAAGTGCGGATGGAAGTGGGCGGGAAACCCCTGTTTCGACCCGGGACAAGAAAATAAGAGATCTTGAGGCTATGATTGAGAAGCTAAGGGAGGATATCAAACATCGTGAACAGGAGGCAGCCGCTCGCGCACAGGAGGATGAGGTATTCCATGACGCAGAAGAGCAAATTTACCTGGAGAAGAACAACTTTCTTATGGAAAGGATACACGATCTTGAGGCAGAGCAGTCGAAGGCCAATGATATGGCCGTAGCATTTGAGGAGGTTGAGGGGGAAATTGATGCGGATATCGATCGCGTCTACACTGGGCCCACTGCGGATGACTTTGACGATGATATATCTGATACCGAGCAGCTTCATGACGACATAGCTTTCCATTCTTCGGCTGTTGATAGTGCGGTTCTTGCGTCAAGCCAAGTTCAGGTTACTGGAACCCGGGCTGAGATGGATGTTTATGAGTCTGAATCGCGCTCGAAGAAGATATCCCAGCTCGAGGACCAGAATGAAGACCTCCAGAGGATGATCGATGACTTGACTGATAGGATCCAAGATATGCAGGAAGGGGCTCGAGAATCGCAGACCGAATTGGCCGAACGAGAAGAGGCAGCCGAAGCACTAAGGGCCGAGGTGCTGAGGTTGAAGAACCAGAAGCAAACCCTCAGGATGAGAATCACCGAACTGGAGGAGATGGAGGGAGAGAGGTTGGAGAGTATGCAGGATCTGATGGTACAAACGGATGAAATAGTGGATGAGGGGACCGTTCTGTTGCAAGAGAGGGTGGAAAGTCTGAATATCCAGGTTTCGGAATTGCAGGAAATGGCTGAGGCTGTTGCTGCCCAAAAGAGAGCTGTCGACGCGAGGCTCCTCGAAGCTACGGATCAAATTTCTCGCTTGGAGGCAGCGGTGGAGGCCGGAGAACGTTCCAAGGAAGATGTTAACTCTCAGCTTCAGGACCTCGAAAAAAACATCGCAAGCTTGAATTTACAGATTAATATTTTAGAAGAGGAGAGGGATGATGCTCAAGCCGAGAATAGCCGCTTAAAATCGGAAATCGCCGAGCACAAGAAGGAAATTGCTTCTTTGACCAGTATGCTTAAGGATTCGAACAGGGAGAGAGAATCGTTGAAGCAGAATATCGAAGAGTTGGGGGAGAAAGTCGTTTCCCTTGAAGCTGCGGTTCAACATGCTCACGGGGATAACACCGGCCTACGTCAAGACATCAATGCTCTCAATGCCGAAATTAGGACCTTGAAGCGGGCCTCCGCTCTCGCCGATGAAGAGAAATCCATGATTCAACAAAAGATCCGACCCTACATCCACGGCGAACAGTCTCTAGATATGGCAGTGGAGGAGGTCTTGACGGAGCTGGTTATGGAGAGGAACCGCGCGGACGAAAACGAGCGACTTCGTACTGAATTATCCAAGAAGATTAAAATACTGGCCCAGACAGATGAGGAGATGGATATGGAATCTCTCAACCCCGAAGAGACAGTGGAGAGATTGACGGACTGCTTTCGAGAGGTTAGAGGTTATGTTGAAAATCTGTACTCTCAGTGTGCCCAGAGCGAGGATTCACCTTTTGAAGGTCATGAGCTGGATGACTTTGCCTGGACTGGTTCAAACGAGGATGCGTTGAAAGTCCTAAGGAGCCTAGTTGGGGGACTTTACCAGAAGGTGAATGAGGCGCAAGCTCGGACGGTTGAGATGGAAAAAGAGAAGGAGAGGGAGAGGGAACAGTGCAGTCTCTATGGCCAGTGTCTGAGTGATATTGCAATTACTGTTGGGGTTGAGGGCGAGCAATTGCCGGCCGAGAGGGATGTCCTTGGGTTGGTTACGTTCCGTCTCTCGGAGCTTAGACAGCAGATTGAATCTACTGAAGACAAAGTTGAGGAGCTCCAGGGTTCGGTACGACGCAAGAACGATACTATTAAGTCTATGGAGATGGATATCGAGGAGGCCGGTGAACGTGAAGCTAGTCTTAGCAGAGAGCTTGTGGATGCTATTGCTGCTCATGAGACTACTACTCTTCAACTGAATCATGCTCATGTCCGAATCGAGGGACTCAATCAACTTGTTCAAGATAAAGTTACTGAAATTGAGGATTTGGGAGCTGATCTTGAGGCAAGCTCTGAGAAAGAACGCCGCCTTCTCGACATAATTGACCAGCAAGCTTCCGAGCACGATACCGCCACCCGCGAGCTCCAAAGGAAACGCGCGGAAGCCATTGCCCGCCTCGAGAAACTTCTGGAAGAGGAGGTCCTGGCAAAGACAAGGGCAGAGCATCTTGCGGCAGAGCAGGCGAGAGAAGATAGTGAAGTCATCCGGGAGCTTGACGAACGAGCCGCTGGATGGAAAGCACAGTATGAAGCTTTGAACATGAGGCTGGACACAATGAAGGCAGATCATGAGAACAAGGTTGCACAGCTTAAAGACACAATTGCCGGGAGTGAGGGCAGAATCACTTCACTCTCGGAGGAGCTTCGTGAAGCCCTGCAGACAAGTGAGCGCGATATATCTGCTCTTAAGGACCAATTGAGGTCTGCGCGCGACGAGATCGCCAACCAGGATTCAGCTTTGAGCAAGGTTTCTGCAGAGCGCAACGATGTTTCCAGACAGCTAGAGGCGGAGATTTTGAGCGGCCGGGATGCCGTTGCGGGCCTAGAGAAGAGGATTAGTGAGATCAAGAACGAGTCTCAGCTTCAGCACTCCCGCGACCGTAGTCGTCTCTCAGAGCTTAAGGCCGAGATCGAAACCCATAAGGCAAACTCCCTTCAAGAGCAGGAACATTCTCGAGCGGAGATCCATGCACGTGATGAAGCGATTGAATCGTACAAGGCTCGAATCTCGGAACTCGAAGCATTGCTTGGTGAAGCCGAAGAATCCGAGGCAGCACTCGAAGAGGGCATTAAGTCCCGCGAGAGCCAACTCCAACTATCCTACGAGGAAACTGCCAAGATAAAGGGAGCCTTGGAAGCCGAGAAGGACAAATTGGTGGGAGAGCTGACCGAGCTAAGGATTGAGATGGAGCAGACTCGCACAGACCTAACGGCCGACATCGAAGGCCTCCGAACGATCCTCGAAGGTAAGGAAGCCCGAATTGATGACCTCGAAGCCGTCGTCGGCATCCTCCGCAGCGAGAGGACAAAGCTTGCCGAAACCGTGGAAGAACTCGAAGCGGAACAGATCAGATACCAAGACATGCTTGAGTCAGAGCGACAATCCGGACTCGAGGCTGTTCAAGCGCTCAGTCACCAGGCGGAGAAATATATGGTTCGGTTTGGCGAGGTCAAGCAGCAGTATATCCGTGAGAGTGCTAGGCGTCAGGCTGAGGGTAAAAAAGCGAGCAAGAGGCTCAGAGAACAGGACGATGAGACGGATAATGATGTTGCAGACGTGCTCCTTCATGCTCCCCCTACACCTGCGTCGACTTCAAGGCCTCTGAGCGTGACACATGGCGCGAAGAAGAGGGAGAGCAAGAGGAGAAAGCACGATAGTGGCATCGGGGTTGAAGAGGAGGAAGAGGAGGAGCAGTACACGTTTATGATGCCTGCTTGAGCTTGATCGAAAGGAGATTTTCTAATTTTTGGTTTTTAGAATTGGCGCTTTCTTTCCTCTTTCGCTTTTTTTTTCTCTTCCTTTGTTTAACTGTTCTTGCTCCTTTGTATGATGTTATGATGGTACGAAGGGCACGAAGATCTCTATCTACGACTGGGCGGTGGCATTTGGTTTTGGCTTCTGTTTTCGTATATAATTGCTCTCGTTTTTTTTGCTTTCTCATCCGGCTAGGAGTCTGTCTTGTGATAATGCTGTATTAATACCTACTTCTCTTTGACTTTACGTACGCGGTTTCTAGGCTTCAAAGAGCGAGCACATCACTAGCTATAGGGTTTTATTCTTGTCAAGGGGTTGTGTCCTTTCTATATTCCCTTCCCTGTTTATCATCGTTGTTCCGTCTTCATTAAAAAGGTTAAGGTCTTTCGCTTTTGGCATTTCTCTTGGCTTTAGTACAGTGTTTACATAATACTTGGAAATTGATGGGGATTTCGCGCTTTTCTGAAGATTTAGTGCTGGGATTGTTACCTTTTGAGGAGTTGATCAGGTGCGATCAACATTGGCATTCATCCGAGTAGTGTGGTTCGCCGTGATCGAGAGGTTTTCACACTTAGGTGTGATATCAATCCCCGCATCCTCCGGTTCATCCTCCATTCCATTCCATCCATCCCGTCTGATAAATCCGCATCGCCATCAACACTCTCACTCCTTCTCCTTCCCCCCCGACCCTCTCTTCACCAAAACTTTTCTCTCCTCTCCAAGCATAACTACCAAACTAGCATTTTAGCTTCTCTTTCTCTCCTCCCCCTCCAACAAAGGCTCGGAAATGGACAAAGAAAACAAACCCCGTTGATAAAGCACGTAGCTGGTAACAATCGCGATCGGCAGCATCACCACTACCGTGCGTATTTTGCGGTACGCAGGTCGGTACTTCTCCGGGAGGTCGGAGGGGGTCAGAGGTTTTGGGATTTGCTTTGGTTCGGGTGCTGGTAGGGGGGAGGGTCGGTATTGGTGAAGAAGAGGAGGGGGGGGAGGGGGAGGGGGAGGGGTTTTCTTTTGGTGGTTGCGTTTCGGCACCGGGGTTTTCAGCTTTGGTTGCGGGGGTTTGGTGGGGGGCATTGGGTGGAGGGTGGTGAGGTGAGTGGTTGTGAGTCGGGCGGTGAGGTTGCCGGAAGTTGGGAGGTTTTGGCTTTGGTGGGTTGGATGGGCTGTTGGAGTGTGGGGCGTTACCCGGTTATGGCCGCACCGGCGATCACTCGTAGGGACCTTGATGGCTATTCGTCTTGAGGCAAGGGCTGCTTAGGGCTCGAATTGGGAGCTCGTGGCGCATGAATCGGGGGTCAAGTGACTTCTCCCTCTTGATATATTCCTTATCCCGGTGAGTTACTCCTGTGCAACTCTGTTGGGAAGCAACTTGGCTGGGGAATGGTGAAGTAAGGGGTTCGAGAGGTAGCTACCCAATATGTTGGAGCCATGTAATACATCCAGCACTGCTTCGGTATTATAGTTCAGAAGGTATTTTCATCCCCCCGAGTCGCCTCTGCTATGGGGGCTGTCAAGAGGACGACCGCCTTTGACCAGGGATCAGGCCCTACAAAGCGAGAGAACTCCTTTCGAGACTAGGGCCAGGACCGCGTGTGGCATCTTGAGGTATCATACCTGCTGAACAGCATAGAACAGCGGCTGGCGGGAGTCGCGGGTGGTGTTTCATGATTCTAAGTTTTTCTCCTCCATCCCAAAGCTGATCAAACAAGTGGAATGAATGAAGCTGGCTGGAAACATCGAAGTTTTGAATTTGCAAATAATGTATCCTCTACTTGCTAATGAGTTTTCGGGGGGGGGGGGGTTCAATTTTATCCGCCGCCTCAAAGAATGACAATTCTGGGCTCATCCCACGATCAAAGGGAGCATTAGAGGGGACGGGTAGTATTAATATCCCCAACTCTGCAGGACGATGAGGTACCCATCCGGGGGGGGAGAGAGCAAGACATGATGAGGAGCCCAGGATAAGGGTATTCGCAGCTATATAATAGAATACACATTCCGAGGGATGGGTAGATAAAGTGGTGTGCTACCGTGATAGGCACAATTTGGTATGATAGCATAATATAGGGGTGTAGGAGGAGGCGAGTTGTTGCCTATCGTACGGATCCAGTTGAGCATAGCCCGCTCGGGCATGCATGCTTCCAAGACTGGCTGACCGGACCGTTGGGAGCGCGATTGGAAGGGCTGCCATTAGGGGAGACGGTTACCTAATATGGCGCTGTTAAATGAAAGAGGAAAATAGGGAGCAGCGGGAGGTTTACTGTACCTTCCTCTTTGCTAAAAGGAATTTGGAAGAAGTGGTGGACCTCCCATTTTGGCATGGGTCGCTTATAGTCACTCGTCAGCGTATAGGTGTGTGTGGGGTTGGTAGACGGTAAACGATCTCGAGAGATTCGTTTCTTGAGAACACGTTTGCTGCCGATACTCACTACGCGACACTCATCACCTGCGCTTTTAGCATAGCATCAGCCTATTTGAGGGCGGATATTAGACCAAACCGACATACCAATTGGGAGTCTGCGGGGACAAGCGGGTAACGAGATAAAGGCCTAAACTATTGAAAATATCATATTTTAAATCGACCAACGAAGGGAATAAACGCACACAACTAAAGCACTACTGGCCAGATATCAGCAGTGTAATGCCTCTGCTCTAGAAAAGGCGGACTTGACTCGCGCAGCTAAGAACGAGTAGATGGTTTACAGCGCCCTGGCTAGTGTAGAGGTTAAGTGCCAGTGTGCGCTCTTCCTGAAACTGTCTTTAGGCCGAACAACCATTTTGAAAATCCTGCCATCAAAATAACAACGAAGCGGATATAGGTTTTCGCAACAGAGTTGTTAAATGCTGGACTGTCCGGGCTGGCGCCACCAATACTGCAAAAAAAAGAAAAGGGGGGGATAAAGTGCTTCAATACAAACTAAGAAAGCAGACTACGAATGGAACTCGTTGCATGATAAGAAGCAGAGTGCAGTACTTAAGCTGTGATGCGGCCATTATGCGACCATTTCCTTCTCTGGAGCGAATATATGACTTGTCGTCCCTGGATCGAGCCGTTTTGCCAAGAGAGAGCTGGTAATTTATGACTGTCAGTGATTTTCTTGCCTAAGTGCTTCGCTTTAGAACGCACGCAGGTGTTCGACATCGATAGTTAGCGCTTTAATGGTGGCTGCTAGGGATAGAAGGCACTCTCCCTCCCCTCCCTCTCTCTGTAGCAGATCTTGTGGAAGCACAGCTAGTAGAGGGGTAAAAGGGCATGCCCTATTACAGCACTCGTATGATAGCAAGGCAAACAGACGATAACTCCGTGGGAGTCCGGGGGTTTCCCTAAGGGGAGAGCGGACCGAGGGGCAGAACCCCATCACACCATCTAGATATTGATGTTTTCTTAGGGAGGGAACGGATGGCAGGTCTGGTGGGATCAGTGTTGGACTTTTGGACTGGTGCGTCCTACCTACAAAGGAGCCGGGATGAGGAAGAGCCTCTTAAGTATTGTCGGGAACGGAGGTCCAGCGTCTGTTAAGGGCGTATAAGAAATCTCTCTACTCCCTTGAGCTATCAGATGTGTTTTAACATTTAAAACCATGAAAACGAGTCGCGTCATAAACAATCACTCGGGGATGATCATCCCCAACTTATGATAGGTATTTCTGGAAGAAGCATCACGGATATGGCGCCGAAACGGACACGTCGGGCTAAGATTTAAAACGAACACTCCGCAAAGGTTTGTACAGGCAAAGTATTCTCATTCTAGACAATGCTTGAGCAGTCCCACCCGGCTGAGTTCCCCGCAATTTCAGTCCTGTGGTGCAGCCCCATGCTCAGATATCACATCCATCGAAATCGAGCCAACAATAGCCGCTCATGAACCCCCCCCACCGCGATGCAATCCAAATAGTATTTGGAAGAAATTCTCCATTGTCCTATCGTACAGTGCAGCACAAATGGTTGTGATACACTACGGCTACACTTGCATTATCATCCCATCGCCTCCTAAAATCCCCACACTCCAAGTTCAAGAGACAGCAGGGTAGGGGCGGAGGTGAAAGCACAAAGTGGGAGAGGAAGAGGAAAGGAAAAAAAGTGAAAGTAGCGACAAGGATTAGCTCTTCAGGCGCCAGTAGGAATTTTTTTTAAAAAAAAGAGCAAAATAGAACGTAATACCATAATGTGTAGAGTAAGAGGTCTGGATGAGGCTAGAAATGATGCTTCTTTCTCAAGGAATCTAGTCCTTGGTGCCACCATGACCGCACAACCTAGGGCGAAAATTCGTCCACATTTTCGTAAACCACAATAACTACTCAAATGACATTGTGAAGGTATTTTTTTTCTATGGTGCGCTGGTGCTTTGCCTATATTATACATCACTCTGGACAATAAGTGTTGTTTTAAGATGTCCCATAACGGTCTCTCTCTTTCCAGAGACCGTGATCGCCCGATTGCTCTGACCCCTGTTTCACAGCGGCTAGCTCCCGATGCAATCTTTAACGACCCGACCCCCCCCCCCCCGAAAACACGTGTGGAATGCGGGGAAGTTCAGCCCTACACTTTTGATTCGCTCGACGCCCACCAATTTTTGCTGCGCACGGGGTCTGGAACCTCTGTTTTACACCGTACTCGAGCACAGTGCTAGGGTCAGCTACTCAGAAGGATTGACTTGCAGACAAGGCTAGTGCGGGGGCAGAGGCCTTAATATGCTTATTTAACTATAGCGGCGAGAGCCCGAACCTTTTCTTCTATCAATCATGATAGTTCTTAGCTTGAACTATGAATGGTCGAGTAATTCAAGCTGTGGTTTCAACCTATTTGAGCGAGTTTTCTTCTTCTCTCCTCTACCAGATATTGGAATCTTATGGCTTAGATGCACTGCTGGAACTCAATTGTGAGTAAAGAATGCAGTACAGTTTCGCCATTGAAACAATCCATGGGTGTTTCCCACGGATTCCTACACTTGGGCTTCACAGCCCAGGACGGCTGTCATACTGGGTATTGGGAGATGCGCGTCAGCCTTGCTTGACAACCCAAGGCTAACAAACGCGATCACAAGATAGAGGCAGCTGCTCTATCTGCATGAAATATTTATGAAAGCAGCTCTGTGCATAAGGATCACATTTGTTTCACCAGATGCCAAAAGTTCAGCTGTAATTTAGAGCTCAGGGAATAGAAATCGTCAGCGCGTATTGTGTCTCCACAAGTGGAATTTCCCCTTCCGTTCACAGACGCATATCACGGATGAAGCTCACGGGAGGTGTGGTATTTGCGGTACCGTGCAATTGCGGGGGCGCGAGGGAGAGAAACCCTATATAAACCCACCCTTCTAATATACTCGATCAGATAGTAGCGAAAAAAGTAGGCTCGATATTCGATATCAATCAATCTCTAAAACCCACCAACCATGACAGCGAAAACCTACCCCATTACTGGTGTGGCGAGTCAAACTCCTGAGCTAAGACTCAATATCAACGACTTCGCCCAGGATTCACCTCAGTGGAACTTGTTCCTCCAAGCATTGATAAACTTCCAGTCACAGGGGGAGGATACACGTAGCCCTCTAGGATATTATCAGGTTGCAGGTGTTTAAGCATTCCCTAGGTTGATGGTGTGTGGATTCTGACTTGAAGAAGGTGTCCATGGGACGCCTTATCTAGCATGGATGGAGGAGGCGGATACGGACGACAGGGCGGGCGATTACTGCACTCATGGAACGTGCGTTACTGCTCTTCGCAGTTGAAGTTGGAGTGTGCTGATCAGTCTGATAGTGCTTTGTTCCTTACTTGGCATCGTCCCTATCTTCTGCTCTATGAGGTAACTTGGTCTCTCCCGTCACTGAAGCCTTACACGAACTAAATACATATAGCAACGTATTGTGGAGGAAGCTCTCGCGATTGCTTCAACCTTTAGCGACACGTATCGCACAGACTATGAGGAAGCCGCTTTAAGCATTCGGCTCCCGTAAGCCATCTTACCTTCCACCATTGGGGTAGCCAAGTGCCAGTCTAACAGTGGTAGGTACTGGGACTGGGCGACAGACTCGGATGTCCCGCAGAGCGTCAGGCTCCCGACGACAGATATAACACTTCCCGTGCCTGGATCTGATGCCCCGCCCGTTATCCAGAAGGGTGTGCCCAACCCTTTGTATTCGTATAAATTTAAGACAAGCCTGAGGAGGCAGAGAGACTTTTCTATCATCGGTGTTACGGAGGTATGTCTCTTCATTGGTAATAGTTGGCACTGGCTAATACGAGGTAGATGGTTACTTGGGAAGAGACGAAGAGGTGCCCGGATGCTGGAGGGACTAGTCACCCAGAAATCGTAGATAAGCAGCTCAGACCCCCAATTGTGGGTCCAGTGTAGGTTCAGTTCTTCGACTTCTTTTGATTAATGCTAATTATACCAGTGGTTCTATCTTCCGTGATGGAATCTACAAGCTATTGACGTTGGTTGAATCATATGGGCCTTTCAGTAATACCGGTTGGAAGGTTGGTCTTGATGGAGTCAAGAACATTTCGTTGGAGAGCTATCACAATACCATTCACAGTAGGTTTAGTCTATGCAATTCATTAGTTAAAGGGGACACTTACTTTGTGTGATGTCAGACTACACTGGGACAAATTATATAGACACGGGTTCCCCGGAGGGCCACATGACAGAAGTAGCCGTGTCCGCCTTTGATCCTATTTTCTGGTAAGCCCCGAACCCAATAGCATGGTGAAAACAAGAACGTTGATCCATCTTTAACACCCCATCTCAAACAGGCTGCAGTAAGTCCATCCCAACCAGCTTGTGACATAAGTAACTAACTTGCAGCAGTCACTGCAACATTGATCGCATGTATGCGCTTTGGCAAGCTATTCACTATGAAGCAGAATTTGAGGACCAGACTACAGATAACACCCGCTTGCCTCTCACTAAAGCTATCGATGATGCCGAGACCACTCTTCGTCCCTTTTATAAGGACGATAAACAAACCGTTCCTTGGACAAGTAGCATGATTCAAAAGTCTAGCTCAGCAGTCGGACCAACGTGAGTCTCGTGAATTTACACTATCACTCCCTAAGAGTAATCCCGAAAATTAACCCTGACAGTGTCTTCGACTATAACTACCATTATCCGGAACTCCCAGTCAGGTTGTCTGGCTCTGGACACCAAAAGGGAATGAAATCCCATGTCCTCAAGCAGGTCAAGGAGCTATATGGTCCTATCACAGATAAGTCGTTGGTCGAAATCCCCCGTGTTCCGCACGGTTTCCGACCTCCTCAAAATGTCATTGGTATGTTGCCCGCCCACATCCACATTTTACCCCACACGACCTAACTATGCACATGAAACAGATCACGGAAAGTTCCGTCGTGAATGGTTCATCTTCTTGCGTGTCAGGAAGTACCTCATTCCTGGAAACTTCACCATATTCTTCTTCCTGGGCGAACCCGGAGATGACCCACGCCAATGGATCCTGAACAAGAACCGTGTAGGCACAGTCGACACATTCAAAAGCTCAACAGATATTTGCGGGAATTGCGCCGGCCAGGAAGAAGCAGACGAGTTTCTCTCTGGGGGTGTAGACATAACCAACGCCCTCTACGATAGCCTAGAAGGCACCGGCCACACCTTGGATGACCAGACTGAGGTGGAGGCGTGGCTGGCTCAGAATCTGACGTGGAGGATCTTGAAGGCAAGCCCGGCCCTAATCTGCCCTCCCTTTTTTGTCCACGGCCACTAAAAGAATATACAGCACAATGGCAAAACCGAACTTACGCCCGAGGAGCTTCAGGCGAGCCCGGACAAGCTATTGATTGGCGTTAAGAGCTTTGTCCTACTTTACCCAACCAGCCAGCTCCCCATCGACGGGGAAGAATTCCAGTCAGCTCCTAAGATCATGGACGAAAAGGTCCACCCGGGCGTGACCGAGCCCCAAACGGATCGTGGTGGGCTCAGAGGGAAAGATGTCGAAAAGCTGGCCGAGGTGCAGATGCCTCGGGACATATCGCTCGAGGGTTGAATCGTGCCTCTTTGTATTTCTTTGGAGCCAAACGTTATTGAAACGAGTTTTATGAAAGCAGCTCAAAGTATGATGCATTTGCTTTGGACAGATCAAACGAGATAAGTGTGTGCATGCGAACCCCCCCCTCTAAAAGCACAAAACCAGAATTCTGTAAAAATCCATCAACTCTCACCAATTCTCACTCGGCGTGCCAGACCACCCATTATTGCCACTGCCCCCTTCCCCTTGAGTACCAATATATGGCTCCCATGGTACCCCATTTTCGCTTGGACGTATTAGATTTGTGATCCACCTCGGGAGTAGCCGCGTTGCCAGAAAAAAAGACAACGAACTTGGGGGCTCGGGGGATCTCGGCTTCATGATGCATTGTCATGTCATGTGGAAGCAGACACACACTCTCTCTCTCCCCACCCCTCCCCTGTCCTCTGTGCCAAGAGTGCCTTATCCCTTGTGTCTGATTGTGTACTGTAAACTTTAGCCCACTTCTACGCTTACCCGTATTCTAGAAGGGATATATGGTACGGGGTTGTGCATAGCAGGGATTTAGGTTGGAGAGGGAAGAAAGGAAGGGGAGGGGGGGGGAGGGAGGAAGGAAGGAAGGAAAGGGTTATGCAAAGCAGGTCATGTGATTCGGTGAGGAGGAGGAGAAAGGGAACTCTTGCTTGAGCGAGGCACAGCACGCACCTGTTGCTGCAACTGTGCGAGTTGGTACATACTCGAGTAAGTTAACGCCTTATAAGTGAGTGAGTGAGCTCTAGAACAACCAACCCATGCGTGGAAATTTCCTGGATCCTTTCCAGCTCCTCGGGTAAACCAGGTTTAAGCCATGTATAGGTAATAATCAATAGATTATCTACAAACGCCCTAATCGCAGACACTTTATCTGACCCAGGTTGAAAATAAAAATATAAAATATAAAAATATAAAAACCAAACCTCAAGGGTTCGGTGCGTACTGTACTTGTACTGTGCTCGTACAGTATTATCGGGTAGGTTGTTGCGGTAACGTCAGCACATCAAGCCCCCCCCCCCCCCAGCGCTTGCTGAGAGTAGGTTTACAATAAGTAAATAAATTTATAATAATATAATAATTATGATTGTACGATACTGGGACATATACCTCTTAGCCTGTGCCGAAAGAGTAGAGGGTTTTGTGCAGTACCACTGCTGTCAGTCTCTGAGACACTGGCCAATTAGCAAAACTTTGTTGATATCTGTGGCTTCGCAGATGTGCAAACTCCGGATAATACTGTAGATACAATAGCTAGCTAGTACCATATTAGCCATATGATCGCGCTTGCGTTTGTAATCACCGATACTGAGATGGTAACTTACTGTACTTTGACCCCGCGAGATACTAACAGGCGGTAGCCAACACCCTTCCACAGTCTTAGTGGTCCAGGAGATAAGATAAAGAAAGACATGAAGTTATCAATATCATAACATATATCAGACCCAATTCAATGCAATACCGATACCATATGGACTACCAGGGGGCGACAACACGTTCACACTCTCAATAAGCAAGCCCAACACCGTGAACGTAGGAGTACTGTAAGTGTCAGGGTCTGGTAAGTGGTGTGATTGAACAGTTGTCTAAGGGTTGACCAGCCAAATATATGATTCCTATCCATTCGGGTTAGCTGTTCCCCACCCCGTGCACCCGGACAGTACGGTACGAGTACTCGAGTACTATGCTTTCGCCCCCTCCGGTGTTCCGTGCCAGCACAGTATGATACTCAGGTACGGTACGGCAGGTAGAAAAGGGCGGAAAACTTTGGGTGGCGAGACAAGGATTAGGGGGCGCGGATAGATTACGGTAGCGGAAGTGGGGGAAGAGCAGAAAGGGATATTAGGTACGGGACGCTATTAACCTGAAGTAGTTGCACTAAGCAACTACAAGTACCGTATTTGATTCAGGCCCATGGCATCCAAGTTCAGATTATGCGTTGTTGCATTAGGGTTAGGGTTATGGGCGTAAAGTTAGTCGAGATCAAAAGGAGGAGGAGGGGATTTCCCGTAGGGCATTGGAGGTATTATATATCATACTGTAGCTCTTTTGAAAACTTCATATTATATAATCCAATAGATTGAACTGAATTTACTCCCTAACAATTTTCATCATGGTCTAAATAGTCAAAATGTTAAGATACCGGATGCCCACTGCCCACTCCTTCTTTCAATCTCGATTTCTGGTGTATGATAAGAACTTTTCCGCTTATGCAACCTGCAACCTGTCTGCTGTCTCCTGGCAGCTGCCTGCTCCACATGGTCTTGCTGGTGCTTTCCCCCCCCCTTACCCTTTCTACTTGTAATTTACCATACCCGAGCACCCAAGCACCACCCTATGAGGCCTACCGTAACTGTTTGGATGGGCTGCCTGGGAAGGATTTTGTGGGGTTTTGGCGATCTCGGCTTAACATCATGGCTAATATGCATAATTGCCAGGGTCTATGATGCCCAACCCGGCTACGGTCATAAATCTCGGACCCGAACAGGCGGAAACACTCTCCGGGAGATTAAAGACCCCCCTTCCCAATGGATTTGTTGATAGGCGTGGTGGTGGTGGTGGTGGTGGTGGTGGTGCAGTATATGATATACGGCAGTGGGGTGCTGGTAAGGTATCGGTAGATATGTGTAATAATATTATGGCAAAACAAAAAGGATAAAGGCGTATTAACCCGACATCTTACAGGGGCGGGAGTCTAGGTTCTATTGTACGAGTACGGTACTGTGCTGTACTGTACATGATGGAGACTAGATACGAGTAAATACGTACCGGTCCGGGGATCCGGCCAGGTTCCGTTATTGTGGGGGGAGTTGCGAGGGTTGCACAAGGCATGGTAATGATGGTGGTCGGAAAATCTCTAGCATGATACCGGCATAACTTTACAGCGCTGGAACAATGGAATCCTTGGGGAAGGTTGGATGATCGTGGGCGGTAAGTTAGGAGGCTCTATATACACCCATGTTCTGCTCGGAGAGGCTTTGAACCGGGTATGGGGAAGGGGGAAGGGGGAAGGGGGAAGGTTGCTCAAGAATTCTAAACCCTTCTGTTCTCTGTCTGAGACTTTGAGGTTTGCAGGAATACTGTAGGGTAATCAACCAAGCTGCAATGGGAGTGGAGGGGAATTGCGCACTCAAGACGTGCAGTGCAGCGCCCCACCCTATCTCTGCTAACTGCTGCTAATTGAATCACCAGCAGGACTACCGATACGCACTCCCCGGTGCACTGTGTACCCACACAACCCCGACTCCGCACATATTCGAGTACGTGACAAGTACGGTACGAGTACTCGTAATGCAGTCTACCGGCATCGTAAGAGCATTGCCGAGAGAAAAAAAAGGATATCCGAGAATCATGGCTTTGGGAGATATGACGAGTTGTGGTGAGAGATGTGATATTTGGTGGCGGCGGACCGTTTTTCTGCAGATAACCACGTTTCCACGTTCCTACCCAGTGTATCTGTTTAACCTGATTCGCTGACTTTTCGGCACTTGGCGAAGAATGTTGTAAAAGGGGTTGCTGTACGGTACTGTACCTGTAACGGTGGGCTAGGTATGGTAACCGCCCATTGAGCTTTTGGAGAGACAAAGGCAAAAAGAAGGGGAAGGGGAAGAAGTGCACCATGCTGGAGACCAATAGTAATACCGGTTGGATGAACATCTGAGGGGGGATAAGGTAAGAGGGTGCGGGGTGGAGGATTGTGTGGTGGGGATTAAGGATGGGGGGGGGGGGTAAAGCAGAAAAGAAAGGAAGCGAAGGACAGGGAAATATGGCTTTGGGGGATGAGAAGAGTGGGGAGTATCGGCCTAGTACGGTAGGAGGAAAAGGACAGAGGTATGAAGGGCGTTTACCCGCCCATCCTCTGAAGATGCTTACTACACCTTACGAGTGCCGTCCTACCGGTATTCTTGCGAATACGCCGAGGAACTCGTTTTCTTTTGAGATTGGTTACCGATTCTTACTGTAGAGTATCACAGCTTTCGTCCATCACGACGCACAACCTTGTGACGGCGAGACACTGTGGGTTGCCGTAGTTGATAACATTGTTAGCCTTGATTCTGCCTACGGAGCTAGCTCCGGACAGAATATTGTAATAAACTCCTAGGAAGGGAGGGGGGAACGGTACTCGAGTAGGAAGGAAGGAAGAGGGAGAGGAGATGGAAAGGGTTGGTTGATACAAGTACCACCCTCCAACATCATCACCCCCCCCCCCCCTCCCACCACTAGAATTGCAAGTGCTTACCTACCGGCAGTAATAACGTCGCTAGTAGGCGAGCCCTTTCCCTCACAAAAGGGGCTGTCATATACGTACAGTAGGTTACCAATATGGGGGTTTTCGCGAGACCAGGGGCACCTACAGATGCCCTCTCACCTTTCGCCATAACTCTCTGGCTGGTGGGTTCTGGGGTGAATGAGATGATTTCTCCCTTACCTTTCTGCAGCACTTCTTGGATCGGGAGCTCTAATTGGGGCATCACCATCATCACAGAAAGCCAAGCACCTGCCCTGAGTGTGAGAAGCGTCAAACGGGGGGGATCGAAAAGAAAAGAAAGAAAAAAACATATCATACTGTAAAAGAAAGAAGCAGAGGAAGAAAAGGCTCATCCCCTGTCCACCCACTTACGAAATACCATCCTGTGCATCGGCCTCCCGGTTTTGTCCTGGCACCGCTTCTCCTCCTGCTTGTGCTTCCCTGCACACTTTCCTGCCCTCCACAACCCGAGCCTGCCGCCTTGTTGTCTTTACCCTTACAACCCCCCCCTCCCCTCCTACGAGTAGAGCATTCACACATCGCAACTCACGCCAGCATCTCCCTTCTTCCAACTATCCACCCTCCTTGTCTAGAGACGAACGGACAGACCGCTGTTTCCGCCATGTCGTCCTCTAACAACCCTTCGCCGTCGATACACCTGCCCCCAACGATGACCGCCTCTACTTCCTCCGTAACAGCCCCACAGCAAAACCCCTCGAGTAGTAACAGCAATACTCCTCGATCCTCCACCCCTACTACAGCCCAGCCGCAGGCGTCCCAAAACATCTCCTCGCTGGTTGCAACAATCCTCAAAACATCTGGACGGGAGCCACCACCACTAGTAGGCTCCTCGACAACCATCATCGGCGATACCCTCTACGCGTTTGGTGGTCGATTACTTTCACGAACAAAGCCTCAGCTGACATGCGATATGTATGCGCTCGATTTGATCACTCGATCATGGTCAAAACTAGAAACAAGAGGAGATGTTCCAAGGCCGAGATATTTTCACAGCGTCTGTGCGTTAGGGGGCACGAAGCTAGTCTGCTTTGGTGGCATGTCGCCTGCGGCCACCAGTCCTCTACAAACTAACGGAACCAGTAACACGAATGGGAATACCGCTACTTCGCCTGGAGGTGATTCACAGAATGATGTTATGGTCATGTCGGATATACACATCTATGATATTCCTCTGCAAACATGGACTTACATACCCACACCAAATCCACCGGAGGGGCGATATGCCCATTGCGCAACCATACTTCCCACAAGTGCAACTTTCACTTCTACGAATAGCGTAGCCGCACCCGTTGTTGAGGGCCTTAGGCTCGAAGGCCTCGGGGGTGCGGAAATGGTAATTGTGGGCGGTCAGGATTCTGCGAACCATTATATCGAGGAGATCAATGTTTTCAATCTCCGATCCTTGAAATGGACATCGACCACACCGTTGGATAGGTCTTGCGGGGCATATAGATCGGTTGTCGCGCCGTTGGGCCGCGGATTGACCGCATCATCTATCGGAGCGGGACGCAACAGTCCTTACATGGGTTCAGAAGAAGGTCCGTCCTTCTCCGCCGTGAATGGCCAATCCACTTCCCAGGCTTCGCCGAGTGAAGCAAACGCTATGCTGATCTACTCAAATTATAACTTTCTGGATGTCAAGCTTGAGTTACAGATTCGGCTGCCGGATGGCTCCCTTACCGAGAGGCCCATGAACGGGCAATTCTCACCACCCGGTCTCCGCTTTCCCAATGGTGGGGTTCTAGATAACCATTTTGTCGTCAGTGGCACATACCTGACGAGCAGCAAACAGGAGTATGCTCTCTGGGCTTTGGATCTCCGAACACTTATTTGGTCACGTATTGATGCGGGCCAAGCATTTGCCCAGGGATCATGGAACAGGGGAATTCTATGGAGTAAGCGTAATGCCTTTTTGATATTGGGGAATAAGAATCGGGCTCTGGTGGAGGATTATAATCATCGCCGGATCAACTTCTCTCATCTATGCATGGTTGAATTGGAAGCATTTGGCCTATATGAGAATCCAAGAATGAGTTCCCATCCAGCCCTACAACGCTCCTGCTCTGTTGCGGCACAGGAACTTGGCAGGATGGTACTTGGCATGAAAGAAATGGCCGACATGGAATTTCTCGCCGTCGGTGGTGAGCGCGTTCCTGTCAATTCGCGAATTGTAGCTCGCCGTTGGGGACCATACTTCCTTGGGCTACTGAATGCAGCAAATAAGGAGCTTCCTTCACCAACTGGGAAGAACCACAATTCAGCCTCTACAATAACACAACAGTCACTTTCCCACTCGACTCAAAAGTCGGAAATACAACCCCCCACAACCGCGCAATTCAACCCATTGGATCGCCCGCGAACCCTATATCTCCCGCACACCCTCCAGACATTAGTTACCCTTGTTCACTACCTCTATACATCTACCCTTCCTCCACCAAACCATCCTCAATCGTCCCCACAAATTCTTTGCTCCCTCCTACAAATCGCCCGACCATACCAGGTAGAAGGCCTTTTAGAAGCCGTGGTCGAGCGCCTCCACCAGGCCCTCGACGGTAGGAACGCCGCAGCAGTCTTCAACGCCGCAGCCATGGCCGCCGGCGGTGGCACTGGTGGAAAGCGCGAGCCAGTGGAAAACCTTGGTGGCACAGGGGACAAATGGAGAGGTGGGGTTAGTAGCGTGATCGGCCTGCAGAAACGGGGTCTAAGAGGCCTAATGGAGGGAAGACGAATGCGAGAAAGGGGAAGGAGCACAGGAGGATCAACCGGGGCTGGAACAAGGTCCTCCGAAGCACAGATGAATCAGGGGACTTTCGGCGTTGGAGTTGGAGCTTCGTAACGTGGATTGGCGGGTTGTGCTCACCATTTTCTGTTTTGTTTGGCAGTAGGCATAGATGGGCTTATTTATTTATTTATTTGGTATTTCATGGTCTGGAAACGCGCGGAGGGGGGGGGGGGGGCGCAAAAAGAGGAAAGGTTTATTTCGTCGACATTTCTAGGCAGATGTCATGCGCTATTCCCGCATAATTTAATCTGCTTTTTCACACAAAAACCGATGTTTATTATGCTTTCTCTCTTTTCATCATTCTCCCCCACCAATTTTTCCCTCCCTCTCTTTCTGCGTCCTCTCTTTTTTATACTTTTTTTTCTTTCAAAGCTATGATATGAATGATACCCATGTCTTTCTCATCTATCCCCATGATGCAAAGATCCGAAGATTAGCTGTATATATTCCGTTTCTAGTTCCCGAGATGAGAAAGCAAATGAATGAGGAAGCAAAAAAGGGCTGGACATTCCGCCTGGGTGATGAAGGTGACGCTTTTTTTTTTTCCTTTCTAAAAATATGATAAAGTAGCTTTCGAAAGTAGTTTTCGAGTTCCGGGTGATGGCTCGGCGCGAATGATCAGGAGGGGTGCCCGGCTAGCGCTCGGTTGCTATGGCGGTGAAGCCATATGATACGGTATGACATGTGCTTGTGAATTGAACGTATTGCAGAGTACACTATGGGGCTAGTGAGGGAGTGGGCTATTGTCTAGCCCGTCTCACCGGCAAATGAACTGCTGGTAAACAGCTATAACGCCGGCAGGTGTTATATAGAGGTCCTCCGGTGTCCGGGGATGGCGGGAAAGGGGGTGCACGAGATGGTCTTTCGCATTGCATGAATTAGTATCGAAGGGCGACGCCAGATACCGGTATTATGGTATATATTGCTCTAATATAGGCGGTCGATGAAATATAAAGTTCTGATGTTGCTTGGTGGTGGTGGTGGTGCGGGGCATTTAAGACTTGAGTGGACGTGACTCACGCATAATACTTATTCGTGTAGGTATATTTGAGGGCGGCAGGTTTGGATGGGGGTTGGGTAGGGTTGGGTGACGATGCGGTGGCTATTTTTTAGGAGGGGATTGAAGTGGTTGATGGGGGAAGTAGTCTGTGTATTCGGGGTATGATAAGTGTATGCTTTAATAGGATGGGCAGTTGGGGTGGGGTCTTTTCGTGAAGGCGGATGGATAAATTCGGGTTTTTGAGGTATATATATGACTGTGGGGGGGGGGTTTTGCCGGCAGATTAAGCCAAGTGGCTAGGAGAGTGAGTGCCACGATCCCACCTTCGATAACCTGATAGGAGCTCAAGTCAAAGCATAGTAGGGGGACAACGGATAGAGGGCAAAGCAAATAGTAGGCTAGAGACCTGGTGGTAAGAGTTAAACTTGGTCTACCTTTCGTTGTTCCCCTCTGTTGGTTGCCCCCCCCACTACTCCATAAAGTCTGTCTGCTAGAGACGTAGAGTACCATCGAGTGAGATTCTATGATAGGGAGAGGAACCCCTCTCTAGAATCTAATCTCCTCTACCCAACTGTAATTTGGGGAGTGTATAGTGAGTATATATACATAAGCAGCTACCATCCCGCCTCCATTCCCTGAGTCTAACGGGTTCGGCTCCTCCGAAGCCCATATGCCCGCAACTCCTCATCCGGAATCACACTCGGGGACCCAACCATCACGTCCGCACCCTTGGCATTCTTTGGGAACGCGATGACATCCCGAATGCTATTGCGGCCCATCATTACAGCAATCAACCTATCGAAGCCCAGAGCGATACCCGCGTGCGGAGGACACCCACTGTCGAGGGCCTCCAGTAAGTGGTCAAACTGCTGAAGTTTGTCGTGAGGCATCTTGAGCACCTTCTCTAGTATGTATTTCTGTAGCGCCGCCTCGTGGATACGCCTGCTGCCCCCGCCGAGTTCTATTCCATTGATGACTAGGTCGTAGTGCTCGGCACGTACCCGGTACGGCGATGACCTCAGGAGTTGGATGTCTTCTGCGATAGGGGCCGTGAAAGGATGGTGGGTTGATGAGAAGGGGGCTGCGCCAGGCTGACTAGGCTCGTCGGCGCTGGTTGGAGAGAAGAGGGGGAAGTCGACGATCCAGACAAATGTATGATCGCCTCGGCCTTGCAGGAGCCGTTTTTCGATGGCCTTGTTTAGAAGCGCGGTTCTCAGAAGACCGAGTTTAGTATTCCCACCCTAGCAGAGTCAGCACAGGTTTGCATGGAGCGTGGGAAGGAGGGAGGGAGAGAGGGCCTACAGAGTAATGGCCACGACGCTCTTTAATTATAACTATTGCGCCGGGTCGGTGCACCCATAGCGCCGTGTGGATATTAGCTAAGTCAGCCTCGTGCCATAGTTCCATCCCTCCTTCGATGTAGGCTTGAGTTTCGTTCCCAGAACCGACGAGATATGCCACATAACTATCGTCTTTCACACTCGGATTTTCTTTTTTGAACTCATCTAGAAGCTCCGTAGCTTGATCTATGTTGTATTTGAATGTGTTTCCGTAAAACGCGAACCCTTCCACAGCTCTGTCTGCTTTAGCTAGGTGTGGAAGAACCTCATGGAGGCTATTAATCTGTTTTTTTAGTTAGTAAAGGAAAATAAGATAGAGAGTGTCAAGCTTACTCTATGACCCGGATATCTGAGGTCAGGTTTATCCGTGCCGTAATTCTTCATTGTCCACCAATATGGTACTCGTTTGAACCCAGGATTTATACCAACACCTAAGACATTACTCCAGATACTTATGATCAGTCGTTCAACCATATCCATCACATCGTTCGACGTTGCAAATGACATTTCCATATCAAGTTGAGTGAATTCTGGTTGTCGGTCTGTTCTCAAATCTTCGTCCCTGAAACATTTAGCAAGCTGGTAGTAACGAGGAATACCGCTAGCCATCAAAATTTGCTTATATTGTTGAGGCGACTGGGGCAAAGCGTAACATGTGCCGTCTCCCTTCCTTGTTGGTACAAAGAATTCTCGGGCACCTTCAGGGGTAGATTTAAACAATAGCGGTGTCTCAACTTCAAGAAAATCGTTTTTCTCCAAAAAACTGCGACACTCAGACGCCGTACGTGAACGAAGGCGCAAGGCTCCATAAAGCTGCTTGTTAGTCCTGAGTTGTAGGTAGCGATTCTCAAGCGGAAAATTTGTTCCTTCAGTATATATCAGGTTTTCTGACACTGAATTGAGCGGGATAACTTCTTTGACTCGGAGCTCAACTTCCTCATCGAATTTGCTTTTTTCTGGGGACTTTGAAGGCGCACACTTGTATACTGTTGCTCGGAGAGCCACAGGTGTAAACCGATGGAGGGACCCAAGTATTTGATGGGCAGCTTTGGTAATTTGAGGTTGAGGCGATAAAGGGTCAATGAGGGAAACCACCTTTAGTGGGCGCGGGGGATTAGAGTAATAGTCGTAGAAGGAAGAAAAATAGAGAAGTTTCCCGGTCTTCCGCACAGGGCCAAAGTATCCATGGAGCACAACCTGTTTTTCTAGGAGTTCTTTGCCTATATCTGCTGCTCGGTGAGTTGCTGCAGGGAATTCAACTGTTGCAAACTGTAAGTTGTATGTTCCTTTGGTACAAAAGGGGAGGGGGGAATCACACTTCATTCCTGCATCTAGGAGATGGGGTGGAAGGAGCTCGGATGGCATAGGTGGCTTTGGCCCTTGCCGATGTCCGTCATGCCCTGGCGGGGGAGGCGACGGTTCAGTGGTTGCTACTTTCATGACTTCGTCGAGATCGACATCAACTTTAGTATCTCTCAACAAAACTCTATACTTTTTCAGGATTTCTTTCCCCCTAGCCTTAACATCAACATGAAGCCGGGGAGAAGCCTCTCTGTTTGCATCTTCATCTAAGAAACGCCGACTAGCTAGGAAATCGCTAGCATCTGTAATCCTGGAAGGTAGTCTACTCGATGTAATTTCGCTCGACGACGTCCCACCTAACCGTTCCCCATTTAACGGCGGAGATTCCGTGGGTAGAGAAATCTCCGGTGTAGGGGCAGCCCCTAAGGTAGAAATGGCTTCCTCGGGTGAAATTTCGGGTGCGGGAGCAGTTTGATTAGAGACAACTTCAGACGAAGGAGGTTCTGACACTAAGACAGCTTCTAATGAAGCAGCACTTTCCGAGGCGGGGGATTCGGATTCAGATAGCGCAGTCTCTTCTTGAAGCGGACCTTCCTTATTGTTCTCGGGGGTCGTTTCTTCAGTTGAGAATTGTCGGCATCTTGGGACGGACTTCTCATGCCAGAGATTGCATGCGGAATTTGGCAAACTCGTCCGGACGTAATGGGAAGATATCAAACGGAAACCCTTCGTAAATATGTGCATTCGGTACTGAAAGCATATCCGCGAAAGAACAATTTGCGGTGGCATCTTGGTAAATGGTAATTCGACACAGCGGGGGTCGCTCGAAGGTATTCGAGGAGGAAGACATCCTCGATTTCTGCCACAACAAAAACTGTACTACCTTGGCATCTGATCCCCAGGGGTTTCTTGGCATGTGGATGACTAAGCGCTTCCAGAGTTACGGGGTATAAAAGGGGCCCTCGGAGCCACGCTTCTACCCCATCCTTCCAAGTTTTATCAAGTGAGTGCAAACTTCCACGATTCTATGAATGTGATCAGTTTCTAATAATTACCCCTCTTTTAGATGATGAAAGCTTAGCGTGCAGCCTATGATCGGTTACCCCTGGTTCTGATCGCGCTCTCCGCCTGTGCTTGCAGGCTGGCTCAAGGGTTGATTCGGATGGCCATGGGGAAATCATGATATGGGCGTTCGAGCACACCTTACCTTGTTAAACAATCGGACGTTAAAGGCATCTCTGATCTTGAAACACGGAAGGATAAAAATTTGACTTTTGGGTTTTTTTGTTCAAATATTTTGGATGTTCACAGATTATATATTTTGATCAGCGGGAATCGGGGAGAAGCGGAATTGTATCATTTATTCCCTTTAACCATTTTTAGTTCCTACCCCCCCTATCACCGGTATATTTTTATATGCTTGTTGTGCCTTCATAGTGTGAATGTTCTTCTCACGTCCTCATTAAGACAGCTAGGATCTTATTTTCGCAGAACAGGTGGAGTCCTAGGCGAGAAATCCTTTGGCTCAGTATATCAATTGCGAGAGAAAAAACTTGCACTCGCAGAGAATTTAGGGAGAGAAAGAAGATGGAAGATACACTTTTTGTCTTGGACTCTCTGGGAATATTCTTTTTTTTTTTTTTTTTGCAAAAAAGAAAAAAAAACTATCTGGAGATGGATCAAATTACTGGCCCATCTCGCGCGAGACATCTTTTGTTTACTTTATCTTCACACAGGTTAGATATTCTATGGCAGTTAGCTTTGGTTTGCTGGTTTGTTAGCTTCTCCACCATCTGTTCAAAATTAAAATGGTAAAACTCGCGCCATAAGAAATGTGCACAGCCACATTATCATTGCTTGTGTTTCCATTTCTGTATTTTCTTCGCCACTTAGATTCCCCTCTCTCTCCGCTCACCAGCCACAATTGACAACAGTGCAAGCTGCAACCGGCATGAGGAGGGTGGACGACTCGGAATCCGTGAATAAATCACCAATCAATCAATCAAATCAAATCAATCAAATCATCGCGAGCAGTAAACGCTCAAAAACTTATCATCACTGCCCCCAGCTGGTGGCGGGCTCTTTCTTCCCCCATCCAAACCTCGCTCTGCTTCTGCTTTCTTTCTTTCTCACCCCAAATCTAGTGTTCACCTTGCTCTTGCATCTTCTCCTATCAATTTCTCAACCTTTTAATTGATCCCGCTACCCCAATCTCACAGCCTTCGCCTATGCCATCTGAGATACCCTTTAGCTGAGACGAGAAGGGGAAAAGGGCAAAGTTCATCAAGTTGAAGGTCTTTCTCCCGGCGGAAAAGGAATAAAAACCCCCTGTCGTAGCAATCCTCCAATATCATACCTGCAAATACACTCCCCCCCCCCAACCCCAACCCAACTCTCACGCATACCCGAGCAAGTCCATACTCCATCGAAGCACGAAAGTCCGTCGGCCGTGCAGCATCGCCAAAGAAGTGTTCCCCCCTGCTGCCGTCAAGCCTGTCAAAAGAGCCTCAGGAGTGCCGGTTTCCCGCGAACTGAGATCTGCCACATCAATCTGCTCCCCACTAACGTCTAAAAGAGAGAACAGTGGCAACGAACGGATCAAGCTCTATTGCACATACTCGCTACCCGAGTGATCGAATCTATCGCCCGCCGTTGGTAGATTATCACTAGCTTTTATCATTTTCACCATCCCTTTTCCTCTTTGGTCCCCTAAGTGAGCTCTCCAGAACCTTCCCTAGCTTACATCCGAAACACAACCCCCCCTACCGACCGGAAGGGAACAAAAGAAAAACAAACAACTAGGTGATCTTGACAATAGGAGTACATCGTCAACCTTCTAGAAAAATAAAAGCGAGAACCAAGAGTAGCAATACTCCCAAGAAGAAAAGGCGGAACCTCCGGCAAGAAGTCTCCGCTTAGTTGCGAGTCTCCCGCTCGACGATATCAAGGTGGGGAGGATAAATTTTTTGGGACGTCGACGTAAGGACGTCGAGGCTAACGGAAGCGGC
>Ga0307509_10002121_pt1 | contig 32659 bp, 45 predicted proteins | sample 10_EM_MG_FD_202245 | JGI IMG/M metagenome (GOLD analysis project Ga0307509, IMG submission 202245) | Populus trichocarpa ectomycorrhiza microbial communities from riparian zone in the Pacific Northwest, United States - 10_EM | ecosystem: Host-associated > Plants > Roots > Unclassified | place...
TCCGATTTCGGACTACCGGAGCGCTTCGATCATTTACAGTCGGCTCTACGCGCTTCCAAGCGATTCTGAGCGATTCCATGCGCTTCCGTTAAATTTCCCATTTATTTGATTGTACGTTGAACAAAATTTCGAAGGACCATATCGATGCGCTTCCACAGACCGGGGACGGGTCTCGGAGGTGCGGGATGTGGCCTCTGTTGGAGCGGTTGGTAGGCTGGACATGTGATAGTTCGTTAGTTGATCGTTGGCGCTCAGGAGGAGAAGCAAGCGTGGGAAACTCCTGCGGCACCCATCAGGTCCGACCAGGCGCCAAAGGCCTTCACCGGTCACCCTCCCCTCCTTGCAGACCATGGAGGCTGCTTCTTCGTCTTCCAAGTCGAAGCACAAGAGATCGCGCGGCGAGGATCGTGGCTCGAGCAGCAGGAAACGCGCGAAACACAAACATCACAGCAAAAAGTCGAGCAAGAAGGACGAAGACCACCTGCACGTTGTAGACGATGACGTCGAGGATGAGGATGTGTGGGTTGAGAGGAACGTGGATATGGATGGAGAGAAGGTACTGTCAGATGGTTTGATCTCTCTGTTTGCTGACCGCGAGACGCAGGTGTTAACAGCTGATATCCCAACCGCAGAATCCCTCAAGCTGACATCCCAAGCTCCGGCCCCCGTTACGGGTTTACCGTCCCTTGTGACAGAAACGCCAATAAAACGAGATGACTGGATGCTGGAAGGGACCTCTAAAGACGACCTTGACTCCAGTGCAGACTTCTTCTCGACGCTCGGTGGTGAAACGCGGAAGAGGAAACAGCCGCCCCCGCCCCCAGATCCCGACAATGTACGTGAAGTTTCATTGCGTCCCTTTCACTCGCTGACGTTTTACAGATGAAGATAAGCTCAAGGGAGTTGAACACGCAGCTGAGAGATGGAAAGTCCCTCGACGAGTACGTCGCGCCGGTCCCTACGAAGGCCGCTCCTGGTGGCCCTGGTTCTCAGTGGCGCATGATGCGGTTACGCAGAGTTTACGAAACTGCGGAAGAAGAGGGAAGACCCGTTGAGGAGGTCGCGGTCGACCGATTCGGTTCTATCGAGGCGTTCGAGGAAGCGAAAGAGGAAAGGCGGATTCTAGACGAGAGGGAAGGAAATAGGCCAGATGAAAAGCCAAGGGGGCGGCCAAAGGAACCCGGAAAGAAGTTCTACTTCACTGATATCGGAAGTACTGGTTCAAGTCGAAGTTCTTCCTTCCGGCGGCCAGCTATGGGTGGCGATAACGGCCCACCAACACCTCCCCCCTCCAACCTGGGGCCAAACCGACGATCAGGGCCCTCCAAACTTGGGTCACGAATTGGGACACCTCAAGCTGCTACACCCATCCCTTCAGTCCTCACGCCTTCCGTCCTCCCATCGAAGACGACCTCCCGCGGGCTTTCCCCTTCTTCCCTCAACCGTCTCCAAGCCAAGGTTCTCAAGGCAAAGCTAATGGGGTCTCCTGATGCGGTCACTCTGGAGAAGGAATACGAGGAAGAACTGAGGAAAGCCAACGAGGGGCCCAGGACAATTACGAAAGTGGAGGTCCTGCCCACTCTCGATGGTCATGGACGTTTGTACGATGTCGGGACAGGGAAAGGCGGAGATACACCATTACCACCAGGGAATCGACGGAAGAAGGAAAAAGTAGAGACTCGAGATCCCAAGACCGGGGAGATCGTGCGATACAACGCCGATGACGATACAACCACCCTGGGCGATATGTTGAGGCAGGAGAAATTCGGCGCGGGATCTGCGGACCAGAAGGACTTTGACGGGCAACTTGCGAAGGCTATCATGAGTGACGGCAAATTCGAGGTGGGCGAATATCCATTTTTTTTTACCCGATTCACACCAACGCCGCGCACAGAACGACTTGGAGTACATGGATGATAATGCCGAGAAGCTTGGTCGGCGTAAGATGCGCTCTGATGCTATGAAGCGGCAGTTTGCCATCAACGGTAATTAACCCAACCTGGTCGACCTTCCTGCCTACTAATCCCCCTTAGACTACAAGCGCACTCAGAAGGTTTTGGCCACGTGCCCCTTTTGTTTTGGAGAGGACGATTCACCACCAAAGGCGCCGATGGTTGCCCTCGGAACTAGAGTTTACCTCTCGTGCACAACACACGAGAGTCTAGTGGACGGGCATTGCCTCATCATCCCGATACAACACCACCTGACGATGCTTGAGGGAGACGATGATGTTTGGGATGAAGTTCGGGTAAGTTCCTGATGGTGGACATCCCCCTCCCCCGCTAATAGTGCACCAGAATTTCATGAAGTGTGTCATGCGCATGTTTGCTGAAGGGGACAAAGGAGTCATCTTCTACGAAACTGTGCTGACGCTCAAACACCAAAAACATACCTTTATCGAGTGTGTGCCCGTTCCGTGGGCCGAGTTTGAGGTTCTCCCTGGTTACTTCCGGGTGAGTGGGCTTCCAGATTCGCGTCGCCGCCTTTTGACACCCTCCCGTAGCAATCCATTTTGACGTCCGAGACGGAGTGGTCACAACACAAGAAGTTGATCGACTTTTCAGCCCGGCCTGGTGGGTTCCGAAGGTCCATGGTCCCCAACCTCCCCTACTTCATGGTTCAGTTCGATTATAAGGGAGAGAAGGGGTACGGTCACGTTATCGAGGGCACGAATGCTGCCGAGGAGACGGAGGAAGGCATGGATGAGGGCGAAAAGGGAGGCGGAGACTTCCCAAGGTCAGTGACAGTCTGCGGGAGTTTCGGTTGGTCCTGATTGCGTCCCTCCAGGTACTTCGCGGGCGAAATTATCGGAAATCTGCTCGAGCTGGAGCCGCGCAGGTGGAGGCGGCCACGAAAGGTTGATTTGAGGGAACAAAAGAGTATAGTCGACCGCTTCAAGAAGAAGTACAAGCCATTCGATTGGACGGGCATGATCTCTTCCGACCAGTGATTGCACCACCGGTCGTCGGCGTGGAATCGGCGGGGCTGAACTCACCCAACGTCGCCCACACCCGGATTTGTCTCCGTCATCATTTGTCACTATTGCCGCACAGCATTCTGTACCTGTATTCACACGAGCCGCCATCACGACACCTTAATCTAGGATCACATCTTTCATCGTCGAAGCACATATGGACCATCCAGTGGGCGGATAACCCTGAGTATTGGGGGAGATGTTGCCCCTCTCAGACTCGGGCACACCCTCGTGATACCGATAAACACATCTCCGAACTACCCGAAGAGTACGCTGCCGCCCTTGGTCTGGTCGTTACTCCCTGGGGCTGCTGGTGACTTGGCTGAACCACGTTAACAGTCCCTTTTGAGATTTGCAACACCACCCTTAAGTTCAAGCGTAATGCTGCCATGGGTCCTACAGTTCTTGGCCAAACCAGCTGCTGACCCCGCCCCTACTCCTCCGCGGCTTCTCTTGGGGCCCTGTCCCAGATTTCTCTCTGGAACCTTTCGTCGTAGCCCCGGCACTTTAAGCTCCAGGTGTACAACCGCTGGATGGGGCCCCTCTTGAGAATAAATCAAACACCTGAGGACACCATGACTCTCACCTCTTCACCCTTACCAAAAGCTTCCAGTACATCCGCTTGAGTGATATCATTACATTCATCCATTGGGAACTCCTCTGCCTCCACCTTTGTCGGTTCTCTCCCTTTGAGCTGTCGAAGCTTGATCCGAGCACGTGCCGCACCCCCCCACGGCTCCGTAGATATGTACTTTGCCCATTCTCGCTTGGTCTAGTGTGGGACACGTTCGTCACCGCGAGTAATTTTTGGCAGGGGGGAATGGGCATACCTGATCGGATTGCATCGCCCACTCTTGGGTAGAGAACGGATCACTAGGCTGATTTTCATACTGTCCCATGTACTGCCAGAGCGCTGGTTTTGTCTGTACTCGCACCAGTAATCGCAAGTTCTCCGTCATACCGTAGCAGTCACAGATGCACATCCAGAGACCTGGTGCCCCTGGGAGTGACGGTGCGTGTGGGTGTAGTGACTTATGAACACAATTGGCGGTTTAGAGTTGTCATCCGCTGTTCCTCGATGCTTACCAATGGTATGTACATGAACTTGTCAAACCCATGCTCTTGAAGTTTTGCTCTCGAGATCTTCGGGTGAGTTTGCACCGAGCTGCCGCCAAAGTGTTTCGAAAGAAACCCCTGGCGGGATACCGAGAACTCCTTCACTTTATCCTCGATTGTTATGGGAAAGATTTCCAACCCGATCTTCGAGAGCCTTGTAAAGACGGACACGTCGTCCAACGATTTCTTTTCCGGCTTTAACCTCGTCTGTCAAGAACATGGGGGAAGTTATACTCCGTGAAGTTCTGGGAGGGAAGCTGAGACTCACATTTCGTATAACGGACAGGGCGTTGGATGCTTCGCGGTCAGGTTCCTGTTTCACCGCGAGAGTTGCACCCCCAGCCTCAGCGACCACTCGAGGGCTTGACGGTTCCTTCTTCACCGAAACAGATAGCACCTTTTGGCGAAGGGGTACCTCCACCCAAAACGTCTTCCGTTTCGCGGGTCGTGGGCTTGGATGGTCGCCCTCGTCTTTACGCTTGCCCGGCGGCTGTAGTGGGAAATCCACCATGACCACGTCGTCGGTCGGGCCCGGTTCCCGTTGCGGTTGCGCCGTAGATCCCCTCGTGAGGGCGAGGGCCGTGTCATGGGCGGGTTCCTGCGGAGTTGATTGAGGATCTTCCTCTACCGGAACAAACGCATCACCGACCGATTTCTTACGCCTAACCTCCCGTTTGACTTCGCGTTTGGTCGCCGCGGTACCGAGACCCGGGTTGACCTTCTCTTCTTTCTTTGGCCGGTTCCGATGGTCGATCTCTTCGGACGGAAGCCCCTCATCCATCTAGGTATTATTAGTGACACCCATGCTCATGAGGTGGGGATACAAGAGTGGACTGACCTCCTCCACTTTTCGATGGCGGGCTATCTCCAGGTCTCCCTTGACCTGGCGCAGGTTCTCTTCTAACCCCGCAATCCGGTGGCGCAGAGTCCGCACTTCCTCCTCCAAATCGGCGATATAATCCTCAGCATTCATCGTAAGGGAGGGGTCTTGCGGTTTGATTCTGAACGGTTGGCGGGAAACCCTATTCTCATGGCTATTTCGAATGGTTTTTCCCCCGCGCTCTCATTGGTCAGGCGGGGTGAGTAGTGTTGGTTGCTGGTGCCTCCGCCATTGCGGTGCAGTGGAATTTCGTGGACGGGGTTTGATTATATCTCATTTGTGTGCTTCCTATCTGTTCAAAACTCCTTACAACTTGTCCCCCAAGGTGTGATCAAACATTTGTGGGAGTTACTCCGCGACGAGTGACAACCCCGATGGGAAGCCACGCTCAGCGATGAACGAGAGAAATACCTTATATAATCTAGAATGACCTCTTTCATCGTCGAAGCACATGTCGACCGTCACACCCGCCCCGAGTGGGCGGATAACCCTCACTGCGCATTCTGCCTGGTCTTGGAAAACAAGCTACCGGCTTATATATCGTACGAAGATGACAAAGTCATAGCCATCCTAGGTCGGTCTCCCTACCACATTGAGTTCGAGCGGAAGCGTTGAAGATTGGGAAAGATATTGCCCCGCTCAGACCCGGACATACCCTCGTGATACCGAAGGTCCACCATAAACACATCTCCGAACTACCCGAAGAGTACGCTGCTGCCCTTGGTCTGGTCGTCAGTCGGGTCGCAAAAGCTTTGGTCAAAGGTTCGGCAACCCATGAAAACGTCCCTCAAACGGTTCACTGACCGATACTATATGTAGTCCTCGAGAATCCTGGGCTGAACGTCGTCGGGAACCAAGAATACGCACAGGCTGTACCTCACGTAAGGGCTCAATCAATACCTGCCCGCACTAGCGAATTATTTTCTGATTTTCTCCTTCCAAGGTTCACTACCACATCATTCCTGCCCCACAATTTGACGCCGCGAGAGACAGGAGCGAGTACAGGACGTTGGACCCCCCGACCCAAAGAGAGATGCACAGAATGGAGTTGGAAGGGAGGACGGAGCTTGACGAAGATTTTGCCAAAGAGTTCACGGATAGGATGCGACGTGAATTATCTCCGGCGGTCTTGAGCAACCTGTAATTATCTTCATCACACCTACTGAATCCGAGTTGACCCTCATCCGCTACCACCATGAACGACATCGACGACTGGTCCGAGGGAGACTCCTCCGACGACGACAACGACCTGTACGATGATCTCCCTCAGTCGCGACCCAAGAAAGCCTCCATTCCGGCTGTACTCCAGGCTGGATTCGATTCGTACTTCCTACACCAGGGGAAGTTGTCCAAAACATCCCCCGCGATCTTTTCGACCCAGGTGGAACCACTCTCCCCCGAAGAGTACGCGGACGCGATAAAATCCGCATCCGAGAAGTACAGTCTCACATACCCCGCGTCCTCCGCGATCCAGGAGTCGTTGTCGCACCAGTTCCACAGGTTTTTGCTGGAACTTGAGCAAGGTTTCAACCTCCTCTTCTACGGGTACGGTTCGAAGCGGGCTTTGCTAAACCGCTTCGCGACTGAAGTATGCTCAAAGCGTGGTCACGTCATGGTTCTGAGCGGGTCCCAGCCAAAGGCTTCAATCAAAGACCTTCTGACCGCGATTGAGGCCATTCCCGTCGTCCAAAAATTCACAGAATCCACAGACGTGGCCGCAGGGAACTCCAACGAATCCCAGCTCGCCAGAATACGCGCTTGTTTCGCATCCTCGGATGTTAAACCCCTCTTCCTCCTCATCCACAACATCGACTCCCCAAATTTGCGCTCTCCCAAAGTCAAGTCACAACTTGCCGCTTTAGCGAGCCACACACGGATCCACCTCATCGCGTCTATCGACCACGTCAACGCTCCGCTCCTGTGGACTTCTACGGAGTGCTCGACGAGGAAACGAGAGAACATCGACGAAGAGTCGCTGAGCTATCACGTCCCTGGTTTCTCGTGGCTGTGGCACGACCTCACTACTATGGCGTCCTACGACTTCGAACTCGCCCATGCCGACCGCTCTTCCTACGCAGGGGCTTTAGGGAGTGCACGCACCGGTCGAGGGGTTGGTGGGCTTGCCGCAGGAAGCACGGTCATGTCCGAGTCGGCCGCCCAGCACATCCTCGCATCCGTTACTCAGAAAGCCAAGAAGATGTTCAAACTGATGGCCACCAAACAGTTAGCGGTGATGGAGGAGGACGGGGAGGGAAAAACCCAAGACGATTTCGAACGTTACGGAATCTCCTACGACACGTTATTCACCAGCGTCCGGGACAACTTCATCGCCACCAACGATACTGCAATGAGGACACTCCTCGGAGAGTTCAGAGATCACAATCTCGTTGTGGGGGCCGGGGCGGGTGGCGCGGAGATTTTATGGATACCGATGAGGAGGGAGCGGTTGAACAAGGTCGTGAAGGGACTCGATGTCGAATAGGTCAACGACATTCTGTAGATCCTGACGTCTAATGTACACGGAGTACTCTGGAATGCTTCTCCCAGAAAAGCCGTGCTTGTCTATGGAGCGTGGGGGTGAACTGGGGTCGTGAAAGAGAAGATATACGAATGGTACGATTCAATTAGTAGGTTTCTCGACCACCTGGTCTCGTGCATGCTCGCCAGTTTCCCGTGAACGCACGGCATTCTTCGTTGGGCTGTGCAGCACTTCCACGGCTCCCATATCAGTACCCTCGATGGGTCGGCTATCCTCCTTGTCGAATTCGCGCGGCAACAGGATCGCCCGATCGAGGGACATGGGCAGACCCCTATGTCGACCTCTGATCATAACAGCACACAGCAAGACCTTCGAACCAGTGTAGAGCGCCCCGCAGAAAGAATAGTTTGTCTACGAGGGTCAACCTATGGGTAAGAAGTCACAAGAGAAGGGGTAGAACACGTACGGTGGGTATCCCAAGGCTTAGTCCGACGGTCCCATACGCAGACACCGTCTCAAACACTTTACGAGAAAGAGTCGGCATGTTCCCAAGTTCCCATAAAGAGCGATGAATCGGCACTCACTGAGCGAGAATGTGTTAAACCAGATCACATTGGCGACATTCTCAAGCTTGCTCCGTTCGATAAGGCACATCACAATCAAGCAAAGTGCCAACCACCACATGTCTAACCATCGATGTGATTGCCGTGTTCGGTTGGGATGGCCAAGACTTACCGAACGACAATTGGGTCCTGCAGTGCTGGAGGAAATAATTTCCCCAGATCGCGATTCTTGAGTCACCTTCGAGGTACCATTCCTCCTCTTCGAAGACACCCAGCGAACGCTCCTCATAAACGTTGGTCGATCGGACACTACGCCTACGGGTCAGGACAGGCTCTCCTCCGTGAAACTTGACATCACCTCAGCGCTATAGGGTAGACAGCGATATACATCATGACGACGTACAGTACCCTGATTCACCTAGGTCTGCCTTCAGGACTGAGATGCGGATATCCAGGAGGCTTACTTTAGCGCCGGTGCCACGGCAGCGAGTGGGACCACCTGGAAACCTGCATTTCGGACAGAAACGGCCTGAAGTAATCCAACAAACACCCTCGTCCCCGTCGGAACAGCTTCAACGGTGGGGTTATCGATATTGAACACCAGGAAGCACACCCAATCAGTGAGACTGCGACACGAGAGGGGCATCAGCGCGTTGAACCTCAGGGACCACAAACAATTACTAACTTGATCGCAGTTAATATGACAAACAGCAACCAGGTTTGCCGTGAGGGGAACATGTAAATGAAGCAACGGCGTGGATGATCGAGTAAGAAGCGGGCGGTTTCGTATGTCTTGGAGGTCTCCCACACAACCTTGGAATATGCCCAGCTGCGGGAGGGCGTTATTGGTGTTTAGTTGCGCCAAAATATTATAAGCCCCTCACATCGAAAAACGAAAGCTGAGGCAGATAACCTGAAGATGAGCGAATCTACAAATGCAGATGACGGAAACTCACAAAATCGGCTAGGGCGAACGAATCAGTGGGGTATGTGGGGGGGATATGACACGCGTACAAATGCAGTGTTTCCAGCTAAGACGCAGTAAATTAAGCAGAGAACCATAGGGTACGCCGTTTGGAAAGGAATCATGTTCTGGCTATCGGCATGATCAATTGGGGGGCGACCACAAGTGAGTGCATCACTTACTCGACGAGGGACATGCCCGTATTTGCCCAGGCTCCTACGATCTGGCACAAGGAGAACCTGAAAAGTGTAAGCAATTAGCGGATAACGATATTCAGAGCCCGCTCACCAGGCGGGTGATATGTTCTTATGCTGGGTTGGTATCAAAAAAATGGCACCCCAACGGGATCCCGAGATATATGGAGCGACAATGGCAAAGGGTATCGCTACTGAGAAAAGGTAGTACTAACGAAAATTAGGTGGCAGTCCAACACGAACGGCCGCGAAATCACAACATACCAAAGGTACGGCCCACATCAGCATGTTCAAGGCACGAAACTCTATCCCTCCGAGTTCCTCTAACTGGTCTTCTGTAAGGCCATGGAACACGGAGTTCCTTCCGACTATTGTAGGGAACGAAAGATAAGGAACCACCGTGCTGCTCGTATGGGGACCTCGCGAAGTCCGCGCGGTATCCGCCGGAAGCAAGGTCGCCGTACGCGGCATGGTCACGGTCCGTTTGATTTTCTGGTGTAATCCTGGAAAAAGCCTCTGGGAGATCTCCGAGAGAGCACTGTGCTGTTGTATTTTGGAAGGTCTGTGAGGGACGGTGGGGGTTTCCTTGGCCGCTTCAGAAGAAAGCGTCACCGACAACCCGGATGCCGGGTGCGAATCTGTTCGACGTATAACCGGTCATTTACGCGAACCGCGTGTTGGACGAGGGCCTACCCAAATTCCAGTCGGTGGATAGGATTGGCTGGGGCGCTTCATCCACTCGCCGAATCGCGTGGGTAGAGGGCGGTGGCTTCGTTCTTTGTATTATCCCCGGCGCTTTGGCCAATCGATTATCAGGGTTCGCGGGCCGGGCTCCGGAACCTTGTGCTTCGACCTCTTGTTTGCGTTTCGCATTGGACTCGACGACGATAACGAGATGTTTGATGAAGTAGTGTCTGAGGCGGGGTATTGTCTTATGTCCGTGCGTGAGATCAACGAAAGCTCAAGCGCTCACCTCCTGAACATGACCACCACCCAAGACACCGTCACAGGCGACCCGATAATTTGCAGAATGACCAGGATAGTTTGCTGCCATGCGGTGAGAGAACTCAGATCGATTGGTGCCAAGCCTGTCCCGGTGGCCGCGCTGACACAGACGAAGAGAGAATCGATATATCGAATGTGGAATTTCCCATTGGATCCCCAGAAGATAATGGACCAGAAGAGCGGGATTATGAGACTGAACCGCGGGCAAGGGTCATCAGGGTCAAGTTGGTTATGAGACTGAAGTCTGCACACTCACAAGGAAAGGACGTGGACCCGGAAAAAATTCAGATGGGCTCTAAACCAGGAGAGGGCCATCGCTCAGTGCTCAACGGCGAGGCTCCAGGTGGTGGGGGAGCGAAATGCGATAGCGAAAACAGCTCATCTACCCTTCCTTCATTGTGGCTGATTGCGTCGGGCACGTGAAGAGGCACGAGTTTGAAATTCGACCCACACACATCAGGCTGGTGGTCATCCAACTGCGACAGTGATGGCCGGGTTCGGTGACCCCAGTACATACACGGCGGTCAGTCTGATGGCTAGGTTTCCGTTTCGTCCGCAAATGTACTGGAAGAACGGCCTTTGTCACAGGAATCTCCGAGTCGCCAAAGCCTTGTCCGCGTTCGTCGGGCACGAAAAACGGTAGAAGGTGCGCGTGCGATCCAAAGGCGTATGCAAATGCGCCTTGCCAGCAGCTTCCTGGTCAACGACCAACTGAGAGTTGATCGTGGTCGTGATAAACATGCCACAGACGATCACCTCGGCAACCTGAGGAATTGAATTGATGAACACTCTCCCTAAACGAACAACCAGAGCTCTCTTTACCTGGAGCAGTTACTATACAGTCTATGTCAAACAGGAGTGGCGGACATGTACATGACAAGAGGTGAGAAGTATGCAAGGGAATAAAAATACTAGCCATATGCAAACACACCATAGGGACGGAGGGGAATACTATACTACAAGAATCCACTTTCCTGCAACAGGCGCGCCATCTTCTCGTCCTCGCGCTCTCGGGGCTCTCTATCCAAGCTGAGGTTCCAGAAATAGTCGCTCAGATCTCGCCCATCCTCGAATGGGCGAAGCGAATCCTCAATGAACGATGCCACTGAAGGAAGAATGCTGAAGAAGTACGGGGTTAACTGCCATCGCTTGATGTCTTCGATGACCTCTGCGGCCTTCTGCCTCTTGCGGAAATTGATCAAGTTCGGCCCAATCATGTTGGGATTCTCGTTTATGAACGTCAGCTGCGTGAGGAAGACACCTGCGAACTGATGAATACCGGACCACCTGCCCCGAAGTTTACAAATTACCCACCGATGAACGGAACACATGGAGCCACAATGGTCGACAGCTTGTGGCGATAATTGCCAAAGTTTTTGTTGGTGTTCATCATGGTCTCGCACTGTGATAACATCGTCATGAACCGCTGAGGGACTTGTTCCCATGTGCGCTTCAGCCGGCGGATCGGTGTGGTGTTCAAACCAGCGACAATGGCAATCATCGACGGGAAGTTGTGAAGTCCCTTACAACGCTAAACAAAGGATCGACGTCAGTTACGGCACCACGGCTAGCGGGGGTGGGGACCCACATCAGCGATAGAGATGAAATTCTTCACGACACTGGCCCTCCGCCTTGAATCGTCCTTGCAGAGGATCGTATCGGCAACCCAATTTGCAATCTTGTTTGCAAATTGGATGACCAAGGATATGTTATCGTCAACGTCACCTTTCTGATCCCTGGATCGCTGCAGACATTCGATTGGCCGGATCTTCTGGTACAATTGACTCTCCATCAGGGTCAGTTGCCTCGCCATTTCCAACGGATCCACATCGGACAACTTCATTTCGCCTTTCTTTGAGGTCTTGGGGTGTATTGGCGGCGGTGGCGGACCGAATTGATTCGAAGTTGTCAGTCTGGAATCGCCTCGTTGCTAGTGATATACCTCAACGTCAACAACTTCCTAGCACCAAATGAAACGAAACTCACAACGCGCTCAATGTGGATACCCAACTGTTTCGCGGCGGCGAAGCCCTGCACATCTTCGTTGGAGATGAATTCTTTCATTCGTTCAAAGATGAAAGAGTCCTCGTCCTCCAGGATGTCATTATCGACTATCATCGACTTGAAGGTGTTCAGAACCCTGACACTAACGTTTAGCCCACACCAAAGGAGGCCGTAGAAGAACCGCCAACCTAGCTCGGACCACATGTTGTTTCAGCCTCTTCCATTCCTCAAGTTCCGCAGGAGTAATACCATCGGGGGGTTGTGTCCAGAACCGAGCCGCAAGCTGGTCGAACAATTCGTTCGTTGTACTGAAGGACTTGTACGTCATCAAGAAGGTCTTGTTGTACTTGGTATCTGCGAGGGAGTGGTTGGTGAACATACATGGGGAATGGCAAGGCAAGAGCTGACCTGGTGCGTCGTGGGTTGTAAGCCTTTCTACAAGAGCTTGTATTGTCCCTCCTTTGACGGTACCCTCTGGATCTGTTTGGAGATCCTCGGGTGCGTGATCCGACCGCAGGTACCACTTCTTGAAGTCCGCGTTGACCTTGTCAATATACGCCTGAGGGGCATCATCACCGAGGATCTTGCGCAATTTAGCTGCTCTGGGCGGGCTCTTCGGGTTTCCAGCTAAAAACAGTTCTTTAGTCCGGTAGAGCCGAGAGATCAAGAGCAAACGCACAATTATCCTCCTCCAGAAACCTATCGATATCCGAGTCGACATCGATTCTTGGAGTCAATGCACCTGACCCATTGACCAGCACGTCCAACCCATCGCGTGACCACGTTGGTGTGATTGCCCCTCCAGCCGATTCACTATAGCCCTCGCTCAACGGCTCCAGACTCGTCTCCGAGCTTTGCGAAGGGTTCCTGTACAACGTCGAGGATCCAATTGACGAGGTCTCGCTACCCGTCAGCTTCGTCCTGGGGTCAGGTCTCCTGAACGCCAGTTCCATATTAACCACTTCGTCCTCCGCCTCTGCCTCCGAGTGTGAGGACGCGCCAGCGATACGCGGGAGTGTGACGACAGCCGCAATTCGACTTTCGATAATGCTGACACGAGACATTCTCCATTCGATCGACCCATTGTACTCCCCCTGACCAAGCTCGGCCTGATCATGACCCACAGACAGCAATGCCTCGAAGGTTTCGCAAACAACACCCAAGTTCGTCTGAAGGATCGCTGTCAGTGACAAAAGCTGGTGCCAGGAAGCGGGGAAGTCGGTCATGGCTGAGCGCAGGGTTTGAAGAGCCATCAGGATTGCGGCGCCCTCGTCGTAAACCGCCTGAACGGCGACTTCCAGCTTTCGAACAAGCCTCCGGGCTTTATCGACGGTCTGAAGGTACAGCTCCCGGTTTGGCGTGGCCCCGGCATCCACATTAAATCCATCGACATCAACGTGCCTTGCGACGTGGATCGTTGAGATGTAATCAATGGACTCTGATAGCCTCGAGAGGAAATCGCGACACTGAGTGACGACATCTGTGGATCCAGCGCGGTAAGCAATGAGTTAAAAAAGCCAATCAAAGGTTATTTCACCGAAAAACTTACCCGGTTCACCAAACGCATCAAACTTGGTATCCACCAACACGGTTCGCTTCGCGTCGATCCCCGCAATAAGGCCCTTCAACTCTGTAACAACCTCGACCGACAACTGCCTGTTTGGAGCTTCATCCTCTCTTTCTAATGCTAACCATCCAAAGCCCTTCCATCCAGCCGCGGCACCACCCCCAACCAACCCCATCCCTACATGCTCAGGTTCGAACACGCCATACAGCCTCTTGATCACATTCGCGTCTGAAGACTGGGCATTCTGCTCCAAGAACCTCTGCACTTCCGTGACGAATGCGACCACGGCCCTATCGAGCTCTCCCGCATCGCCTTCCATACGCATAGGTTTGTCGGCCGCTTGAGCATGGTTTGCCTCGTACTGGACCGCTAGTGTCGACAAGACCAATTTCGAGAGGGTTCCAGCCACTTTACGCTGTGCGGGCTTCAAATGAGCCTGGAGGGCCTGAGAGGGAGGAGTATTTCGTGTATGCCGAGTATCCCGGGGATAGAGGTTGTTCGTGATCTGACTCGATGGCGTAGCGGAAACGTAGAGCAGATTGCGCACGCTGTAGACGACTGCCAAGACCCGGTCATTCAGTTCGTGTCCATATCGACCGGGAGAAGTGTTGTCGTGAGTTTGGATGTATTGGACGACGTTTCCAACCGCTTCTCGGGCGGCAACCGCGAGTTGATTGACGGAGTCAGGGGACGGGGCAGCCAAAGCCTGTTGAAGTTCTTGAGCGGACCGCTCGGCCGGTGTGAGATCACTAGACAAAGAGTGTGACAGTTGGGTTGCCGTAGACTTTGATGTGCCCGGGCTCGCGGCTGCCGTGAGGCTCGAAGAAGACTTTTCCCGACCCATAACTGGGGAAGGTTGAATGTCCGAATCGTCCGAGTGCACGCTATACCGGTCACTATCGCTCCCGGATGGGCCGCCGGCGTGCAGAGCCACGCGCGCAGTGGGTGACATATGGGAAAGTGCATCGGCGGGAGCGATATCAGTCTGAGGAGGGCCAGGATCCCGGGTGGGCTGGTGCGGCGGTTGAGTGCTTGGTGACGGCATAGTCCGGCTGGTCGTCCCGTCAACTGTGTTGACGAAGTAATAGGACAACCCGTCATCGGCTAACGCCCTCTTCCATGGTTCGGGCGTGCTAGTCCGTCTCGGGACACCGAATCCGGCGCCATTCCGAGTACCATTGATGGTCGTGACATCTGTGGAATCATTGGCAACAAGATGAGCAAACGATAACGAGAGTCGGCCGGAGGAGAGAACACACCCTCAGATATGTCTTGGTCCACGTCCTGTGGGAGATCGCGGGACTGCTGACCCGTTTGGGTGTTCACATAGTAGATCTGAAGAAATGGCGCCAAGGAACCAGATGGTAAGCGCCCATAACAAGGTATGTCAAAAGATTGGATATTGGGCCATGTCACACAGCAAAGGGTGGAAGGACGTTCCATGGGATGAAAGGCGGGAAAAACGGAATTGGAACAAAGAAAAGTCGTGCTCACCCGCCCGTCCGCAGAGACCTGCGGTACCCAAAAGTCGCTCGACTGAGTCCCAGACCTCGGGTACGTTCCATCTCCTTGCACGCCCGCCCCCGCGCCGGTGCTGTCATCTTGCGGGTACGTGGCGTCGTTTGGTTGGGAGTTTTGAGGGTGAGAGTGAGAGTGAGAGTGGGATTGAATGGTGCCATTGGGCGTCGCATGTGGCTGTGCGGGTTCCAGAGGGACGTTTTGTGTGTGGGTGAGGTCAAAGCTCTGTGTGTGGGTGACGGTGGCCTGGGGATTTTGGAATTCGAGTTGGGCCGCGGCTGCAGCCTCAGCGGCGGCGAGGGCGGCGTCGGCCTCTTGATCAGAGATGATGGTCACATAATTGGACGGAAACCATCCACGCTCCTGACCGAGCAAACCGTCCCACCACCCCGATTCCAACCTGGTGAGGACCTCGATGATGTCGTCTCTACGGAAAGAGAGGGAGGAGTCGTTATCGGTTTGGTAGTCAAAGAGGGCGCGACAGAAAAAGGTCGAGAGGAACTGTTCCTCCTCCTGTTGTTGCTGGGCGGGCTCGGGTCCAAGAGACATGGTTTGTGCTCTCGAGTTGAAGACTTCGGTGGCCATTGTGAGACCCGACGTCTCGCGTGGTGGTGGTTAACGAAGCCGAGTCGACAGTTGGCGGATAACTTCCCGGCTAGGATGGCCGTGCTCGAGGCATATACGTACGGAGATCAACTCCCAAAGGAGCGAGATGCCATCCGCATACACACGTGACTCTATATTTCAGTGATGTCTACCGAACAACCAGCCGAGGACTAATGCTGATACTACCAATCCACCTTCCAGTTTGTGTGGTATACTACCCCAATCACCGTACAGCGTTGAGGATGCCGTTGTCGGTTCTGAAGGTACCGGGACCATTTCGGCCGCGATCGGGGGCGGAGGCGGGGATAGAGGCTGCGGGGAGGGGATGGCCGCGATCACCGTGCCCAGCCGAGCTTCGAGTTGACCAATCTCCTTCTCCAATAGATCCCTGGTCTCCTCAGACAACTCTTCGACTTTTCTTTCAAATGTGTAAGCCAGCCTGCGCCTTTTCCAGGGTTCGACAACCAAGGTGGCCATGATAAACACGAGCAAATTGAGTGCCAACGCCGCCATTGATCCATACGTCGATGCGCCCCGTATTTTGTCGGACCAGATCTGCTCCTCGTGGTACCTCGCCAAGATAGACCTAAGAAGCTCGTTCAACTCCCGCTCGACATCGCCGTCCGCCGCTTTGGCATCCTCCTTTGCCCGAGCTTCAGCCTGTTCATACGAATGATCCTCGCGGACGAGCATGGTGAATTTCCCGACGTCAGCGTCGGTCCACGTGTGCTTCCGTTGGAGGAGTTCGTTGACTTCTCGTTGGGAGTTGGATCGCCTGATCACGGCTCCTTCATACGCCTGTTTCGCGGTTTGTGCCGCCTCCCGAGCAGCGTTTATCCTGGACTCTGGTCAGAACAAATTTGCGACGGTAAATTTACGTGCAAAACCACCGGTAGAAAAGGGTGTGTGGGAGAAGACGTACCCTGCGCTTCCACTTTCTTCTTTAAAAGCTCTATGTCTTCATAACCAGTGGCACGATTGAGTTGACCGCCAAGCTCGGAAAACAGGGCTTGCGTAACGGCAGTGAATCCGTCTGCACGCTTCCTGACGTTGATAGCGGTGTCTCCGGCGGCTCTGGTGAGGTACCCTCGGAGCAGAGACGTAGCCTCCTGCAGTCTCTCCGAAAGGTCGGACTGACCATCCGGCTGAGCTCCACCTTTCCTCCCGGATGGGTCCACCGGCTTAGCTGGTGGCGGTTTGGGTTGAACCGTGTTGAGACATAGAGGCGAGGAGTGAAACAGACGACTAGAAGAGACCGTCCTCGTCACCGATCGGGAGGATCGGTACATGTGCGGAAGAGACTGAGGCTGAGGGGTTGGGCCGATCAAGCGCTTTCGTCCCCAACCGCCATCTAATTGTCCCCCCTTTGTGGCACCCGACGGTCGCTCTTCGCCAGAACTGGGGCTGTTACAAGGCATTTGATGAGCTCGAATTTGACCGTCCTCCTTCGCGATAAATCAGTCAGCCCAGTGGAGCTCCTGACTTCGCTGGACGCTCGTATGGAATCAAGAACCCTGATAACCTTCTTCTCTGCGCGATACACACGTCTTTAGAAGTCAGACGCTTCGCGTCGTTCCGTCGGCGGAGCCTGGGGTGGATTTGGGTGACCCCACCCGCTGAGTACTTAAACGGAGAAATTCCCCTCGCGTTCCCTCCGTCCCTGCACACCCCCACCTCTTGAGCGCGGCACTTGTTGTGAAAAAATGTTGCCACTTGGGTTTTGTTCAGTGTTCGCGCTGCTCCTATGGGAGTTCAAACCTACAGCTGGAGCCGTCACTGGCACGAGCGTCGAAATTCCAACTTACCCCCCAACCAATTCCGAAACGTTGGTTCCCACTCTACTCTCATTCTCCTTGGAACCGGATCGATGGCCAGGTTCGTCCACGTCCCTACGTGTACGGTGCTCACCTTAACCGTCACCTGAGCTAGATTGGGCTGGACGGGATGCCCGGAATGTCCACACTTTTAACGCATTGATGAACTACGCGAAGCTCACCGGCCAACCACCCAAGATCCGAATTGGTGGCAACACACAGGATAGGGCAATATATGATACGCACACCGACGTCAGTATCCCTTTCTCTTGTTCAGAACGCTGACGCGAGACCCTCAACCGCAGTTGGTATCAGCCGTTTACCCCACTCCCAACCAAATCACCCCGTACCCGGAGGCATCGAGTATGAACGTCAGTGGCGAGTATTACATCCTGGCGAAATTCATGCCCAGAGGTAGGGGTTCTACGTACCCTTTGTGATTCGTGGGGGGCTAAAAGGAAACTCCCAAGGCACGCGTATGACTTGGGGACTCAACTTGGGCAATGGCAACCTCACGAACGGAGTGAAGATGGCTCAGAGCATCTTCCGGGCGTTCTCACCCGGAAGCGAAACAAACAAGAATGGTGTCACCCTGGAGTTCATCGAGCTCGGTACGTCCTCAGAGCCACTTGCATCCACCATCCTGACGCGTTGGGTACGCGGTAGGAAATGAGCCCGATCTCTTTCGTGGTCAGGTCCGGCCATCCAACTGGACAGTGTCAGAGTTTGTTGAGAAGTTCGTGCCATCTCACTTTCCCTGTACCCGTGACTCAACGACGTGTAGCTGGGTCGAGAGCATGCTTCCCATCATCCAAGCTGTCAAGCTCACGGTCGGGGGTCCTGTCGGTGTTCTCGCGTGTTCGTTTGCTACTCAGGGATTTACGGTGGCCGGGTCGTTTGACGCGGGGATGCTCGACAGCGAACCTGGGAAATATATCACCCGGTGCGTCTCGTTGTCTGATCCCCTACGCGACGACACTGAGTTTTGTGACAGGGTATCTCAACATCGGTACTCTGGGGTTTATTGTAATGGTGGGGACTTCCAATTACGCTCTTTCATGAGCAAGCCCGCTGTCCGGGGTAATTTGACGGTCTTTAAATCTGACATCGCGGTCGCTCGAAGTCATGAGCTCGTATACGTCATGGGGTCGGTCGTCCACCACCACACGTTTTCTGCACACTGATCCTCGTTGGGCGACAGGGAGACAAATAGTATCGCATGTCATGGCGCTCCCGGAGTGAGTAATACGGCAGGTGCGGCGCTTTGGGCGATCGATTATACGTTGCAAGCCGCGACACTCGGGATGCAAGAGGTTTACTATCATGAGGGTATCGGGTTCAAATATAATTTCGTATGCCGCTCCCTCTTGTGTCTTTCCCCTCCCATGGTGCTGAACCCAGGCTGGTTTTCAGTTCCAACCAATTTCATTGGACAGATCTCCAGTGAATAATTCGCCCCTCTCCCCACCATCTCAACCGTACCTCCAGCCAACGTACTATGCTGGTCTTGTTATCAACACGGCTGTGGGCGACAAGGCCGCCTTGGGCACGACCAAGGTCGTCGAACTTGATATCTCTGCACCGAATCTATCGGGGTACGCGATTTTCGAGATGGGTAAACTCGTCCGTGCTGTGTTCATCAACCTCAACGGTTGGTTGAAGGGTGATGAGGAGGTCCGGGAACGAAGCGCCTACCACATCGACTTGAGTTTCGCCTCCGAAGGTCATAAGGCGTTGAACTCGGCTCCGAAAGAAATCAGGGTCAAGAGATTGGAAATCGGATACGCGGACGATACTAGGGGTTTGACGTGGGGTGGGCAGAGTTGGGAGACCCCGGAGTTTTTGGTTAGTGGGGAGGAAGTCTTGGAGACCAAGTTATGCGGCGAGGGTGTTGATATCAAGGAGACCGAAGCGATTTTGGTTTGGTTCTAGTGCAGACTGTGATCCTTATCCTCTCGTCCTAGCGCACACGAATAGCAGACGCATTCAATACCCGTACACGTATATACCAGCTCAGGACCCGTGGTAGCTAAATTGGGATCGAGGACAGAGTCTAAATTCCCTCGCCCAGTGTGAGTCTTTGCTTACGCTCTATTTACTCGCTCTTAATTTCGGACCCTTTAAACCGTGGCCGTTCTTTCTCCGTCAGAGGCGCTCGTGCATTGCGGGAGCGGACGGAGTACTCGCCACACCGGGTTGATTGCGAGGCTTTGAACCGATATCTGAAGGATAGTTTGAGGCAGAGCCGTGAGTTGACTGCCGACGACTCCGACCCATTCCATCACCTTCATAATCTCGAGGCTCGCATCTTCCTTGACTTTGAAGAGCCGAACACTTATTTCACGGAAAATACTTGATTGCCGGCGGTGCGACTTTCCCCGTGCGCAGCGGGCAAGATAGCCATTCAGCAAATCGTGAGTTTATCCTGAAGTGTGAGCCAGAAAAGCGCAGGCAATTAGAAGCGGAGGGCAATTCATGCGGCGCACCAGCCAATGAGATTCGTTCCCGGTCGCGGCTTCTGGATTCCTCCTAGTATTTTGTTGTTGGATTTCCGAGGAAAACGGTTCATCCAAAGGTCATTCAACGGGTATAGAGCTCGTTATCCTCGGTGCTTTGACAGCCACGATTTCCAACAACGGGGAGGAGTTGTTTCCAGCGTAATCGTAGCTAAATGAATGGAACGGTATCATGTTGACACCGGCTTGTGTTTTCCCACACAAAAGCTCAAGCCTAGGAACCATCTGCATTTGCTGGGAGCCCTCGGGATCTGACTGGTAAACATATAGCCGTGTGGAACCGCCCAGCCCACAGCGGAAAGACCCGGGATGGAGTCCAAGAGAACTCTTGGAGATTGGCTCCCGAGCCACGTTGCGGGTTCGCACACCCGGGAGGAGTCTTGGCGCGATAAGCAAAGTCGAGTTCCGTGGTTGGGATGAAACGCTGACCGAAAGTACGCGGCTGTAGCCGGCGGCGTCGCGAGACAAACTCGAGCATCTCCGCAGCAGGACACTGAGACGGGCTGTTCGCAGCCTGATGAGGGGGTAGGGATGAAAGAAAAAGAGGGCGGTTAATGCGGAAATGATGAGCGGGAAGAATTGTTTCGAGTGCTAGACGCCTTGCATCTCTTTGGTTAGGGGGAGAGCGCTGATTGGTGCGAATGGCGGAGGAATTATGTTGTCAAGCCCACGTACGACTCGGAGTCGTTCGGCGTCATGTGGGTGTCTTATGCTCCGGGATAAATCAAAGATTATGGCAGGTGGACCATACGCGAATGGTACGTGAAACACGCAAACGGTGTTCGCAGCCTTTCTTCGCGGGTGGCGCTTGAGGTTTAGTGTTTAGGCCGGGTGTGTCTTGGATACCGAGGCTTCGAAATAAGGAAGATGAGCAGCTGTGAGAACGGGCGGCTACCTCTACCCCTGACGTTTCGGATTCCCAGCCAGGGCACAGGCACGACGAGCCAGGCCGTGACAGCGAACCAATCCGTTCCCTGCTTCCCAAAAAACGGGAGAAAATGGGGAAAATTGAGCAAGGCACCCTCCGATGAAGCCGAGACCACGAGGAGGGGTTGAGGTTCCAAGAGGGGGAGTGGCCGTGTGGGTGGATCACACCAACCCACCTCACATGAGAGGATTTCCCAAGGTAATTTACGTTGGATTTCTTCAGGCGGCTATCAAAAACAGGGCATGGGTTCACAACGACGGGGCGGGTCTGACTACATAAGAAAGTGGATCGGCTCGGTCAACAACTCAGACTCCCCCCCTCCCTCTCTCCTCGGGCTTATCGTCCCTCTTTCATGCCTACGACGCTCACGACTCCTCCCCCCTCCTCTCTCTCTTTCACGACATAAGCCATGTTCCACTTCCACCCGGTTCGTCAGCCACACTCGCCTCCCCTGCGCCATCAGTCTCACCGCGTCCCCTACACAGTTCGAGGTGACCACTCCTCACGTTGTATATGCCTGCCTCGGGGGATTCGTCGTCCTGGTGCGTTCTCCTCTCTCGCTCTCCTCCGATAAGCGCGGTCTTATGCTCGGCACTAGTTCGGCATGTTCTCACTCTTCATTCGAGAGAAGGTGTGACCCACATTTGTTCGCTTGGATTACAAACCGTGCTCAGCGAATTCACAGCTCTACATTGGAGAATCTATCTGGGCGTTCCTCTTCGGGGTTGTCATCGGTGTGTCTAAAATACCTCTCTTCTGAGCCCCACTTATCTCATTCACTAGGTCCCTATGGAGCCGGAGTATTTGATCCAAGATCGTGGGGAGATCACAAAACCGAAACTAACATTACCCTCGAGTTAACGAGGGTCGTCCTTGCCATCGGCGTCTTCGCTATTGGCGTTGAACTCCCGAAGGCTTACATGCGCCAGCATTGGAAAAGTTTAATGTTCCTTCTCATTCCGGTCATGACTTGGGTATGTAACTTCCCTCCTTCACCCTGTTTTAACTCTTACACCCTTCTCTTAGGGCTGGTTCGTCTCCGCTGGGCTCATCTACGCCCTTATCCCAAAACTCAACTTCCTTTCGTCTCTGGCCGTTGCCGCTTGCCTCACCCCGACCGACCCTATTCTTGCTGCGGCCGTCGTGGGAGGAAAATACGCCGAGAAGCACGTCCCGGTTCATATCCGACACCTCCTGGCAGCAGAGTGTGGTTGCAACGACGGAGCTGCATTCCCCTTCTTGTTCATTGCGTTATACCTCACAACCAGCGAAACCGTAGGGGACGCCATTGCACAGTGGTTCCTAGACCTATGGCTATGTGGGTCCCTTCTTCGTAACACACCATATCTTCACTCACCGATCGCCGCTTCTTTAGATCAAATCATCCTTTCCATAATTTATGGTTCTATCCTCGGTTTCGGTTTCCGACATCTCATGAAGTTTTGCGAGAGGAAAGGACTGATCGATCGACAGTCCTACGTTGCCCAATACGTTTCCCTCGCTCTCTTGGTCATCGGTACTGGTACAATGCTCGGCACTGATGACCTCCTTGCCGCCTTCTGCTGTGGTGCTGCTTTTGCTTGGGACGGTTTCTTCAACCGACAGACCGAGGAGGCCGTATTCGGTTCGGTCATCGATCTTCTCTTCAACGTTGCTTGCTTCGTGTACATTGGAGCCTGGACACCCTTCACCGATTTCGATGACCCCGTGCTGACCATCACCGTCTGGCGATTGATTGTCATCTCTATCCTCATCTTGCTCCTCAGGCGCTTGCCTATCATGGTTGCCCTCTACAAATGGATTCCAGATGTCAAAACGTTCAGGGAGGCCGTCTTCAGCGGACACTTTGGCCCTATGGGCGTCGGTGAGTTCGTATATGTTGGTGTGGCTTGTCCCGCTCGCTCACGAGGCGCTTTAGGTGCTGTATTCATCTCCACACTTGCCGTTCACAAGTTGCCATACCCTGAAGGACACGAACCTGAGACCCAGCCCGAGCTCCTGGCAAAGTCCATCCAACCGATCATCGCCTTCGTCGTCCTCTGCTCGATTCTCGTCCATGGTCTTTCAATCCCCTTCTTCTCCCTTGGCAGGCGCGTCCAGTCTGTCTCCCGTACCTGGTCTCGACATGGTGGCGCTGCCGATTGGACCACTCTCACTCGACGGGTGTCCAAAGCCGAGGATATCGTCATCAATCGCGATGCCGCAGACGTCCACGATCGTATGGAGAGGGGCGCCGCCACGCCGGCTGCAACCATCAACGAGAAGGAGGAGAAGACCCTGACGCAGGGCCCGATGGTGACGGAGAAGCAGGTCCTGGATGAGGATGAGGCCAGTGGCTCGACGCCTACGATGGGTACGAGTACGGGCGATGGAGAGGATGTGGGGATTGAACATGAGGGTTCACTCATTTTGGCCGAATGGAGGGAAGGTCCACATCAGGTTATCGAGAGGAGGGTTGGTCCTGGTGAAGAGGTGCGCCCGATTTTCTTCATCGCTTTACCTCGAGATACTGATGGTTCCCCCCCCCCCGACGCAGGTCGAGGTCGAGGTCCGCCGAAATGTGTTTGGTCCCGAAAACGCGGAGCGCATTACATCTCGGTTTGCCGGCAGAGACTCCGAGGTCAGGAGTGCCGTCGGCGACTATCTCCGTTGGTTGAAGGAGGATGCCCACAAGCATACCGAAGGTCTCATGGATGGCCTCAAGTCTGCTGAGGAGGAGATCAAACGACGTCTCAGTCCCAAGATCCGCAACCTTGCCCTAGATCTTCCTCCGCCGGGTGCCGATGAGGAGGACGATTGGGCATCTGATGCAAGCGATACGAGGGCATCGCGACCGACGGTGCCCAAGTCCCTAGGCGGGAAACCAGCCTTTTCGTTCAAAGGCAAAGGATCCGCAAAGACGAAGAAACACATCCGACCTTCAACTGCCGACAGCCCGACCTTTTCACGTGAACACTCTGAGGTACGAGGCGACACTCCAAGCCCCCATCGCCACGGTCGTCGACCGGGAGGATCTGGTCTCCCGGTGTCGAGAACGGCCACATGGGAAGCAGGTTCTCCGTACTACCACCCCCGCTCTCCTTCCGTACATCCGGATTCTAGGAGGGGTTCGGTCAAGAACTTGCGTATCGAGTCGTTGAGGTCGGCAGGCATGCCAGGATCGCCTAGGGAGTTATCCCCTGCGAGATCTGTGAGGTTTGTCGACTCGCATCCGCCCAGAACGCCTTTGCCAATCCAGGATACGTCGGCGTCGACTTCTTGACGACTACGACCAACCTAACATTCAGCCTACCCATCCACTCGGTGTCGTCCTCGCCCTTGTGTTTCGTCCTTGGGTCTGTGCTTATATTCATTTCCCTCCTTCTGAAACGGTCCTTGTGGTCGGCCTTGCCGCTAGGGCTCGGTTTTGGCTTTAGCTTCTGTTGAACCTTTTACAGGGCTCTGGGGTTCTCCTCCCGTCAACTTTGTTCCTCACACCCCCTGTGCTATCGTTTATATCCCCCATATTTGTTACCCCTTATCTTTCCCTCGCTATGGCCGAGTTTGCTCTTTCGCTTAGCGGCGAAGATTCCTACCCCACACCATAATGACCCCTCTACCCCCTTCCTCCCACACGTACATTTACCCATCTACGCTCGTTCATCTTATTCCTTATCCCTCACCCCGGTGCACACGTCTCCCTACCCCTCTCATCTACTGCTTTTCTGTTTCCGCTCCTGTGCTGCTGCTGTTGACGTTGCTATGTTTGCTTGGGTTCACGAAATTCGTGTACCCTTCGCATGCGCTTTCCATCTTCTTCTCATGACTGTCTGTTACGCTGCGCGTGTGTGGGTTTTACGTGTAGGTTCATTGTTATAGATAAGTTGTGTATATAGAGCGAGTCGAAGCTTGTAAAAAGGCACGCGTTACACACACTATATTAGATTGGTTAGAGAGCTCTGTTTGATATATCAGGGGAAGATGCACGATGAAAAATTACAAAAAACAGGTTTACACGGTACAGGGCACAGCGAAGCGCCGCCCAACGTACAAATCCACGCATGCTGTATACCCACAGACCAATCGGTCTCGTCAAAGTCCAGTAGAGGGTGGGGGGCACTCAAGCTCTCGCCTTCCCAGTGTCCCTCACCAAATCTCCCGCACCTGCAATCCCATCACCCGCACTAACGCCGATCAGCCACGCGATCCACCCCAGCCAACTCGCCAAGACCGTGCCGAGGTAAACCCTCCAACCAGACTCCTCCAGCCAATCAAACACCCACCCCGCCAACGCCTCCTTCGGCTCTCGATCCGGATCATCTATTTCAAACGGCGGGCAGACGTCCGGGATGGCTTCTGTGACCGCCCGAAGGCCGGATGTGAAGCCGTCTTCGTGGAAGCCGTAGCTTAGCCAGGCTCCCGCATAAGAGATTCCACGCGTATTCTGGATTGTGCGGATCCTGCGTTGGAGAGAGACAGCCTATGGACATAGCCTGGTTAGCGGCCTTGAAGGTTTCGGTGACCGAGTGGAGGGAGAGGGGAGTTACATACGTTTGCATCTAACACCGGGTGATCGTACAAGAATTCCTTGAAGACTAGGTCCGGGTCAGGTTCGAAAGGTGGGTTGAGTGTGAGGAAGATCTGGCCGTGTTTCGCAACAGACAAGTGCTGGATAAGGTTCAACCAATCTAGGTGGTCACGGTCAGTCAGTTGCCTCGTGTACGCCAAGAATCGCCAACTAACATGTACTGCAAAAAAGTTAGCCCCAGGGATCTCTGATTTAGTCAGAGAAAACTCACCAAGAAACTGCGTCGTAGTGGGCACGATGCACACCTACGTCATCCACGTACGACTGCGCGAGATAATTCCAACTCGACCACGCGGACGCGTTCTTAGGCATGAGCTAGAGGTGAAAGTGTTGGACGCCGTGATCGGGGATAATGCCAACAGGCTTACCTTAGTGTCAGAATGAATGACGGCAACGTTCTTGCTCCATTGGAACCCCCCAAGGATATTCTCCTCTTCACTGGTAACCCCGCCACCCGCCCTGAGAATAGCCAACGTAGCGTCCGCGTGGCAAGCCATGATTACATGATCGTACTCTTCTGACCTCCCACCCGCTGTCGTCAGCAGGACCTTTCCGGACTCCAGAGTTCGCACCGATTGTACAGGCGAGGACATACGCACGGCATTGGGGGGCAACGCGGACAGGATGGTGTCCACGTAGGTTTTGCTGCGCGCTTGGGATTAAACGGATTGGATAACGTCAAGGGTTTGGAACGCTTACCTGCCTCCCCCGATCGTCAACCAATCCGGAGCCCCGATCACTTGGAGCAGGTTGTGATTGTTCATGAACTGGACCAGGGTGCGAACTGGGAATTCATTGAACAGTTTGTCAGGTGAAGTGTCCCAAACGGCAGCGCTGATTGGCTAGGTGAGACCATCAACACGATGTAGAAACGTAAAGAACAACATGAACGCACGAGCAGGAAGTCATTTGAGAACTGTTCCGAGTAACCCTCTCTTCGCAGGTACTCTCCGATGGTCGTATCGTGACCCTGAAGGGGTGAAGTTAACCGGTTCCAACCCATGATCAACCGCCGAGCGCAAGCGTTGAATCTCAACACGTCGTAAATCAGTCGCCACATCTTTGGGTCCAGAATCCTCCATCGCTGACAGAATACGGTCGATAGGTTGTGGCCAGACCATTCAAATTTCCCCAGGTCCCGGGAGATGGCGAAAGCCATGCTTGTCGTCAGAATCTCGAGATGGGGATACCGTTTGAGGAATCGAAGGAAATTCGGATACGAGTCGGGATTGAATACCACCTATACACTAGCTTGAGAACACTGAAACGAGCCCGGTGATTAAGGGGACCCACGAATCCACTGTGCAAACCCATGATCATCAGCCAATAGAAATCGACAAACCAAAGTGGGGGTCACTGACCCATCGACATCCACTGGTTCCTTCCCTGGAGCGGAAAAAGTAAACGTATTGGCGTGGCCACCGGGTCGATTGTCAGACTCGTATAGGTGGACGTCGTGTTTGCTGTGCTCGTTCAGCAACTGGAAATGACAATCATTTGTCAGAACGGTTTTTCTGCGATCAAGGGAGAACCGCGACACACGCACCCACGTCGCACCAAGGCCAGCACAACCGGACCCAACAACAGCGATCTTCATGGTGACTCGAAGGAGAGAAGGAAAACGGATAGTGAAGGCTCAGAGAAGCGTCCAAGGGCCTGGGCTTAAATACTCGAAACCGATTCACGGTCGGGCCCCGGGAGTGCTCAATGAAGAATTACATAAGGTGAACCAGTCTCTGAATGTCCTGGAATGCCTCGAGGATGTGGCGTAGTGAAAAAAGTAAGGAGGATAAGATGTTCGATAGTCCACAAGGGCGGTATTTGTCTGATGATGCACACTGAACCGAGATCCGGAACAGTGCGTGGATCCGTTCCGGAGCTGTGCCTCCCCATTCCAGTGAGCGACTACTCAAGACCAGGGGGATCAATTGTCGTGATGAGGGAACTGGTGAGTTGTGGCGTTCTGGGAAGCAGGGTTCGGATTGGGACAAACTCCATACATCGATCGACTGTAATTTCATGCCCATTAGGACCCATGGTCCAAGCGAGATTATCCGTATCCAGGGGGGGGAGGCGTCGCAAGGACCACTTTCTGGAAATCACGGAACGTGGTCCTCGCTCATTGATATGTCTTACACGTGGTGATGTTGTCAGTTGGGCTAACGTAGAACGAATCGCCACCTCCGCGAAACCAGTGCTTACCGCCGAGCGCTGACTACTTTCTGGGCAATCGACCCTTGTTTGTTGGTATGATGATGGCCATTTGGGAATATTTGCGCCGCCCAGAACAACAATCATCATTCCGCGATCCCCACTAGCGATTCCGTCATGGGCCGGTAACCTCGGCAAATACTGGTTGGATGGTGTCACCCCCGCGAATGTCGTTTGGGGTTGGCCGGCGTGCCCACCTACACGCTGCCCGGACAGTGAAATAGGAAGTTGAGGGGTGGCGGCACATGCCGAGAGGGCACCCGCCCGCTGTCACTCACATCCTCCATCCGTATGTCCGGTCAGGACACGATGCATGACAGGTGGTTTCATTTCGGTTGGCTGTTTCCCGAAGAACGCACCTCAATGTGTTGTTTACCGTTATACCGCTGGAACTCGGCATCGAGCGGCTGGTAGTACGCTGACCACAAACTGCCCGGTAACCTTGTTTGTTCATTCTGTTTGTGGATCGTGGTTGGGATGTATGCTATCGGAATGAAACCAGTGGCATTGCCTAGTGTGTGGCGTCGGACAAGGACGCTGATTTATCGCAAGGAAGGCCTTTCTCATCGCACTCCAACAGGACTTGCCATATAGGGTTGACACCGTCCTCCTCCGTTCCAATCAACATCCCATTGTCCTTCAATATGTAATACGCCCTCGCCAGCGTCTGAACTGTTGCCACTGCGGGATGGAGGGCTTTCTTGTCGGGGGTCTGGAAATGAACACTCTCAACGTGATGGTGACTGTAGGCTGATGGTCGGTAGCAAGAAACGAAAAGCCGAACACACGATTTACTCACGCAGAAAGGAACATCTTCATCTTCACCTTCCTCTTCGACCGCCGGTTTGCGTGGTCCGGTTCTGTTGGCGCCAAGGATTCGTTCGCCATCTCCTGAACCGACTTCCATGGCCCGCTGACACTAGCGATAACATAACGAGACAATCAGAGTTAGGGCTTTCGTAAATACAGATGCCATACCTATTTTCGACCACAGAGGCCAAGACGTATTTCTCTGCGACTCGCCTCTTCGATTCACCGACTTCAGCCTCATCCCGGGTTCGTGTCAGCCAATGTCGGCCTATTCCATTTTGGTACTCCTCGTAGTTTGCCCATTGTACGCGATCAAGTAACCTCTCCCCAGGCACTTCTGCGGGCGAGACAATACGATCGATTACGTACGCGGACCAATCGGCACGGATTGGGAGGCTGCGCTGGGTGTTAGGAATGATCTCTGGGAGGGTCGCAGAAATGGTAGGAGGGCGACCGATGACTTCGCAGGTGGGTTCCAAGACATAGAACGTTTCTTTCTCTGCTGCGATGGGTCCCTGGGCGACGGTCATAGTGGTAACTTCCCAAATTTCATCCGGAACCACCTCTCGCACGCCCACCACTACGGAATGGAGCCAAGGGATAGTATCGGATGGGTTAGGACACTTGGATATCGCAAACCAGGACTTCGACATGACAAACCTGGTGTGATACCCCTCAGCAAGCGCCTCACAAAGCCAAGAATATGCTCACCTGACTGCGACGGCGCATTGTTTCGGGTTATCTGGGGATGCCCACAGACGCCTGTCAATGGGTTCGAAAGTCTCGTAGAAACGGTGGAGGAAAGATTGTAGATATCTGCTCCTCTGTTCCGCGAGTTCCGCCTCCCGAGCCCTCAGATACGGCCAGAGGTTGAACGTCGATGGCGAATAAGAGCGAATCACGTCGTCCAGTCGCTTGCCTGGGAAGTCAGAGAAGAGGGTGCCCGCAGCAGACAGATAAACTGTCAAAGTGTAGAGATGAGACACCCAAGAGAGAGTGAGCGGAGCACAGATTTACCAGCATAACGAAACAATCGGGAAACGAGAATGCATGCTCTTCGTTCGGTGTCAGATATCCCAGACAAGATGATAGACCAGGAATGAACTTTCTCAGAAGTCGAGGGTGGCATGCCTATCGCGCCTATGGCGGGGGTGGGAAGCACAGAGAAGTCAAGGTACGGTGATGGCAGCGGTTCCACAGACATATTACGCAGAGATGTAGGAGAGGGAACATCCTGAGGTCCACGAAGGGGTCGGTGGTTAAACGTTGCACCATTTCGTGGGTCCAAGAATCTCTTGAATACCTGCGTATGGCCGTTCCCAACGGATGGTCGTTGGGGAGGATCCGTAGTCAGAGATGAGGTTCCGCTCTCCTGGTCATTTGCTGCGCGACTATGAAGTTGCAAATTTGGGATGGCTCGTGATTTGGAAAGTTTTGGGGGTCGAGGAAGGCTGAGTAAATGGTTCGGGACTAAAGAAGGAAGGAGCTGCGACACAGGAGGCAAACTTTGCTGCTGAATGGTGGTCGGGATAGTGGATACAGGTGAGGCAAGCGACTTGTGAATGATAGGCAGTTTTTGGGCGATGCGCGGTTTTCGTTTAGTCTTGGAGGGAGCAGAGACCGTAGGGGATTGGATGGATGGGGTGTCCCCTGCAGGGGTTGGATTGCGACGCTTTTGCTTCTTGGCAACAGACTCGCCGAGACCAGAAGAACCAGGTTCGAGCCGCTTTCCAGAAACAGGAGCGGATGATAGTGTGTTCTGTTTAGATGGCAGCGTTGAAGTCATCATGGAGGGGTTGAACTTGGATGGAGTGTCTGATCCGAGCAGTACGACCAGCTGTGGTTTTGTGCATTTCGAGTAGCCTGTGTGCCCACGTTCTCTGCAGAGCTGTTTCAGCTGTTCGCGAGACAGTTTGAGGAGGTCTACTTGATCAGAGGTGGACATGGTGATGGGAGTAGCGTGTTTGTCTCACCCGATCAGGCAATTGTTAACGTTCATGTGGTATGCGACCGTTTGAACGATTACTTATTCCCAGTAACGAACCCGTTGACTGGTGTCGACTGGCCGAGCTGTATCGACAGACCGCCGCTCTCCTCGTCGAACCCCAGTACTCGGTTACCCCGGCTTCTTCCGCTGTTTGACAGCACGAGGGCCCGACTTTTCTCCATCCCACCCACGACCGGCTTCGAATGGATTCGAAAACCTCGAGAACAGTGCTTCCCGCCTCCGTAGAAGCTAAGATGGTTTTTACTTCCAGGATCCCACAAGATATCATCGACGAGATCTTGGACCACCTCGCCATGCCAACCAATCCAGACTTCCGGTCCCTCCGGTCATGCGCTCTCGTATCGAAATCGTGGGTCCAACCGTGCCAGCGGCACCTCTTCCACACTGTCCTATTCTCCGCAAGAGATATGAACAGATGGCTCAAGACCTTCCCGGTGCAGGAGGAGAGTCCCGCCAATCACGTCAGGGACTTACGCGTCTGGATCGGGGGGTATGATTGCGTTCCTGAGAGGTTTTTTGAATACACCCCGTGGTTTGCGAATGTGAAGAGGGTGTCTTTGACAGGGAATGGAGGGGATTTGCCATTGCGAGTCCCTTCACTTTGGAGGTTACCGCAGTCCGTGACGTCCTTGATCATGAACACGGACGTGTTTACCCTCGTGCAGGTCCGGGATATTGTGGCGCACCTACCAAACTTGGACGACCTGTCGCTACCGGGATCTTTTGTCGCGGTGGACAGGGATACGTTGCCAGGGATCGGAACAACCCTGAAGGGTAGATTTGGTGGGCGATTGCAATTCACGGGGGGACGTGTTGGTGAAGATGTCGCAAACATGTTATTGGAGGTCCCAACCGGGTTACATTTTACCGATGCGAAGATTTATGGTACACACGAGTGCTTCCTCTCAACTGTGAGGCTCGTAGAATCATGCGCCAGGACCCTCGTGAATCTATCGTACACAGCCATCCCCTATGGTAAGTCAATCCCCTCTCCTGGTCCAGCTAGTTCTAGTGCGCGAACTGATGTTGCCTTTCGACGTAGACGGCCGGGAGACTTTTGGGCGATCTTTCGACTTTTCCAATTTCCCAAGCCTCCAAGAAGTGGGCTTCGGGGTCCATTGGGAGAGGGGGGGTCTGCCTTGGATCCCTACAGCTTTGGCAACTCTCGGACCCGCCACCTCACCACACTTATCCGTTATCCTGCTCCAGTTCTCCCGCATCTGGTCCACCAAAACCCTGATCAAAGTCGTGGGCGATGATCTTCAAAGGGTGGCGGACGAAGTTACCAGGATCAAACGTGAATTCGGGGAGGCGGTGAATATTGTCGTGTACCGGGATTCGCCGTTCAAGGCGGTGTTGGATACGCTTAATGTAAGATTTCGCTGTTGTGGACTGACCCTGTGGTCTCATCGATTTTACCCCACAGATCCTTCAGGACTATGGCGATTGTTGAAAGGACATGCCGAGACCCCTTTCATTTGTCTCTTCCAATTGGTCTGTTTGTAGCGTTGATTCATTCGGTCAAATATTTGGCCTCAATACTTTGTATTACATGCAGTGGTCCGTCAGAACTACAGTTCCGACCCGTCTGTACCAGTTGGAGTCTCCCCTCCCTCCTCTATTCATGCACGTCCTGTTAGAAGTCCCCACTCATTCCTGTTAAGAACCACTCGGCAAAAAAATAGAACGGGGTGGAGCCGTGTTACAAGTGCACGGGCCTCAGGATCCAGACGCCCAGATCAGTAACCCACCCGAAAAAAGGGCCCAGGTTGCTTCCGTTACGTGTTTTTTTTCTGGCTAACCCATACAGAATACGTATTTTACACTGGGAATGTCTCCCTATTTTACACTGCCGCGAGGATAGACGATATGCTCGCTCCCACCAGTATCCACCCGGACAACTCTCATCCGGCCCCTCTCTCTAAACTTTGCGAG
>Ga0307509_10002122_pt1 | contig 32658 bp, 29 predicted proteins | sample 10_EM_MG_FD_202245 | JGI IMG/M metagenome (GOLD analysis project Ga0307509, IMG submission 202245) | Populus trichocarpa ectomycorrhiza microbial communities from riparian zone in the Pacific Northwest, United States - 10_EM | ecosystem: Host-associated > Plants > Roots > Unclassified | place...
GCGCTGGGGGTATGGTTGCTAGGCAAACTGCGCCAGGGTGCACCCGGTGCGTCCGGACGGAAAAAGGTAGCGCCCGGACGAAACGAGCCCGGGCGGAAGCACCCAGAACTGGAGTTTACGTTATAACCGCCTGGAACGTCCGGGGGACGGGGCGAACAGGATGCAACAGGGCGCAGGGCAGTTTTTTTGCTGATGAACCCAAAGGCCAGTGCGGCACAACTGCCCAGCCACGTCTCCTCCTCTTATCCTGACCACCACAGTGGACGACAACGAGCCCTTCTCCTTCCTTTTCTGGAGCTCACCCTCGGGAACCAACCATCTGGCGCCCTCACAAAACTCCACCCCGGCCTCCATCAGCCCAGCCTGAACTCCACCAATCCCCGTTTCCTACCTCACACCACCCACCTTCACCGCAGCTGGCAACCTCAATTCCCTCCTCTTTTCAGGGTCTACGGGCCCTCCCACCTCCACCTTCCTCCTCTTACCACCCTCCACCTCCTGGGCCATCATGCCCCCCAAACTCCCAACCCGGGTTTCACAACCTATCGTAGACCCGCCCCTTGGGCAAGCCTCCTCGTCCGGCGACGGCGACCTTGGGCTCAACGGAGCCCGACCAAACTCTCTCTCCTCCTTCATCTTCTCCAACTCAAGCCTCGCGTGCTTGAGTTCCTTCCGTAGCCTTTTGTTCTCGGATAAAATCTCGCAGACTATATCCTCCGTCTGTCGGGTGTCGTCCTGGGGTTCAGTAGTCGCAACACTGAAAAGCCTTTTTGAAGCCTTGGGCGGCATGGTGGATCGGTAGGTAATTGGTCAAAAACTAAAATCGTAGCTTGTGTGACAAGTAATAATTTCAACGACTGGCGTTGTAACGGTAACGGGGCATGTGTGCACTCACTTTTTCGGTGGCACTTGTATGTTCTGTTGTAATCGTTGCTAGGGACCGTATGAGGATTTTTCAGACGCGGCTGTACACGTGTCTGAGTAGATAGTAATACCATCTTTCGCTAACACCTCATTAAATTTTGGAATCAATCTCTGGTGTTTTAATTAGAAAAGATTGATATTTCGTTAAAACAAGTCATTTCTCCAAATCAACCAATATCAGGGACGAGCCTGAGACTTTCTCCTCAATCCTCACAGCCCAAGATCGGTCACCCCATTCTGAGCATCAAGGATGATATTGGCCTTAAATTGGCTCGAGGTTGAGAGTACAGCTATGGAGTCGGATCATTGTGTACAGTAGTGCGACTGTAGGTGATGCTATAAGTATTAAAGCTATCGCAAAAAATTCTACGTGAAGGGCACAAGAACTGCGCTGCATCTTGGTCATAAGTTAGATTGCTTGTCAAACAAAACACTCATGATAGATCATAAACTCCACACCGAAGCCTCGTTATTCCCTCGTGAGAAAACTAAAATACATCTCCCATTGATCACATTCCAATTCCAGAAATCCACCCCTACGAAAGAAACCTAAAGAAAATCGCCATCTCCAAAGGACGAAAATGGATTTGGTGGCCCTCCACCAAATCCTCGCGGACCCCCCGCTCCACTAGGCCCTCTAGGCCCCCGCAAACCTCCCCGCGGAGCATCGCCGGGCCCAACCGGATCGTATCGCGCTCCAGGTGGGAATCTAACGGACACTAGTCAGGATTGCACTCACGGGGGGCATACTACGAAGCAAGGTTAAATAGACAGAGAAATACCTTGGGTCAGGAATCCCCCCACCGCCACCGCCAAACATAGGATGGTCTGGCCCTGGGTGCATCCCGCTCGGTCCGGGCCCGCCCCATCCAGGACCTTGGCCAAAGAATGGACCGACGAGCGGGGGATTCCGGCCGAGACCTGGAGGGTTCAAATCATCTTCTCCGATACTTAATGGGTTTCTGCCACCGGGGCCCATGCCGTATCCACCGCTACCGCGCGGTGGTTGGAGGATTTCGTACTCATCGTCGAAGCCTGGAGGTCGCTCGCCACCGGCCGGGATAGGGGACCGGTTGGGCGGTGGGCCGAAGCCCGGGCCGCTGTATGGTCTTGGGAAACCTGGTTGGCCAAACTCGTCCGATCGCCGCCTGGGTTGCTGTGTCTCCTGGCGAGTAGAGCTTTCCGCACTACGATCTTCTTCGTAACCTGGTTTATGCAATCCTGGAACCAACTTTTGCACAATATTAATCTTGACTAAATTGGCCAGGTCCTGCACTCTGCTTGTGCTAATAAATCCGTCTTCCAGCTTCGCTACGCCATCTCCGGCGGAGTACGGGTAGAAACTCTCGCTGAGGAAGTCCCTTACGACAATGTCGAAAGAGGTAGTTTTATCGTCGCCGATCCCCAAACCCATTACTACGGCTTTGTTTCCAAGACGGCTCACCTTTATCAGGTATTGCAAAGAGGATTGTGAGTGCGCATATCGGAAGCCGTAGCTCCCAGGAGAGGAGTTCCAGTTTTGCGGAAGCGGTTTTGGATTCGAGCCTTCGATGGGCGTTTCTATGATAAACCGTTAGCATGACGGGTAACGAGGCGGTAATGATTGAATAGTTTGATAGTACCTAGATTATCGTCCTCACTCAACCCCACGAGACGAAACCCCACTGATAGCATGCACGCATGGGTGAATATCGCAACAGCATCATAGGGTGATTTCAAAGGAGGTGTCGCCTCAGAACCCTGCGGAAGGCTCGCCTTTACGATATTCAGAACTGTAGGGGGGCTAAAGGGAATCTCAGCCATGAAGTATAAATGTGAATTAGCGAAACTTGTGACGACGATTGTGTTTTCCTTTGGTTGAAGGCAAATGAAACAGACAATGGTTTGGTTCGGTTATTCTGGGAGGAGAGAAACTTAAGGGTGCGGGGATGATTGTGTCATATCAGTACCAGTACCCTAATAAACGCACGACGGGAGCCTTAGAACGCTTGACGCCAAGACTCACGGAGCAATGATTTGATGAGGCTCATCTTGAGCCACCCCTCTGCGATAGGTGCAAGGGGGCCATCCGCGGATGGGCATCTTGGGATGATGCTGGCATGCTGCAATAGTGATGAGGGCGCTCAACCGATGGACTAGTGCTACGACACAGCTCACCGTTACTTGTGCATTATACCAGATACCAAAAATCCATTTCTTGTCACTTTACAACCTACCGCTAAGTTACAGTACTTGTACTGCTCAATTATTACGGAATTCTGCAAGATTTACCCATTATCGGGGTTAAGCACAGGCGCGCGTTCTTAATTATATCACCACGGCAACCGCACTTGTCAAACCGCATTTGGGGGCTGCGACGGCCTATTGACGTTACAAATTGAGAACGTAGAAAGATTGATTCGTTCATGCAAAAGAGCCACCAGTATGTAAGAGATAAACAAAATATATGACCGGCCGGAAATTGTATTATACACCGAGGAACAACATGCTGGTAACTTGAGCCCCGCACATACCAATCTTATTATTATTTATTATGATATTCACCCTACTCAGCTCTATAATACAAGAACGCACAAAAGTGCTTAACCTCATAGCCTATCACTAGCAATGCCTACTTAACGATAGAAACAAAATAAATAAATAATATGATACCACACACAGCGGCGCTTAACCTCGATATTGTGAGCCACACATCAAAATATTAGGTTCCCTCATGCTGCTGGTATAGAAATCCGGATTCCGCGCGGGCACCCAAAACCCAGCATTTATCCAATCCCACAGCCCTTCATTCCGTGAGTTGCCGATACGAAATTTTGCTGGGCTGCTTGAAGTCGCCGTGGGATTTGGAGCTCTTCTATGATACTATCATACATTGCACCACATACATACATTACACAACTCTCAGCTCAATTGCACAAAATTAAACTCGAACTTTGCAATCCCGAGATTTTTAGGTATCATGTAGATATATTCGTATGATATAATAATAATTCATTGAGGGGGGTTGGCATGAAGTGTAAGATCGGAATGGCCATTCTTTTCAGCGTTTTGGTGCTGTTTCGTTGTGGTGCTTCGAGGTACAGTATAATACAATAACCGTGCCAAGGTTCCCGCCACTTTGAAAGACGCTAAGCGACCTTCAAAGTTTGACGGCACTCCAAGGGAGTGCCAGACAGCTCAACGAGGTGGACAGCTCAACATGGCAAAAAGCTCAAAACTTTCATTAGACTTTAGGAGAGATATTAGCTACAGAACACAGAATCCCACTAAACAAAAGTTTCTGAAGTTTTGGTTTCTTAATCCTATTCTTTACTGCAAATCGCATATGTTTTGAGATTTCCTTCCATTGTTTGTGTACCTTCTTTTCTGCTGCCTTTGTCGTGATATCAAGTAGACGCTGAGCCTTTTCAACCTGTTGTTCAATTGTTTCCTTCTCTTTCTGCTGGACCATCATTCTAGCCTCATGCGCGTACATGATACCCCCTTTCCGAAGTGACTGGCAGCTGCGTCTCTGTCATGTAGTGCGTGCTAGTTCAGCTGCTTTGGTGTGTGTAAGATCGTCCACTGCTTGTGCGCCGGAATGTGCTTGGATAAGGCTGCCTTTGATGAATGTTCGAAGGGTTTTGCTAGTTGATGGAGAAAGGTCTCCAAGGTCTAATAAGAGTGTATCAGACTGGCATTTGAGAGTTCGAACAGTTTATGGGGTTGTTGGAAGGCTTGCAAAGGCTGATGGAGGAGTTGTGGGCGTTCCTGTTACGGGATAGCTAACTCAAAGAGATATTGAGCCAACTAGGCCGATGTTCGAGGGTACGGAGATATGTCAGGAAGGCTTAGTAAAGTAATTGGAAAGTTTAAACTTTCTCAAGCTTAGAAGATTTCTTAATAACTTGTTATATTGTTAAGGTCTCTTCTCCGTTGCTTGATTCCTCCTCAACCAGCAGGGAGAGCCCTTCTATTTATACAAAAGTTTGCGCTACTTTCCTTTCTTGAGGACTTATGTATCTTTCGGTCTTTTAAATTTGTTCAGGAAAGTGCAAGCACTGTTTGACCCTGAAAGTAATTGCCCTGCTCGAACTCACAGAGTCTCCTGACTACTAATTTATCTGGGGGTATTTCCACTCCGCCAGTAGATAGTCTTCGATCTCTTCATCCTAATAGACTATGGTTTAATATATGCAGCCAGTACGCAAACATACCAATAGTTCTCATGGAATACCGAGTGATCAGTTCGGATGGCCATCTTTCAAAGCAGCATGCATAGATATGCCGCTGTACCGGATATGTAATAGAATTCAAATATGTTATCGTTCCAATCAGTGAATTACTTCAAGGAACGTGAACTCTTCCGGTTGCCTGAGTAGCTACCACGGATGCCTCCTGGTTCGTCCTACTTCTAGCGAGCTTTTTAGGATTTGGATATACAGTTATCTTTGATGAAGCTGTATATCTCGTACTAATATAGGTGAGCTATTCTTGTGTGCGTAACAGTTCCTTGTTCATTAAGTTCATGGTCAAAGTGCTTTTCAAGAACAATTGAAGGATCAAATGAGATGATTCCGGTTTCCTTAAAGGCTGAGAATATAGTTGTAGGCTTAAAGGTGAGAGAACGAATAGAATCAATAGCGTTCAAAAATTCAATCTTATTGAACTCAGAACAACCACTCCGTGTAGCAGCGTCAACGGCCTCCAAGTGAAAGTGCTTATAAGGCTGGAACACTACTACGTTTAGGGGTTGCAGCAGGTGCGTGCAGTGAGGAGGAAAACAGAAAAGTAAGATTTTGTGTTTGTCACAAAACTCGATAAACTCTCGAGTACCGTGGGAGTCATGTCCATCAAGAAGAAGAAGACGTCATGCACCCACCCGACAGCGATTAGAATACTTTTTGAAATGCCGAAGCCAATCTATTGCTCACATGTCATTCGAATATTCGGTCTCTGATACACCTATCAAGATATCATCCGGGGGCCCAGTCTGAACATACCAATCCTCTATGTGAAGTATGCCCGGAAGGATTATCATGGGAGGCAGCACCACCCCATCTCTACATATTATTTCTATTACAGTGACCAACTCCCTATTGCTTGAACTCGCAATATACATAGGCCTTGTTGGCTCGCGGGAGACCACTTATTTATCCTTTCCAATCCCAATTCTAAACCCTGTTTCATCGAAGTTATATGAATCTCCATCCAAGACACCCTTCTCCTTCTTGAGTTTATCGAACTGAGAGAACCAATCACGAAGATCCTCACTATGGTGGGCTCGCTTCCGCTCAATGTCAAAAGTCTTCTGCTTTCGAATCTTGTATTCTGAGTGGTGGGCAAGAAACCGTTGTGTCCACTTTTCGCTCACACGTGGTGGAGGACTTTCCAACTCGTTATGGGAGCAAGCCAATATTGAATTTGCGTATTGGCCGATGAGATTGTAGCAAGGTGGGATTCCGATCTCATCTAATCGATTTAAATGTTGACACAAACCCAGCTCTTGCGCTTCCATTAATTTCCTATTTAGCGCAACTCATTCTGCACGAGATTGCCGGCCATTCCAGCGAGCACGAAGACGCTCCTTTGGCACCTCAAACTCTGGCGCCATGGTAGCAACATTTGGCTTTCCCTCTCCTTTAAGCCTCTCAATTGCTTGTCGGATTTGAGCCTCAATGGCAGAGTAGGCTTCAACTGACATGGAGTGTTGGTGGTCGATCGTGGTGCAGCCAAATATGCTGGAAATAGTTTGGTTGAGCTTTTTGCCACGTTGAGCTGTCCGCCTCGTTGAGCTCTCTGGCACTCCCTTGGAGTGCCGTCAAACTTTGAAGGTCGCTTAGCGTCTTTCAAAGTGGCGGGAACCTTGGCACGGTTACTGGTAGCGGGACAGCGTGCAATGATCCACCGACTGTGAGCTCTGGGTACAGTCCGGGAATAATACGTACCAATTATGTGGGGGCATCTACGTGTACTGTGCAATTGGGTTTAACCCGTAACTCCAACTCCATGCCTGATTGAAGTGTGCACTCTGGGCATCTATACAGGATATGATATCAGTAGGATGCCTCTCGAAAATTATGACATCACTAGCTACTGGCGAGAGTATCGTGCCACGACCGGCGATGATAATACCGCTGAATTCGAGCCACCTCTAGGTCACTAAGATACAAATATTCCATCCTCAAACTTTATAAACGCAACAATCTTGCTACCCGCTATTATGAGCTAGCTCATGAACTGTTCAACCACAGTGAGCTAGGGTCCATTCGCCTACTCACTCCCCCGGATCATCAACAAGCACTCGCTACAACGGCGAAACCACCCCTCACAACGAAAAGCTAAAACCGCCCCTATCGCACTCAAGAATGAACGGAAAAAAACTTGAACCTCTCGCTCCCCCACCCACGCTGGTATATTGCATCGCTTCCCACACTAGCCCGCCAACAAACTATATTACAGCCCATAAACCCCCCCACCCCCACAACCAGACTCGTTAACCAAATTCCCAGGGAATCCGGATAATAATGATACAAGCAACCCAAATAACAGGGAAAGAAAAAAAAAACAATAATGCCGAAACCGGACCCTTAACACCCAACCTATTTGACTCAAGAGAAAGGAAGAACGGAAAAAATAAAAAGATAAATAGCAAGATAAACGCCGGAACCACTTTTTTTTACTATAGCAGCAGCAGTAGCAGTAGAAGAGGGAAAGTAGACTAAATATAGAGAGGGGGCACCACAAAACCAAAAGCAAGGGGGAGGAGGAAAGGAAACTGAGGCCAAACGTAATTAAGAGATAAACAGAGATGAGGGCCCTAGGCAAGCGTAGCATAATATAACAGGGGGTAGCTGGAGGTTAGGTGGAGGGAAGAGTTGAGGTGAAGCCTAGTCGACTCGGTGAGTTCCTCCTCCTATCCCTTCAATTGCAGTTCTTTCTGTACACACAATTGATACTCGGCATTGACCACCAGGAAATGATCTCCCTTCGAGCATAAAGCGTACTAAGGATTGCCCGATGGTAATAGCTGCCCTTCCAGTATCTCTACCAGCATCCTCGACCTAACCAGCGGGATGTCGCTTGCTGTAAAGTCAAGTCTACCGCTTCTAGTGAGTACCTCAGCAGACTTGAGTGCAAATACTCCGCAGTCGTTCATGTTCTTTTGCTGAGGAGCGCCCGGCATTGCGTAGTCGACCCAGTCAGCATCGTTAAATTTCCCTCCGGTTTCATCACGCATGTACTCCCGCATTATCTAACGGGCTATTAGCAAATAAAGATTAAGGTTGAGTGCATAGTCGGGGAATAAGCTCACCTTATACGGGCCAGGCCTAGATTCCGGCGTGAATTTCCCTCCCAAAGAATCGTAGTATTCAAACTGCTTCTGCTTAAAGTTTACCACAGCGAGACACCAGTGGTTGCCCCCAACATGAACCGGCATCAACAAGTAGTCCAACTTCAAGAGATCCTCGCCCCCGCACTTAGCACGTCTTGCCCATCTTGCGACTGCTTTGTGGCCACCATCCTTGAGTTTTGGCCAGAAATAGGTGTTGTGCGCGAAGATCTTCTTGGGCCCATTTGGGAACGAGCTATTAGTCCTCTCGCAGATGAGGTTCATGTAGAAATTTATAAGTTCATCATTCAACCATTGGTTCGGCCTAAGACGCTCGAAGTCACGATTCGTGATCGGGATATTCCACTTTGTGATGTAGGTCTTGTTGAGGCCTGGCCGGCTAACCTCGGCAAATGTTTTTTCGGCTTTTGCTTTCCGAACAGGATCAAGTGGTGGTATTACTTCCTTCTTGATTTTGTTTCGTGCCTGTTTTATTCCGGTCAGTTTTAAAAGGGAGACTAGGGGAGAAGGGGAGAGAGAAGAGGCAACTTACATCTTCAGCTCTCAATCTCTGAATCTCGATCTCCCGTTCTTTGCGTTTTCGTTCCACTTCCTCAAGATTCAAAAATCCGTGCTCGCCTCTCGCCCGGAGTTGCTCTAATAAGACGTCAAGTGGTTCGGACTCGATATGCGCCTTCATTTGAGACCTTCGAAGCTGCACGTTGTGAGTACACCAAACCAAACCCCATAAATGGGCATCACTTACTGCTTCCTGCTTCTTCTTTTTTTCCTTTTCATCCTTAGATTTAAGTTTTTGGATTCGGCCAGAACTTATTGGTCTGTCAATAGATGCTAGTCTAGCGGATCGCCGTAGCTCATCATTCGGTAAACGTTTGTCAATCAATGAAGTTTGCAAAACCGACTGAGCTCTTGGGCTCAAGTGCGACTTCCATGACACTTTATGTGACCAACCGAGTTTATTTGCCATATGTCCTGGGAACTTTGGTGTCAAACTGGCGCCGGGCGATAAGAAACCAGCTTGGGCTAGGCGGGTAGCAAACTTCTGGTCTCTGCGGCCCACTGCACCCCGTAAAATAGACTTCACCTGCAATGGCTTCTTTATCGGAACTGCAAAAAAAGGTTCCTCCCATTTCGCTATCGGACAATTGACCCGAACTTTTTCAGAATTAGAAAAGGGTTTCGACGCCAAACTTCGAGCGAGATTGGGGAAAGGCTCATCCCCAGAAGCCGATGCCTGTGGCGAAGGTAATTGCTGAGTCGTAACGACACTTTCACTGGCATTCGGCCCGGGTGCTTTTATCTTTAGCCCATCTCGAACGGTATCACCCTGAGAGCGTCCGTATTCTCTGTTGGAAGTCGGAGAGTGGGTAGCATTGGGAATAGGTGTGATTTCGTCGTTGGCTAAGTTCAAAAGATATATCAGTAAGCTAAACCTCAAAACAGGACCCAGACAGGTTACTAAGGGTAAGTACAAGAGCGGGACGAATTTCCAGCTTCAGTTAATTTGGGCCGCTTCGAACCAGGCCTTCCGTCTAGTGGTCCTGTTGTTTCCACTGTTTGCGCCGCTTCTGTCGTTTCTATGGCTCTCGCCGTTTCTATCGTCTCCCCAGGTTGGCGAACGACTGCCCCAAAACAAGGTTAGTAATAAAATCCCCAGCAGGAGAAAAGCAAACTTGAATGGGCGCATAATACAACTCCAGTCGACAATAGTTTTCCAAATACTGCTAATATATCCAAATCCCCACATACCCGGAGCACTGAACGCGACAGACGCCGCCCGAGCACGAGGAGGGGTAGTTGTGGATGAATCACTTCCTTCGTCCCCCTCCTCGTCCTCCTCACGCTTCCTTTTTTGTGAGCTTGTCGATGATGGTGGCGAAGTAGTCGGCGAGGAAACAGCGACAGGTGTAGCCGGACCGACAGAGGATTCGGGGGTGGTGGTCGGATTATCAGAAGCTATTGCGGCAGACTCCATAGAAGAGTCAAGTCGCGTATAGCGAGGCAAAACAATATGTGACGACACGATTGCTGACGCAAGTTACAACCGGAGGTTTTGTTGATGTAGCGGATATGCGTTGTAGGCTGCGGTTGAAAAATAAGGGTAGTTAAGGAAGACGGACAAAGAAGATGCAAGCGTGTTTGGAGAGGGCGGGTTGCGACAAACAGGGAGGTAGAGCCACGAGGAATCTTCGCCGGTGGATTGAGAGAAAGGGAGGATCAGGGATGGGATAGACCCAAGATGCCGTGGAGAGAAATTGCAGAAGAGATGCGAGATGGGTGCGACTCTCAGTTGTTTGAAGTTCAAGGAGCTCAATCGTGAAAATGGATCTGGGTAGCGGGAGTGGGTTGGGATGATGGAAGTGATGGAACAAAAAATATGCGGTATCATAAGTACTCGTATCATACAGCGCTAATACGAAGAGGCTGTTAAGATGAGTGCCAGGGGGCAGGGTTATGTAATACAGGTAAACCATCACGTGATACAGAGTCTTCACCTTGGCGGACCTTCTATCAAATTTCAGGTGGTGCTGCCTTTCAATTGGCGAGAAGCCCTCCTCGCCTCAATCCAATAAACCCATCTCATCCCTACCGTATGTGCCACCTCGATTACCGAGTTCCCTATCGCACATTCTGATGGTATCATACATATCATACCGGTATGTGAAGCGACAGGCCCTCTTCCCACTTCCTGCGTTCAATTGCCACATTACAGCAGCCGTAGGAAAGTCCCCCGACATGCACCAATCTCAAAGTACAATATCATACCAGGTATCATAACTCTTTCCGAAAGACTCGACTGGCCTTCATTTCACATGTATTACCGTGCACAAACACCCGATTTCTGGATATGCTTATCTCTACTGTACAGTGCTTCGCCTACGGTACCCTGCCAACAATTGTATTATATCATACCGGGATTGGCCCATTCCCCTAGCCCAAAGGCCTCTACAGTGCCAAAGAATCAGAACAGCCTCGAAGCCTATGCAATATGATACTATATGCACCATTTCCGTCTAAAAGCCCCTCACCCGGAAAAGAAGAAAAAAGCCGAATCCAAGATGCTCATATTGAAGATTCACATGATCAGCACCAATACCAGTACTCGATTACCGGTACAGTACACTTAATATATAATAATATTATCATACCACTGAAATTATCCGTCTTTGGATGAGCTCCATGGCCAATTAGAGGAGACTCAGCCGACGGGTAGCATGGGATACCAGTCTTATGGCCTCCACCGGGGAAGTGGGGGAACGGGTGGACGTCGAGTAGCTCGTTAAACGCCTACAAAAAGCAAGACCTCAAGTTCCTAAGATTGGACAGGATGTTCTTTGCCCATTAATACAATCACATACTCGAGCACCGTACAGTACGGTACTCTACGCACAGCGCATTGCCTTGGCTGAGTGCCATAATCCTAAGGTTCGGACAAGTCGATGCAAGGCCAATAGCTGTCCAAGGATCAAATCATGGCCTTGCTCAACCACTCTGCCATACCTGCACCCCAGAATCCGTGAAGGTGCCTAACTAGATCCAGGACATGACAAAGCCTTTTTTTTGTTTTTTCCCTTGGGCGAAAGATCAGTTCCTGCACAGGCCAGGCTTCAGGGTAGAAATTACTACTCCGGGTGAATTTACACGGCCGTGTGCTATGAGCTACAAGCACAGGAGCATAACTTGATCCATGGATTAAATACGATACCAGCACCCCATAGACCAGTTTTAAACATGGTACCATAACTCCACTGTCGGAATTACACTTAATAAGCTAAACCTCCAAGAAAATAATTTGGGGTTCAGTTGTGTTGACCTCCCCACACAGCGTTGCTTATCGCATTTTGGAGGGGGAACTCTAGCAAAGGGGGAAGGAGGGGTCAAGGATGATAAGATCATCAAGCCCATCTCATACACCATCCGCAGCGACGAAGCATACAGTACGAGTATATGAAGCCGGGTACTCGAGTATATCTTATGTTATGTGTGGGGATTTACGCCTCCCCGACCGAAAATAGAAAGTGCGTGGGTTAACCAGTATTTCTGGTGTGGAATCTGTGAGTGGGTTACATTGCGATTGCGGCTGTACTCGAGTACAGTACGAGTACCGTACTCGCACAGTGCTGCAGGGTACAGCGCAAAGGAGGAATTTTGTATTGGTGAAATAAGAGTTGGTGATGCGGTATGCTGGGCCCCCAATTTTCTGAGGTTTGTGAACACGACTACCATTGCATAGGCACTCGAGTACATATAATAACTGCGGTGGTGCCAATTTTGTGCCGGTATTTGTTTGGGTGGTGGAAAGACTTATTAGTATAGCTAGGATAAAATATATTGAATTACTGAGGCTCCGGCCCATTTTTTGCCCGTATGCAAGAGCAGCCGTGTTCACAAACGTCAGAAAATTACGACAAGAGTAGGCCCACCGATTTTCTGCTTCAGCTGCCGATGATCAAGGCTTTGGATAATAAGTACCCGTCTGACAACCCAATGTGCATCTAAGCCTATGCAGTAAATTTGAAAATTAAGTCTCCACAGACTGTGTATTTTTTATCCTTACTGCCCCTCGAGCACCCCTTGTTGCTGAGAGCTTTCAGAAGCTTCAACCATTCAGTTACGGACATTTTTCCCTGCTGTAATCGTTGCACCATCCAACTCTTTACTCATTCCATGATGCCACAACGCGCATGTAAGATATGATACCACAAGCACCACAGCCCTAATACGGCATCCTTTCACTGACACCCACCAAAAGCAACCAAGCAAGACTCGTCGTGCTTGTAAAGAAAGCCCATCTGTACTCCCGAAAAACAAACTGTCGAACCCCTTATCTCTACTTCGTCTTCCTCCCCCCTACAGCACCCCTCTCCTCCACACCCCAGTCACCACACAAGAACCGTTCTCCACCCCTTTGACCATTCTCCTCATCACCCCCGTCACCCCACCGCCTAACCACCGGAATTCTATCCACTGTAATTCGCCACACATTTTGGCTGAGACGGGGTTCTCTTCGATTGGATTGTTTCCCGGTGCATCTCCCGAGATCTTTCTCTTTCAAAAGTGCCGCCCCACGCCTCCAGACCGGCGGTTGAGGGTTCCAGGAGTCCACACCCTACGGTGCCGTACACCTTTCCCTTGAGGTATCATAACCAATATACCCACACACACACACACACACCCTTCACTAAGAAAACGTGGGTTTTGGCGGTGGGGACCGCAGCAGCCCTTTGCACCTCCGAGTGTGCGAATACCTGCATCCACAGCCCTGCTCAGCAATTCTTGGAGAAGCAACCGCAGTCAACGCCCAACTCCGCTGCATTCTCCTCCCTAAGGAACTACAACCTCACTTTCGGACCCCGGGGTATACGAAAAAGAGGAAAATAAAGATCGGCGGAAAGCTACATCAGGACTATCCGATCGCTGCGTCCTGGACAGATCCACAGCCGAAAGAACGGCACTCCCGACAACGGGCGAAGGGTAATCGGTTTACCCCTCTACGATAACCGGGAGTGGGATTACGGAACAAGCAGCCACGGCGATGGAGGGCTCCAAAGTGAATGCCTTTGTACGGGTGTCCGGTCCACCAAATCGCAATTACCTGGTCGGATATCCCGGAATTTCAGCTACTCTGGTACCTATACCCTTTCCACTCCTTCTCATACTTGACTGCCCCACGATACCCCCTTCCCTTTTGCCATTTGAGTCGCCATATCTCCCGGGAGGGAGATTGAGAATATCTATACAGGGAAGCTGACTGGAGTCTTGCCATCAGCCGCGAATAGAAGGTAAAGTAGAGATCAGGCCCGGAACGGGATACAGTGCACCTGTCGGAATTTCATACGTTGCCATTGGTCTCTACCGGAAGGAAACAATACACCCGCATGCCGACAGCATAATCAGCAACCATCTTGCAGCACCACGGAAGGAAATCAGAGATCTCGTGGGAAAGGAGATGCGATTATTTCAATGCTCAGCAGGGAGGGCGTTTGATAATGTGCTGGCGATGGACCTACCATTTGTTTTATTCATACCATTCTCAAAAGCGGGGAATGAGGATATAATCAAGGTGCCACCAGCAAGTTTACAGTTACCTTCACGCGTGGCGGAAACATACTATGAGTTGGTAGTGTCTGTACAGCAGGGCTCGGCAGATCTCAAGAAGCATTCATTTCCTGTGCCCCTGAGCAGATTCGACACGCTATCGTCCTTCGGGATGTACAACAGGCCAGAAACTCAAGAGCGGGTTTCAGATCATTTAGTAACACTGAGTATGTGTTTGCAACGATGGTCTTTTGGTCCTAATGATCCTGTGGAAGTCCGGGTACGGCTCACTCCGAATCCAGATTGGTTGTCAAAAGCAAAAAAGGTTTCAATACAAAGGATAGTGGTAGCCATCGAGGAGCAGATTACATATAATCCCGAGGGGGATGAGCCCACAACAAAAGTTAACAAACTCATATCAAAGAAGGAGGTGGTCGGACAAAAGTTACCACTGGATGGATATCAAAGCGATATAACAATACGATTCCCGGCCAAAGAGCTCAGAGATAGCGATGGATTTTTGCCACCCCCAAAACCTGCGTTCCCAATGCACCCAATTGTTGGATTCACCACAACGGCAACGCTATATAAGATAGATTACTTTTTATCTGTCAAGGTTGGAATTCCCAATTCTCTCTCTGTATTTCGGGCTGAGACAGGAGCCTTTTTTTCTAACTTTTGTTAGGCACACATGTCGAGTTGTAAAGACATCACACTCCGCCAAAAGATCATTGTTTCACCGTTCGACCACCAAACCTGCCTTGACGAGTTGCCCTTGATCATGCAGGCGGCGCAGGACGCATCGAGCATCAATGCAGCAGGGCCGATGCTTCCTGCTCCAACAATAGTACGACCAGGCGACCCAAATGCACTCAACTGGCTGGGGATGACGATGGTTGGCAACGAGCGCAAGTTGTTAATCTATTAAGGACGGATTATGGAGCGGTCGGATCACTCTATTGGACACCGTCCCCTCCCCCCCTAAAATGAAAATTAAAAAAAAAATACCCAATTGGTGCTGCTCTTTCATGTGTTTCTAGGGAAATGGTATAATGTGAGCATGTTTTTCTCTCTCCTTGCTATACTTTTTCGGGTGCTTCTGCTTTGTTTGGAGTTAAGTTACATTTGGGGGGTCATTCTGTATATCCACTTCTTTTTTTCGGCCATTTAGCCCCTACGTTTTTCATATTTCTGCTTGATTTTCTCCCTGGTGATTGGACAGCTACGATTATTGTAACTTTTTTCAATTCTTAACGGATATGCTCTCGGCTGCCCTTTCTATGTGTGCTTTTTTTGCCCTCCTTTCCTCCCTCCCACTATCGTCTATTTCTGATACCTCTCCCCCCTTTCTCTCCCACTTTCCCTTTCATCTTTGCACGTGGGTATGACGCTCTGGTAGGGCGTTTGTTGTGCTGGCCAATTCATCAGCTATCCGGACGTTTTTATAGTGTCAAGGTTCCCTGAGGTCTCATGAATGGACTAGTAATTTTCCGTGTTTGGCCATACACCTGGTTTCCACAGGACTTGTCTGGGGTGAATGAAAATACAGGCTGTGAGATTTTTGTCATCGATGCCTGTGCCCTGGCGTATTTACAAGGTACATGATGAACGCTCCACCGTTTTTGGTTTTACCTTTTGTGGTGGGATGATAGTGCGGAGGACCGAACTTCACATCAAAAGCTCCTTTCATAATCTATGTAAGCTAAAGCAGCTGTCGTATCATAGATTTACCGGTATCATAGTCAAAATGTCCCACGGTAAACCCCTCCGCCCCACACTCCTAACCTCAGACCAAGCGAACTACCGTAACCCCCCCCCCCCCAACCCACCCAACAACCCCTCCGCCAAGACCCACGCACGCACCATACACCCTCAAACGCGGTCCTGCCCTGCCCTGTCCCGCCCCGGCCAGTCCGGTCCAGTCCGGGTCCAGTCCGGTCCCGCAGGGTAAATCACTGCACGAACCCAAGCCAACCTGCATCTCAACCTTCTTCCGACCTCACCCCTCCATCCTCTCCCATCTTCCCCCCCTCTAACCACCACCACCAAGCAAAACAAAGCAAAACACACCCATAATCACAATCACAATCACAAAATAACAATCACACAATGGCAACCACCACCGCCACCCCCTCCAAACCTCAAGACCAAAACTCCGTCCTCCTGGTCTCAAATGACAACCACACCTTCATCCTCCGCAAATCCTCCGTCATGATATCCCCCGCTATAAAAAGCATGTTGGATAAGAAGAGCAATTTCGAGGAGGCACAGTTTAATCGTGTGGTTTTCAAGAATATGAAGTATCCTAACCCCCCCCTCCTCCTCCCCTTCTTGGGTGTCCGTGTGTGTTTAATGCTAATCAATGTTGGGGGGAGGGGTTTTTTAGTGGGGTTGTGTTGGAGAAGGTTTGTGAATATTTTTATTATCGAGAGAAGTATAAGGACGCAGCGGACGTGCCGGATATGGATATCCCGCCAGAGCTGGCGTTGGAGTTGTTGATGGTTGCGGATTTTTTGTGCACTTAGGGTGCTTTCTCTTCGTTTTTTTCTTCTTCTCTTCTTCTTGACACGATTGCAGTCTTGACACGGTTGCAGAGTAGGGGGCGAGGGTAAATTGGGGTTTTAATTATCTTTTATGCCTGTACATCTATGAGTGAGGTGAGCTGTACTGTACACCTATTGCTATGTTATGTCACGAAGTGCCTCTAGCCACGTTACCGCCCCTACTGCCTCCTCTTCCGCTACCTCTGCCTCGTCCTCTCCCTCCACCCAACTTCCCTCCACCCCTCCCCCTCCCACCTTTCCATTTATACATAGGCTCATCGCCAAATCCCACGTCTGCGAATTTGATGAAGCTCGTAACACCTGAATCCACGATTGCTAGAATAACATTCCTATAGCCGTCCTTCAACCTTTGAAATTGTGGTTTCCCACCCGTCTTCTCGTCTACGGGGACAGAGTCGAATAGGGCGGATAACTGGGATAGCGTTGGCAGGGATGTTTCTCGCGCACTGATGACGGCTACAAGAAAGTCCGCTGGTGGTGGGTCGGACTTTTTAAAGTGCGGTTGGGGCTTCCAGACTTTGTAAGCAATTCGGAAGGGGATCTCTGAGGCGGCTGTTACGATGCTGGTGGGTGTGTGTGGAGGATGGTGGGAGGGGATTATTGATAGACGGGAGTAGATGGAGTCATATGTGCGGTAGGTTCCTTGGGTGATCACTGGGCCGGCGGGGGGTGGTTTGGGGGGTGTCAGGAAGAGGGTTGCGAAGAGTTGTTTGAAGATGCCGGGGGATGCAGTTGTTGCCGGCCGTATTGTTCCGACCATCTTCTCCTCCTTCTCCCCCCCATCTATTACCTCATCGTCATCATGGAAGAAAGTTGGCGCCCGCGCAAGGATATACCCCGCCCTCTTCAGATACGCATACACTTGATACCTCTCCAGCCCCCCACACCCATCAAGCGCACTGGCATACACCCCCTGCAAGCTCATCGGCACACCTTCCTCCCACCAGCACTCCAGATTCCCCCTCTCAACCAGATAAATCGTCTCCTCTGGTAGCAGCCACAACACCCCTCGTCTGTCGGCCTTCCCGACTGTCTTGAAGTGCGGTCCCCGAGCCATGTGAACTTCCGCCATGCGCTGCGATGGTCGCCAAGTTGCTGATACGTGCTGTTTGCCAGAGTGTTTACGCTCCCCTAGTAGCGCTTCGTGCATTGCTTGTCGGGACTCGTTCAGGACGCGGTCTTGGAGGTCAGTGCCGTCTGGTTCAAAGTCCTTCTCGCCGCGGCGGGGGAGAGTCGCGGTTCCTGTTCTAAGAGATTGTAAGCATGGGAAAAGGTAAAGGAGAAGGGAGAAGAGGGGAATACTTGTTGTTGAGGAGATTTAGGAAGCGAAAGTCTTGCGCCTCATCCGAGAGATCGGCATCTTGAGTATTGTTCTGGGCGTTGCGGATGTTATCGTCTTCCGGTTCGTCCATTGAGTATTATTTCTCGTAGTTTGTTACCGTAGGAAACTAATCCCGTTGGATCGATGGTTAATAGTGGAGGCGCAGTGCTGTACGGTACTATAGCTGGAGGTGTTTTGTAGTTGTGATGCAGATGTATCATAAGTATGATACTGTACAGTAAGATGGAAATGGGTGAAAATAGAGGGGTTGAAAAATGGAGGCAATGATCTAACTAAAGGATTTTATCGAGTGAGGTGAAGTGGTTCGGGTGAATAAGAGTAATTTTATTGAAGCGGTTAAGGGGGTTATAAGGTGGTTTTGAGGGGGAGGAATGGAAAGAGAGGAAGAGTCCTTAACCTTCCCGCACAATTAGAATGTGATAGGTTTGAAAGCTTACCCTGCCGTACTGCCGGTATGCCTATCTGGCTTCTTATCTGAAACATCTCCCCTTGCTGATCCCAAAAGGATCCGCAAATCTTGGCATCTTCTGAGCTTAAATCACGCCAAGATATCCGGATAGCTATGGAATCGGCAAATAGCGTCACTCCTGTTCATTTCCCATCTTCCCTTTTTCTCTCATCTTCACCTCTCCCCTCCCTTTACACCTCTTCTCCCCCTCCCCGTCGCTCCCATTACCCTCACCACAGTCCCTCGCTTTTTTCCTAAGTGTCGCTCGTTCACTCTTTAAGTTAAACTTAGCATTCTTTTGTTTGTTGTTGTTGCTGTTGTCATAGTCTACTCTTCCTCAGAATGAAGCTACAATCTGTGATCACCCCCGCGCCTCTCTCTCCACCGCACAAACACCGGGTTAACTGACTCCTCCACAGTCCATTCTCGCAGCGCTCCTCGCCGGATCCGCATCCGCCGTTCGTCCGCTCACTGTCAGTGGTGGGAATTTTGTCAATTCCGCCGGCGACAGGTTTGTAATTGTTGGTTTGGCGTATCAGCCTGGTGGCGGTATATCGCACCCGCCCCACGCGCACTGGAATTGAGACTGGGATTGTGTGGCTAATAGATTACGGGTGCCGGTTAGCTTCGGGGTATGATCCGGCATCCGGGAAGGATCCGTTGAGCGATCCTGATATCTGTCTTCGCGGTAGGGTCCCTTCGGCAAGAGCGCATGAGGTATCGTATGGTTAATGCTAGTTCATGGAAGTATAGATGCTGCTGTAATGCAGAGACTCGGCATCAACACTGTCCGTGTATACAATGTGAATCCGGATGTTAATCATGACATGTGCATGTCCATCTTCAATTCTGTCGGGATCTACGTGTATGTCCCACCCTCACCATATCTTACTCGCCCACTAATGTTCCCCCGCCAGAGCATTAGACGTCAACTCCCCACTCGCCGGGGAATCCATCCACCGCCATGAGCCTGAATCCTCCTACAACGAAGGATACATAAAGCGCATCTACAGCGTCGTTGACGCATTCAAGGGCTACCCTAACCTCCTCGGCTTCTTCGCTGGCAACGAAGTTGTTAACGACGTCCCCTCCGCATCCCTAGTTCCCCCTTATATCCGTGCGATCCACCGCGACCTGAAAAACTACATTGCCAAACACGCTCCTCGCACGATTCCAGTCGGGTACTCTGCCGCAGACGATCCGACCAGGCGACCGATGTGGGCTTACCTTTCTTGCGGTGACGACGCGGATAGTAGGTCCGACTTTTACGGGCTGAATTCTTACCAGTGGTGTGGAGATTCTACGTGGGAGACCTCGGGGTATCAGGGACTAGTAGATACCTTCAAGAACACATCTATTCCGCTATTCTTTTCAGAATTCGGCTGCAACAAGATCCGCCCGAGACCATTCGGCGAGATCGCGGCGCTCTACGGTGAGCGCATGATCTCCTCATGGTCCGGCGGTCTCGTATACGAATACTCCCAAGAAAAAAGTGACTACGGCATCGTCCAGATCGATTCCAACGGCGACGCAAGACTCCTCAAGGACTTCGACAACCTGCAGAGCCAATACAACAACATAAACCTCGACCTCATCAAGACCAAATCTAGCGCGGCAACCGCAGCCCGCCATCCCAAGTGCGAAGACACCTTCATCCTCCTGGGCCACTCGGAGACATTCAACACCTCTACAACCCTCCCGCCCAATCCCGCTACCAACCTCCTAGAGAAGGGTTCCGGGAATACCAACGTCGGCAAAATAGTTTCCGTGACTCAGACCAAGACCCCGCACAAGGTTTTTACCAGCACCGGTGTCCAGATCGACGGTATTGAGATTAAGATGTTGAAGGATGACGAGAGTAATACTCCATCTGGGGAGAATACTAGTTCTGCAGCGTCGGGCGGGTCTGGGGGCAGTTCGGGGAGCAAGAAGGGTGCTGCGGGAGGGTTGAGGGTCAGCGCGGTTTTGGTCGTTAGTGTTACGGTAGTGGTTGGGTTTTTGGGGTTGGTCTAGCAACGTATTGTTGGGCTGACGAGTGATGATGGGGTTAGATGGAATGACGTGATGTGATGCTATTAATGATGGGTGGAAATGAGAGAAAATGGTTGATGAGGGATGCACGTAGGAGAGAGCAAATTTTAATGTGATCTATTTTGACTCCCAAACTACAACGATTGACTTTCCGACTTCCCAATGATACCTTGTCCTTTAAACACCTTGTGTTACCCTCTACCAATCATAGGATATCACAAATGGCCTCACAAACTATGATACTATATTACACGAAAAACTACTCCAAATCCCTAGCAACGACAACACACATTTCCCTAGAGACCCACGTTTTCCTCCCAATCATCTTTGCAACGACATCCACAGGAATCCCATCCGGTCCCAGAACCCCCTCGTGCCCATCCTCATCCGCCCCATCCCTCCCACCACCACCCCTCCTAACCTCCTCAACACTAGCGCTAATTTCAAACTCACCCTTACACAACACCACAAATCCAATCTCTACAACCCTGACCTCTCCGGCCTCTAGCGGTCGCAAGCTCTGCTGCAATAACCCATTAAACGCAAACCTTCTCGTCAAGTCCATCGCAACCCCACCATTGCCCCCCTGATTCCTAAGTGCCGGCAAAAGCCTAAGCAGCGGGGTCACCGTTCTCGCCGTCCGGTTCGTCAGCGTAGTGACAAGTGTCAAGAAATTATCCGTGACAACAAGGTACTTTGCCGGACCGATCTTGCGGACCTGCTCCTCCGCCTGCTTCACGGAGACGTCGACGCCAATGTCTTCTATACGAATGGCCTCAACCATCCTGGGGCTTAGGCGGATCCCACGAAGTTCTATGTCCCCCGACCGGCCCGTAGATATCTCTTCCCAGCGGCCGCGAACGCAGTCGAGGACTTCCTCACGGTACCAGAATGATTCACGGGATTGGCGCTCTTGCTCTACCGACACCTTCGTTGTCGAGACGACAAATTGACGCTGGTTGGCAGATAAAGAGGGGATTGGGTGCGAGGGGTTTTGTAGGAATATGCGCTTTATCGGCAAGATAACGCGGGAAGTGTGGCCGGCTTGGAGGACATCTTCGGCGTAGAATGAGCCTTCCCAGCCGGATTCTAGGTTTTCGGAGTTTTTGGAGGAGGGGTCTCGGACGTTCATCCTTATCTTGAGGGCCTGAGGCCAGGCGTTTCGGAGGTCGAGGAGCATTAAGCAGTATTGTGCTGGGTCATCCTTTAAGCCCATTCTTCGGAAGAGTTCTTTGAACTGACCTTTTTGGCCGACACCCTCTTGCTCGTCTTTTAGTCCTCCCACCCCATTCATTTGTGTGTCGTTGAAAGAGTCAAACTGGAGATCTGTACTAAAAGGGACAAAGTCCACGCGGGCCAGTTCGATACTTGCGTTCACCGTTACGGTGATCGGGAAGACGACCTGACGTGTGTAGAATCTATCCGTCACTTCGTTCCGTGGCATCCCCAGATGCCCGTAGTCTGCTTGGACGCTTCCGTGTGTCAATCCAGGCTTCCCTAGTACCTCAACCTCAAAAGTCGCCACTCCATGTGCTGGAACGAAGACAGCCCTCTCTCCGGCCTTGTCCCTAGACCCTTCTCCATCGCCATTATTTGAGGTCCCGTTGGTACCCCGTATTGCCTTATCCCCCCGATGCCAAACAAAGGCTCTCTTTTTTGCCAACATCAGCTCTAGCTCATACATCTCCGCCGGGCTGTTTCCTTTATCAGCAAGAGCTTGCTGAATCCTCCCTGTAGTAGAATCTCTAAAGCTAAATACCAAAAGGTCCACGTTTGTACCACTTAGGTTCTTAAAAGTGATGTTAAAAACCCTACGCTCACCCTCGAGCACCATGAGAGCGCTTTGGGAAAGACTTGTCGATTTCACCACAAGCAGAGGTTGTGATTCAACCACAGTTAGATCCAGATTCTTTGGAATAGGACGCAATTGCGGTGGTGGCCGGGACAATCGCCCAGAAACAGTTGATACTGGCCTCTCGGCCTTAGGATCTGCAGCTTTAAGTCCATATCGCTTCCTCTTCGTATCTCGTTCCCGATTATCCAGCCCCTCGGTGAATATCGGAAATGTCCTCTCCCTGCACCCAAACACTTTGATCTTGCATCCAGTAACCTTGATACTTCCACTTTTCTGGGGCGTAGCATAAACCGCAACTTGATACGTTCTGTACGGATTGATAACAACACCAACTTTTTGTACCTCCAGTTCGACCCCTGTAGCATCCAGTGTGATGCTCTCAACCTCGACATCGAACTCAAACGGGTTCTGCAGGGTCACTCGAAACTCCGCCGCCTCGCCCTTAACCAACACTGGCTCGGCAACAGCCGCCTCTGTCTTCTTTAGGAACGGGTTGTAGATGAACGGGTTCTTATCAACTTCAATTGGTGCGGCTGGAGACGTATCTGAATCCGCATCCATCAACTCGTTCTTGGAGTGTGATATTGGCGGCCTCCACATGGAATTCTCCATCACTTCCACATCTCTCAACAAAAATTGATCCCAGTAATCCGCCTCCACATTTGGCAGACCCAACTTTCGCGCAGCGCCCACTGTCCGTGAAATTGTCGTAGACAGTCTCATTTGCTCCTCCTTTGTGAGATCCGCATCAGCAGTCCTTAAAAGCTGAGTAGTAAACCGCAATACACCATGAAAATCCGGCAATGCTTCGCAAAGAGCCGTACAGTTCCTCAAGACATGAATCTTTAGGGCCGGCCAACCGAAAGCACGTATTTCCTGTTCAGCTATCACCTCTGCAGTGGCCAATGATGACATTATTCCTTCATTCCCGCTTTCCTTCTTGTTTGCGGTGCAAGGTGATTCATCATCATCCACTTTACCAGGAAGCACACCATAAGCTCTGCAAAGATCCTCCAGTAGCTCCATAACACCGCTCTCCGCATCGCCCTCTCCCAGATCCAGCGGAGAACCTCCTAGAGCGCCTCCGCTGATAGCACTTAATCCAGCGGCTGGATGAACACCAACTTCAGCTGCGCCTACAACTCTTGCCTGAATCAAACCGGGTATTAATATCTTAATCAGCTCTCTTGTCACCAAAGCCTTTCTCCGCCTCGATCCAATCATGCCCAAAACACTGGATATCCCACTTAACACTCGCGTAGCATCAAGAACCATCAATGCCTCTAGTGGGAATGGGTACCCCCTCATTACCAGCGTAGAAATCTCGGCCCTGTATGGTATAACCTTCAAATTCTTTCCCGAAGGCAATGGCCTTCCGAATATGACATGATCTAAACATTCATCATTCAGGCCACCTGTAATATAGGCCGTAGCCCGGAGTTTACTGAATCTGATGATGGTCTCTGAAAAACATATTTGTGGAATACTCTCTCCTGCAAAATTCGCAGAACGTGTGTAAAGATTAAGGATGATCTCCAACAACTCTCCCAAAAGCTCATTGATCTTTGCCGGAGATGTCGAAAGCGCTGTATCAGGGACCCCGCCTGGATCAGGCGAAGGTGTTACAGGCTTTGAGTTTGATGGTGAAGATTTTGTGGTTTTAGTAACCTCAGCTGTGGGATAAGGTATCAACGGCATCTAAACTTCTGCGTCAACAAAATGTCGCAAGAAAATCGAGAGTGAACAAACCTGAAAATCCACCTTCAGGTGAACAAGAATAGCCAAACATATACCAATCCCTTCCAGCGCTTTCCCATGCCATAAATGGTCATTATTATTCTTCGCAACATTACCACCTTCTACAAATCTATAACCCTCCAAAACAAACATTAGCCACTTCTCAAGGCACGCAGAATCAAGACTCACTCCTTCAAAGCATCTGGTATTCTCCCAGCCAATAGGTATAACGAAGCAATAACTATATTCACCCTGCCTTTTCCTTTATTCCTCGTCCTCTCACTCACACTGGCACTCCCAAACCCAGTCATGGTCATCCTCTTACTCGCCGCTCCGGTGTTTCCAGCAACCGTTAAATTAGCACCCAATCCAACTGGCATACTCATTCTGTGGTCTCGCACACCCGAAGCACTAGCTACTTGGTTCTCCGATGACAGTGGGGAGTCGATGGTCGGGAATGCCTGGATCGTCCTTGCAAGTCCGCTCAACTCAGAAAGTAGCACAGAAGTGATGTCGCACATTATAGTTCGCATGGGCGGAGATCTAGACTCTCGCTTCGCCGGCACAGGTATGAACACCAGCCGTTCCTCACCAGCATTTCTTGATCTCAGGGACTCGCTAGAGTCGGGTGTGATAGGCGGTGAATCGAAGACCAAGCATGTATGATACAGGGCTCGCGGATACTGGATAGATTTCCTTCAGCTAAAACAACTACGCCCCAGACTTCAGGGTTGATTACCAGAAACTTTAATTCCTCCAGTTGTTGAGAAAGCACTTCTGGATCATTGCTCTCCGTGTGATCCGCTACCGCGATAATAAGGTACGTCCTCCGATAAGGTTCAAACGACTCCAAGTACTCATGTTCTCTATCGAAAGAAGCCGTCAAGTCGTAAATTAATTGCCCACTCGGGAATCCCTGAGGACTAAACAACGCTGAAGGGTTAAATTAGCCATCTCCAACCACAACCCACCCGGCTACAACCCAGCGACAGAAACCGGGGGCACATACTTCGATTAGGTGTTGAATCCGGAGTCACATCCCCCAATCGGACGATATTTGAACCCCGTAACCTGGTAACAAACGACGAAAATCTGGATCGCTTGATTCTGCCCAGGGGTAGAATCAAAGCTTTAATCCTGGAAGGGGCAGCATAAGAAAGCGTATCAAGACTCATGATGATTCGCGCTCCCGTATCGTTTCGTTAGGGGTTTTCGCAGCTCAAGCCTTCATATATAGTTCCTAAAGGCTGAAGAAGAAAGATCAGGTAATTAACCTTAGTTTCTCGTAATGAGCGTATCGATCGTCTGATGAAAATGGGAGGGGAGAGGGGGGGAGACAAGTAATTCGGTAGAATTTGGTTGGTTGAATTCGGTATTTTGTTGATACAGTAGCAGCTTCAAACAGCTAAGAGTATCTGGTGCAGGGGAAGTTACCCGGCCCCTCCTGCTGCAAGGGAAAGCCGCAGATGGATGAATGCCACCAGTATGAAAGCAAGTACCCGCACCAGCTCATCTTAAAAGTTGAGATGGAACTGGTATCATCTTGAACCGCGCCTCCCTGTGGGTTGGATGTGATCAATATTATGGTAATCTCTAAAAAAAAATTCAGCCTCAGTAACACAGCTTGTTTTAAGAAGCATCACAAACGGTCACTCGTTTATCCAGTGGCTCTCAAGGAAACAATTGAGGCCTGCCTGGACCCAGCCCCTTCCGCATCATAGTCTGCTGGCCTTGGGACGGCCGACTGGTGGACATGGTGCCAGGTGGTTCGTCAAGTTGGGTGCCACCACACAATCACGAGGTAGAGGGTGATCTCGATCCAAGGCCACGCACCATTATCTATCTATCGATCAATGGAAGGGCAACATAAAGGTATGCCAGCATCGGGAACCTCCCCACTATTTTATGGGAAGAAGGAACTTAGGTCCATGATTTTGATACGGACCCTGTTTCACGAAATCCTCTGTGATTGTAATCAATATTCTCGAAGATGAGACCAATGCTTGGATAACTTTAGCGAGTATGATATCCCTTCATGCCCATCAGTCATTCGAACACAACGCACAAAGCGTCACTCGTGATCACATAACCAATCGAAATCCCGGCGGACCATCCCCGGTTCGAGCCCTAACCCTCGCACTACCAACAGCAGAGCCGCATGGGGGATAATTACCGGCGGGTGCTGCGGTGCAGCATTCTACGATAGCAAGCAGAAGCCACAAACCATCTTTCTCACTCGGCAGGGTCCGAAGGTTTTTCCGTCTGCCTCACGGGAAGAAGAGTAAGCAAAAAGGGAGAGTGTGATGGTTTCTTTTCTTTCCTTTTCCCTTTTTCTTCTTTTGTACCGCTTTGGGGGAAATTACGGCGTTGCTTCATCGGATGAGTGCAGGAGGGGAAGTAAGTTAAAGTGCGAGAGGTTTAGGCATGCTACCAATCATTTTCTGTTGGTGAATGGCAAAAAAAAAGCACACGAGAACATGGGAGCAGAGAGCCCACGATCGAGAAACACGCTCACTTCTGTCTTTCTTGTAGATGTATTATACTGTACTGTACCGGTACAGTATAGTACAGCACTCGCACGCTGTTTACCTTGATGTTTGTGTCACGGATCTGTGGGCGGGGATGCTAGATTATTTTTTCTTCAAAATGTGGGAATTCTTGAGTGCTGGACTGTTTCTTGTCTGGTAGAGTATCGGTGCCGGTACCATACTATATTCTTTTCACTCTCCCTTTGTTCCGCGTGGTCTCAGAGGCCACACGGCGTCATTGGTGAACATTGCGCTCTTGGGCTTGGTTACCAAATTACAGTATACCATGTCAATGCTGCTGTACCGCAGATGCTCAATGGGTGATGTGGGCGAGGGCTGAGTGGATCGAGCATTGTATGAATGGGGAACAAAGGGTCAATAGGAGTTTTCATAGCTGGCGGGTGTTGTCCGCTAAACTTCCTTTCTCTTGTACCACACCACCCAGTGCCCACCGGACTAGACAGACAACATCTCACAGCGCTTTCGGAGCCCAACGACCGAGAAGGAAGAAAAAAAAACACACCCTTGCCCACCTCCCTCCCACTTATATTTTTCTTTCCCTCCCTATCAACCTATATCCGCCCGAGCCATTCGGTTTCGCCTCCTCCATTCTTCTCCCTTCCCTTCCTTCCTTCATCCACCCTCTTCCACACAAATTCACCTCTTCCTCCATTCTTCCTCACCCTCGCCCCCTGAACAACACTCGCTTTTATTGTTGTTCATTCATCCCTTTATACCTTACCCACGAATCCGCCACTTACGCGCATCGTCATTTGTTGCACCTCGACATCCTTTCCCTCCCTCCCCAACAAACACCTTTTTTTCCTCTTTTTTCCTGTCTGCAACTATCCCCCCACCCGCACCTTCATCGCTATCTGCATTTCTTTATAATTTTCTATCGCTACCACCACCACCTCTACCAACTACCCTCGAAATACCCATTACTCCATTTCTTCCTACAAAATGCCACCGCGTGTATCAAAGCGAAAAGCCGCTGAAGTGGTAGAGAATACCTTGAATGGTTCTCCCGAGAGTGAAGGAGAACGGCCAGCTGATGTTCTGGCCATCCGCAAAGGTAACAGGACACGGAAAATAGCAGAGCCCAAAGCAAAAATAAAGACACCTGCGAAAGTCGCCAAGACTATTAAAGTCTCGGGGATTACTAGCACCGAGACTACCGCCATTGAACGTACCTCCACTGCAACTACAAAGACTGCAAAGAAGGTGACAGAGAAGACACCTAAGACCGCGCCTGCACCGAAGGCTAGGAAGGCAGCCGCCGCGGCTGCTGAGAAGAAAGCTGCAGATGAGGTACGAGTGGAAGAGGTAAAGGCTACGAAGGGGAAGAAACAGAGGGAGAAGCACCAGGAGAAGGAGAGGGAGAAGGAAGAGCCGAAGGATACTGAGAAGGCCGTGATGGTTGAGGAGGCCAACAGAGAGAAATCGGTCGAGCCACTCCGGAAGAAGAGTCGCGTCTCCACAAAGGCGCTTGCAGGTCCTAAAATAACTTCCGTTCCCACCCAGCGACTCAATATTTACGCGTTTGGTACTGGTGATAATGCCGAGTTGGGTCTTGGGCCAGAAGTTAACGCCAAAGTTGTCAAGCGTCCTCGATTGAATGCCCATCTTCTCCCCGAAAATGTCGGGATCGTTGCTGTTGCGATTGGCGGTATGCATGGCTTGGCCCTGTCACACGAGGGGAAAGTCTACTCGTGGGGTGTCAATGATCAGTATGCCCTTGGGAGGGAAACGAAGTATACTCCTCCTATGAGAGATGTGGGTTCCGATGACGACAGCGACAGCGACGGCGAAGAGCCTTTAAATCCATTGGAGAGTACCCCAATGCTTGTTACGGCGTTCCCAGAAGGGACTGTGATTACAAACATTGCTGCCGGTGACAGCATTTCGATCGCCGTTACAGATACCGGTAAGGTTTATGGATGGGGAACATTTAGGGTATGGGATCAATCCTTCACTCGGGTTTACAATTTTGTTGATTTATTGTTTAGTGCTCCGACGGCATTCTTGGATTCAATGAGAAGACTCGTATACAGAACGTTCCCGTCTTATTACCTACGCTTAAGAACATTGTTCAAGTTAGCGTCGGCACTGACCATGTCCTCGGTCTTACGAAGGAAGGAAATGTCTACGCCTGGGGGAATGGTCAACAATTCCAACTCGGGAGACGTGTCGTCGAGAGAACCCGCCTCAATGGGCTCATTCCTCGCGAGTTCGGTCTTCCTCGGCGTCAGGTCAGGTACGTCGCTACCGGTTCTTACCACTCCTTTGCAATTACTCGGGACGGGAGGGTCTGGGCGTGGGGACTCAACCAATTTGGCCAGTGCGGGATATACGACCCCCAGCATGCCGGGGAAGACAACACCGTAATTCCCGTTCCTACCGTCGTTCAAGGCCTTACAAAATACAAGATTGTTCAAATATCCGCTGGAGAACATCACTCAGCCGCCGTTACTGAGGACGGTGAACTTCTAGTCTGGGGCCGTCTCGATGGTGGTCAACTCGGTTTAGACCCGGAGACACTCCCGGCCGAAGACGTCGTCCGTGACGTATCTGGCAAGCCTCGTTACCTCTCGACCCCACATGCGATCCCCAACATTAAGTTCTCCTTCATTGGCTGCGGCACACACCACAATATCGCCATCTCAAGAGAGGGACAAGCATACTCTTGGGGCTTTGGCGGCAGTTATCAAACCGGTCTCGGCCCCGATGCCGAGGACGAGATAAAATTCCCGACAAAAATCGAAAACACAGCTACCAGAGGCATTAAGATGGTTTTCTCTGACGCCGGCGGGCAATTTTCCATCCTCGCTGGTATCCCCCCGACACTTACCAATGGCACTTTATAAGTCATGCACAAACGTCGAGTCTAGAGGAGAATGTTCATGACGTGTCTTGGTTTGTTGGTTGTTGGTGAAAGTAAGATGAGACAAGGACGTGATCTGATGGGCAATCTATTCTGTGCGCGTTTTTCTTTTCTTGTCTTTTCTTTTCCAAACATAACTCGGGGACGTCACGCACACGAATGGGTTGACAAGTGGATGGATTAGTTAGTGAATGTCGCGATGGAGATGGTCGGTTAGTGGCTGATACATTTTTGTAACGGTATAAAAAAGCGGTTTCCATCTTATTTTATTTCATTTCTCTCCTACATTTTTTTCCCTCACTTTTTTTCTTCTTTGCTATATCAATTCATGGGATTTCTTTTCTTTTCTATTATTTTATCCCCCTCTTCTCTTGGTCATGCAAGGCGTGAGCCCGGGCTTTCCTTCCTTCCTTCCTTCCTCTTCTTTTTTTAAATGGGTTTGGTTTTTGTGGTTTATTATTTAATTCTTGCCGAGCGGGGACGGAGAAAGGGAGGGGTTATTCGTGGTACGATACTTGCTCACCTCTATGTCAAATATTTCATTCATACACCGGAGAATATGTATAGTGTAGATGAGATGGCGGGGGGGAAGGGGATGCAATGGAGTAACAAGTCTTGATCGATTGCATTTTATATTGTGATTGGTTTCCTCTGCTTTATACTTTGCAAATGCTTTCGTATAGAGGGTATCAAGTGAGGCTCGGGGAGGGGGTTTCTTATTGTCCTTTTCTCGCTTTGCATTGCTCTATTGTGGCCGGGCATTGCCGTATGTGTTTTTGTACGTAGGTACGGTAGATATTTACATGCTAGCAGGAATATAATAAAAGAGGTCACTCGGGAGGGCATGTTCGGATATCGTAGAGCACCAGCACTCATAGAGTGATTATAACCCGCTATGGCCCTTATCTGGCAGCCTTAACACTAAGGCAGTATAGTATAAGATATACCGGTGCTTGCATCTGAGCTAAACCGAACCCATCTTCCCAGCCGCCGTGGTGGTGGTGGTCATGGAAGCCTTAAGCTAAGCCCAACATGTGCTAACTGACGAAGCCATTCCTAGGAGCACCAATAATATTTCTCCGGAAAAGGATAGAATACTTATCATACTTGTACCTATCATAGGAGTGGACTACCGTACGATTAGAGGAGGGGTAATTTAGTCTAATGAAAATGGGAGGATTCCACTTCCCTCCTCCGTTCATCAGCTGTTCTATGATAATATTATAGCAAAATAATAATCCTCCGGGGGTTTTTTCTTTTCCTTTTCTTTCTTCCCCCTATCCCCCTCCTTGAATGTGATACCTATCCACCCTTGGTATCATAATAGGTCTCTACAATATTTGGAGTTGGAGTTACCTATATGACATCATGTCTTCTCACTCGTTTCTGTTCGTCTGTCGTCTGGCGTTCTGTGTGTCTGTCCGAAGAAGAAATTACCATATTACTTCGACCTGATGGCAGGGTGCCGGCATGCATAGCCACCTGCGCCCCGCTGGGATACTTGGGGGACATGGGCGGTCTAGGAAATGGTAGTTTAGGTGTCGTATTGATGTATGTTCGCGTTATAGATACAGGTAGATTGTTTTATAAGTAGGGCAGTGGTCGAGCATGTCTTTGGACAAGGAAGCAAGATGGCAACTCTCTCTCTCTCTCTCTCTTAATAATGCTGTCCTATTGCTCTGCCTTTTTAACTCTAGAATCTTCTGTGCGGCCGGTATCGTCCGTTCATTAAGGTAGTCCGGCTGAGTTGGTCAGTCGGGATTGTACAGGATGGTACAATAAGGCTGCTGCAGGTGTCGGGAGGGGGCGGGGTGGAGGACCAGTTCTGTCTCTTGTCGATGAAGTTCTTTGTCTCTCTAAGCTGCGACATGTTCGGGGCTCGACTGTTGGTCCGGTGGTCCCTACTTACTGAGCACCCTCAGACGGGCCCCTGGTATAGTAAAAACATTTAAGCTGGCGAGCATCTCGGCAATTTTTTCCCCAAGTCATAGCTCACCACCTATAATACTATAGAAATTTGACCCTCATAGCAGGGTAACATGAAAGCCTGGGCAAGATGATGTCACTTGGAGCTCTCTGCAGTTTGGCACATGGTTACCCGGCCTCGGGGAATACCTTCTGCCAAAGGGACTGCCCTGGTTTGGTTGGGACTGCCAGACAGCATTATAACTCCTCCCACTTTGTTTGTACGGCACTGCTAGTCCTCCAGGCTCAGCATCAGGCGACCGGACCACTGAATGACGCTGCTGAGTCTCGAAGATTCACAGGATGGCCGGAGTGGAACTCCTGACGCTTGTCCGCCGTCCAGTCCAGTCCAGTCCTGCAGTCAGCTTGAGTGAATTATCTGGGACTGGACTGGTGGGGATCGTGATCCCGGTACGGTATATCATACCAGCACTGGAGGGGAAGCCTGGGTAAGGTAGTTTTTGGTATTATGATGGGGTGGGACTCAAGTTGGGGTTGACAAGGGGGGATTGATAGATCGATTGTGTTACCACGTGTTGCTTATTTTAACTTTTTTGCTCTTGACAAGGTTGACTGATCTGGACTTTCTTCCTCTTGTTGGAAAAAAAAAAAGTTGTCTTGTTTACCGGTTACTTGCAGCATCGTGTGTTAATCACTGGTTGTGGGGTTACTGTTTATCGTTGGTATGATATCATAAGTATAATCTTTCCCTACGTTACGAGCACCTGGCAAAGCGAGCAGGGGGTAGCACTTATGCGAGTCGGGTTAGAAGACTTTGATTTGGTTGCAACCTTCCAGTCAACCATACCGTAGTTTGTATTCTTCAACATGCGCATGCGGTTCACATCCACTCATCCTTTCCTGTTCTTTACTTCCTTAACCTTTCCCTGAGCTGATTGGATATTTCATCATATTCACTGCTTCATTTGAGATTTTGGGTTTGGTTTTTTGTTTGGAAGTTTGTTTTTGGTGGCTCGCCTGGCCTTTACTACAGGTGAACTTTTATTT
>Ga0307509_10002123_pt1 | contig 32641 bp, 40 predicted proteins | sample 10_EM_MG_FD_202245 | JGI IMG/M metagenome (GOLD analysis project Ga0307509, IMG submission 202245) | Populus trichocarpa ectomycorrhiza microbial communities from riparian zone in the Pacific Northwest, United States - 10_EM | ecosystem: Host-associated > Plants > Roots > Unclassified | place...
TGATAATCTCGTGGTGTTGAGATTTCAATCGCCGGGTGTGTAGAGGAGACGGAGGATGCTGTCTTTGTACCTTTTTTTTTTTTTTTTTCTTTTATTAGTATCATTTTAGTATTGTTTAAGGTACAAACTCCGGTATGCAGATCGCTCTAAGACAGGAAAAACCTGCACCTACAGTCCATCCCGCATCCCGCGTGCTAAAACCCTCTGATCCTGCCCGGCACCAAAGCGCCCGGTACTATGGGTACAAACTACAGAAGAGCCTACAGGCGTGAATACAGCGAACCAAAAAACCTCCACAGACGTGCAGCCCATAAGAAAAACTCCGCACCCCAACAGTGAACAACCAAGGAAAGTACAGAAACCTCACAAAACTCAAGGAAGAAAAATCCCTGCCGAACCCATAAGCAGCCCACAGCCCACGAATGACCCCATTCTGCCGCAGCAGGGGAGGGGCCAAGGAGCCGCAGGACGACGCCGTAGGCCAACGATCACAAATATTAAGAGGTAAATATATATATACCTCGGGCTATTACGTCCCGGATCAATGGGCAGACAAGACCACCAAGAGAATGATCGGTAACCGAAACCAACACAAATGGAGGTGTGTGGTAGGGCGAAGTAGCGACCGTAGGCCCACAGGAAGCAAGACCGGAAGGGAGTGCATGTCACCCGGAGGCAACAGAGGCGGCAGGCCTGAGACCCCTACCCCAAACACAGGCAAAAGCCACGCACGCAGCCATGACAATCACCCAAGCCCAGAGATCAAAAGGGAACAGAGGCCAAGGGTGTAGAAGCAGTAGGGTGTCAGCCAAAGAGCAAAGCAGTAGGGTGCCAGCCGATCCGACCGTGAGGAGAAGTAGAGAAGGAGGGGTAGACCCAAACCGAGAAGTGCGAGGGAAGGCGACCGAAGCGAGATCACGACTTTTCGACGATGCCGACCGGACCGGACAGGACTTTCAGGAGATAGTGCGATACCAGAAAGCAGAGCCACCGGGGCCACTACTTCACCGATTGCCCGAGACTACGACCGACCCGTTGACGAGGTAAGGGGCTTGCCGCCTGTGCAAATGCTCTAAGCGAGGTAGAGCAAAAGCGGGGAAGGGAGAGGAATCATCATCAAAAGAAGACGAAATCCATCACCCAGTGTGAAGAAAGCCCAAAGGGATAAACCTAAGGGGAGGGGAGTGTAGAGGAGGTATGACTCCACCCCGTAGAGCGAGCTCATGGCGGGTGGTGGAGAAAAGAAAAGTGGTGATAATCTCGTGGTGTTGAGATTTCAATCGCCGGGTGTGTAGAGGAGATGGAGGATGGCTGTCTTTGTACCTTAAACAAATGCATATGATTTAAAAAAAACAAAAGAAAAAAAAGAAAAAGGTAACTGCCAATTATGGTGTTACACAAAAATGGATCCTCTGGCATCTAGAAGTCTATGTTTGCCTACCGGTAGTGGGGTAGTCTTCAAAGAGGTACTTAGGTGGGCCCACGAGGCCCGGGTGCTTTCAGCACAATTATCTAAGTAACCAGCTGGAACCTTCTCCTCTTGATTTGTAGCCTTACCATGGGTTGTCAGTGGTCAATAGAGGTATGAGTCTTGTCCCTGTAGAGCATATCCTGACAGGCTGGCTATGGGTAGCTCCTGTTGAGCCCTCCATTGGTTACATCTCGCTGGGGGAGCATGCATGTTTGATTATCATATTAAGTAGTTACATAGATTAAATCATGTACTGTATGGCTTCTATAGACGAAACTACCCCTGGGCCAGTAAGTTTGCCACCTAGGTATTGACTCCGGTTATTGTCCTAGCGGTTAGCCACTAGCTTCACTTCTATAGGAAGAGTTTTCCCACCTGTGGTTGTAGTGGTGATGTATTGCAGAAACTCCAATTCTCGTAGCGGAGTTAAGCGTAGCTGATGTGGTCCGACACTTCCGGCCAGCTAATTCCGGATGCAGGGTAGACCTCAGACAGCCTTGAGCAGGACAGGGTGCTTGCACAAGGTTGGAGTAGTGGGGAATGTCAAAGGCTTAAATCTGATATCTACTTAATTTTAACTGTTATGAATTCTACTGCGATAACCAACTTTCCTCAAGAGACCTTATTGAGTGAAACTTTGAGCTTAAGGATATTCACTTTTACTATTTTGCTTCTTTGTGAATTATTTACTCTTTCTTTATCTTGTACTTTGACTTTTGGTGCAGTCACAATCTTCGTGTTCACCTCTCTATAGCGTGCCCCCTTAACATAAACAATTCTCAGTCAACATTTGTCACATTTTACTCCTACTGATGGAGAACTTTCAGGACACTCTGGAGGTCACTTGACACCTCTTTCTGTGTACATATGATTATTATTGGAGATCAACAGAGCCCTGTAGGAATAATTGAGTTTGAGTGGACTTAGGCAATAGGAATATTTATGGGACATTAAAAGCCTTTTATCCAGCTTGCTTGGTATTGATAATGAATGTTCAGGATATAAAAACAGGTCTGATAGATAGAATTCTATTACTAGATTGACTCTATCTTGCGAATTGAGGGAAGCTTAGTAACATTACAGGGCTTGTTACTGTTACTTTTGGGATGCCTAAGGGCCCAACCAGAACTACAGAGATAGTGGTTACTATCAAATGGAAGATGAGAATGGCGCATTTGTTACTAGAGACAACTGAAGTACATAACAAACTGTAGTATGTAAATAATATGATTGGTTTAGAAATCTTTAATAGCTTATTTGAACAGATTATACTACAAAAGTAAATTCTTTGTGTAATCAGGGAACAAAGAGAGGTGCAAAAGAGACACCAAACGTACATAGAGCAAACGGGACCAGGTAATACAAGAAATAAGAAACAGTTAAGCCAATTTGGAGAGGGTAGAAAATGAGTAGAGAAAGTCCAAAATGTATAGGCAGGAGTACAATAAGCAAGGTTAAAAAGAATTTGGTACATGCATATGGAAACTTGAAAAGTGAGTGGTAACACTAATGGGTTAGGTTCTGAGGTTAAGAGGAAAGTCTAGCGAGGCTCATGGGAGGGAGAGCATAATAGTGAAATTATAGTGGAGTGAATTTTGCAAGGATGAGAGAAGCCTGATACTAGGCAGAGTGATTCTGGATGTACACAAGAGCAAAGGGGCAGTATAATGGTCAAATCAGTCCCAATAGAAAAACTAAAAAAAAACACCAGTCAGTTATATGAGAAGCCATCCCTAGTCAAGGAAACCCCGGGCAACATAAAAAAGCAAAGGATTGGGCAAGGGGAAGGTAGCAATTAAGCCTCCAGACAGCCTTATCGAGTTTGAGAAAATAGGGTGAATCTATGAGAAATAGGAGGGATAGGGAGAGAGGGTATTACAGATAGCGACACTCTGATGGCAGCTCGCTCACAACCTAATGATAACTGGGGTAGCGTAGGTAACGGCGCGAAGCACGGAGAAAAGCATGTAGGTGGTGGTTCCGGTATGTGATGATAACGATGTGGATGTTCGATGTACGATACAGGAAGCTCTCCACTGGTAGCTCAGACTAAATACAGAAGAGAGCGCACAAACACACAAAACAGGAAAAGCCCACACAACGGGAAAAACCCCCAAGTGGCAGTCACGACCCTAAACCAGTCGTACGCCACACTAACTATCATACCCTAACAACTATGGGATTCCAGCAATCAATTACCAGAAGATAAGGGACATATGTATGTAATACAAGTGGTGGAATATTTTTTGCTGATAGTATGTTGAAGCAGAAAAATAGAAAGAGAGCAGGCAACAGTAGTTTATATAGTAAGGTAATGAAGGTAACATGAGAGGGGCCACTCCACACTCCATCTGGACAGCCAAAAGGTTCGCGTTTGGTCGCCCACCACAAAGGTTCCTGGACTTTCCAGGGGCCTCTGACCCAGCTGAGGTAGCAGGGACGCTCCTCCACCACCATTTCCCACCCAAACCCCCACCTCCCCCGCTCCTCCGCCTCATACGCCACGAAGGCTATACTCCCCTTACCTCTTAGGCAATATCCAGGGCCCTTTCAAAATCCTCGAATACTTCCGCCCCCGGTCCCGACCACATTCCGTACTCAGTCTGGAAATACAGGCACCGCCACAAGCCCTCCCTCCTCCCCTCCCTCCTGGATGCCCGGCTGGCCCACCGTTTCCACCCCCCCTCCCTCAAGAAAGCACTTGGTATCGTCCTCAACAAGCCGGGCAAGCCCTCCTCCGACTCGCCTTCCTCCTTCTGGGTCATTGTCCTCCTCCAAACACTCTCTAAAATCCTGGACAGAGTGGTAACTTCCCACCACTCAGCCCAGGCGAGAACCTGCTCCCTCATTCACCCCCTCCAATGTGGGTCCCTCCCCGGGGGATCTACTGCTGATGCCGCCCTCGTCCTACAGGACCATGTTTAATCCTTCCACCGCCTCTGCTATAAGGTCTCTACTCTCTTCCTCAATATAAAAGGAGCCTTCGACAACGTGGAGTCTCCCTCCCTCCTCTCTCTCCTCCGCAGGAAAGGGGTTAGCCCGTACTTGGTTTAGTGGGTTAGTTCTTTCCTCAGAGACCCTACCTGCCGCCTGATGTTCCAAGGGCCCCCCCGCTCTTTCGCTCCTGTCTCAGTGGGCGTCCCTCAGGGCTCCCCCATCTTCCCCCTGCGATTTGTCATATATGTTTCCTCACTTCATCTGGATCTCCCTAGATCGCTTATTGTCTCCTACGTCGACGACTTTGCTCTCACTATTGCCTCGCCCTCCTAGAGAACTAATGTCCGTCTCCTCCAGAAATCTTTCTCATCGCTCAAGAGAAAGGCCTCCCCGATCAATATCTCCTTTTCTGTACCAAAAACAGAACTGATCCACTGGAGAACTGCCAGGAACAATGAGCCGCCATGCTCCCTCCCGGTACAGCTGGAGGATCAACTCTTCTATCCACAGGCCCGCCTGAAGTGGCTGGGTTTTATTTTTACCCCCGCCATTGACCCCAGGTCCCACTTCTCCAGAAGGTACACCCTTGCCAACGGTGAGCTAGCCATGATTCGTCACCTCTCCCCTCCGGGGATGGGCCTTCCTCTTCACCTCTGTCTCTCCTTGGCACGCTCGCTCCTAGCTCCGATTCTCCTGTACAGGTCTGCCGTTTGGAGCCCCCCCCCCAGCTATCATGAACCCAATGTCTGTTTTTGGGCGTAGGGTCTGCAGGTGCATTACCCATTGTTTTTGAACCAACACAACTTGTTTACACAGGGAAGCCTGTCTCCCCCCGTTGCCTACTCTTATACGCCATCAACGTCGCCTGGCCGGCCTAAGGCTTATCTGCTTCCCCCCAGAAATGCACCCTGCCTCGGCAAGACTCCCTAAGTCGGTCCCCACCTTCTCACCCCACCGTGCCCCTTTGGTACTGTGTGGAAAGATTACCTCCCAACTCTATCTCTTCTTCAATGTCGATTGGCGCTCCGCTGCTGACAAGGCCAGGAATCCGAGATACCGGCATAATGCCATCACCGCTTTGGCCCACACGGCCGTCCCTCTCGTCCACGATGTGGTTACTTTGCTACCCATCTCCCTCCACCTGATGGACTACTTACCCCCTGTCCATGGGGTTGTCTCATCGTAGGCGCGCCTCAAATTGTGAGCCAAGCAGCTCCTCCTCTCCGAATGGTCCGCCACCCCTGCCCCCCCATACTACCCCTATCTGCCTTCAAAACGCCCCTATCCCTTCATGGGTTTGGGCAAGTTCGTTGTGGGAAGGATCCACCAGATGCGCTCTGGTAAAAGTTACCTCTCGACTCACCCCTAATGGGACAATCCTGACACCAACACAACCTGCTCCCTATGCTCTGAAGCCCCACAAACCTTCGCACATGCCATCCTTTCCTCCTCCTCGTCCGCCCGTCAGAGCTCCCACCTCCTCCAAGGGGTCTCGGACCTGACGTCTGAGGCTCCTCTCAGGTCTGACCAGCAACTGCTCATTGCCCTAGATGAGTTCATTCGTACCACTGCCACTGGTTTCCCTCCCGAAATGCCTCCGCTTGCTCCTTCCCTTCACACTCCCCGGAACCCGCTCTTTCCCTCTAGCACCCCACCCGCCCCTGGCCCTGGAGACTAGTTGGTGGTTTATACCTTCCTTTGTTTTAGATACTGCTGCTTTGCGACGATTATTGGTCGCGTTGTGGGAACCGGTTATGTTTTTTTCTTTTGTTAATTGTTAGTTTGATTTTTGGTTTTGTTTTGGCCACATCGTTAAAGATGCATGTCATTTCTTGTGCCATAGAAACAATGAACATATGATTTGAAAAAAAAGAAGAAAAAAAAAGGTAACATGAGAGGCACGCTTCCGCTTCCATCTCCCCCCCCCTCTACATTTCTCAACACCACGTCGCTCTGTGAACTATACTTTCTCCCACACTTTTCGCTTCCTCTGCTTGATCTTCAAGTTCCCAATCCCATCTCCAAATATGGCCTCCTGTCACCACCTCGAAGGTGGCCCTCTGAGAAACACCAGACCAGTCCCACTCTCGCCTCTCCCTGCCACTGGCAACCTTGACCACTTGGTCTTGCTCTTCCATCAAATGGCGGCCAATCTGGGCCTTCGGCCGAAGGTTTCCCTCCCATCACCCCAGACAACATCTCCACTCTATCCATCGGGGAACAAATGCTTCTCCCTCTCCTTTTCACCTGCTTCAAGGCGAGCATCTATATTGCTGCCGTCCTCGCACTCCTCTCTACGGAATTCCACAACCTCTCCTCGCAAGTAGCCAACCTGGACCTCTCCCCCCAACCTCCCAACCTCGCACCACTCCAGGGATTCCTTGGCGATATTGCCTCCCATTTACTGTCAGCCGCTCAGGCCCCTTTCCTCCCCCAACGCATCAACATGGTGCCACCCCCTCCCGCTCCTCCTGGCACATCCCGGCCCAACCCTGCTAGTAGCACCAACCCACCCCCCAATGACAAAGGGAAAGGAATAGCTCCTCCAGCGTCCACCCGGCCCCCACCCCCCCTACCCAACATAGTCCGGCCCCTCTCTTTAGCTGACCCTGACTTTCCGAGATATGACCCCTCAACCTCCCTCCCCACACACAACAGCAACCATGAAGCATTTGCGAAGAAATACCCGCACACCTGGGAGGCCGTGGAGCTTTGCAAGGGGAAGTATCCCCCAAACTCCGCATGGGTGCCTGGTCACCTAGACCCCTCCTGGCATCTCCCTTCCAACATGGCCCCCAAAGCGGCCCTCATATATGCTCAAGCTGGTGCTCCTCCCACTAAGGGCAAGAAATGTTGACAGGCAAAGACCTCTGTCTCGGCTTCCTCAGTTGCGGTCACGTCGGGTGAGCCTTGAATGAAACCTTACCCTCCCCTCCCCCAAGCCGGGCGCAGGTTCTTCGCCTCCAGAACCTCGCTTGAACGCCACCCGGAAGGAGTCTAAATTGCAGCCTATTTTCCTGATATTGCCGTCTCCTTACTCCGGGAGTCAACCTACTCTCTCCCCCTCTCCTTCTCCTGTATAGTGAACGACAGAGGCTCTGTATCGTTGCTCAGAACGGACCTACATGCTCCTGCCTCCACCTACACCTCTTACTTCACCCACCTTACCACCAGACTCAACCAGGCTTTCCCGTAGGCAATTCCCCATCGGAATTATTCAAACCCACACCAAACGAGACACAACTATCGATCCACTCCATCCCGCTTAACTTCCTCCCCACAAATGACAACCAGCACTTGCCCTCTCATAATCAGTCAATCCGCAATGCCAGGGGAATCTCCATTCTCTTAGCTCGCTACCTCAACCCAAACCCTAAATCACGAAGTCAAAGGTCCGCCACCTCGGTGGTTGTCACAGTGGCCCCGCCCGACACTGAGGTATTCCTCCCCTTGATTAACATCTTCTCCCGCAACCAAAGGGTAGAACAGATGTTCTCCTCCTCCAAGACCTCGCAGTGCACCAACTGCTGGAAATGTGGCCACACCTTCCCCCTGTGCCCCAACTTGCTTTCCTCCTGTCCCTTCTGCTCGCTCGCCTACACCAAAGCAGAGCATCGCTGCCCTAATCCTTCCTGCCCTAAGGGGGGTAACCTCAGACCCGTCCTCAGCCCCTGCCCCTCCTCAGTAGCGGCCTGTCCTAACTGTGAGGAGGAGCACTCTGCACGCAGCAGAGATGGCCGCTCCGGTCCAAAAACCACTCCAAGTGAATCAAAGAGGCTTGCTCGACAGGCGCAGGACAGCATGGAACCCGATGAAGACCAGGCTGGCCCTTCAATGGTCACTCGTCCAGCACCCAACCCCTCTCTGCAGACCCCGAAAGCCCCTATACTCCCCAGCGATGTCCGGCCTCCAAGGCAGAGACCTCAACGCGTTATCACCGACCTGATCTGAAGAGTGAGCGGGGATGAATCCCTCAACTCTGATTCCTCCGAGGGGTCTGCCCGATAATTGAGAAATCTTTCCCTAGATACGCTAACAGCACGGCTCTCTTTCCTTCCTTCCCAATCCTTTAACATAACTGCCTTCTGAGCTGGGATGTTTTTCTTTCACTCTTTCACAGTTTTACAGTGCTACCATATCCTCCCTTGATCGTTGCAATTCAAGACCCTCGTTCAAGACGATTTGCTCTCCTGACTTCTCCAGGTTGTCTCTCGTTCGCTCCTCCTCCTCCTGGTAGACCACATATGGCCATTTATATTTCTCACTTACTGAACTCACACCTATTGTGCACCACTGTCTTTCATGACACCTAGGAAATGATTTCTGTAGATATTACTTCCCCAGAGGGCCGGTTCAGCTCACCCTACCGCTCCCTCAGAGTTACCTCAGTATATCTTGTAGCCAGCAACCGCCCCTGCTACCACTCGATCCCCCCCAAATGTGTGTTTTCCCCTCTCCCCTACCCCCCCCTCATCAGAGGGGATTTTAACTTCCACTACCCAATGGCGGACCCAGTCCGCTCCCTTCTGATAGGGAATACACTCTCTCTGCCCCATACCTAGACATTGCTTTCGACGCTCCATACTACCTGCTCAACACCCCAAGGGTCTACATCCGTTTCCCTTTTGACACCACCTCAAGACTGTCAGTGTTGGACCTAGCCTTCGCAAACTCTGCTCTCTCCCCCATTGTGTCCTCCGGAGACAGGCCCCTCCCCTGCTGAGGCTTGGACCATGTAGCAACTGTCATCACCGTACAGCCACTAGCCATGATGCTTCTACCCCCGACCCTGCACTGGGCCCTTCTGGACTGGTCTGCGGTCAAGGTGGCAATGGTTGACGTCTCCTTTCCGACCTGCCGAACCAGAGTCACTGCCAACGCCCTTGCGAGATAGTTGGACATCTCCTCTACCCGGCCGACTAGCCTCCTGACCTCACACACCGCTTTAAGGCGCCCCTGCCCTGGTTCCAAGCCATGGTGGTCCCGGCCCCTGTCGGCCCTTAAATGCGAGTACCACAAGATGGCCAAATCTTCCCGCCTTGACCCCTCTCCCTTTAATTGGGACAACATGAAATTCTTGATGAGATCCTACTTCAAAGAGATGGCCTCCGCCAAGAAAACCCACTGGTCTGACTTCCTTTCAATGGCCACACCATACTCTATCTGGACAGCGAAAAGGGTCGCCATTGGCCGCCCCCTCCAGAGATTTCCGAACCTACTGAATGCCCACAGCTCTGAAGTAGTAGCAGAAACTCTCCTGGCTCACTTCTTTCCCCGAGGGCTCCACCCCCCTCTCGCCTCAGTCTAAAGCGTCATGAGGACTAGACCCCTCTCACATCTGAGGAAGTGGCTAGAGCACTCTTCCGCTCCTCAAACACCTTCTCTCCGGGCCCGGATCATATTCCCTACTCTGTATAGATATTCCTCCACCGCTTCAAGCCTTCCCTCCTCCGATCCTTCCTAGACCCACTTCTAGCTCACAGCTTCCACCCCCCCTCCCTCAAAACGCCCCTTGCCGTCGTTCTCGACAAGCCCGGAAAACCCACCTACAACTCCCTGGCGTCCTGCAGAGTTATTGTCCTCCTCCGCACTCTCTCCAAGATTCTTGAAAGAATTGTGACCTCCCGCTTATCAGCCCAAGCACTAATCTGCTTCCTCATCCACCCCCTCCAATGTGGCTCCCTTCTAGGAAGAAGCATGTCCGACACCACCCTTGTGTTACAGCATCAAATCAAATCCTTCCCTTATCTCTACTACAAAGTCACTACCCTCTTCCTTGACATAAACGGTGGTTTCGATAAGCTGGAAGACCTGGCCCTCCAGTGTCTCCTCCGCCGCAGGGGGGTGATCCCCTACCTCATACAGTGGATCGGCTCTTTTCTCAGTGACAGTTGCACGCATTGGAATAGCTCACCTATATTCATATGAGATATACAGCTTCACCAAAGATGACTGTATATCCAAACCCTAAAAAGCTGACTAGAAGTAGGACGAATCCGGAGGCATCCGTGGTAGCTACTCAGGCTATGGAAGAGTTCAGGTTCCTTAAAGTAATTCACTGATTGGAACATTAACATGTTTGAACTCTATCACATATCTGGTACAGCTGCATATCTATGCATGCTGCTTGGAAAGATGGTCATCCGAACTGATCCCTTGGTATTCCATAAGAACTATTGGTATATTTGCGTATAGGCTGCATATATTAAACCATAGTTCATTAGGAGAAAGAGATCGAAGACTATCTACTGGTGGAGTGGAAACACTGCCAGATAAATCAGTTGTCAGAAGACTCTCTGAGTTCGAGCAGGCAATTACTTTCAGGGTCAAACAGTGTTTGCACTTTCCTGAACAAAGTTGAAGGAGATAAGTCCTTAAGAAAGGAAAGTAGGACAAAGTTTAGTATAAATAGCAGGGCTCTCCCCCAGTGGTTAAGGAGGAATCAAGCAACAGAGAAGAGACCTTAACAATATAACAAGTTATTCAGAAATCTTCTAAGTTCGAGAAACTTTAAACCTTCCGATTACTTGACCGAGCCTTCCTGACATATCTCCGTAGCCTCAAACCACGGCCTAGGTTGCTCAATATCTCTTCGAGTTAGCTACCCCATAACACTATATTGTTATCCTCCTGTCATCAAGGCTCATATCCTACCTCATGATTTCAGACATCATCGCCTGCCTTGCACTATACCAATTCTTCAGTACTATATACCACAATACAGAGACTGCAATTGATGCATTTCAAACCTATTCCGAAGCAGACTCCGAATCCCTTGACGATTGGGAACCAGAATCAGAAGGGGGCATTACTCTTCAGTGCTCAACCCCTTCACCTCATCCTACTTTCCCTTCTCGGGCTGAAACCCCAGAAGTTACCGTTCAAGTAACCATCACTACTGATAATTATCAACACCTCATCAGCAAAAAAACTAGCTTGAGCCCGGTGCGTCCTATACGTCTGACGGACCTAACGCACAGAACGTCAATCGCGAATTAAGACACCACATCGATCCGACGTTGAGTCCTGATTTGCCTTTGTTTCCACCCGGAATCCTAACGCCACCCGGGCACCGACCTCTTTGCCCTGGGTATCCTGACAGCATCTGGTACCCTGCTGCTGCATCGTGAGAGCGTCTGGTGCCCTGCCGCCGTGTCCTGACAGCGTCTGGTGCTCAGGGCTGTCGTCCTGGCGACCCATGATCACCCCTATGTAATTCCCACGTCGTCTGATACTGTCCTCTTGCGTCCTGACGCCTGATCTCTCTCCCCCGTGGTCAGGGCTTCTTTCATCTGGCCACGTCCCGTCCAGGGATCTCTGCTCTGTAGTCCTGCGTCAGGATTTCACGATCCTGATCCATCATCTCCAGATGCGTGATGACTTCTTCCAGATTTTACTCCAAATACGGTGCGTCCCCTGATTCTTACACATGACATGTTCAGACTCTTTGCCCTGCGAGATCCTGACTCTGGTATGGTGTTCTGGCGCCTGATAAACTACTTCTGACAATATCGCAACCTCCCCCGGAATGCATTTTCTTTCACACCTTATGCTCTGGCGATGAGCTCTACTATTTCCACTTATGGTTCTGTCTTCTTAGGAATACGAAATAATTATTACTATGTCTTACTCTACAAACACACCATTTCCTCTTAACCCTCTCATACGCTTGCCCCATTTCCCTCCTCCTCCGTTCCCGGGTCACTATGAACTGTGTCCTCGAGTTCTAGTTCCAAGATATTATGACTCAGAGATAGCTGACATGACGGAGTTGGGCTCACTGCGGCGTCCAACGTTAGCCCCACGGTCTCCTCTGGTGAAGAGTCCTGACTCAGAGGATCCGAATCTAGATATCTGAGAAGGCCCGCTGCTGACTTGGCGCCCAAATCGAAAGACTCTTCTGCCATCTGGGAACTGTTTTGGCTCTCCGGCAGAGGCCCAAGATGCAGGTTATTGAGAGTTTGACTCCGTGGTGCTGTCCATCGCTGAAGGTTGGTCAAACTTTGACCCTATAGTTCTGCAGCCACAGCAGCCCAATCGTCCGTGAAGCCTTCCCGGCGATCTTGTCCGACTCCATTCTCGCGCTCCATCTTTCCACTGATGATCCCACTAACTTTGTCCAGAATCAGAGTTTGAACCGAGTCGGGGCATGATGCCCACGTTTGCCTTTGGTGCGCAAAAACATCTTAAATGGTTGCCGTTGGCTTAGTCTTCTCGGGAAAGAGAAAGGTCAGGGTTCTGGCTCACATCCGGCAGCTTCAGACTTGAAGTCGCCCTGATCCTTATATACTCCTGTCTGCTATGCTTGCAGTGCATGGCAGATTATGGCAAGAGTTAAGCAAATCATGGTACCGTTGATGCCCCCAAGACATGCTCGATCAATAATCCCACGCATTCTCCTACCCTCGCAGTACTTTCCACATATGCCCTCGGGGATCATGGGCACAAGGAATCGATTTGTTATTTTCTGCGTCAAGTTCAATCTGATTAGTTGCAAGAGGATAGGTCGCATTCTTAATAAGAGCAAAAACGCACGTCATATCCTCACGGGGAGCAGATAAATCTATCCTTTTCCAGCAGGTAGTCCACCCGGCGCGCAATTGCCGTTAGGTCTTCCGGGAGATCGTACAATTTTACGATCTCAGGCCCTACGTGGTAGACAAAGTGGGATCTTACCCCGGAGTGTTTTTGGCGTATCTGGAAAGGTTAGTACTAGTCCTGATGTCGAAAAGATTCTTCTAAAATTGGTTGATGTCTACTTACCAATTTTACGCTTTCCTCAGATGCTTCTATATTCCCTGCATCGGATATGTGATTGAGTGCCTGAAGCCAAACATTGTGCACCTGAGTGGTCAATGCAACTGGTCCCGGGAGTGGTTCATCAAAAAGGGTATATAGGAGAATAAGGCCCTTGGCCTGCGCTACGACAGCTCCCTCTCCTCCCATAGCTGTATTGCGCCGTGACTTAGTCTCAGGCCATATATGCTCATGGCCCTGCATGCCCTGTTCACCCCGAGGACTTGAGCATCGGACTGCTGACGTTGTGGCTCAGTGTGTAGCAATTGATGAATAACGCGATACACCGGATGTCAAGATCATCGGTGGAGTGTACGCACTACTTTGTATTATACGTGCTCGTGCAGCAGGGGTACGCCTGACGATTGCAGCTTCCTGCAATCCGGAGGTGGTCGAAATTCGGACAGTCCATACCCTGTTCTTGGTTCGTTTCTCCCCGGCTTGTGATTGATGACGTGTTATTGATCTAGTGCCATCCGGGTATGATTCTCATCTGTGTCTAGCTCTGTGTCCAATTCGGTTTGATCAGATATGTGGGAGCTTTGGTACTCATCGCTGCTATCATCGCTGAGATGAAAGATTTCTGTTATTTGTTGTCCATCCTCATCGTGATCAGCCTCGTGATCGTTATACGCCACTGTGTGTAAAGTGTCCCTGGAGGGACGGTTGGCTGGTTTTTGCCAGAAGACCTCTTGTGATCCGTGGTGGGGAAGATTTCCGAGCCCCCGAATGTGCAGTGTGAGTGCTGCCTGATTCGGTGGGCTGCGTTCCTGATCTGGCTGCCTTATCGACTGGTACGACGTTGCACCTACGTCAGTTCTGATCGGCTACCCGTGGGGTGGGTTGGCTGCGTGAATTGGCTTGTGGTTGTTAATTCATGTTTGAATGCCGGACGTTTGATAAAGGTATAGGATAGGAATTAGGAGGTATGAAAAAGCGATATATTGTATGGTAAAGATGAAGAGTGTGTTGTTTTGTTGAGTAGTACACGTCTGGACTTATACGCTAGGACTTAGGGCGTGGGTGGGGGGGGTTGAGCATCCCATACGATCACTTGTTAATGAAAAAGACTATTTGGCTGCAAAAAGGGTTTTTTCTGCTTGTTCATCATTAAGTTAATACTCTGGACGAGCTCATGTATGATGTTCGTCTAGACTCAGGTATGAACCAGTTCGACAGAATGCGGGCGTCGCTGATGTACTAGGCGTCGTCGATGTCTGAGGCTAAGCAAACACTAGCCACAATGAGTATCGCTTAGCGACACCAAGTCTAGCAAGACACACGCCACGCCAAAAGCAGTTTAGATTTATTGATCTTAATCTCCGGACGTTGATTCAACACCATTGAACTTCGAGATATCAGTTTTCCCGTCATGCATCCTCGCTAATTGTCTAGTTCTATTGGCCATCACCTGCCGGGTTATGGACAGACTATGCGAGGCGTGCCAAATCAGGAAAAACATATTAGACGTTAGCTCAAGGGGAAGTAAGGTCAAGAAGCTGATGCAAGTGTGCGCACTGGTATCATTAATTGTGTTCTATCTGATACTAGGTACAAACAAGAAGCAGAAAAGAAATTCAATGACACCAAAGGGAAAACAACATCTAGTAAACGGTAAGGTTGTTTGGGTAAAAATGAAAAGACAATTACTCAAAAAAGTAGTGAATCTCATTTTATTTGCTGCCAGTGCTGCGTCTTGCGGAACGCCACACCTGAGGAGTAGATAGGGTGTTGTTTGGGGCTAGAGGAGAACTACGGTTATGAGATCCGCGTGCCTGGTGTGTCACTGGAGCTGGTGGCGTGGTCGGGGACTCATTGATTGTGGCTGGCGCGTGCTCAGGTGGGGGAGGGGGATATTCTATTGGTCTCTCCAGAGTCGTGAGATCGAGCCCAGCATGTGGAGCTGCGGGAGGCGAGAGTGGAAGTGCGTCGCAAATCATAGATAGACTGGCAGGAGGTGTGTCCTCGGCGCCATCATGTCCTTGATGCCTCACAGATACACCTCCTGGGTTTGCCAGCCAATCAAGCATCCACGGGTGCTCCTTCGCCATTTCGTGAAGCGCTGGAAGTTTCTCCAACTCAGAAGGCCCGAAGGGCCTGCGGAGTGCAACCCCAACGCCGTCGCAATTGGATTAGAACTTGCCGGTACTTCGATTTGCGATAAAATATTCTGCCGGCGTGTTGAGGGGCCCAGATCTCCAAGTGCCTGGAGATTCTTCTGTAATTAGCTATTCCATTGTAATGTGAAGGATAAAGATAGATGAATGATGCTGCGGATTAGATACTTACATCGCCGTCGTCCACATAGATCACCCCAGCACTATGAGGCGCCCGAGTTTCCCCCTCTTACTCGGCCTCTAGCCATTCCTCGTCGTCAACAGAGTCTTCATCCCGCATTTCCCTCACAGAGTCTTCTCCTCCAGCTGACTCATCCCAGATCTTGCGGTCAAAAAATGGATACCTCCCATTGGGAGGCTCGGTGGTTTCGTCCAGGTCCTCTCCATTTTCGCGACGTGACTCGAGAACCATTAGGTCCAGGGTATCGTTGGCTGTGTTAGTGAGGAACCACACCCGAATATCGTCATTTCTATTGAGAAATATGAGCTGGCGTAGGGGGAGTGGATCATCCATCTTCTGACGTAGCATGGTGGCCCCTTCTCCTGTCGCACAAATGAGAGCGCGGGGGCATCGAATTTCCTCTTCCACGTCTTGCCCTCTTACTACCTGGAGCAAATCCATGATGCTCGGTGTAGTCAGAACCCGCCAGGCGATTCCCCTGTCTGAGTCTTTTACAAACTATGGGTGGCCGAGGAACGGATGCCCGGTAGGCAGCCCACTAGTCCTTCGAATAATATGGATTCTCAAAGCACGCGGGGAAAATGGGGAGTGCCAATCCGAGTAAGGCACTGGGTTCTCGTGTCAGTCAAGGGCTAAGGGAATAAATATTGGTAATACTTACCTGGTGGTTCCGCAACGTCACTACCAAGATCCCGCCCAGCTTTTTGGCGCTCATTCGACGTCTGCAGTTTCTTGGCCGAATCTTTGACCAGAATTTTCAGATGACGGATGCTCTCTCCAACATCATCCGGGTGGTGCTCGCTTTTGATGAGCTTAATACGCTTCTTGACTGGTGAACCGCTGCGAGCAAACGAAACAATTGAGTCAACTTGCGATTCAGTTAGGCGACTGAGGTCAAGAAGGTGAGCTATAATATAGGGCGTGATTTGCTCGCGCCATGTAGCATAGACGGAAGATGCGCGACGTGGGTGCTTCAATCCACACCATGATTTCGCATCCGCAATGTCGCCATATACAGTCCTGGTTTGAGTTAGACAGTCCGTATAACCAATTAAGACTACTCGATACTTTGGATCTAAATACCCTGAATCCCCGACAGCTGGCAGGAAGTGTGCGCGCTCAACAGGCTCCGGTTCTCTGTTCATTTGAAAACGTGAAATATTTGTCAGTTCGCTATTCTATTCGTGTACTGCAGGGGGGACAATGATTGTTCACAATGCGTCTTCTGTGGGGCGACGGCCTGCCGAACATGTGAGAGTTCTTCTTCGTATTCTGCTCTGAACCTCTGGCGTCCGAGGCTGATAAGCGGGACGTCTGAGAAGCACAGAGTTAACGTTGATCTCTAAAGTTAGGTGTGGATGTTTGCTTACGTTCCGTGGCATAATTGACGTCTCGCTCTGCCTGGGGGCGCCATTTGTGCGTGGATGAATGAATTGGATCAAGCCCCCAGGGCAAACAAAATGATTGGTCGACTAAGGCTCTTGATACAACGTCAAGTAAGGCTTAGAGGGTATGGATTGTAGTTGACGTAAATATCTCTCCCGAGGAAGGCCGTCCAAGCGCTTTCGAAAAGCGCAATGGTAAGTGTGGTGTGTCTGGAGGTAACAGGAAGATGTGGATGGGGCGCATCAGAGGACCTCTTATAGGCATCAAGAGCAAGAGCGTTGGGTCTGCTCTTGCTCTTCCTTGTTTGTCGCCCTTAGGGTCCGGCGTGTACTGTAGGAGCCTGGGGTAGGGTTGGGTGTAGATGACACTTTCGTGATAAAGTATCACGGGCGTGACTAACAAGGATCGTCGATAGAAGAACGAATTGCAAAGGTAGCGTATACTAAACGTAGAGAATAGATAGATCGCTTAGTCTCCTATCACGTGTCGTCAAACACCTTTTTAAGCCTCATGTGAGTTTGACGCCACGAAACGTCGCGTACTGCGTTGCATCTTGGCGTCCCTTGGCGTCCACAAAGGGCTAAGGCTGGGAATAAGACTCAACCCACCCCTGTTGCGCATCACACACCAAACACAACCCTAGGGCATCATGACTTTCGGCTGACGAAGATGAACACCTCCGACTTGATTCACGTGCTATGAGAAATTGAATCTATTCTAAGTCTAATTATTATTCTCTATTAAAACTATCAATATCAAATGCTAATACACTCGGCATCTCTGTAGACGCAGCCTCAATCTACGCGCCATAATATGGATTACACTCTCGGGGGCAAACATAGTCTCTTAACCTGAAGGTTGTCCTTACTATCGTCTTCGAAAACCATTCGGCACTTCTGAAGCTGGTCCTCTTTCAAAAATTCTTTAGCAGAAGCAACAAGAAACTGCATTTTGGACCTGCGCTGATCCCAAAAATCAACCTCAAACAGGGCCTTACGCTTCCCTGCCTTATCATCCTCTGTGGGACTCCATAGCTGTTTCATGATGCGATGTGTGTTCAGCATTCCCGGCGGTTTTATTGAGAGAGGTATCCCACGTCCTGTGGAATCGCCGCCCTGGTCAACAGAATATGTCATACTGACAACCCTACTACAATGCGAATCAAAGTCGTCTGAAACATCTGATGATGAGCTGGACTATCCGGAAGAAAAAGGGGAGAATCTTGTGGGTTTTGTGATCCACTGGCCTTGGTACTGTTCATGGGAGTGGCTTTTCCCTGCGGTTGACCTGCCGGGTTGACATTACGTCCTGCTAAGACTTTGCCCAATTAGAGACAGCATTTGCTGCGAGGTATCTGTGTCTCGGCTCCGGTGGTGTAGCTGGTGTAACCGGCGTTGATGGGCAATGACAATAAACGAGCACGTCAAGCGGGTCCTCATTAGGTTGATTCGACAAGAGCCAGGTATGTATGTCCTCATCACTCTGGATCAAAATATAATTTGAATAATGTAATGCGTGTGTAGGCTCTTCACGAAGCTCGAGCCGGCCCTCGCCTGTGGCGCCGAATATCTAGCGAATGCTGTCTGACGGTACTCATGTTAAAATTGCCGATGACAAGCCCCCAATGTTATATGAATTTAACTCTGCAAAATCCACACCATTGATATGAGGATAGCGCCAATTGAGGATGCGATAATTGGGTCGCGGTGCGTCGCTATCAACCGGATCTCGTTGCCAAACAATGTGCACGGCCCGTGGGCAACCAGGTAGAGCCCTCCCATCTGTATCTCATTTGTTAGTAAGTCACCACACAAATAATTGGGGTAATTGCGAATAACACTCACTGATTTGCCTTACATCACATAGATCTGGCCCGTTTTGCCATACATTAGGCTGATCTAGCGCATGGCGGATTATCTGGGCCTTATAATAGGCCGGCGCAGGCGTACCCAGGATAGTTAAGGGGTCAGCTGGTTGGATTTGCGGAGGGTTATTCACAAGGGGAGCACCCATTTTGTGTCTTCTGATTCACGACAAGCGCAATCTTAATATCGCAGAGGCAATCACCGGGAGAGGATTATTTTGCGTTGCGCTTCCTGAAGGACCAGGAAGGGCAGACACTATAGAGGGAGGTTGGTGTGCCCCTTGGGGATTTGCCGGGTGACGCTGGATTTGGTTTGCTGACGGACCAGCATTTACAGACGCTGTCGATGGAGGTTGGTTTGGCCCTTGGGGATTCAGTGAGGGAGCATGGATTTGGTTTCCTGAGGGACCAGCATTTGCCGACGCTGTCGAGGGAGGTTTGTTTGGCACTTGGGGATTCGGCGGGGGAGCCTGGATTTGGTTTCCTGATGGACCAGCATTTGCAGACACGGTCGAGGGAGGTTGGTTTGGCCCTTGGGGATTCGGCGGGGGAGCCTGGATTTGGTTTGCACCACCGGCTGTCTGAGGGGGATTGTTTAGTGGCTGGTTATTCACCACGAGCTGAGGAAACATTTGTTGTGGGTTATTCGCCGATGCGGCACATGATATTTTGAGTGTGCTAGCAGACGAGGGCAACCGCAATTTGAGAGGGCGCATCGCCGGGGGAGGCATATTCTGTCCAGCGGTTCCTGAGGGACCAGGATTTCCAGACGCTGGCAAAGGATGTTGTCTTGGCCCTTGGCAATTCGGCGGGGGAGGAGGGATTTGGGATGAACCAGCAGCCTGGGCAGGTTGGAATTGAGCTGGCCCGGGTGCATTGGCTGTGGGAGCATTTTGGGCGCTGGCGCCTGCATTCTGTACAGCTGTTGCAAGACCCCACTGTCTCCCAGGGGGGGCATTCGCAGGGAGTAATATGTTCGGGAGGATCACCTGAGCCGGAGGGACTCCCGGCACCAGCGCAAACAGCTTATTTTTCAAGTTGATTGTATTAGTCAACTTCTTCCCTCAGTCTGTAACCAGTTGGACCACTGCCTCGTCCACCTCCTGCATACCAGGTATGTTGTTCGCTGCAAATGCAGTAGCGAGTTCATCGCAGGCGGGTCTCAATTGCCGGAAGACGGCGACAATTTGCAGGAATTCTGCGTCAGGGAAGTGGTGAAGATCTGTCTGATAACCTCTGGCTAACATCTGATCCTTAACAGCATCCCGCCATGCACCTTATATGGCGTCACGTCGGGGACCTACCGCAATGCCAATTGACCTCTTATGCTCAGTGATTTTTCTTTTGTCCGAGCGTCAAAATGAGATTTCTCCAATGAGAGAATTAGCAGGAAGCTGATATGTCTGACCTGCTGGTACCAGCTGCGGCCTGCCGGGTGGCATCAGTGCGTATTGAATGATGTTGATATTCTGCGCCATATCAAATATGTTTTCGAGTATTTTGAATTGATATATATGAGAGGCTAGAGATGTGCATCTTGTGGATCTTGTGGAAGTTCTGAATGGCAGATGATTCTTGGTATAATGTCCTCCTGTGTCAATCTGTTCCTATTATATATAAAACACTATGATCTTTTAGGCCGGTTCAAAGATTCAAGCATTTTTCACAATTTATTAGGGAACCGGGATCTGACACTCTAGCACAGGGCACCTCCATAATCTGATTCAACTTGAACAAATGAAACGGAATAAAGACTCTTGCGTTCAAACAGGAAATATTTTCGGTCTACTATCAAGATCCTGAGACAAACAATCCAAGGCTGCGCCACGTGACCTTTACACTAATCAATTCAAAATCATTGATCCAGTTTAGATCTTTCGGGCTGCTTGACCCTACGTGCGATCCACACGCGTTGTTGACATCACCCCGCGAGCCTGAGGCTCAAAACTATACAAGCCCGAGATAATCTGAGAAATCTCGCCCCTTGCCTAACAAATGTCCATTCTGCCGACGGCAATACAGCCGGTCTGGTGCATATGAGAAGCACCTGCGAAATGCGCACGCAAATCTGGATATTGTCTTCGCGTCTACAATAAAATATGCATCCTCACCGACTACTAACGATAACAAAGGAAGCAACATATTGCCCCACAAGGGGCATCTCCACCTGGATTCCGACAATGAATCGGATCCAGATCACACCGGACATGCGTACGGCGCATTAAATGACATCGGTCACGAGTCTGATACAGAGATACTCAACGAAACTGCAAGTCCATTACCCAGTAAACCGATGCTTTTTGAAGGGGCCGGCGAATCTATAGGAGATGTTAAGGGTTTGGAGCAAGAACAAAGCAATCTGTGTCCCCACCCATAGTCCCCATTTAGTAGCGCGCATGGTTTCAAGCTAGCGTCTTGGTTCATTGAGGGTAAAGTACCTAAGTCACGAATCAATGAATACTTCTCGAGTGGTCTCGGTAATGCTTCATCGGCCGGGTATAGTTGCATGCATACACATGAGAACTACCTCCAGGCATTGGATCCTCACCGTGCATATCTTCAATGGAACGAAGGACAGGTTGATGATACGAAGCAAACATTGCCATTCTTCTATCGCAATATTCTAGATTGCCTCAGATATCTCCTGCGGCAGATCGCCTAGTGAGATGACTTCGTCTACGTGCCGCGCAAGGAATACGACACCAATGGACAACGGATATACGCAGAAATGCCTTCGGCGGACTGGTGGTGGGATCTTCAAGGCCAGCCTCATAAGCCTTTTTTAAGTAAACAATCGCTTACTGAAACCAGGAGACACTTCCGCCAGGTGCGACGCTTGTTCCGATCCTAGGGATGTCTGATCAGACGGATCTCACAAACGTCTCCGGCGACAAGAAAGCATGGCCGGTCTATATCACGCTTGGAAATCTTCCGTCCGGCCGGCGCAACAGCCCTACATCAATGGTAGTTCTGCTTCTTGCATTATTCCTCATTCCCCCAAAACTATCAAAGTCCTCCAAAGCAGATCAACACCAGAGACAAATCAACACTGACAGCCTACGGGACGTATTCGAACTCATCTTTGCGCCTCTACAGGATCCGGCGCATGACGGCGTACCAATTGACTGCGCTGATGGGAAGGTTCGGAGGTGCTTCCCAATCTTGCCTGCGTGGATTGCAGACCACCTGGAAAACGTTGCGCTGCATGGAATAAAATCGAACGTCTGTCTCAGATGCGAAGTGCCTGCGGCTGAATTAGGTACCAACATGAAAGTCTATCCTGTTACAGATTACGCAATAAATCACCATTACGACTATCAAAATTGGATCAGAGAAACCGACCACGCTGACATCACGCCTGAGAGTCTTGGTATTAGATTAGGTCAAAATGTTTTTTACGGGCTCAACCGGCTTTCGCCGTCAGATTTACACAAACCAGACATGCTCTATACAGTTTGTCTTGGGTTGTTCAAGCACATGATGGACTGGATCCAGGGCTTTCTGAAAAAGCACGGACGACTTGAGGCATTTGAGGAAGTTTGGAAAGCATTACCGCCTTACCCAGGATTCCTTGTACGAAAAAAACCAACCGCGAGGTTACACAGTGGCAAGGGACAAAGATGCGGAACCTTGGGTGGTCGGTTCGAGGCGTTCTGGCTGTGGCACTGCTTCAGCCTGTGAGTGCGCAACTCAAACTGTTCAAGGGTGCTCTCAGATGCGTCAGGGCGCTGGTCTCTTTCCCTATGATGGCGCAATACCGAAGCCACACAGCGGAAACAATCACCTCTATGGAAGACTATCTGAACACGTTTCACATGATAAATGATATCTTTGTAGAGTTTTGAGTAACTAAATGCATACGCGCAGAGATCGATGAGCAACAAAGGGAGCTGCGACATTATAGGCATAATACAAGGGAGTGGATCGCACCCTCGAAACGGCACCAGATGCGCGACGCTGACAGGCAAGAAAAAACCACGCGACCTATGGACTTGATCTTTTGTGAATCCCATTTCAGCTTCATCAAGGTGCATTTGCTCAGTCACTTTTGTGATCATATACGCCAGTTTGGGAATATTCCGATATATTCCACCGAGTTCGGTGAGCTAGTGCATAAGACCCAAATCAAGGCTGGATGGCGGCAATCGAATAAAAACGATGCCACACGGCAAATTGTGCAGAGCTATAGTCGACACCATGGCATCCGAATGAGACTATTGAATCTGGAATCTGTGCGAGGTTGTGGTACAGATCTCTCTCCCGATGTGGTAGAACAGTTGGACACAACTAGCACCACAACAGCGCCTGACATTCGTAGGAGGATGCTGAAGGGTCCCTGGGACGATGTTTCCAACATGGGCGATTTTAGTCGGGTTTTGGGAGTTTCTATTCAAATTATATGTCGTGGATTGATCCGATACAGCTGGCATAATCTGCCGCCAGCGCGCCGTCTTCCAGAGGACCCTGAGATACTCGAATCACTTCCAGTGGAGCTACTGACACAACTAGAAATTGCAGTTCTTGCGTTCCAAGCAACGGAGAAATACAACATCCACAGTGCGCAATGCACGGGGGGTCTCAACTTTAGGAACCACGGGAGTCGCAATGATTGGGTTTGGGTGTGAGCTGGAACAGAAGACATGTATGGTGTGCTCCGGGGCCGTCTTCCAGCCAAGCTCGTTGCACTCTTCACAATCAGAGACTACAGATGCGAGGATCGAGTGCGCCGTCTTGCTGGTGTTCAGTTTGTGAGCGCAGTGAACTCAGGGCGGATATCAGACGTACATAGCCTTGTTACCGTCCAAATGAAGGAGGATGCTCGGGAGTTTACTGTAGTTGACATAGGGACAATTCTCGGGCTGGCGCACCTTATCTCAGAGGGGGATCGGTGCTGGATTGTCAATAGCCGTATCGATTTGAGAACATTTAACGTGGGATATTAAGGGATCCGGCTATCAGAAGGCATCTGCGATTCTATTTTGCGTCGGGGATTGATTGAGGGAGGAACCTAGTGCTAGTATAGTAGTATAAAATCTACCGATGGATAAACAAGCTATAGAGTAGAATCACCAGATCCATAAACTACAAGGGCGGATGATCAGTAGTATATGACCCGCGCGCGAAAGACATGATTTTAAAAAAAAGTGCTTTTACTACGGATGCCAGCCAACGCAACGAAGACGCAATAATAGGCTGCATCCATTAGCAGATCGACGTAACTTGAATGGGCGGGTGCCTGGAGGTATTCAGGACGCTGCTATGAGGCAACCTCCCATCCTGACACAAAGAAGCTCGCAGCGCGACCCAGGTGGCATGGGATGTGAGCCGGCGTTGCAAGGAAACTCAGGACGCATGGAATTTGAGCGCGCGTTGCCTGGCAACTCAGGACGCACAGGACGCAGGGGATGCCGATTCAACGTCGCGTGTGTCAGGACGCATGGGCGCCGTATCTGACGCAGGCTAATCTTTTGCTGATGCTTTCCGAAGCCTGTCAGGCACTGATTGACTTGGATGAACAAAACTGGTGGCACACACCCCAGGGGATTGTTCATCATCCATTCCCATCGGTACGGAAAGGGTGACATTAGAACTCCCCGAATACCTTGTTCACTCTCATTACTATTAGACACCAACTTCCCTCCACGCAGAACCAGTAACCAATATGGAAGGACATTGACCAGACTCACCTCACCCCACTATTCTTCATTTGTCAGGAGACCAGATAATGGCAGATGACGATTCTACTCCTACAACATCAGTTGTTCCTCCAACTAGATCTCCTACAAGCTCACCGGCTTCAATAGTTATGAGTCCACCATAATCTCAACTAGGATTATCACGAAGTTCTGGAATTCAAAGATCTAGGGATACACCCAGATATATTATCAAAACCCCAACCAACCCTTTAGAAAACTTTCAATTCCAAATCTCTCAAGCATTCCAGTATATTTCTAACTCAATAAATCAGAGCAGAGATGATAGACATATTTCACTAACTGCCTTATCAGCTGATGCATAGAAGGCATATCATCAACTTCAATTAGTGGAAAGCTGACTATCTAGAGGTAAGGAGATTGTTGGAAACGAACTTACTGATGCAAAACAAAGTTTAGAATAATTTCAAGGAGAAACTAAGCTCAAACAAGACAGCTTAACTGCCCAAACAGCCTAAGTGCTACAGCACCAGCAATTGCAAAAGCAACAAGATACCCAACGTGTGGAAACTTGAGACCTTATTCTAGAACAAGCGATGGTAGACCTTAGCAGCACCCTCTGTGATCGGTCAGCCAGTTGGGCTGAACGGCTTAAGAATCAAGAAGACGATGCAGCAAAAAGATTAAAGGAACAAAAGGAAGCAGCTCAACTAGCTGCTATAGCACAAGAGGAACAGAAAGAAAATGCTCGACTTGCGGCCATTGCATAACAAGAACAGACAGCAGAACTGAAATGAGCAATGAATACACTGTGGTTAAAACTAGGCAAAAGAGACGCCGCTCATACAGAATTGATCCCTCCTCACTCGCAGAGGGTAGATGATGCCCCAGACCCATTTAACACACGACCACAATACACTTCACAATCTCGAGAAGGTATCAACCCTGAGAAACAATCAGAATCTACTTCTCAAAACAATAAAGGGAAAGGTGTTGATCTGGGAGGAAGCGATCAACCTCCACCACCACCACCACCACCACACAATACCTGAAGTGATCCGGACCCAGATGATGATGATCCAGACGATAGAGATGACAACCGAGGGAGAAAGGGTGGCAGGCCGGCACACGCACCTCGACAACCGTCTATGCCCAGAGATATGTCTTCAAAAACTCGAGCTATAGTAACCTATTTGGCGATGATCGGATCATCCACTCGGCAGACAAAAAACTTTGCTGAGTCTCCTTATATATTCAAAGGAGAAGACAACCAGGACATTAGAAACTGGTTAACAGCCTGTGAAGACTACTCCCTTCGCAACCCAACTCAGTGGGTCTACCATGCTCACCGCATTGTCTTTGCTCTGGAAAGGACAGGCAGTTTTCAAGTTCAACCTTTTACGGAGAAATCGCAGAAGGTTATGAGTAGCATCAGTGGTTATACTCATGACCTCAACTATTCCACATGGGAATGATTCTGACAAGAAATTATGAGTCAGTATCTAGGAATTGAAGAGGAACGATGGGCCCTAGAAGAAATGAATAAGATTGTCTACAAGAACCGAATTGATACCTACCTACGCCTACTCAAAAATCTCAACATCAAAGCAGGACTTACCAGAATTGCTTGGACAGTTCGAGTCAAAATCAAGCTTCCTGAAGAAATTCTGCGAAGATTATCGTATTATAACTTTACTAATAACAAGAAATAGTTGAAAATGCTTTGAAAGGTTGGTAGACGAGAGGAGGAATTACTCGAACGAAGACAGCTATCGAAGCTTTCGACTACCCTGCACACCTCTCTCCCTAAGTGAAGACGTGAGGAAATTGATAAAGGATTCAATACCCAATTCGAGAAGAAAAAACCAGGCAGTTATACCAATAAATAACGAAAGGAATATACCTCCCGCTGGAAAGCGGTTTGGACAACTCCAGCAAAAACGGGAAATAACTCAAAGGATGAGCACACTGACTGGAAAAGTGCTCACAAAGGAATACCACAGGATGTAGTAGATAAAAGAAAAAGGGAGAACCATTGCACTCGTTGCACCCTCAATAACCATACATGGCGAAAATGTCGAAAGGCAGCTGTTATTGCAACCACCATTAGGCAGACAACTTTCGGCGCAAAGTTCATTCGAGGCAACGCACAAGTGTTTTGGCTGTACACCAGCTACCCCCCTCCAATGTGCAATCAGCCTCATCCTCTTCGCAAACGAAAATAAAGATGAACAGCATATAACGCGACATCCCTTCTTGAGTATGGGAACTATCGGATATCAAACAAGAATTGCAGGGAGCTACCCCCCAGCAAGGAATACTAGAACATCCAAATTAACACCTCACTCACTTAACCAAAGAAACACCGATTGAAATGAAACAACTACCCACTTCACTGTGAGAACAGAACCGTCAAAGTCTTTTGCCAAAAGATCAACTCTGACTAAGCCTATAAGTCCTAGTTAATTCTTCAACAATTAGCGGACGGACTAGAGCAGGATAAGTTGTATCCCTAAGAATAACAGAGAAACAATAACCCTAACTTAGATCTTGCGATGCAATCAACTGAAGACTACCAAACAAGCAAGGCAAGCACAAAACCGGTAAAGCAAGGATAATGACGGAGACAAGCTGTATCTTATATAAAAGAAACATCCTTTCGGACAGCTCAACCGTGGTTGAGAGGAATTCGTTGTCCACCGCAGTGGAGTAAGGTGACCTTGATGAGTAGATTTTATTTTGGACTTCTTTGGTTGAAGGTTTCTCTATTATACACCAAGTGACGCTTGGCGGATTTGAACCACCTTGGCATTGTTATACACTAGCCTGTATTGGGTAGTTGCCCCGGAAGCGAACTACCGGACCGTTGATGCATCTAGGTACAAATTATAATTGTTCTGCACCCAATGGGATTTGAACGCATGACCCTAAGGATACTCGGAACTGGCCAGGCCCCTCATACCACTAGACCATCAAATTGGCAACTTAAGTGAGTTACCAGAAAGGTATATGATAACGTGACGAGACAATGTGACGACACGACAACGCACCAATGCGACAATACAACAAACATGTTGTCATGACAACGATGACTAAAGGATTTCTTGGTAAGAAATAATATTTCTCGGCAAAGATCTTTTTTTTTTTCCTTTTATAAGGTTTTATTTTTTGGGACCCTTTCGGCAGAGGGTAAAGACCGCTTGTAGTGGGCTGCCCAATAAAATTAATATTAACGTTTTATCTTTAGTTTGTCTGAGGAGACCTTGGTGGTCGAAACAGCACGGGCGTTGTCACAAACAACTTTACTACATCATCTCTTCTAAGCGCAGAATACCGCACAATTACACCTGGGGTAAATGACGATTAGTTATTGCTAAAGAACCTCCTCGCTACAAAACGCCAAAAGGACATGCACACATCTATGTCTTTGGCAAACGCTATCAAATTCCAGTCCTACTAGACTCTGGATTGAATATTTTCCTTATCAATCAACGAATAGTTCAAGACCTTAATATCCCCTACAAGACGAGAACTAACTCTGTTCATATTCATGGATTTAGTGGCGAAGCGATTTCCTCTGGTGGATCACATTATACTCAACCCTTATACCTAGAAATAAGTACGAACCACCATCTTTCTCTTATTTCCTGCGAAATAGCGCCTGCGGGAAAGTACGGAATGATTATACCTCTCGGGTGGAATAAGGAACATCCTATTACCAACCTAGACAGTCCTACAAATTGGGCTTTCAATAACAAAACATGTCGAAATGACCTACTTCACGCGGACGAAGGAATTGCAATAGAATGGGATGATGAAGTGCGGAATGACCCAAGCGCAGTGGTCATTGGCAGAATAGAAACGGTTGACAAGGAAAAGATCATTATCATCGACAAGTTGCCCGATGAATATTACGATTACCTTGATCTTTTCCGTCCTTCAACAGCAGAGAAGTCAGCACCTCATCGTATGTTCAATCACCCGATCGACCTCAAACCTGATACACAACCTCCATGGAGTCCGATATACCCATTATCCGAAAAACAATTGGAAGCACTACAGGAATATTTAGCGAAGATGCTGAAGGAAGGAAAGATCCTACCCAGTAAATCACCGGCTGGCGCTCCGATATTATTTGTTCCCAAACCAGGTGAAAAGCTTAGACTGGTTGTGGACTACCCAGGACTCAACAAAGTTACAATCTACAACAAATACCCAATACCCCTCTTGTCGGAATGACGTGACCAAGTCCGTGATGCAATTATTTTTACTAAACTCGACCTGAAGGACGGCTTCCATGTTATCAGAATCCATAAGGGTGACAAATGAGAGACAGCCTTTCGAACACAATATGGCCTTTACGAATATCACAGAATGCCTTTTGGTTTATTCAATGCACCAGCTACCTTCCAACCAATGATCAACGAAATCCTGAAGGAATTCCTTGATAGAGGGGTTGTCAACTATATCGACAATTTTCTCAGCTATTCAAAGTCAATTAAAAAACATCGGATCCTGGTCCGGAAAGTGCTGGAGAAGCTTCGCCGGTTTGGAATGGCGATATTCTTGGAAAACAGTATCTTTCATGTTAAATCAGTTGATCTTTTAGGTTATGTGGCAGCAACAGATGGTGTGACGATGAACGACGAGCAGGTTAGAAACATCAAAGCTTGGAAGCCTCCAACCTCGGTCAAGGAAGTCCAAATATTCCTGGGATTTGGCAACCTTTACCAACGGTTCATCAAAAGATTCTCAGCTATCTGTACCCCAATCACGGATATGACAAAGGCAGACCCAAAGAAGAAATTTATTTGGCAAGAGAGACAGCAAGTGGCCTTCGAGAAGTTAAAACGACGCTTCACATTAGCCCCAATCCTATGTCATTTCCATCCAGGCTGCGAGACGGTTGTGGTATCTGACGCAAGCGACCCTGCTTTGGGTTGATTATTGCTGCAGTTTGAAGGGAAGCGCCTCCGCCCGCTTGCCTTCCACTTGAGAAAGATGAACTCTGCGGAACGCAACTATGATATCCATGTTAAAGAACTACTCGCCATTTTGGTAGCGTTCACGGAATGGAGATGCTACCTGTATGGTGTTGATGACCCTATTATAGTATATACTGATCATTAGAACCGCAAATCTTTCTTTACCAGGAAGCTCTGGACTGCACGGCAGATCTGATGGATGTAGAAACTATGTGGTTTCAACTTGGAAGTCGTCTACCGACCAGGAAGCAGCGGTGGCAAGTCAGATGCTTTGAGTAGGCGTCCGGAGTACCACCCTGAAGAGGGAGCTATGCATCCTGAACAAGAAATTCTCAAACCCGAAAACTTTGCAAGTTATCAAGTTTTGGTAGCTTGGGGAACAAATCAGTTACAGCTACAACAGGAATTGCCTCAGTTGAGGAAGAAAGATCTCATAAGCATACAAAGACTTTCCGAAGATGTTAGAATTCCTACTCAAGGATCGAAACTCACTGCTGGACATGACCTTTATTCTATCGAAGTCTTATCAATACCTGCAAACAACCGAGCACTAGTCAGAACTGGCCTAGGGATAGCAGTTCCCGAAGGAACCTATGGTCGCCTTGCGTCAAGAAGTGGTCTAGCAATAAAGTCAATCACGGTAGATGCTGGAGTTATTGACGCAGACTACAGAGGAGAACTGAAAGTACTTCTTGTAAATCATAGTGAAATAGATTATAAAGTACAGAAAGGAGATCGCATTGCGCAACTGATAGTGGGAAAGATTGATCAATAGTGGAAGGAAGTAGAAGGATTAGAAGAAAGAGAAAGAGCAAAGAAAGGATATGGTAGTACTAGTATAGGATTAGTATTACAAGAGTCACAACCTACAATATGTTTTCTCCACTCTGATGGAAACCACAAGTTCTTCAATACCTCAGACACACATCAACACCCTACCTTCCATAATGGACGAGTGTTACTATCAAATGCCATTATCGCTAAAGCAAGCTTGAGAAAGTTTGAAACTGACTTTATGAATAAAGTCCGGGAATTAGCAAAAGATAACCAGGAATAGATGGGAAGAAAGAACGAACTAGAGTCCATATTAAAAGAAGGAAAGGAACTTCTGAAACAATAGACTATTGCTGATAATCTGTATACTATAAGGATCAATTATATATCCCTACCAACGAAGACCTACAAACCCTGATAGCGAAAGGTTATCATGACTCACAAGTTGCTGGACACTTTGGACAAGATAAAATGTTAGAAATCAGTATGTGAGATTTCTATTGGAAAAATCTAACCGATTGGATAAAAGATTATGTACGCTCAGGTACAATGTGTCAACAAGCGAAAGCCCCAAGACATGCTCCATACGGACTACTTAATCCTTTGCAAATACCATACTCAGCATAGACCTCAACATTAGTAGATTATATCACACAATTACCAAAATCAGCGGGCTATACCCAAATCATGGTGGTAGTAGATCGATTTACAAAAATGGCACACTTTGTCAGATTAGAAGAAAAGGCAACCACACAATATGTTCCGACAGCTTTTGTCAAAGAAATTTGGAAACTTTATGGAATTCCTACAGATATCATTTCAGATATGGATTACAAGTTTGCGGGAGAATTTTGGCAATAATTGTGCAAGAAACTCGGCATTAAACGAAAAATGTCAACAGCATACCACCCTCAAACCGATGGACAAACGGAACGAGTCAAGCAAGTGCTGGAAGGCTACCTCCGAATATTTGTCAACTACAACCAGAATGATTGGTACCACCTATTACCCAGAGATGAGTTCGACTACAACAACTCAATAACGAATACATATGAAATGACCCCCTTCTTCGCAAACTATGGATATCATCCTCAAACCGATGTGTGAAAGAAAGAGAAGTCCAAAGCCCTGGAGCAACCATGTACACTCACTGGATGCAAACAATACACAAAAATGCAAGAGAATCACTCGAAAGAACAAAAAAAGCTATGGGACGAAATTACGATAGAAAAGTCAAACAACAACCCAATATTAAGGTTGAAGGCCTACTCATGCTTAACGGCAAGAATATTTGTACCAAACTCCCATCAAAGAAGCTAGCACCAAAGTTATAGGGCCCCTTCAAATTCCTGAAACAACAAGGCAAACTTGAATATACAATCGAAATATGGGATCGATGTGATATACATCCAGTATTTCATGTATCATTGTTCGAGCCATACCGATAATCTATGAGACCAGCTAAAGAGCAACCTCAAATGCTACCCGAAGGAATCTATGGTCATTTGCTGTGGGAGGTTGAGAAAATGGTCAAGAGTGAAATAATCTCTTACCATTGAAGAGTCCGAGGAAGACCAAGGATCTTTGAAGAAATCCGGTATTTCGGCGAATGGAAAGGATATTCCAAAGATGAAAACACCTGGGAACCATCAGAGCAATTAGAAAATACACGAGAATCGGTAGAAGATTTTCATTGAGAAAATCCGGAAATGCCACGATTGGGCTAAGTAGGATTACTGGAAAGGTTTTCCTGCAGTGGCTAGGTAAAGACAGAAGGTTTTTTACCCTAACATGTAGAGTACTAAAAGGAATTAATGCTTATTGCTACTCGTATTGTATTAAAAGAATTTTGAGGACAAAACCTTTTGAGGAGGGAGCTAGTGTTACGCACACGAGAATAGCTCACCTATATTGGTACGAGATATACAGCAGCATCAAAGATGACTGTATATCCAAACCCGCAAAAGCTGAGTAGAAGTAGGACTAACCCAAAGACATCTGTGGTAGCTACTCTGGCAACCGGAAGAGTTCACGTTCCTTGAAGGAATTCACTAATTGGAATGATATGATGTTTGAACTCTATCACATATCCGGTACAGCTGCATATATATGCATGCTGCTTTGAAACATGGCCATCCGAACTGATTACGTGGTATTCCATCAGAACTATTGGTATATTTGCGTACAGGCTGCATATATTGAACCATAGTTCATTAGGAGAAAGAGATTGAAGACTATCTACTAGTGGAGTGGAAACACTCCCAGATAAATTAGTAGTCAGGAGACTCTCTGAGTTCGAGTAGGGCAATTACTTTCAGGGTCAAACAGTGTTTGCACTTTCCTGAACAAAGTCGAAGGACATAAGTCCTTAAGAAAGGAAAGTAGCGCTTTTTTTTTCTTTTTTTTTTTTTTTTTTTTTTTTTTTTTTAAATCATATTAATTTTTTTTAGGTAAAAATAAAGCGTTGATGTTTAAA
>Ga0307509_10002124_pt1 | contig 32628 bp, 34 predicted proteins | sample 10_EM_MG_FD_202245 | JGI IMG/M metagenome (GOLD analysis project Ga0307509, IMG submission 202245) | Populus trichocarpa ectomycorrhiza microbial communities from riparian zone in the Pacific Northwest, United States - 10_EM | ecosystem: Host-associated > Plants > Roots > Unclassified | place...
ATCGACCTCTAAGTTCTAGGATGACTTTGCCGGTGAAGGTAGGGTAACTTGGGTTCCTCAGTAGGGTAACTGGGACCCATGGGCATAATGACCAAATTCCCAAGGTAGGGTAACTTTGCCCTGTTATGCCTTTAACCGCTCAGGAAGTCCTCCAGGCGACCACAGAAGTCGTCTCGGAGGCCCGTGTAACATTCCCATAATTCTCTTGACCTTATGCAAATGTGCTCCCGAAAGGTTACCCTGCCTAGTAGAGTACCTCAAGGCTACTCAACTATTCCCTAGGCCTTATCCTAGGTTTACCAGCTATTTGTATCAAGTATACCAGACCATACCATCTCTCGTTACCTCTAGGTATACCATTTGGGCTAAGGTGATAGTGATTGTAGCTACCTATCGTAGGGTCGTTACAGACGGCCTTCGTCGGGAGAGATATTTACGTCAACTACAATCCATACCTTCTAAGCCTTACTTGACGTCGTATGGAGAGCCTTTGTCAGCCAACCATTTTGTTTGCCCTGGTGCCTTGACCCAATTTATTCATCCACGCACAATGGCCCCCCCAGGCCGAGCGTGACGTCAATTCAGCAAGGGAAAGTAATCAAACGTCCACACCTCACTTTAGAGATCAACGTTAAATCTCTGCTTCTCAGACGTCCCGTAGATCAGCCTCGCACGCCAGAAGTTCAGAGCGGAATACGAAGAAGAACTGTCACACGTTCGGCAGGCCGTCGCCCTACCAAAGACGCATTGTGAGCAATCATTGTCCCCCCTGCTGGGCATGAATAGAATAGCGAACTGACAAATCTTTCATTTTTTCAAATAAACAGGGAACCGGAGCCTGATGAGCGCGAACACTTTCAGCCGGCCATCGGGGATTCAGGGTATTTAGATCCAAAGTATCGAGTAGTCTGAATTGGTTATACTGACTGACTAACTCAAACTAGGACTGTATATGGCGACATTGCGTATGCGAAATCGTGGTGTGGAATCAAGCATCCGTGTGGGGTATTTTCCGTCTATGCCTCATGGCCTGAGCAAATCAAGGACTATATTATAGATCACCTTGTTGACCCCGGTCGCTCAACTGAATCGCAGGTTGACTCAATTGTTTGGTTTGCTCGCAGCCTTTCACTAGTCAAGGAGAGTATTGAGCTTATTCGGAGCCAGCACCACGCGGATGATGTTGGAGAATTCATCCATCATTTGAAAATTGTGGTCAATAATGCGGCCAAGAAACAGCAGACCTCGAATGGGCGCCAAAAAGCTGGCGGTGATCTTCGTGACGACGTTGCGGAACCTCCAGCTAAGTATTACCAATATTTATTCTGTTAGCCCTTGACAGACAGCAGATCCCAGTGCCTTACTCGGATTGGCACTCCGCATTGTCCCCGCGTGCATTTTGAATGCATCTTATTCGAAGGTCTGGTGCGCTGCCTACCATGGATCCGTTCCTTGGCCACTGATTGTTTGTAAAAGACTCCGACAGGGGAATTGCCAGCCTGGTTGTGACTACACTGAGCATCATGGATTTGCTCCGGGTAGTAAGAGGGCAAGACGTGGAAGAGTAAATTCGATGCCTGTGCAATGTAATTGGTGCGACAGGAGATGGTGCCGCCATGCTACGTCAGAAGCCGGATGATCCGCTCCCCCTACGCCAGCTCATATTTCTCAATAAAGATTACGACATTCGTCCGTAGTTTCTCGCTAACAAAGGCCACAATCCCCTGGACCTAAGGGTTCTCGAGTCACGTCACGAAGATGGAGAGGACCTGGACGAAGCACCCGAGCCTCCGAATAGGAAGTATCCACTTTTTTGACCGCAATGTCTGAAATGAGTTGGCTGGAGGAGACGACTCTGTGAGGGAAATGCGGGATCAAATGTCTGTTGACGATGAGGAAGGGCTTGAGGGCGAGCCAGAGGGGGAAACACGGGCGCCTCATAGAGCTTGGGTGATCTATGTGGACGACGGCGATGTAAGTATCTAATCCGCAGCACCATTCATCTATCTTTATCCTTCACATTAAAATGGAATAGCTAATTACAGAAGAATCTCCAGGCACTTGGAGATCCGGGCTCCTCAACACGGCAGCGGAATATTCCATCGCCAATCGAAGTACCGGCAAGCTATAATTCAATTGCTATGGCGTTGGGGTTCCACTGTTTAGGCCCTTCTGGGCCTTCTGAGTTGGTGAAACTTCGAGCGCTTCGCCAAATGGCGACGGAGTACCCATTGATACTGAATTGCCTGGCAAACCCAGGAGCTGTATCTGTGAGGCATCAAGGACACAATGGCGCCAAGGACACACCTCCTGCCAGTCTATCTATGATTTGCGACGCACTTCCACACTCGCCCCCCGCAGCTCCACATGCTGGGCTCGATCTGACAACTGCAGAGAGACCAATAGAACATCCCTCTCCCCCACCTGAACACCCGCCAGCCACCATCAAGGAGTCCCCGACCCAGGCACCAGCTCTAGTTACACACCCGGGATGCAGATCTCAAAACCATAGTTCTCCGCTAGCCCCAAACAACACCCAATCTACTCCTCAGGTGCGCCGTTCCGCAAGCCGCAACACGGGCCGCAAATTCAAAGTGATTCACTACTTTTTTGCGTAATTTCTTTTTAATTTTTACCCACTCAACCTTACTGTTTACTAGATGTTGTTTTCCCTTTGCTGTCATTGAATTTCTTTGCTGCTTCTTTTTCGTAGCTAGTATCAGATATAACACAATAAATGATACCAGTGCACGCCCTTGAATCAGCTTCTTGACCTTACTTCCCCTTGAGCTAACGTCTAATATCTTTTTCCCGATTGGGCACGCCTTGCATACTCTGTCCATAACACGGCAGGCAATGGCCAATAGAACTAGACAATTAGCGAGGATGCATGACCTGAAAACTGATACGACGAAGTTCAATGGTGTTGAATCAACGTCCGGAGATTAAGATTGATTAATGAAAACTCCTTTTAGCATAGCGTCTGTCTTGTTAGAATTGGTGTCCCTAAGCGATACTCGTTGTGTCTAGTTTTTGCTTAGGCTCAGACATGGACGATACCTCGTACATTAGCGATGCCCGCATTCCGTCGAACTGGTTCATACCAGAGGCTAGACGAACATCATACATGAGCTCGTCCAGAGTATTATCTTAATGATGAACAAGCAGAAAAACCCCTTTTTGCAGCCAAATAGTCTTTTTCATTAACGAGTGATCGTATGTGATGCGCAACCTCCCCTACCCCCCCCCTAAGTCCTAGTGTATAAGACCCGATATGTCCAACTCAACAAAACAACACACTCTTCATCTTTACGACATAATATATCGCTTTTTCATACGTCCTAATTCCTATCCTATACCTTTATCAAACATCCGGCATTCAAACATGCATAAACAACCCCAAGGCAATTCAGAGAGCCGACCCACCGCACGGGTTGCCAATCTGAACCGACCTAGGCCCCATGTCCTACCAGTCGATAAGGTAGCAAGATCAGGAATGCAGCCGACTGTATCAGGGAGCAATCCCAGTGCACATTCGCGGGCTCGGAAATCTTGCCCACCATGTAGCGAAAGACGCCTTCTGGCACGACCAGCCAAGTGACCCCAAAGGGACACTTTACACACATTGGCGTTTAACAATTACAAGGCCGATCCGCATGAGGATGGCCAACAAATCACAGAAATCTTTCATCTTGGCGATGATAGCAGCGATGAGTACCAAAACTCCCACATATCTGATCAAACGGGAATTGGACACAAAGCCAGAGACAGATGAGAATGATAATGCGGATGGTACTGGATCAAGAACACGTCATCAATCAGGAGCCAGGGCGAAACGAACCAACAACACCGTATCGACTGTCCGAACTTCGACCACCTCCAGAACGGAGAAAGCAACAATTGTTAGGGGTACCCCTGCTGCACCAGCACGTATAATACGAAGTAGTGGGTACCCTTTACCGACGATCTCGACATCCGGTGTATCGCGCAATTCATCAATGGTTACACACAGAGCCACAACATCCGCAGTCCGACGCTCAAGTCCTTGAGGCGAACAGGGCATGCCGGGCAATGAGCTCATGTGACCTGAGACTAACTTATGGCGCAATACAGCTATGGGAGCAGAGGGAGCCATCGTAGCGTGGGCCAAGGGACTTATTCTCCTATATACCCTTTTTGATGAACAACTCCAGGGACCAGTTGCATTGACCACTCAGGTGCACGGTGTTTGGCTTCAGGCGCTCAATTACATATCCGATGCAGGGAATATAGAAGCATCTGAGGAAAGCGTAAAATTGGTAAGTAGACATCACCCAATTTTAGAAGAATCTTTTAGACGTCGGGACTAATACTAACCTTTCCATATACTCCAAAAACACTCGAGGGTAAGATCGCAGTTTGTCTACCTTGTAAATTATGATATCGTAAAATTGTAAGATCTCCTGGAAGACCCAACGGCAATTGCACGCCGGGTGGACTACCTGCTGGAAACGGCTAGATTTATGTGCTCCCCGAGAGAATATGAGGTGCGTTTTTGCTCTTATTAATGATGCGACCTATCCTCTTGCAACTAATCAGAGTTAACTTCACGCAGAAAATAACAAATCGATTCCTGGCGCCCCAGATTCCCGAGGCCATATAGGGAATATTCTTTGAGGGTAGGAGAATGCGTGGGATTATTGATCCGGCATTTGTTGGGCATATCACAGGTACGTTGCTTTGGTTAACGTGTGCCATAATCGGCCAGGCACTGCGAGCATGGCAGGAAGGAGTATTTACGGATCAGGGCCACTTCAAACCTGAAGCCGCCGGAGGTGAGCCAGAGCCCTGACCTTTGTCTTTGCCAAGAAGAATAACCTAACGGCAACCATTTAAGATCATTTTGCGCGCCCAAGGCAAACGTGGGGATCATGCCCCAACTCGGTTCAAACTCTGATTCTGGACAAAATTCGTGGTACCATCCATGGAAAGATGGAGTGAGAGCATGGAGTCCAACAAGATCGCCGGGAAGGCTTCACGGACGATGTGGCTGCTGTGGCAGCAGAACTAGAGGGTCAAAGTTCGACAAACCTTGAGCGATGGCCGGCACTATGGAGTCAAACTCCGAATAACTTGCATCTTGGGGCTCTGCCGGAGAGCCAAAACACTACCCAGAAGGCAGAAGGGTCTTTCGATTTAGGCACCGCGTCAGCAGCGGTCCTTCTCAGATATCTAGATCTGGATCCTCTGAGTCAGGACTCTTCACCTGCGCAGACCGGGGTGCTAACGTTGGACGCCGCAGTGAGCCCAACTCGGTCGTGTCAGCTCGCTCTGAGTCTTGAGATCTTGGAACCAGAACTCGAGGATACAGTTCATAGTGACCCGGGAACGGAGGAGGTGGGAAATGGGGCAAGTGTATAAGAGGGTACATAGGAAATGGTGTGTTTGTAGAGTAAGATATAGTGATAATTATTTGGTATTCCTAAGACGACAGAACCAAAAGGGGAAATAGTAGAGCTCATCGCCAGAGGGTGAGGTGCGAAAGAAAATGCATTCCGGGAGAAGTTGCGATATCGTCAGAAGTAGTTTATCCAGCGCCAGAATACCATACCAGAGTCAGTATATCACAGCGCAGAGAGTCGGAATATTTCATCTGTAAGAATCAGGTGAGGCACTGTATTTGAAGTAAAATCTGGAAGAAGTCATCACGCATCTGGAGATGGTGGATCAGGATGGTGAGATCCTGACGCAGGACCACAGAGCAGAGATATCAGGACGAGACGTGGCCAGATCACAGAAGCCCTGACTACAGGGAAGAGAGATCCTGTGTCAGGCCGCAAGAGGACAGTATCAGACGATGTTGGAATTACGTAGGGGTGATCATGGGTTGCCAGGACAACACCCCTGAGCACCAAACGCTGTCAGGGCACGGCGGCAAGGCACCAGACAGTGTCACGATACACAAGGCGAAGAGGTTTATGCCTGGGTGGCGTCAGGATTGATGGTGGAAACAAGGGCAAATCAGGACGGAACGTCGGATCCACGTGACGTGCTAATTCGCGATTGACCTTCTGTGCGTCAGTTGCGTCAGAAGCACAGGATGCACAGGACGCAAGCTAGTTCTTTTGCTGATGTCGTAAACCTTTTTCTTTTCTTGTGCGTCTTGGGTTAAGGCAGGGTCCTACTGGGCCTTTCTCGCGGTACCTGTGAAGTCATTCCTAAGCTGTGTAAGTTCTGGGGTCCACCAAGATTTCGACCATCAACATGGTTTCTTCATGGGTGCATGCTTTTTGACTATCTGGATCAAGAGAGAGAGGCCAAATTTGAAGTCGTCGACTTTATTCTCGGGTTTAGTCACTGGAGTCAATCTAACCGAGGTCTTATGTCCATCATTAAACGCAGGGCTCATAAGTAACTTAACTTCCTCTTCTATCACCCAACCTGGCGTGCGATATGTAACAAACCAGCCTTCCCTTCAGCTTTTCGTAACGTGAACTGACTATCGTGACTATCATAGACTATCGACATAGTCTACATAGTTTGCTTCGTCTATCGTTATAGGCTAACATCTTGCCTTACTTGTAGGTGTAGTGATCGTAGGAAGTCCTATTGTGTAGGAATAGAGTACGTGTATACAAGTGAGGTATCATAGAGATAAGGACATTAGGTATCTCGAACATATTGCAGCTATGGAAGGTCTGTGAGAATGGGCTTGGCCCGTGCCCCAGTATCTGAGTGGTGTATTACCTAGATGGTTGCCTAAAGAGCTCTAACTACTGTGACCGAGTCATCTCCTTATGTAGACTCTTTCACGCCAACAACCCTAACCCAGGTGACTCATAACTCGAGCCACGCGGTCCTATGACTCATAATGAGTCATACCCGAAATCCATCAGATGACTCCCATGAGTCACTGCCCAACATGGCGTAAACCAATCATAAAACATAAAATCAAATAAACAATTTGAAAAAATAAACATAGGGAAACAAAAAAGTATACCTTACCATCCTGAGGTACCATTCGTCTCCTCAGGTTCCTTCGGGAGATCGTCTTCCGTATCCCCATCTGTAGGGGACCCGTTTGGTATCCGTTCCTTGGGTGCCAGTCCTACTCCTGCACAGTATTTGTCGTCGTGGTCGATCTCTCTCACCAGAGACGCCGCTTCACTTAATTCTCGTCGAATTCGTAGTTTGAGTTCAACGCTTTTCTATCCCCGCTCTCGGGCTTCGATTCCGGCCTTCGTGGCTGTGTCTTCCGCGAGTACCACTCGCTTCTTCAGTCCTCTATTTTCCTCCTTGAGGCGGCCTCGCTCTTCGGCTATCCTCAACATTTCCTCCTGATGGTCGTCTACCAACTTCCCAGCCTTGTGGTGTTGCTCTTCTGGTGTGGCTGGCTCACACCAGCCTACCTGCTTTGCAGCCTGTGCTTGTTGGTTTCGTCGGGGTTGCTTGGGCCACGATCCAGCTCCTTCCTTGGCTCTTAGATGCACGTCGCACCTGTCTTCGAAACATGCACTCATGTGCATGGCGGCATGGGTGGTGGTCGAGGGTTCTCCGTTTGAGGGCATCTTCATTTGTGTGGTGATGGTGGTGGGAGTAGGATTTGTCTTTGGTATCGGGACAGAAGTAAGAGAAGAATAAAGAGTCTTCGGTAGGGGTAAGTAGTTCTTGGTCATCTTCTTATTCTTTATCTTTGGGGATGCTTCATGTGGAGTGTTGTTCTTCTTTTTTGACGTTCCAAAGACTCTCTTTATAAATCTTTTCTTGATCCTTGATCTTTCTGTCCATCCTGTGGCTTTCCTCTTTTCCAGTTGCTCATTACTTCCTCTTTCTATTCTTCTTGCATCGTGTAATTCTTATCAGAAGAATTCTGTTTTAATTGTACCGTCACTTGTCTTACTTCATGTTGTTCTTTCATCAGGTAATCCTTATTAAAAGGATTATGCAATAATCGTACGGTCGCTCTTCTTTCTCTTCGTATTGTCCTTGGATCAAGTACTCTCAAAGAACCATTTGATATTGTCTTGTGATCACTTATTTGATGAAGTGTTTTTGCAATCACTAGTCATTCGTCACATGATTCTTTTATCGTATGATGTGTCAGTTAATTCCTATCAGAAGAATTATGTCGTATTCATTCAGTCCCTTTTTCTTGTTCGTGTGTTAAGTGATCTTAATCTACTTCTGTCTTGAAGTTCCCCAATCGCATGTGTCGTCCTATGACCTTCTTGCATCGGTTAATTCTTAGCGAAAGAATTATGTCGTAATCATTCCGTGGTTTCTTCTTATTTTATTGTCTTTGTATCGGAGGGTGTGTTGACCAATTCGTTATGGTGGTCTTCCATAAGTACTATCGTCTGAGGACTTTCCTCATTGATTTGGCTCTCCTTTTCCTTTGCCGCTTTTATCATTTCTTTGTTAAACTCCTTTCTCAGAAGTGCTTGTCTTTTGTTAAGCCCCGCTCTCACAAGTGCTTGTCTTTCGTTAAGCTCCTCTCTCACAAGTGCTTGTCTTTCTTTAAGCTCCTCTCTCACAAGTGCTTGTCTTTCGTAATCGTTACTTTCCCAGTTGCCGTTACAACCGATCCAGCGTCTTCATTTGTTTGACTAACTTATGGGCTCTTTTCGTTTGGCTTCTTCTCTCCCGGATGTCGTTTATAGCTGTTCGAGTATCTTGAGCTTTTTAGTCTTCGTTCCTTTGGGTTCCTTCTCACAGTTGTCGCTACAACTGATGGAATAATCTCATAGCCCTTATTGTCTTGTTCGTTCGTTTTACTCCTCTCACAGTTGTCGTTACAACCATTCGAGTAAACTCATAGCCCTTGTTGTCTTTGTTCGTTTGTTTTGGCTCCTCTCAGAGTTGTCATTCCAACCATTCGAGTAAACTCATAGCCCTTTCTTCTTCATTCTTTTTCGAAACTGTACTTTCTGATTTGGTCGTTGGTGTATAGATTACTCGCCCTATTGAGCACGGTTCGCCGTTCATCCGGTAAGTTTCTTTTGTCATCTTTTTATACTTTATCATTTTAGATCTCCTTCCCCTCAAGCCTTGGTCAGAAAAGGCTTTGTGTTTTCAAAAAACAAATCCCCCATTTCCCAGGGTCATTTTTAACCTTCTTATGGTTTGGTTTCTCTTATACTTTGTTCGCCTTCGCTTCGCTTTGCCGATCTCGTATCGACTTTGTTCGTCTTGGCTTACCAATCGCTTTGCCCATCTCGTATGGACTTTGTTCGTCTTTGCTTACCAATCGCTTCTCGAACTTGTTTTATGAGAAACGTATATATCGTGTAGGTTCCTCATGTACTTTGCTCGCAACGAACACCGCTTCTCTCCTCCCAACGATTGAAATCAACACCATGGTTTTTTATCGTCACTTTCGCTCCTCGCACTCTTAGTGAGCTGCACCCTCCGCACTCTTCGTGAGCTGCTTCACCCTTCGGTCGCGTCGCTTCGCTTCAGTTATCTTTGGTTCTCGGTTACGTCGCGTTGCTTCTGTCGTACTCTTCTCCCCTGCCGCATGGTGGGTCTCCTCCTCTCTCGGGCGTCTTCCCTCGTCAATGGGTCGGTCGCAGTTTCGGGTTATCGTCGAAGTAGTGGCCACGGTGGTCCTGCTGCCTGATATCGGACTCCTTTCTGGCATCATCGATCGGTACGGTCGGCCTTTCGAAAAGTCCTGATCCTGTCACAGTCCTCCCTCCCTCGTACCTCTCGGGTCGTTTACCCTCGTGTCCCGTGTTTCGTTCCCGTCGCTCGGTTACAGCTATCTACACGCTCATTGCAGGCATCCTTATGCCACCCCCTCACTGCCCACCGCCCCGGGGTGGCACCTCGGTCGGCCCCGTCGTCGTATTGCTCTATCTAGGTGACTGAAGTTTGGCCTTGGACTAGGTTGTAATGATGGCGCTCATCCGCTGTTTCGATGTTTTGGCCTCCCCCTTGCTTCGTTGCTTTGGTTTACTACTACGGGTTGCTATATATTTTTCTTTTGTTCGGTTGGCACATGGCTAGGGTTTTGCTTTCATTTCCTCCCCGCATTGTTGTTTAGATTTCTTGCTGGTTACTTGTAGTTAGTGAGTTTTCTTTTCTTTCGAGGTGGCTGGCGTGCGGTTGGTCTCAAACCAGAGGGACTTGCTGTGTTTGTGTTTTTTCCTTAGTCCAGTAAGAGGAGGTTTCACAGAGGGTTTGTTTACGCCATATCTCACTGATGCATGCGAGTTCTTTGTCCCTAGTTAGCTTCGCACTATCGGGCTCAGCCGAAAACAAATGAATACATGACTTAAATAAAAAAATTAAAAAAATCTGGAACTTTGCTCGTCTTCCCTTCGCTTGTAGATCTTGTATCGACTTCGTTCGTCTTCGCTTGTCAATTGCTTGTCGCACTTGTCTTATAAGAACCTATATCATTGACTTGATAGGTTCCTCATGTACTTCGCTTGTCTTCGCTTTTCTTGTCGATCTCGCATCGTCTTCGTTCGTCTTTGCTAACTATTCCCTTGTCGATCTCGTATCGTGAGCAACTATGGAGACAAGGTCTTTGTCCCTTATTCCATGCTCCCTTAGCTCCTCTTTCACATGGGCTGGACACACAGCCAAGAAAACCCCCTCCTCCCTGGGTCACCCCCCTACCGGGTTCTTACATTGAAAAAAACAAAGTCCCATTGTTTCTCCTGCTAGCTTGGCCTAATACCAGGGTGAATGTGCCCGTTTGTAGGTTGATTGAGTCGTTCAGAGGTGTCTCTTGTTGATTCTTCTTCTTTTATTGGTGGGTCTTTGTTCTTCGTGTTGTCTCCAGAATGTCTCAATTAAGAGTTCTTGTGGTTGTCTTCTTTGTCCGTGTAGTCGTTTGCCGTTTGAATATAGACGCAACCAAATGTAACAAACCAGCCTTCACCTTCAGGTGGTCGTAACGGGAAACGACTATCGTGACTATCCTAGATTATCGAGATAGTCTACGTAATTTGCTTCGTATATCGTTATAGACTAACATCTTGCGTTCGTTATAGGTGTAGTAATTGTAGGAAGTCCTATGGTGTAGGAATAGAGTACTTGTGTAACAATCCTACCCTGGAGGGGTTAGTTATACAACAGGTAACAAATTACTCACGTGAATATTTTGAACTATCTTTCATAGTTCTCATTCCTTTTTAAGTTCTGAGAGTGTTCTTCTTTCCGAGATTAACTTATAATCTCTTCTTCGTCTTGAACTATGCTATAGTATTCTTATCTCACTCCAATAGGCTATTGGGGAGAGATGGTGAGGGAACTTCTTCGTATCGTAATCTCTTCTCTCTTGAGAGAAATGTGAGACTGTCCTCGTCTTAACAAGGTCGTCGTTGCTCTGAGGCTTTAAGAGTTAGATTGCTTGCATACAAGCGAGATGTAAAGGAAAAGGTAAAGGTAAAGTTATATTGTAAGAAAGTACTTAGATGGCAGCGTGAAGAGCTCTAACTACTGTGACCGTTTTTTTTTTTTCTTTTTTTTTCTTCTTTCTTTTTTTAATCATATGTTCATTGTTTCTACGGTAGAAGAAATGACATGCATCTTTAACGATATGGCCAAAACAAAACTGAAAATCAAACTAACAATCAAGAACAGAAACAAACATAACCAGTTCCCCCAACGCGACCAATAAGCGTCGCACAGCAGCCGTAGCTAATACAGGAAAGTAAAAACCGCTAAACTAGTCTCGAGGGTCAGGGGCGGGTGGGGCAGTAGTTTGGAGAAGAGGGTTTGGAGGGGGGGCGTGGAGGGAGGGGGCAAGAGGGGGCATCCCCGGAGGGAAACCGGTGGCAGTGGTGCGGATGAACTCAGCCAGCGGAATGAGCAGCTGCTGGTCGGACCAGACAGGGGGCTCAGGGTCCAAGTCCGAGATCCCTTGGAGGAGGCGGGATCTCTGACAGGCAGTGGAGGGGCAGGACAGGATGGCATGTTCGCAGGTCTGCAGGGCCTCCAAGCATAACGGGCAGGACATGTCGGGATTAGGATTTCCCCACGAGGGGTGAGCCGCAAGATAGCTTTTCCCAGAACGCATCTGGTGTATCCTTCCTGCAACAAATTTGCCCAGACCCATGAAGGGGTGGGGACGAGTTGAGGCCGGGTAGGGATAGTAAAGGGGGGCCGGGGTGGCAGACCAGTCAGATAGGAGCAGTTGTTTAGCCTTCAATTTGAGGCGCGAGTAAGATGGGACAATCCCCGGGATCGGGGGTAGGTAGTCTGTTAAGTAAAGGGAGATGGGTGGCAGCGTAGAGACATCTTCCACTAAGGGGGCGGCCGCATTAGCCAAGGCTGTGATAGCATTGTGTCGGTATCTCGGGTTCTTGATCTTGTCTTCAGCAGCATGCCAGTCGAGGTTGAATAAGAGATAGGGTTGGGAGGTAATCTTCCCACACGCCGTCGAGGAGGCACGGTGGGGTGAGAAGGTGGGAACAGACTTAGGGAGGCGTGCTGTGGCCGGGTGTATTTCCGGGGGGGAGCAGATGAGCCTTAGGCCGGCAAGGCGGGGTTGGTGGCGCACAAGAACAGGTAGCGGGGGAAGAGAGGCTTCCCTGTGCAAGCACGCTAGGTTGGTGGAGGAAAAGCAGTTGGTGATCCACCTACAAACCCGATGCCAGAAAACAGACATTGGGCCCATGATGGACGGTGGGGGGGCCCAAATCGCGGACCCGTACCGGAGAATTGGAGCAAGGAGCGATCACGCCAGGGAGAGACAAAGGTAGGGTGGAAGGCCCATCCCAGGCGGGGAGAGGCGGCGGATCATGGCTAGGGCGGCATTCGCAAGTGTATACCTCCTGGAGAAGTTGGACCTTGAGTCAAAGGTGGGGGAAAATATGAAACCCAGCCACTTCAGGTGGGACTGAGGCTAGAAGAGCTGGTTTTCCAACTGCACCGGGAGGGAGCACGGTGGTTTGTTGCTCCTGGCAGTTCTCCAGTGGATCAGCTCAGTTTTCGGGACGGAGAAGGAAATGTTAATTGGCGAAGCCTTCCTCTTAAGCGCAGAGAAGGACTTCTGAAGTAGGCGAACGTTGGTTCTGTAGGAGGGTGAGGCCACCGTGACAGCAAAGTCGTCGACGTAGGCGATAATCAGTGAGCTGGGAATTTCCAGGTGGAGGGAGGAGACGTATATGACGAATAGGTGGGGGGAGATGGGGGATCCTTCAGGGACCCCAACTGAGACAGGGGCGAAAGAGAGGGGGGATCCCTGGAACGTCAGGCGGCAGGTGCGGTCCCTGAGGAAAGAACCGACCCACTGGACCAAGTACGGGCTGACCCCCTTTCTGCGGAGGAGAGAGAGGCGTGAGGGGGACTCTACGTTGTCGAAACCCCCTTTCACATTGAGGAAGAGAGTGGAAACTTTGTATCGGAGGCGGTAGAAGGATTCAACGTTGTGCTGTCGGACAAGGGCGGCATCGGCGGTGGACCTGCCGGTGAGGGACCCGCACTGAAGGGGGTGGATGAGGGAGCATATTGTAGCCTGAGCTGAGAGGCGGGACGCTACCACCCTCTCGAGAATCTTAGAGAGTGTACGAAGGAGGACGATAACCCTAAAGGAGGAGGGTGAGTCGTATGAGGGCTTGCCCGGCTTGTCGAGGACAATACCAAGCGCTTTCTTGAGGGAGGGAGGGTGAAAACCATTGGCCAACAGGGGGTCGAGGAGGGAAGGAAGAAGGCAGGACTTGATTCGGTGCACCAAGTTCCATACAGAGTATGGGATGTGGTCAGGACCAGGGGCGGCCGTGTTTGAGGACTTGGAAAGGGCCCTGGAGACCTCCTCAAAGGTCAAGGGAGTGTAATCCTCATAGCGCGCGAGGCGGAGGAGCGGGGGAAGAGGGGGTTTGGAGGGAAACAGGTGGTTGAGAAGCGGCTCCGCTACCTCGGCCGGATCGGAGGCCCCTGGAAGGTCCGGGAACCTCTGTGGTGGGCGACCAAATGCGAACCTCTTGGCCGTCCAGAGGGAGCGTGGAGTGGCCGAGGACAGGAAGTCCGACCAGTGAGCTTTCTTGGCCGAGGCGATGGCCTTAAAGTATGTTCTCCTCGAGCTCTTTACATTGCTCCAGTTGAGGGGGGAGGGGTTGAGGCAGGACACCCTTGCGAACTTGTGGTATTCCCTTCTCAGAGACGATAGGCGGGGGGACCACCATGCCTTCGAGCGGGGGCAGGGGCGCTTGCTCGGGGCATGGGTGGTCAAGAGGGAGGTGAGGCGGGTGGAGGAAATATCGAACCACCTACTCATGGAGTTGGGTGTGGGCCTCGCGGGGCAGGGTAGTGTGGTGAAGGTATCCAGTGCTTTCCCTACCGCTTCCCGGTCGAGGAGGGCCCAGTGTGGAGTAGGGGGGTGTAGCATGATCGTGGGTGGGTTTAGTGTTATCACACAAGGAACGTGGTCTGAGCCAGTGGAGGGGACGGGGGTGTCCTACGAAGAGACAAAGGAGCAGAGGGCGGTATTCGCGAAGGCTAGGTCCAGAACGGAAGGTCGCGAGACGGTGTCAAAAGGGAAACGAGTGTAGACCCTGTGGGTGTTGAGAAGATGATACGGAACTTCAAAAGCAGCGTCAAAATAGCGTGTGGAGATGGTGAACTCCCGCTCGGAAAGGGAGCGACAGGGGTCTGCCAACGGGTGGTGGAGGTTAAAATCACCTAAAACCAGGTGAGGGTAAGAAAGAAAAGAAAACAACGGCTCAGGCAAAATGGAGCGGTAGGGAGGACTATTTGTGCGAAGAAGGTACACCGAGGTGACCCTAAGGGAGCGGTGGGGGGATCCAAACAGGCCTTCAGGAGAGAAAACATCAACCGAAAGCATGTCTGAGGATCCGTGATAAACAGTCGAGCAGGACAAGTGCTGGTTCAAAGTGCGAGAAATATAAATGGCCACACGTGGGCCTCCAGGAGAGGGTGGTGCGAAGGACATAAATCCCGGGAAAGTAGGCAGAACCGATCGCCTGGAGGGCGGGTCTTGAATAGCAACAAGCAAAGGAGGGTGAGCCAGGATGGTGAAGCTGTGAAAAAGTAAAAGAAAAACATCCCAGCTAAGTAACTACTGTGACCGAGTCTCCTCCTGATATAGACTCTTCACGCTAACAACCCTAACCCTGGTGACTCATAACTCGCGTCACAAGGTCCTATGACTCATAATGAGTCATGCCCGAAATCCATCACATGACTCCTATGAGTCACTGCGCAAAATACCATAAACCAATCATAAAACATAAAATATGTCAGGTGCGCAAAGCACGTCAGCTGCGTGAAACTCGCGACTCATAATGTGAGTCATGCGCGAAAGTCATTATATCATTATGACTCACAATTGTGAGTCATAGAAACATCAACCAATCATAACATAACGATGACACGCAGGTTCGAGTCGTGTGGGAACTATGAGTCAACTGCCTGCCTACCGTGAAAACATAAACATATATGACTCACAATCGTGAGTCATAGAAACATAAACATACCTTATGACTAATAATTATTAGTCATGTGCAATCTGCCTTGCTTAGTCACAATTTGTGACATTAGCTCTCCTCTCCCTCAGCATTGGTCCCACAATGCTAATTTCCCAAATGTAACAACTTCCGCCCGGCTCACCTGACATCGCTTTTGAGGATCTCGTATTGCTCCATTGCCCGACGGAGGGTCCTCACCTCGTTTTCCGCTCTTCCTAGCATGAATGCCGAGCTTGCGATCATCCTTCTCTGGTGTCCAACATTCGTTTCGAGGTCGGCGATTGTCCTCTCGTTTCTGTCCCGTTCTTCCAGCAATTCTCGAATTTGCCATTGATAGGCTTCGATATCCGGCTGGGTTTTTTCGCTCTCCTCCCCCCAAGGGCGTGTCCTCGCGTCCTTTCCCCATCCCCTTTCTCTCTTTTGCCCAGGTACTGGTCTCCTGGGGCAGTGGTGATTTTTCACCATTTCCTCCTTGTGGATCCAACACCCGTCTCGGTAACACTTCGTTCAGTGCGTCCGAGTGTGTTGTTCCTTCTTTCTTTGGTGTACCCCGCTGGTTGTTTTTCGGCCAGTTGGTGTTTCCTTTTCAACCCCGAGGGTCCTGTCACCGGTCGCTGTACTTCGTATGTTTGTTCCCATTCGGAGGGAACAGCAACCAATTTGCTTTGTTGTTGTGGGAAGTAGGCCCCTTCCTGGTCTCTCAAGTGTGTTTGACATGCATCTGCGGTCCAAGCCGTCCAGCTCATTTCGGGTCCTGGGCACCTGACTGGTGGTGGTGTTGGGCTGTTGAGTGGACAGAATTGTGGGCTTGTTGGTGTTGGTGCTCTCGAGACGGTGACCCATATTTCTCCATTCACTTGTTGTTTGGGGTCGATCTTGATGGGGCTTTGTGGGGTAATGTTCGTGAAATCGTTTCCTTGCATGTTCGGCATTTTCAAAGTTCAAGGCTGGATACCAGACTCTATCATGTCCAGGTGAATAACCGGTCCACTCGGCTCGGTATTGAAGCTTCCCGTGGTGTAGTCTGGCGTCAACTATCCTTCGAGTTCATATTCTGGTTCTCCTTCGATGATAACAGGTGGAGGAGGTTCTTGTCTTTGTGACGGTCATTTCTTGTCTTCGTATGGTTCTAAGAGGGAGATGTGTATTGTATTGTGTATCTTCATCGTGTCGGGTAGGTCGAGTTTATAAGCACTTGATCCTATCTTTGCCAATATTCTGAATGGTCCTATTTTCTTGTAGTCCAACCTTTTGCATAGTCTCGTGGTTCTAATATTTCTTAGAAACCATACCATATCTCCTGATTTGAGGCTTGGATCGGGTTTTCTATGTCGATCGTAGTATTCCTTTTATCTTATCTGTGCTCCCGACATTTCCGCTCGTAGTACGTCAGGTAATTGACTCATTTCTTCGAGTGGCGTGACATTCCCTTGCATTAGGTGTCCTATCACCTCGTATTCCGGGTTTATTCCGTAATTGGTGAAGAAGGGTGTGTGCTTAATTGTTTCTTGGTATCCATTATTGTATGTGAATTCTGCCGTCGGTAGTACTTCGCACCAATTATCTTGCTGGTAATTGGAATATGCGCGAACATATTGTTTGAGTGTCGCATTGGTTCGTTCCGTCAGTCCATCCGTTTGAGGGTGGAAAGCTGTGCTTAATCGTCTCTCAATTCCTAGTATTTTTGTTGTTTCATTCCACAAGTCCGATGTAAATATAGTTCCTCGATCGGTGATAATATCGTTTGGTAGTCCATGGAGTCGAAATATTTCTTTGATAAAGCTTTTCGCAAACTGCCGTGCATTCATATCCTTGTGGCAAGGTATAAAATGGCTCATTTTTGTTAGGCGGTCGATGACTACCAGAATTGCGTCATATCCTTCTGATTTTGGTAAGTCTGTCATGAAATCCATGGATATCGATTTCCATGGTTTTTCCGGTACTTTGTTTGCTTGTAGTAGTCCGTAAGGTGCATGTCTGACAACTTTTGTTCTTTGACACATGTCACAGTTCTTGACGTATTCTTTGATCAAATCCCTCCTGTGTGGCCAATAATACTTTCATTGGATGAGTTCGGTAGGCTTTGCGGTTCCTCCGTGTCCTGTTGTAGGGATATCGTGATGTTGTGTGATAAGTTCTACTCTCAGCTTATCTTTGTTGGGTATCCATATCTTTCCCTGATACGATAAAAGGTCATCCTTCCATTGGCATAGTCCTAAGGCTACGCCTTTCATTTCCGTTTTTCCCTCCTCTAACGCGTTTTTTATTGCTTGTGCTTCTGAGTCTTGGTTTGCTGCTTCTTGTAGCAATTCCTTTTCGTTTGATTGGAGCTCGACCGTTTCGATTACTTGGAAATATTGTTCCTTTGGTAGGAGGGTTCGTTCCCTTTGTCGGATTCGTTTGTCGTTGTTTTTTGGTAAGTCTCGTTCTCTTCTGGTGAGGGCGTCTGGTTTCCCTCCTTCTCTTGCAGGTCGATATTTGATTTTGATGTAGTATTGGCTTAGGATTTCCATCCATCGTATCTGTCTTCCAACTAACTTCTTAGTTGTCATAGACGGTACTAGGTTCTGGTGGTCCGTGAGTATCGTTATTCGATGTTCAGTGTTGCTAATATATCGTCGCCAGTCTTCGAGTGCCTTCACAATGGCTAGCAGCTCTTTGTCCTGTACATCATAATTGCATTCGGCCTCTGTCATTGCTTTTGATCGATATGCTACAGGATGTAGCATGTCGTCATTTCCAGATTGTGATAGGATTCCTACGGTAACGTAGTTTGAAGCATCCGTTTCGATCGTGATTGGCTGTTTTGGGTCAAAGTATTACAGGGTTGGTGCTGAGGTGAGGTGGGTTCTGATTTCGTCGAATGCTTCATCTTCCCTTTTTCCCCATTCCCATTTTTTGTCCTTCCTTGTTAACTGATATCAGGGGCTTGCTTTGCGGCTCAATCCTTCGATGAACCTTCGGGAAAAGTTGCAGAATCACGTAAATCTTTGGATTTCCTTTACTTTTGTTGGTTTGGCCCGTTCCCATATTGCTGAGGTTTTAATAGGATCTACTTTGATTCCTTCTCTTCCTATGATGAATCCTAAGTACTCTGTCTCTGTTGCATGGAATTCGGATTTTCATGATTTAATCTTCATTCCTGATATTTCGATTGCTTTTAGGATTGCTCGTACATCCTTGATGTGTTCGCTCTTTGTTTTGGAGTATACAAGGACATCTTCTAAGTAGACGATGCAGCATATATCCACAAATTGGTGTAGTGTTCGGTTGATGCATCGTTGAAACGCCGCCGGCGCATTGCATATTCCGAAAGGCATAACCTGATATTCGTAGGTTCCTAATTTGGTCGTGAAGGTGGTTTTCCATTCATTTCCTTCCCTGATTCGTATATTTTGGTAAGCATCATTGATATCAAGTTTCGTGAAGAATCTGGCACCTTGTAGTCGATCTAAGGCTTCGCCGATCAAGGGTAACAGGTATCAATCTTTTTCGGTTATGTCATTGAGTTCCCTATAATCGACGCATAGTTGTAGTTTCCCATCTTTTTTCTTAATGAACATCATGGGTGATCCTCTGTCACCGAACAAATCTCGGATCTATTTTCGCTTCTTGTTTATTTCTATATATTCGCCAAGTTCTTCCAATTCTTTGGCTCCTAAGGCATATATCTTTTTTAGCGGTAATTGTCTTCCTTTTTTGATGTTGATTTCTAGGTCTACCCCTGGTCGGTGGGGTGGTAATTTGGTGGCCTCTTCTTCTTCAAAGACCCTTTGGTAGTCCCAATATTCTTCGGGGACTATCTCGGTGAGATCTTTCTTTCTTTGTCCTTTCTTGCTCTGGATTGCTATTTCGGTACTAATGTTTGTTGCTAGTATTTTCAGTTTTCCCTTGTTGTACCTTCCACATAGAAGGCCATCGTCATCTCCTTGTTTTTTTGATCTTTCAAAGGTCTTGGTTGAAATTTTGTCTATCTTGATTTTTCTTGTATCGGTTCTTCCGAATCCCTTAGTTCCTCGTTGCGTGTCTTCAAGATGCGTGACTTCTTGACTTTGCGTTTCCAGAATCTTTTCCGGTATGAGCTGTGCTATCCTTTCTCCCTGTCGGACATGATAGTCGTGGTTGAAGAGGTTGACTAGAACAACTCCTATTTCTCCCGTGTAGTCCCTGTCGATTACACCAGCGTTGACTGTTATGCCATGTTTGACGGCTAGTCCGCTTCGTGGTGCAATTCGTCCATAGGTGCCTTTGGGTAGTCTTAAGGATATTCCTGTCTTGACTACTTGTTGTCCTTTGGCTGGGATAGTCTTGTCTTCGATTGCATACAGGTCATGTCCTGCAGCTCCTCTTGTACCCTTCGTGAGTATCTTTGCATTTTTATGCATCTTCTTCTCTAGGATACGTTTATCCTTCTTGGCTTGGATCGTGGAAAACCTGCTGACTAGGTTTTCTTCCAAGGCTTCCGCTTCTGGTATTGCGTATCCGGTAGGCCATTCGTTCAGGCACATCGTTGTGCATTTTTCAATGTCCAAAGTGAGCTTTCCTTGCGCCCAGTCGATTGGGGTGTTATGATTCTTTAACCATGGCATTCCTAAGATTGCTTCATGATTTTGGAGTTTAGCGACTTGGAAGGTTGTAATTTCCCTATGGGCTCCAATGTCCATAGGTACCCTTGCTATATGGGTAACAGGCCCCATTGAGCTAGGTTCACCGTCCGCTAGGTAGATCTCCTTGGGTTTTTAGCTTTTGTTGTCCGTATCTGATATTTGTGGCAGAATTCTTGGTCGATAAAGTCTTCTGTGGCCCCCGAATCTATCATCGCATTGACAGTTGTGTTATCGTTTATACCATGTAATCGTATTTTTATCATAGTATGATCGTTTTCGTTTCCTAATGTCTCCGTGTTGTTGAGTACTGCGTATAAATTTCTGATAATAATGGGTTTTCGCTCGGGTCTGTCCCTCAGACCATTCTTTACTGGGGACAGTCGTCGTTTCCCGCCGGTTGAGAAATCGTTTCTTCTTCCTCCATATTGATGGTTTTGATTTTGGTGTCCTGTCTCCAGCTTTTGACTCCTCTAGCGGTTAGGTTGTTTCGTCTAGGACCCGATCGTGGTTGTTGGGTGATCCCTCTCTTTCATTTGTTGCAATTTTGTATCCTGTCTCCTGCTTTTCCGCATCGTAGGCACAGTCCGTGTGTCATCCTTCTTTGGTATTCGTTTGGTGATATGTTTAGCCTTGGGCCCATATTGGTAGCATTGATATCCCTTGGTTCGTACGTTGGGTTACTTTTTAACGTTCCATTCTGGTTCATTACTGCCTTGTCTGTTTTTGTGGGTTCTTCTCCACTGTTCTTGTTGTATTTCATGGTTTCCATCCTTGCTTCCTTTTTGATAGCCCATAGTGCTATGGCTTCGACGTCGTCTTGGTCTAGTTCGGCAAGTATCCATGCTTGTTGCAATTCTTTTTTCATTCCTTCTATGAGGAACTCCAACATAGTAGCGCTGTCCATCTGGGCCGTCCTTGCTATCAGTTGGAAATCGTTCCAGTAGTCCGTCATTGATGATTGTCCTTGTTTTAGCTTCCTTATCTTGGCTCTTGCTTCGTCCCTTGCGTTGACCGGTCCAAACTGTCTCCTTAGTTCGTTTTGGTATTCTTCCCATATCGTCCAACTTTTGGCCTGTACCTTTTCTCCATATGGGGTATACCACTTCATGGCATCTCCTCGTAATAGGCATGTGGTATATTTGATCTTGTCATCGTCGTGGTCTTATTCCCACCCCAAAATTTCAAAATATACGGATAGCTGTGCTAGCCATCCTCTTAGGTGGTCTCTTTCTCCGTTGAATGTGCTTGGTTCTCGAATCTTGGGTTTTCGTGTCCCGGTGCATATGCCCGTTCCTTCCCCCCTTTTAGATGTCTCCCCTTCCGTCTGTTTGGAAGTCATGATGGTGTTTCTTGGGGTTCTTGTTGGAGTGTCTTCTTCTGAGTCTTGGGGCTCTTGTTCACAGTCCGAGGATACTGGACTTGCTGTTGAGGAGTATTGGGCAGCCTCTGTTAAGGCTTCTCTTAGAGATGTAACGTCAATTTCCCCTAGTGTGAGATCGTCCTCGGGGGTTTCGTTTAGGGGTAATGCCGCCGTGCTTTCTTGTTTGTTACGTGTTGCTAGTCGACGCTACCAAATGTAACAATCCTACCCTGGAGGGGTTAGTTATGCAACAGGTAACAAATTACTCACGTGAATATTTTGAACTATCTTTTATAGTTCTCATTTTTTTTAAGTATATGAGAGTGTTCTTCTTTCCGAGATTAACTGATAATCTCTTCTTCGTCTTGAACTATCGTCTAGTCTTCTTATCTCACTCCAATATCCTATTGGGGAGAGATGGTGAGGGAACTTCTTCGTATCGTAATCTCTTCTCTCTTGAGAGAGATCTGGGACTGTCCTCATCTTAACAAGGTCGTCGTTGCTCTAACACTTTAAGAGTTAGGTTGCTTGCATACAAGCGAGATGTAAAGGTAAAGGTAAAGGTAAAGTTATATTGTAAGAAAGTACTTAGATGGTAGCGTGAAGAGCTCTAACTACTGTGACCTTTTTTTTTTCTTTTTCTTTTTTCTTTTTTTGTTTTCTTTTTTTCATTTCTTTTATATCATGTATTTGTTGTTAAAGTACAAGAACTCCATCCTTGGTCTCCTCTACACACCCGGCGATTGAAATCTCACCACCACGAGATTATCACCACTTTTCTTTTCTCCACCCGCCACCATGAGTTCGCTCTAGGGGGTGGAGTCATACCTCTTCTACAATCCCCTTCCCTTAGGTTTATCCCTTTGGGCTCTCTTCACTCTGGGTTGATGGATTTCGTCTTCTTTTGATGATGTTTCCTCTCCCTACCCCGCTTTTGCTCGGCCTCGCTTAGAGCATCTGCAAGGTTGGCAACACTCTCCTCAACGCCCATGTTACAGACGGCCGGGAACACGGCTTCCAGCAAGAGAAAACTATTCAACAGGCCACGTTCAATTTCTCTATTCTCTCTTTTCTTTGAGAGGCTGCCCAGTCCAGACACGAACGCGGTTACCGATAGTTTCCACGGCATAGAGTTGGGTCTACCCCTCCTTCTCCTCTTCTCCTCATGGTCGGATCGGCTGGCACCCTACTGCTTCTCTACCTTTTTGGCTGGTACCCACAACTACCTGGCTGGTACCCATAACTACTTCTTCACTATTCGGACTATGACCACGGTCCATCACGGCCTGCCTCTGGAAGGATGGTATTGCACTATCTCCTTCCTCTTTTTTAAGCTGCAGACAAAATAGCTGGCCCCTCCCGGCCTCCCCAGGACTTTGATCATGACGAGCCTGGCCCCCGCGCTGTGTGTGCGGAATTTTTAAAGTGGTGTCCGCTACGTTTGCTTTTTGTTTTTCTTTTGTTCGGATGATCGTGCCATGGCTTTTCCTGACTCTACCTGCTTGTTCTTTGCTTTGATTCCTTTCGTCTATCTTCTTAGCCAGTCAAGGGTTTCTTGTTGGGGGCGAGATGTGCGGTCGGTTCCATACCAGAGGCACTTGGGGGGTTGGCTTTTTCCCAGGGGTAGTTGGTGGGTTTTTTCTATACAATAGCGTAAGCTGCATGTAGGATTTTGTACCTTTAAAGAATAATCATATGATTCAAAAAAAAAAAAGAAAAAAAAGAAAAAAGAAAAAGTACAAGAACTCGCGTGCAGCGCTAGCTATGGCGTAAACAAAACTATACTAACTGGTGCCAGGGAAAAAGCCATCATCCCAAGTCCCTCTGGTATGGAACCGACCGCACATCTCGCCCAAAGAATCCTCACCCCTCCTTCACGCGGACACAGAGAACATTGGAAAACGACAGGAAAGCAGGAAACAACAGGAAAACCCTTGCCATAGCCTCCGGAAACATAAGAAATTAAATCTAGCCTAAACGCTAGAAGGAGAGGATAACCACTAGAAAGGGAACTAGATAGAGGAAGAAAGGCAACACTCCAAAGGGGCCGGCCAAGAGTAGCACATATGAGCGCTTGCGACCGAATCAATTACTCCGAGCCCAAGGCGTTGACATTGACCACGGAGGTAGTACTATACCATGGAAGAGCAAAACCGAGGATACGACCGTGGTAGCCATGGGGCGAATGGAGCCACCTAGTAGTAAGGTACCAGCTGAGGGAGCGGAGTGTAGCTGTAACTGAGCAACGGGACAAAAACCGGGGAGGAGGAAGGAGGGGTAGACCCAAGCGCTAGAAACGACTGACTAGACCAACCGCGGCCGATGGTTTTCCAACAGCGAGGCAAAAGATGAGGCCGTGACGTTACTAACCGAAGTGTTCCCCGACCGCGCATACATAATCGAGACGGTGGAGTACTTCGCAAGTGGCTGGGAAGACAGCAGCGCCGACCGTAAACGAAGCGAGAGGGGTTGCCGACGGTGCAAAACCTAAGCGAGGTGCCAAGGCGATGCGGGGGAAGAGGGAGAGCAACGAACTTCATGAGGGGGGTCAACGACGAACGAAGGCAAGAATCCCAAGGAGGGGGGCCAGGAGGAAGAGGGGGGAGGTAGCGTCACTCCCCTAGGCAGAAGCCATCAAGGGGGAGGAGAGGGGGGGTGGTGGATCCCACGATGATTTCCCTGGTATTGAGATTTCAATCGCCGGAGGTGTAGAGGAGATGGTTCGTGTCTAACTATTGTGACCGAGTCTCCTCCTTATATAGACTCTTCACGCTAACAACCCTAACCCTGGTGACTCATAACTCGCGTCACACAGTCCTATGACTCATAATGAGTCATGCCCGAAATCCATCAGATGAGTCCTATGAGTCACTGCGCAACATACCATAAACCAATCATAAAACATAAAATATGTCCGGTGCGCAAAGCACGTCACCTGCATGAAACTCGTGACTCATAATCTGAGTCACGCGCGAAAGTCATTACATCATTATGACTCACAATCATGAGTCATAGAAACATCAACCAATCATAACATAACGATGACACGCAAGTGTGAGTCGTGTGGGAACTATGAGTCAACTGACTGCATAGCGTGAAACCATAAACATATAAGACTCACGATCGTGAGTCATAGAAACATAAACTTACCTTATGACTAATAATTATTAGTCATGGGAAATCTACCTTGCTTAGTCACGATTTGTGACACGATAGCTCACTTCGATATATAATACACTGAATTTGGGAATAGGGGAGGGAACCAGGATATATTACCATTTTATAATACGCGCATAAAGGCTGAAGGACCTTCCTAGGAGGGGCGTAGAATAAATTCATAAAGGACCGAGAGCGAAGAGCCTCCCGCAAAAACCGCTAGTTGCATGACTGCCAAGCCCGGAGCTGAGGAAAGGGTGGCAAGTTTAAAAGAAATTAGCTTTGATATCTGCGAGCTGGATAGGGTAAGAAGCTTAGGGGAGAGGTGAAGCTGCCGAGAAGGGTATAGTATGCCCTTGGTGATGGGAAGATTAGGGCTTGGGCATAACTTAGCTAGCAAGTCTTATCTCGCTTATAGATTGGGGGGCGGTAATGATGGAGCTTGGAAACATGCTGATTCTTGTCTCGTGGAAGCCGGAGAGTGCTGTACCGTAGGCTCCATATATCAAGCCTGTGAGGTATATCGTCTTTTCGTTCAAGTAATTGCTTCAGCACCAGATCGTTTGTATTCCGGGAAGCCGACGAAATGGATTTTGGGCCAGTGTGGGTTGACTAATTGTAGTTGACGACTGCCGGTCAGATAGTCCAGTCACTTGGCATAAGTCTTGGTGATTGCTGAAGACTGAGGCAGTTTGCACATACAACTAGTATTTAGAAAAAATGGCAAAGAATGGCACGGCAATTGTGGAAAAAGTCAAGAATTAAATATGGAGAATTATAGTTAACTGAAATATATTGAAAAATGGTGTTAGATCTTAGCATACAGGGTTGTTCTTGGTGAGGAGGGCTTGTAACACACACAGAAAAGCCAGTCAAACGCTACTCTTGTTGGCTTCGTTGACAGGGAGTGACTTTTTTCTTTTTTTTTGTTAATTCCGTGGTATTGTTTTAGGTACATGCAAACAAAGTAAACACATCCCTGGGCACAAACTGCTGCATTCAGGAAAAATCCCATGGCAAACAAAGCCCACCACCTCCGTCCCAGGAAAAAACAAGTTATCCCAGGTCCCTCAGGTATGGAACCAACTGCAAATCCCCAACAGAGAAAGGCACAAGATAAACTGACAACCTAACCCACAGAGACAGAAGACAACAAGAAAACCTTTCTGAACATCTCATGACAAAGGAAACTAACCAAGGAAATAATTGAACTGCAACCCTTATCCAACCTTCATTATGCTCGGTGTAGGGCTGTGGACGAGCCCATTGTTGTCTTTGTGAATAACTGCATCCCAGCCTAGGAGCCCGGCATCAGGAAGGTGTAAGGTAAACGGCAGGCAAGGCGGTGGTTTAACCAGAGGCAGTTCAATACTAGCCACACAGTGCCAAAATAGGCCGACCAAGTTGATTCTTTCAAAAAAGTGGTGTAGCTGTTCTCAACAGAGACCAGCCAGGGTAAATGAATAGCCTCTCTGGCTATGAAGAGGGGCCACCGGAGAGGTTGATATTCAGGTGGTAGTAGGGTACCCGCCAGTATTAAGGTGTTTTATCTCCTGAGATGACCATCCCGGCACACTTATGAAGCTCCAACTTCAGTGGCCAGATAGGATTGTGAGATCGGGTGTGGTGTTTTACCTTGTTAACACCTTCCAAAATAGGAAGGTGAAAAGCGGGGTCTGGAGGGTAGAGGAGAAGGAGCTTGGTTGACCGGGCGTGAGGGTGTGGTCAAGATATTTGATAGTACGGGTACATAGGGCGGGGAAGACATCAGCCCCGGTGTGGCAGGTAATGACAGGCAAACCCTGCACTTGCCAGCTGCAAAAAAGGGGTATGATATGGGCTGCCGTCACAACAAGTTGAAGGTCTTGGTAAAAGCTTACTCAGCAAGATTAAGCGAGAAGTAGTGCTATGCGCCCCCCTAACGGTCGATATCTCTTCGCGCCAATCGCGCCCTGTCGCTCCATTACGGTAGACACTGCAGCAGCCGGCGGTGGTGACTCTTGACAGATTCTCTTTTCCCACCTATTAATATACACCTCTTTCCGTTCGAGTATAATAGTAGATTTTACTATCCCCACATTCTCGATCCAAGAAGCACAGAGGAAGGGCGTTTTTGGTTGAAAGAATACGTGCTACAGGCAGTATCTGCCGAATCACGGTACAGTACATTGCCTTCTTGTATTGAGGTGGAAAGGGTGACGGGAAAATAATCCCATTATTTAAGTCCTAATAGCCAAGACCAATGGGAAGTAATTTCGAAAACTAAACTCTTATGGCGTGGTGGGTTAGGTTCTGCTTGCATCGTAATGAGTGACAAGCTGGAGGGTAGATATCAGTATTGCGGTGGCGAGTTCAAGATGGCGGGACTGTGCAGTAAATTACGGCTATCTCCCCCACTCTTTGTTGATAGAGGGCTAGGGTTTGGTTGGCTGAGTATGCTCTATCGTGGGAATGGTGATGTTATCGAGGATGGGGAATGAACTGGTGAAAGTTTAATAGTTTCCTACAACTAGATACTCTTTGGATGTAGCCGCATACTCCCATTAAGAATGCTGCCATGCATAATGCTAACAAAGGTATTAGATGTTCATTTATCATAATCCTGACAACCAAGTTAGACATCACTGGTTAAAACATTCTTTACACGACGAGTATAAAATTCCTAACTATTAAAATTTACCCCAACTATATACTATCTCTAAAATAGCTTGATAGCTAACGTAATCCTATATCCATAGGAGAAACGAGAAGAGAAAAGAAAATGGGAATGTAGAGAGAAAGAAGCAAAAGGGCACGTGAAGAAAATCCAGAGTCGTAAAGAGGGAATAGGGACGGAATCAGGTATCGTGAAAAAGTGAGAATGACGTTTAGGCCGTAGCCACAACGCTGGAATACAATATCCTACTTCGACTCACGTTGTATCGGAGGTAAAAATAGAAGGAGAGAATCAGGGCCAGTACTCTCTGCCGCATAGATAGCTAAGAGGTGATGTAAGAGATATGTGAATACAATCTCAAGGGGGCATGATGCGAGAAAAAATGCCGATATTGTTGGAGTTAAAGGTCTAGCAAGACAAAAAAAGGGTAGGAGAGAAAAAAATAGAGACGGGTTAAGGGTGCCACATTGGATGCCTGGGAGTTAATCAAGAGCCAAAGGTGGTGGGGCCGCAGCAAGAGAGATGTCGCGGGCATCGACAGGAAAGGTGGGATGGTTAGGGCCTAGGGATAGTGGTAAATTATTATATTGTCTATTCGCGATTGGCTGGTGGTGGGGGGTGAGGCTTAGAAATCCGCTATTAGTTTTGTGATAATCGGACCAGTCATTGTAGTAGGATGCGAGAGTGTCGTAGGACTCATGAAGCAAGCCTATCGGGGCTGACGCCTTCCCGTGCTTGTAGCAGCTTCACCACTGCCTCATATCCATATTGGGCAGCCAACGATATTGGCGTTCGGCCGTCGTTGTCTGGCCTACCGGGGTTGACGTCTTCGCGTCCCAATAACAGCTTCACCACTGCCTCATGTCCATTCGAGGCAGCCCACCATATTGGCGTTCGGCCGTAGTTGTCTAGCCTATCGGGCTTGATGTCTTCGCGTCCCAATAACAGCTTCACCACTGCCTCATGTCCCTTGTAGGCAGCCCACGATATTGGCGTTCGGCCGTCGTTGTCTGGCCTATCGGGGTTGACGTCTTCGCGTCCCAATAACAGCTTCACCACTGCCTCATGTCCCTTGTAGGCAGCCCACCATATTGGCGTTCGGCCGTCGTTGTCTGGCCTATCGGGGTTGACGTCTTCGCGTCCCAATAACAGCTTCACCACTGCCTCATGTCCATTCGAGGCAGCCCACGATATTGGCGTTCGGCCGTCGTTGTCTGGCCTATCGGGGTTGACGTCTTCGCGTCCCAATAACAGCTTCACCACTGCCTCATGTCCATTCGAGGCAGCCCACCATATTGGCGTTTGGCCGTCGTTGCCTGGCCTATCGGGGTTGACGTCTTCGCGTCCCAATAACAGCTTCACCACTGCCTCATGTCCCTTGTAGGCAGCCCACCATATTGGCGTTCGGCCGTCGTTGTCTAGCCTATCGGGGTTGACGTCTTCGCGTCCCAATAACAGCTTCACCACTGCCTCATGTCCATTGTAGGCAGCCAACGATATTGGCGTTCGGCCGTCGTTGTCTGGCCTATCGGGGTTGACGTCTTCGCGTCCCAATAACAGCTTCACCACTGCCTCATGTCCCATGTAGGCAGCCCACCTTATTGGCGTTCGGCCGTCGTTGTCTGGCCTATCGGGGTTGACGTCTTCGCGTCCCAATAACAGCTTCACCACCGCCTCATGTCCACTCATAGCAGCCCATAAGAGCGGTGTAGCACCAGTTTCATCCATGCTGTTTATATCAAAACCATCCATCATTATCAAAGCCTTCACAACCTCAATAACCCCAAATGCGGACGCACAGTGAAGTCCGGTGAACTTGCATTCGTCCACAATAGAGGAGACTGTATACCAAGAGAGGAGGTGATCCACGAGCAGATTAATCGATACATGGCCTTTGTAGCAACTAAAGAGTTTCAGTGCAAGCGTTTTCCCACGATCCGAGGGTTCTTGTTTCATGTGGACTCCCCAGTATATAGATGAATATTCGAGGAATGGTGGGTCTTGGCCCTTCTGAACGCAAATTCCCGAAAGGGCCATGACCTGGTGCGAATTCAGATATGTTAAGCAGGTCTCCGCAATTGTCGAGTGAGGGCTCGGGAAAGGGTTTCGATGGCTTGTCAAATATTCCTGGAGTGTGTGGTGAATGAGTCGAACAGTCGATCCTTCCTTATCCACCATAAGAAGCCCTTGGCAGCAGCTTAACACGGTCCGGATAGACGAAACATCGCCAGTATTGCAATCTGTGGCTCCAATTTGGACTGCCAAAGCTTGGCAGAGCTCCTCTGCTCCCAGAGGCCGTTCCGAATGGCATACCCACATCAGAGCAGTCATCCCGAGTCTAGATTTCTGGTCACCCTGAGCCTTGATCCGTTCTAACGTTCCGCCGTAGGCATCTTCTAGGCTCAGCCCGTCCGTCATTACTCGGAGCCTTTCTCGCCGCCGATTGATGCTAGTCTCCTGAAGAATTGCATCGAGATTTAGGGAAACTAGCAGAAATCTAGATATCTGTCAGTGGACAGTCTGGGTAGGGCTCTCATTTCGCCGGTCATACTTACATCTCCGATACAGCCTCCGGAATCGTCTTCACAATTTCCTCCTCCAGTCCCTCATCCATCTCGTCCGAGGTTATGTCTTCCGCAAGCTTTGCGTGGATATATTGGATAATATCACCCTTTCGGGGACTTATCGACACAGCGGCCACTCCACTCCCGAGATGCCTTCCCACTTCACCACCAACATGCGGTCTCCCGGTTAAAAACACTTGAGCGGTTGAGGATATTACGATGATTTCTTTGAGTGACTGAAGGATTTTGGCTCGATCTAGTGCACTACATTCGTCTAGGGCGTCCAGACAGAAAAACGTTCGTCGCATAGATGCGAGGCTCCCCAACAGCTTCACGATCTCAGGGAGGTGCAGCCTCTTACCACCAATGACCTTTCCGTGCATTTGGAACGCATCCATTATTTCTTTCGGGATCGGCCTGAAACCACTGACCACCTGCTTCAGAAGACCACCCAAGACACTTGCCGCAGATTGCTCCTTCTGGGCGGCGAAGTCGAAATAGAAGCAGGCCACGGAAATGTCCCCTTCTGCCCCACTCGCCTCATAGCACAAGGTATCTATTACTAGTGAACTATAATTGCGATTTGTCAAAAATAATATCCAGGTTTGCGCTTCCTCTCGAATGTCGCCCCACTTACCTGATGAATGTCTTGCCGACCCCCGGGTTCCCGGAGCAAAGTAGGGTCGCCTTTTTCGACCCACCTTGGCCATCATGGCTCTTCCAGTTTCGAAATTCCTCTGTCTGTAGAAGCCAGTCCCCCACGTTTGTGACCCGGCGTGTTTGAAGGTCATAATGGCGGTTGCGTGGCTCAAGGGGTGACAACCAAGTCAGGATTTCAGCCCTATCGTCGGTGACAGTAATGCTGGTGGTATTGAAAGAGTGGATGTTGTTATTGAGGGAGTTCGTGTTATGGTTTTGGGAGCCGATCGTATTAAAAGAATTGGTATTATCGGTAACGGGGCTCTGATCTTGTGACATCTTTCTGCTTCTCGCTCGTCCAAATATTGTAGAAGATAGGTCGAATCACGGAAGTGTGAGATGATAGAATTCCTGAGAATGGGAGGAAAGCGGGGTAGAACACCATTGCTCAGCCTCGGCGATGAACGGTTTGTCCAATCATACTTCTGGAACCTTGTGAAACTCATATCACGAGTGTGGCTAAACTAAGCGGAGTGGCTGAAACGGCCGCCCCTCTCACCCCAAACATAACTTGAGAGGCGCATGGTTTTCTTTGTGATACCACCGCTTTAACTACTCTCAGTCAGACTTGATACCGATATTCCAGAATCCCCAATGCCAGCAGTAGCTTCACTATATCGGTATCATACTTGCTTATAATATAGGGATCAAACCTCGACGCGCGGGGCAAATGTTTTCATGAACGAGCCAGCAATACTGCAAATCGGATTCTAGATATGCTATAATAGCGCACGTAGCTATAGTTGATAAAGCCACTATACCCGTTATGCCGGGCTATTTGTCCTCCCCCAACTCGTCCCCAAATTAGGGATCCCAAAAAGGTGGCATACAAAATGTATGGTTGCAACATGGGTATGAAAGTCACTCTTTCCGGATCTTGAATTTGCGCCCGATCATGCACTTGTATGCTTTCACACCCCTACTGTAGGTACATGGCCGTTTTCGCATCCGAGTTGTGGACTTTACCACCTACGTCAAAACTCAACAAGGCTAAGCCGCAGATACCCCAGCTGGGATGGTTATCTTGTGGGGGATATTGAATATGTCGCTCAATCGCCGTACTCGGATACATTGATGCTTTCAATAGGGTAAGATTTACAGCACGTTACCGGCACCCTTTCGTTCTCACCTGTCTTTGGACTAGGGTTAGGGCTTGGCTCATTAATTATGATCCCATGCACGCGTTGTGCTTACGAGATGCAACATACGGCATTCCAGAGAAATTTAATAGTTTCGTAGACACCCTCCGAATATAGCTACTACATTGATATCGATAAGGTTTTCGGATGCACGCATTTCGGTAACGAGGTTAGATATCGCCACCATATATCATTCCGTTACCACAACAATAGCCACACCGCAGCCATACAATTCTCGCCCTACTATCGATGGACCGGTTCCAGATAACTTCGTAATATGTTTCTGAAAGGAATGGAGAAATGGAAACGTGGAAAGGAGTAAGTATGCAGAACAAGGATAAAATGGATTGAAAGGGAATCTATCGTAAGCCGGACACTGATTATCATATATCTCAAAAATTCCCCACTTCCAACTTTTTTTTACGCCGAATTTCAAGATAGAAAGATAGAAGCAGGAGCCATAATTCCAGTACCCCGCGTAGGGGGTGAAAGGCCTTTCCGGCAGGGGTGCAGAAATAAATTCGCAAAGGACCTAGTGAGCGAAAAGCCGTACAATGCACCGTAAAGTACCACTGGTTGAGTTGAATTTGGGCACTTTGCTCCATGCACCCCCGCTATCATAAGTAGTTGTTCACTTTACCCAGCCTTGACTGATACCTTAGGCCTAGGTGCCCTTAACCTTGTGAGAGTTCAATTATTCAACGCAATTCTACCGACAATGCAAGACAAATCAAGCTCTGTAAAGCCAACAAGAGCCAATCCTAATAGCAAAGGGTTGGTATGAAAAAGAAAGAAAAGAAAAGCATGGCCCGCCGCCCGGAAGAATCACCCTCCCCTAGGACCAATATTTTTTTTCCGTCAGATGGTATAGAGTCAAATAATATGGGCTATGATCAGTCGGGAGTACCTTGGGATTCTTGTTCTTTTCTGTACCGCCAGCGGTGTCCTATATATACACAAGATTGACTTCCAAAGAAAAACTCTTCGTCTTCCACATCCTTCTCCATTTTCTGTTCCATCCACACCTC
>Ga0307509_10002125_pt1 | contig 32622 bp, 36 predicted proteins | sample 10_EM_MG_FD_202245 | JGI IMG/M metagenome (GOLD analysis project Ga0307509, IMG submission 202245) | Populus trichocarpa ectomycorrhiza microbial communities from riparian zone in the Pacific Northwest, United States - 10_EM | ecosystem: Host-associated > Plants > Roots > Unclassified | place...
TAAGATCCTTCACAATGAGCGGTACCCTGGCCCCTCCTCACCTTCCACTCTGGCCCTCAGGCTCGACGTGTAAGCACGATGATTAACGACCTTCAAGTTCGAGGAAAGGCAAATGAGAAGTGATGGATAAGCACTGACATGATCAGCTGCATGGTAAGAGAAGTTAACAAGTAGTCGATCGATACGAGCGGAATGCCACTGGTAGCCAAGTCGTAACAAAGAGTACGGAGGAGTACAGGCGGTCGCCGCGTGACATCCGTCGGTCACTCTTTGTGCATTGTGCAAAACCGCGATGTTCAAATTCGCATGTTATTTTCCAGCAGAAAAACCTCTCTTTATTCCTATTAAAATAGAGTCGGGTGCCTGGATGGTGGAACTACTCGAGGAGATTCAACTGAAACTCCAATCGGCGCTTGGTCGAGATGTTAGCCGTACAGACCTCCGGCTTTTCAGGAAACTTTCTCTTTCTCCGGCAAACAGCCAACTAACCCACACTAGGCGGATGTCCCCTTGGACCCCGCAGAAGACTTGCCATCGCGCGCCCTCCTGTGGCTTCATAACCAGCCAGCGAATAGCCACCTTCCGGAAATGAAGAAGCTTGTATCGCTCTTCCCCAACGGTCCTTGTCTATCCGACGACCAGCTAGATATCATCATTTCCGATTTGGATGGTATGCTCTACTCTGTCTTTCAAGCCTTCATTGTTGATTTTGTGTCAGTTCTGGAGTTGGTCGAAGGTTTGGGTGAGCCAGACCACGTTTATAAGAGAAAAGTAAAGAAAGGTGCGCATTGTGTTGATGTCTCCTATGTGCTCACTTTGCTCATTATTATGCCCCCAGCCCTCGATGATCATCTAAAATGTTTACCCCCCGCTTCTTCGCCATTGGATCTTGTTCATTCCTCCCACAAACTAGCGGACCTATTGGGCGGCGAAATGCCTTCCATCCACCTGGGTCGGCCTGGTGGAGCCCCTGTAGCGATTTTTTAACCCAGCCCTTGCTACTTTACAACGGTATCTTGACAACCTTGAAGAAGTTCAAGTTTCTCGTTCAGAAGTTGAGTGCGCTGCCAAGTACCTCCGGTATGCGGTTGCGTTTTATGAGGATGAGGCCCACCGTCAGCAGGCGATCAAGGAACTGATCAATGAAGCGATCGGAGAGAAGGGTGAGTGGGGACATGCTCTTAGTTGGGCAGATAATATCAAACCTAGTGGTAGTTGTGGTACAACAGTTTTCTAATCTTGTTCCTGGAGCTTAAGAACACACCGGGTCTGTCTGGAGATGCTCTTCTTCAAACTGTCATTGATTATAGCAAAATGGTCTCGCGAGATAAGGTTCGATGTTCCATATGTGCCGCTTTGCATACCATAGCTTACCTTTGTTTGCAGTACAAGCGCGTCCGGGAGTACTGTAATTTCCCTGTCGTCCTTGTCGGTATCACTGCAAATCGCCTTGAAATTTCCGTTGCCGTTTGCGTAGGACCAATCCATGTGACCAAGTGCCTCACTCTCGACCTATCCTTAGGATTTCATGCTTCAGACCACATTATCCGCCTGGCTCGTGTCTTCCAGGCCTTGTCACGCTGTCGATTGGATCTCCACAATTATTATGATAGGGTCAGCAACTTGAACTTCCCCAGACTCTCTTGCCTCTATCCCAACCCGACACCTGTCGATCGTTCTAAAACGTTGCCCACACTTACGTACAGGCGGTTTCTGTCTCGAGCGGGTCGTCCCACTTCAGCGCTTGTGGACCTGGGGAATGCAACCACCTCTATGTATACTGCCACTCTCAGCGACACCAACCAGGAGGTTATTGTCAAGTTTACTGCTCGTTATAATGTAGTGGCTCATCGCCTGCTCGCCGACGCGGACCTTGCCCCTAAATTACACTTCTGTGAACGTGTCGTTGGTGACCTATACATGGTCATAATGGACTGTGTCGATGGGACGTCTGTTTGGCAGCTCCAAGAGGACAGAAAACCAGTTCCAGCTATTGTCTTGGAGGATGTCAGCAGGGCGGTGCGTATCCTTCATGAAAAAGATATTGTCTTTGGGGACTTGCGAGACCCCAACATTCTCTACCTTGAGTCCAAGATTCATGCAATGCTAGTTGACTTTGATGGGTGTGGACAGGACGGAAAAGACAGATACCTGGCCACGCTCAACCCTAACAATGCATGGGCGGAGGACGTTTCGCCATATAGTATTATGCACAAAGCCCATGATACATGGCAATTGGACCAGTTGGCCGCCCTCTGTAAACCCGCCCCTTAGCTGGCTGTTCCGGCCCTCCCTTGTCTCTCGTGTCTATGAATTGCTACATCCCATACCCCCCGAAGGGGGTTAACCAAAAAGGGCGTTTGTCAAGTACTTTCAGGGGAATTGCCGTGATTGAGGACGGCGTGCGAAGACAACCCCAAGAGATTTATTATTCGCCACTGCGGGCAGGATACATTTTGATATTCGTGAGTTCAAAAGAAGTGATTAGTCTATCTATCAGTCTAAAACGCCCTGTTGTATGTTTCACCCTCGAGTGCTCCTTTTATCGATAATTGCTTCAACGACGATCATTCCTCGCGCCTTTTCCACAGTCAAGTCGTGGCAACACCAGTAATCTAGGCGAAAATCATTACTCCTCCATGGTATTTGAATCATACATTGAAAGCGCACCTGCCCAAGTGATACTCATAGTAGTCGTAATGGAGAGGCCAGCTATGCCACTCATGGTCATGATTGAAAACAACATAAATCGCCCTCTTCACCCCGACCACCTCGCGGTGTTGGTCCTTGACTAGCTTCCTCGGCGTAATTATTTCCCCCTTATTCTTGCCCTGCTCTCCCCCTCCTTCGCCTCAGCAAACTTCTTTCTTTCCTCAGTCAGTCGTGATGCTCTCATCCACCTCAATGTTCTTCAACGACCCCTGCGCCCGCAGCTCCTTGACCGGGCCTTGCATGTCGATGCACCCGCCAACCATGCGAACAAAGTAATGCGCACCAGGGAGGACAAGGCTGGCGTAATGCGTCACAAGGACCTAAAATAATGGGGTTATCTCACCCACCATAGAAATAGACGAAGGGGACGACACGCACGACGGTGCGATGCGCAAGGAGAGGGCCGCACAATAAGTGTTCGTATAAGCCACCCTGCAATGCAAAAATCAGTCATCTAGATTCCAGGTGGGGATAGGAGACAGCCACTGAGCGGGTCATCCAGCAACGTATACTTCGTCCTGGCGTACACTGCACGCGCGAGAGTGATGCGTGCCTTCTGGCCTCCAGATACATTCGGACCCCTTGAGATTTCCGATTGCAATCAGTCCCCCATCCCCCCGCCCGTCAGGGCTTGTCTCCAATGGTTATGTCTCCTGAACGGGTCGTCCACTTATTCGACTTATTCGTCTCTTCTCTTTACTCTTCCAGTCATTGATACGGTTGGGCACGGTTACATCGCCTTTCGACACACTCTTGTAGACATTGACGCGATCTGAGGGACAAGTTGGGGGGAAATTCCCCAATGTCCGTGGAGTTGTGCTGGGCCATAATATATACCAAGAGGATTGCAATAATCCTTTACATAGTATAAAGCTTTCCTGACCCTCTTCCACTTCTATGCGCTTTTCAGAAGATCATTATTGGTGTATCGATGGATTTCAGCTTCTGCCCAACTTGAGAACCCCCAGAGAAACTGGGCACTTTCAACTCAAGAATATCAATGACGTGGGTTTCATAGTTTTACATACTAGGACTATCGATGACGTGGGGTTTTATAGCTTGTACACAGGACTCAGAACTATATCAGGTTCTTCAACATTTCTCAACACAACTTCGAAGTTCGCAACAGAAAAGGATCTAAGGTGAAGTAAAATGGTTTAGCACCTGATATAGTCATGGGAGCAGCTACGAAGAGAACTCACTGTCAGCGCGTCACCTTCCTTTGTGAGGTGCACATATGAGCAACGGTATGAGGCTTTCAGCAGAGCCTGGTTGAATGATGGACGGTGAGCAAGGTCTACGAAAACAAAAACTTCAAATAAACACAAACTTGTCCACAACGTCGACGATGAGGCCATCATCGAGAGGGTGAGTGGCAAAACTGTGACCACGCCAGTCAGGAAGACGAGTAGCGTTGGCGTTGTACATGGTGATTTATTTAGTTGGGGAGTAGCTTTCAAGTTACGATTGGTAAACGATGGTGGAATTCTGCAATGTTATAAAATTGGCGTCGAACTTTTATACCTTCAACCACGACCATTCACGTGCACCGTTCAGGCACTCGCTTCCGAGGTCTATTAAATCGAGCAAACAGGGCTTGGAGTGGTTCGAGGTGGAGTTTTTGCCTTACTCTTAGCCCCTAACAGAGCTAGTTCCAGTCCAACATGTGATTATAACCTGCGCAATGCATATTATGACTCACATCCGATTCTCCGAGGCTCCTCCTTCGCAGCCTTTTGCATCTTGCCGCTCAACTTCTGGTGTAGCCTCTGCAATGCGTAAGATCTGCACAAGAGCCAAGGATAACAACGTTGGTGTTTACCTGTGTATGCTTCCATTGGGGGTGTCCGAAAGGGAACAATTGAAATTTGAAACCGATTTGATTGTGCTTCCATATACTAATAGATGTATGCCATCCAAATGACCACGCGTTTTACCAAAGCGTCATAGCGCAAGTCATGGGAAAGGGCAATTAGGGTACATATTATACCGTACATATGTAATTTCTGGATTCACGATCAGAAAATCAAAGTCCTTGAGAATTTGACTTCTTGTTATTCGATTATATCTTTCCCTTGGTCATGGGAAACGAAAGGGTTATCAACTCGAAAAGGCTAGAAGGGGCTGTTGCATATCCGAAGGGGCTGTTGCATATACAAAGTGCTCAAATACAATTAAACTCTTATCAGGTAGTAGTTTTCGCCATTTGAATATCCTGACAATGTTGCTCCAACAGGAAGCTCCAAATATACATGGTGTCCGCGAAAATCGCCCAAAAAACGCATTATGTGGAGAGGTTGTGTCACTGTGATTTCAAAAAAAAAAAAAAAAAAAAAAAAAAGGAAATATTGCAGTTTTCTACTAGTACTCCTCCCTCGTTTTGTACACGAGCTGAAAATAATTCGAGCCGCTAAATTCACATAAGCCATAGGCCACAAATTTTTTGTCCATCGATCGAGTGGCCCGGGTAGACCTCAATCAGACCTCAAATCCGTATGAAAGTACCGTAGATGTCCGGGACTCGAATTCTGAGCGGCTGACTTACTTTCATCGGCCTAGACTCATTTCAACACATCTAGACCTGGATTGGCCCTGGGTGGCGTAACAACCACGATAATGTTTGTACCGTTATAATATTTATGTTGAAGGGATGGAAGCACAATCATGACCTCACAGATTTCAATTGTCCACTCTTCGGAAGCCTTTCTCGCTTTTAGTCAGGAAAATGGCACATGCCATACATGGTGGCGGGATCCAGAAGCGTGGCGAGGAGGGGTGTATCCAGCAACGAGGCGCGGCATCAGGAAAAACCCAACTTCCTGCATAAGTATAGTTATTTTCTTAAATTTATCACCGGACCCGGTAAATCGGAGATGCGAGAGCTCACGAAATTCAAAAGAGAAGACCGGAAGCAAGAAACCGAGATTAGGAAGAGTTACCACGAAATGATAAGCACATCGCGAGGCCGTTTTTCGATTTTTTAGATTCAAAACCTTGAAGTCATTTTTGAGGTTTGTAGCATGCTAGGTACCTAAATTCATCGACAAAATTGGATCCTCATCGATCATCATGTACATTACTGGGACTTGCACATATCAGTTCCATGTCACGGCGCATGGGAAAGGAGGGGCTCCTTGGAGATTAGATTGGAGGAAACTATCTACTTATGATCTCATCAAGGGTCTTCTTATTTGTTCCGGATCGAATATGTAAGACCAATGCAATCGAACTATGATTCCAGCAGATCTGCTATGACCATAGCCCTGAGAGTTCCGAGCAATGCCACTTTGATAAACTTTGTTGCCACATGGCTTGTTATGATGTGTCAAATCTGGTCTAAGGAGAGATCTGAGATATATTGAATAGATACCTGGGTCATCTGGGGTATCTGCCAGCCTGAGTGGGGAAACGGGTCACATATTTGTGAAGTTGCATCGGGATCATGGCGGTTTTCCATCATAATCAAATAATTATGCACATCGCAAAGCACTGTATCACAGTGGTGGAAACTCGTTGGGACAATGAATAGTCCAGCCGAATCTTGGTATGGTATATACCCCCTATCAGCGGCGAGTCGTCTCGTAGTGATGCACGTGCTAGTATAAAGGTCGATTCCGTTGTGACTAACACCAATCCCAGCTTAACTTCCATGTCGAGTACCACTACTCTGGCCAACAGCCGGTCAATCTTCCTGCTTGTCACTGACACGATCAGTACCACAGTTGTCGTTTCGGTCTTAGCTATTGCCCTCGCACTGTGTTTCTACCAAACGCGTGGCCATGTCAGAACGACCAGGCTGAAAGGCCCTCCAAGAGAAAGCTTCATCTATGGCATCATGATCAATGAAACGTTCATGAAGATGATAGACCCCAGTAATCTCTATGTGGATTGGGCAAACACTTATGGACTTGTCTATCAGCTCCCGTGGACTCTGGGCACCGAATTCACCGTTTTGTGTGATCCGAAGGCACTCGCACATTTTTTTGCACAGTCCTCTTGGAAGTATCATCAGCTACGGGAATTAAAACTTTTCACTAAAAAAACGGTAAGTGTTGTTGATCAATTCAGACTCAGGGCGACTCAATGATGCTTCACAGTTTGGGCATAGTCTCCTGATCACTGAAGGCGAGGTGCATATGCGGTCAGTCTCCCAAAAGCTGTACTCCTTTGATTTACCTATTTTTTCTAGTCAACGGAGGGCCATGTCTCCGGCGTTCTCTAACTCAGCCATCCGTGATCTGTTACCCATTTTCTTAAATTCCGCATATGAGGTACGATCTCTGCTATGTCATGCCCAGAACTCTTCTCCAGCGTGACGCTGTATTTAGTTAAAAGCAGCTTGGGATACATGTTTCCAGTCCAAAGAAGCAGATACTCTGATCATTGAAGTGCAGGATTGGTAAGGCACCCATCCGCTTATATGCTCTCTTGTCTCCCTGCTCATAGGACATATACAGGATGAATCGTCTTTCGTGAGATATTGCATTGAAGGAGACTGAGAATAATTTATTCAGATCTACCCCTTTCGGCAGGCTTGATAGCATTGGGGAGGCTGGTTTCTCGCATCGCTTTGGCTCTATCAAAGACCCGATGTCTCCCTTTATGGTGATGCTCGACAGTTTTGGGGACATTAAGCCTTCTTTTCTGGACAGGCTGGGCCCTTTCCTGGCCTACACATTTCCTGATCCCTTTGTGAGGATATCCGACGAGCGGAGAGAAAAGAATAAACAGCTCAATGATAGCCTCAGAAAAATTGCCACTGATTTATTAGCGAAGGCAGCCCAGGAGCAAGCGTCAGATTCTATAAACGATAGATCGATGCTTGGCATATTGGGTATGTAGGAGTATAATTTTTGATATGGTTGCCGTTCTCCGACTGACTTGGCTTTCACCGCAGTCCGGTCTGCAAGTGCGATCCCCTGTAATCAAATGTCGCAAGATGAGATGGTGGCTCAGGTGTGTACATTTCTTTTCGTTAGGGCAGATGATTCCTCATTCGTACATAGATTGTATGATTCCTGTGATGACCTTCGTATTTCCCTGAACTGAATATAATGCTTAGCATCTGCTAATCACTGCTGGAAATGAAAACATTGCAGGTATAGATGTATTGTATGCTTAACAACTGAAGCTCACTGATTCCCAATGGCTTAGCCGTTTTAACAGTACGTGATTTCTGTTAAGATCTCAGAGACCTAATGTCCTGTAGTGGGCCTTGATAGAGCTGTCATACCACCCGGATGTGCAAGACACCCTTCGTGCCGAACTTGGCAATGAAATTGGGGCAGCAGATCCCAAATACGAACACCTCGCGGATGGCCTGGCATATCTAGATGCCTTTACGTCTGAGGTTCTCCGGCTTCACCCACCGCTTGACCAGTTCACGAGGGTGGTTAGTTCTGTCCCACTTAGTCCATTTCATCTCATGACAGTTATGCAGGCAAGTGAAGATGATGTCATTCCACTCAGCCAACCTATTCGAACTGCATCCGGGAAGATGACCGACTGTGTATCCGTGTGTAAAGGGACTTTGATTCGCATTCCAATTGCTGCTGTCAACAAGTCTCAGGTGCTATGGGGTGATGATGCATTAGAGTTCAAGCCACAGCGATGGTTGGATGGTCGGATGTCGGAGGGGGGACAGGGAGTACTTGCGGCGGAGATTCAGGGATACCGACACCTGCTTACATTCGGAGGATATGGACCGAGGACATGTCCTGGCAGACAGTTCGCAGTGATGGAGCTCAAGGTGCATCAAGCATTCTGCTTGTATTAACTGCTTGTTGACCTCTCTTGCCACGTAGCTGGCCATCTCAGTGCTTGTCCGTCACTTCTCATTTGCTTTTCCTCGTGGCCCCATGACGAAGGTTGTTAATCATATTGCCTTTGCACTTAGAGCTAAAGTGGATGGTGAGGAGGGTCCAAGGGTACCGCTCATTGTGAAGAATCTCAACAAGTGACGGTCTGATCGGGAGGGCCCTGGTATCTTTGAAATCCTTTCCTCTTCGCTTATAGCCAGTCTGCCGTTTCTCCCAAACACCCCAGCAGTTCCATGATGTGGCAATAGAATTTAATGGTACGGTGCTTGTTAGTACTCCATTCGGTAAATAGGGACACATTCTATTTTCCTGAATAACAAACAAGAAGCTTCTGGATAATTGAGACTAGTGCAGGTCATATATCGTGATCCCATGCGCACATCACATATCGAAGTCTGTCCAGGAGAAACTAAGGTTATCAAACTTCCATTCCTTCGACATACTATAATAAGAACGTTCAAAGCTGGGCACGTCCCTAATGACACATGTCACTGCTGTAGCCCAATTATTTTGATGGTGGGTTGAAATTCATTGTGGCTTGTTAAAATTTTGATACCAAATTTGGTGATTGCAAAATGAAATCAATAGTATTCAATTTGCCAATAAAATCTAAGGAAAATCCAAAATTTTGATATGATTTTGCTTATATTACATAAAATTTTAAACTTTCACCCTGCTATCATCAAGTCGGATATCAAAATTTTAACAATTTGCCATGAATTTTGACCCCCCAGCAAAATAATCCGGTCACAGCAGTGTGTTGTGGAGTTAAGGCACTACCAGGAGGCATCCACCGGAGAAATCCATGAAATCAACTGGTACAGTCGGGTTGTGAGAGAAAGCATGTGCATTCCGAATGGCAGGTCAGTAATTTGCAGGGGAAAATGCATGGCTTGAAAAATACCAGAGGTTTATGGGACGACTTATTTCCCTTTCTGGATTTATGGTGGTCGTAAGATCAACTTAAGATAGACGTCATCCTTCATGCGTATAGTGACTGTAGTACTTGCCGAAGCTGCCGTTAGTATTATAGTAATGCACGTGCTTTCTCTCACGACCCTGTTGATTTCACGGATTTCTCCAGTGGACGTCGCCAAACTCTCTTCATCGCTTACACCACACTTACGACGTACCAAAATAGGACTTGTTAGTGAGTCGGAGCCGCATGACCTGTTGAATACCAAAAACGGTTGTTTATATCAACAGAAGCGCACTAGCTGGAATTTCGAAGGGTTCCTACTAAGGTTTTTACATACAGCTGTAAGGTGGCTTGAAGGTGCCTTGTCAGGATTTTCAAACGGCGAAACAAGTGCGAACTACTACCTGGTAAGGCTTAATTGAATGCGAGAACTCAGATCTGCACCAGTCTCCTCTGGGCTTTTCATTTAATAACCCCTTCATTTCAGACTTTCGTTGCCCGAATGCCCAAAGGGGTGGTAAGGACTTTGATCTTCTAATCGTGAATCCAGAAATTAAATATGTACCCCAATCGCCTTTGCCCATGACTTGCGCTATGACGCTTTGATAAAACGCATGGTATACCTGCCAGTGGATGACATACATCTGGATTTCCTATATGGAAGCACAATGACCTGCCAAATTGGCTTCAAATTTCAATTGTTCCCGACGGCTCCATTGGATTCATACACGGGCAACACCAAAGTTACTATCCTGTATGTCTCCTGCTATGGGCCAGCGTACCCCCTGGACTCCAGGAAATTTTCCCCCTACTCGTCGCTCAGATCACATCGATGTCTACAAGAGTGCGGCAAAAGGCGACGTACCCGTGCCTGACCCGTATCAATGGCTGGAAGAGTACACAGAAGAGACGATGAAGTGGACGACCACCCAGGAGTCGTTCACGCAATCTTACCTCGATCAAAATCCCGATAGGAAGAAGCTCCAAGACCTCCTCCGTGCCAGTATGAATTATCCAAAGGTGATTTGTGATCTTCCGCGCGGCCAATTGTTGTTGACCGACATTATTCCAAGTTCTCGGCGCCAACTCTACTTGATGATGGACGTTGGTACTGGTTCTACAATAGTGGTCTGCAAGCTCAGGCAGGTAAATATTTCCAGCGAATTCAGCTCATTAAAGATGAATTACTGTGGTGTCATAGTGCTCTACCGCTCCAAGGAAACTGTGCTACCTGATTTCTCGAAAGATGAAACCCTTATTGGCGAGGTATTTTTCGATGTAAGTGCGCCCAGACATGATATATACGACCTTTCTGACACCTTAGTACCAAGCCCAACTTACTTGCCGCAGATGGTACTGCCGCAATAATCTCTGGCAAATTCTCCCGCTGCGGCACGTATTTTGCGTACTCAATATCGTACTCCGTGAGTGATGTCTTTTTTATGTGTCTCTGTTTGACCCACAGGCCCAGGGGAACGACTATGTAACCATTTTTGTCCGCCCCACTACCTCCCCGTTGTCGAAAGTAGCGATAGACTCCGGAGCAGGGGATCGTCGCTTCCCAGATGAAATCAAATATGTCAAGTTTTCAACCATATCGTGGACCGAGGATGCCAAAGGCTTCTTCTACCAAGTAGGTTCGCCCCCAGGCCCAACATGGAAATTTACTACTAAAATATCTAGCGCTATCCTCCTGTAGGTGATGTTATGGACAGGATCCATGGAGGTACTGATAAAGATGCTGCGGTATATTACCACGTCATTGGGACTTCTCAATGTAAGACAAGTCAATCATCTCTGGTCCAACCCACTGACCTCGATGAACTAGCGGAGGACATTCTTGTTTATCAAGACCGAGAACACCCAGGATGGATGTTCGGAATAGATGTTTCCGATGATGGCAAGTACTTATGCCTACAGATTTTAAAGGATACGGGGGAGGTATGGAATCTATTAACAGTATCGCCAAAATAATGACATTCATTACTTGACTGGACGGCCAGAAAAACCTTTTGTGGGTTGTAGAGATCGACAATCAGAAAATCAAGTCTGGATTGCAGTGGCGAAAGGTCATCGACGAATACACTGCCGAGTATCACGTGTAAGGAAATTTTTTTGTTGCCCTCGCTGTTCCCTCAAGGCTGCTTAGAGTCACAGCCCGCGGATCAGTACTGTACATCAAGACGGATAAGGATGCACCTAGAAGCAAAGTCGTTACGATCGACTTGTCGTTAGAGGAACAGGAAATTCGTGATTTTATCCCGGAAGATAAAGACGCTCAGCTTGCTCAAATCAGCAGCGCCAACAAGGAATATTTTGTTGCGATCTACAAGCGAAATGTAATAAGTCACTCACCTCTCTGCCCCTCTCCTTTTTGACCAGGTGGTCATAGGTCAATGATGAGATTCATCTCTATTCCAAGAATGGCATTCATATTGCTCGTCTAGCACAGGACTTTGTTGGCACGGCATCGATAACCAACAGAGAGAAACAATCCCACTTTTTAGTCACGATGTCTGGGTTCAGTACACCCAACACCATCGCGCGCTACGACTTTACGGCTCCTGAGGGTCAGCGCTGGGGAATTTTGAGGACAGCCAAGGTGAACGGTCTGAATCCAGATGACTTCGAGTCCAAGCAAGTCTGGTACGAGAGCAAAGACGGCACTAAAATTCCCATGTTCATTGTTCGCCACAAATCAACGCCGTTTGATGGGACTGCGCCTGCCCTCCAATACGGTGGGGTCTCTTATAGTACTGGAGAGCTTATTGATAAACTATGGTTAGGCTATGGTGGACTTGGGACTCCGATTGTTCCATTCTTCAGTTCTGCCATTCTGACTTTCTTGCAAACCTATGGTGTAGTTTTCGCTCTCCCTAATGTTAGAGGTGGAGGCGAGTTTGGTCGAGAATGGCATGAATCCGGATGGAGAGAAAATAAGGTCAGAGGAGATGATGCTTCGTTACGGCAATGAAATGACTGTCTTCTACAGGCAAATAGTTTTGATGATTTTATAGCTGCGGGGTATGTCTCTAGATCTTTATCCATTATGCTGCCTCGTAAATTATTTTACAATCCTTCAAGGGAGAATCTCGTCCAGAATAAATACGCGGCCCGAGGCAAGATTGCCATTAATGGGGCATCCAATGGTGGTAAGATTTCACCAGCGTTTTCTTATTGATTCCATTTTTAATGAGTTGGGCAGGCTTTCTCGTTGGTGGGACTGTAGTTCGAGCACCAGAAGGGCTATTTGGTGCAGCTGTTGCTGAGGTTGGGGTTTTTGATCTTCTCAAGGTACTTTCATGATCGGTTGTGTCACATCGTTCTAACTTCTGATCCTCTCCGTCAGTTCTGCAAGTTCACAGCTGGCAAGTCTGTCATGATCTTGGGCCCAAAATTTATCTGAGAATTTTGTAGGGCACGCCTGGACAAGTGAACTTGGAGATCCTAGTATTTCTGAAGAGTTCGACTTCATATATCCAGTGTCTCCTCTTCACAATATTCCCAGAGGTCGAGTTCTCCCAGCCGTCATGCTCATGACCGCATCAGGCAAGTTCGCCTTCAACTGGAAATTGTTATTGTCTTGATATTTCTGCTGTGCTTTAGATGATGAACGTGTCGTGCCAATGCATTCTTACAAATTTGTTGCACAGCTCCAATACACTGCGCCCAATAACCCACATCCATTACTTCTTCACATTGAAAAAGGAGGACACGGTCGTGGTAAACCAATGGAAAGACGGTACGTAAACATGTGTTCTGCAATGGCCATACTATAACTTACCTGTGGATGTACAAGCCTGAAAGATGCCGCTGATAAGTGGGCATTCATTGTACAAAGTCTGGATCTTGTGTGCCGGAGAGAAGAAGATTCGATTTAGATCTCAACTTGAAGAAGTGTGTTGAATATTACCGAACGTTTGTATATTTTTCAATTGCTACTTTCCGCCTCAAGGTTTCAAGGCGGATAACATTTGGAGCTCGCTAGTGTATTACAGCATATTGCGCGCAATTTCAATTAGCAGTTTCATTCCGGCCCTTAAAGGTGTCCGTGGCAAATGATAGATAGCCAATATTATGCAACCCACTCGCCATCCTCACCTCAAACCTCACAGACCCCTCGTTAGCCCCCTCCCTCAGTTCTCCGACGCTCTTCACCCCAATATCCCGGAACGAATGCTGCACGCCCATATATAAATACGACAAAAACGCCTTTGACGCTTCCCTTATCTTGACCATCGCCCGAAGCGCCCTGCGCGACCTTACCCGAACTGTTCTCCGAGAAGTCCCGTATGGTAGCTGCGTTCTCCACCTTTGACGACTTTTTAGGTGGGGGGTACTTGCTGGGGTTGGCAGCACTGCCGCCTTTGCTAGCCCATTGCCTCAAGACTACCCGTACTGTGGTAGGCATTCACGCGCTTGCCCTCTTGGTAGAAATGCTCTCCATGCACCCCCGTACCCGCGAGCAGTCCGCCCATCACCACCGCGCCCACACAAAGGGCCTTCACGATGTGCCCTACACTCCCAATCCCACCATCAGCAATAGTGGGCACCCCAAACTTGCTTGCGAACTCTGCAACGGCGTAAACAGCTTCCAGTTGTGGTCGACCAAGAGCCATAACCTCATGCATGACAGAAATAGATCCAGAACCTATGCCGACACTTAGACTATCTGCACCAGCAGCGATGAGTGATGCAGCCTGCTCGCGTGTGACAGCGTTTCCGGTGATAACTTCGAGTTTGGGGGGCGTCGACTTGATCCACTCGATCATCTCAATTCGGAAAACCGAATCTCCTTGCGACGAGTCGAGGATAACGATGTCCAGACCAGCATCAACCAGGGGCGCAAGTCGGTCAAGGTCAAAGGATCGGGTGCAGATAGCTGCGGCAGCGTACAACTATTTGTTCACAGGATCCTTGGACGCCAAAAGATATGGGTGGTTCTTCAAGAGATCCGAACGTGCGAGTAGAGATATGAGTTGGCCGTCGGCGTTGATGATGGGGAGCTTTCCCTTTTTGGAGTCACGGAGAATGTCGTTGGCTTCGGTAAGGGTAATACCTTGTCGAGCGGTAACGAGGTCCGTGGTCATGACTTTGGAGAGAGGCATGGAAGGGTCAGGGATTGAATGTCGCATGTGGTAACGATTTCCGACAAGCTTGCCGCCCAGATGTCCAGAATCTGAATAGAATAGAGTTAGTTTCGTGTTGCAAGATATCAAACAAGTTGAGAAGGCTCAGAAAAAAAGTGAACAAAGATATCCCCAAATCAAGCGAGTATATTGCGTTGGATCGGTAGAACGAAAGTTGTATGAATGTTCTGAAATAATCCTGTGGAGAAATGCCCGAGATTGGATGCTAACCTATGATGGGGGTACCACAAAAGCCCAGTCTGGCCATGATTTCCAGGACATGCTCGACAGTGTTAATGGGGGGATAGAAAGACAGGTTCCGTGATGAAGCAATTCTCGTGTCGCTTAACGTCACGAACCATGGCAGCCTAAGATTCGGAAGATTGGTTGTGGTGAATAACACCAATACTTCCCAGAAGCTGAGAAGAGGATTTAATGAATTCAACAAAAAGTGCTCACTGCCATCGAGATAGGCATTTCGCTCTCTGTCACGGTGTCCATAGGACTGCTCATGAACAAAATCTTTAGGATGACATTGCGAGTGATGCGACTAGCTGGAAAGTCGATTTTTGCAGGAGAAATCAGTATAGGTCAGCCCGCCGTGGACCTGAGGGTACATTAGATGGGTAATGGCAAGGCCATCCAAGCGTTTATACTTTATAGAGCTTTTGAGAGCTCGGATTCTCTATTTGGTTCCCACATGGCACTAAGAGATGGGTCTCCCACGCCCCTTTTTGGGCCTCAAGCCCCAGTTTGGACGAAGGACGCTTGCCGCCTCGCCTCTCTTGCTCTCACGCTTTCCGTTCGTCCATCTCATGGCCGTTTTTACCTTTACCTTTTTTCCAGGACGAGAGGGAGACGTTCCACGGGGGTAAGCCAAGTAATACAATATAATTAAATTAGTATTAATTAGGACTACATCCCTGGGCTGATGCATCACGAACCCCTTGCAATCCTAAATGTGCTCTCAATAGCGGACGTTAGTAGTATACTTGGTTCATGACCTGTGTACGAAGGTGTCGATGGTGAACCCGTCGATATGGTTCGAAGACGTGACAACTGTATGCAATGTGATGCTTCGAACATACCCAGCCCAGTTCACAGCCGCTCGAAGGCCCGTCCCATCCGCACTACAGATTACATCGCGGAAAGTCTTCACCGACTCGTTATGGTCCATGGTCTTTTCAAAATTATATGTGGCCAATACTCAAAGACCCTAATCATATTCCATTCCCGTCTGACCACATGTTTTCATGTGCGATTCGGAAGGATTCACGATGCATATGTTTCCTAATTTCTATATTTTTGCTCCTATACTAATAGTAGTTTGACCGCAGGTGTCTGGTATTTGTCACCTCCTGGATTATCAGAACCACGAACTCCGATTTATGCATCGAGAATAAGAATAGTGAATTCCGCATCATACTATCGTACAGCCCTTTCCTCCCTGAAAAGTTTGTCACGAAGGACGGACTTCGCATTGTTTCAGCAATCGCATACGTCCAAAACTGAGGAAACCGTTCAAGGTATGGGGAATTCGGTTGTACCCTGAAAGCACAGATCGGACACTGACCAGACTTGAAAGGATATCAGATTCAAAAGACCAAAAAGCACTTGTTCCAATGACGCAAGACACTTGGTTGTTTCCCCGGCGAAATAAGGAGAGGGTTAAGGTTGCTAACTAGGCATCTACAATACGAATAACCATTCTTTAAGAATTCATGCCAATGACATTACAACTACCGTAGCTTTTGGGCTACCGATATTTCGATATCCCTATCCCCAAGTTTCAGGCTAAATATTCCATGCTTGCCATCATTTTCTGTTGCTATTTTTGGCTCTTTGAGCGTTTTTCAGAGACGGTCTGGGAGCAGTGCGTCATGTATGCACTGGAATGACAATCCGGTGTTCAATGCAGCATGGTAGTACTGGTGCGGGCTTGCCAGTCGCTCTATCGCCAGTTGACACTCTGACAAATCTGTCAGTTCCAACTCTGGAGTGCAAAGCTGATCCTCCTGCTCACAAATTAAATCGAGGTGTTCTTTTCCTTGTGTCCAAGTTTCGTCAGTAATTCTTCGATGCCAGACCTGAATCGCTCGCCGTGGCCGAGTGTCAAAGAAATAATCAAGGTACCGGTTGCAAGAATATTGAATGTCAAGATGGATCGTTGAACATTCGTCAAATAAGCCAGGTAGGTCCGGTGCATTTAAAAGAGGGGATTTCTGAAAGTTCTTACTGCAGTCACGGGAGACATAATAGAATTAAGTGGGGACGACGTCCAAGATTGTATTGGTGATCTATAGCCATTTCTGGGGAGGCTTATAAGTTAGCAAGAATGGTGATTACAACTCAGAACAAAACAAGAGGGCCACACACACCTTGAACACAACATTGAGAAGTTCTAAAAAGTAATCTACGCTTGGTCTTCACTAAGATGAGACGGGGGACTGTATCTTAATTCCGATAGCACAAGCGAGGAATGAGACCTGTTTTCTACCTGGGCACGAATCTCCAGAAGAACACGGCTTGTAAGCATTGGATGGACCACTCGCGTCAGCCTAATTTGCCGTGAATATGTGTTTGAAGGAGAAAGCCCCCCACCCACAATGTTAGGGGCTCTTGGAATTGAAACTAGAAATCGACATAAATCAAAAAGATTATGAGAGAGGTCAAAGCGAACACATCAACTGACTGGTAAGATTGCGATGACAGTAACGTTGGCTACTGAGAGGACTAACTTGCGAGAATCAGTTGAGAGTAGCGCTCTATTCGCGGCACAAGACCCACTGAATAGGTATAGATAATAAATAAGGCCTATGTTCAGAGTTCAATGACTCCCTCCATCAAGTCAGATCCCGGAACCTTACCGTCGCGATACACGGTTTTAACCAGGCGGCCATGTCCCCCAGATCGATCTGATATCAAGAATGTGAGATGCGGTGAGCCCATGGTCAAAATTAGGATTAGTTACACGTTCGGACACCAGGTACCAACATGAGCACCAACATCACTACTTTGCAATCAGTGGAAGGACACCTCGAAGGGACATTTAACATACAAGTGTCCCAGACCACTACTAGACCCCATGAAAGGGCAAGATCCTTGTGGGGGTGCGTCACGAAACATCCTTTGAATCCCGGATAGGACTGATCACCGACTTGAACTACAGTGAAAACAAATCACCCACAAGCCAAGGATGGGAATGGGACTACTTACATCTCATGGAATTGAGTGATTTGCTCAGGATGGCCAAACATGAACCCCAAACAAGGACATAGAGGGTTGCCAGCATAATGGACAGACATTGGTTCTGATTCCACATGGCCCATGTCCTTATCGTGAGGATCACTGTTAGATACTAATTAATATGACACAGAACAGGGAGTCGGGACTGAAAGCCAAAACCTACTCTCGGACGCAGCCAGTCCTACAATCACTGATACTGGATCCAGACACAAGTGAATTCCATTCCGCTTCATACCAATGATTCACGAACCTCCACACGCCTGGTATATATTCCGACACGCAGTCTCCGTTAAATTCGGCCCCATTTGACCTAGAAAAAATTATGGCAAGGAAGTTTAAAGTAGTAGATAAATGATTTGGCTGACGATAAAAAACAAGCCAGGCGGTATCGATCAACGGCAAATAGCGTTGAAAGAGAAACAGCCCCTTCATGAAACTCCACTTCGATTTCCAAACCAAATCAACCTCCATGCTGAATGTAAGCATGTAATCCCAAATAAATAATGTGAAAATTGCAACTGTGGCAAGAATAAGGAGATTTAAATTGTTTTTCCAATGATAAAACTGACTATCGAAGCACTAGCAATGGCAGCCATGGATTATCTCTGCAAAATGCAACATGCTCGAAGAAAGCTCACAGTCATCAATCTTATAATATGCAACAAGCTGATTATCTCCGCTTCCTCCATGATGCAAGTCAATCTCACGTCGCAGTTGAAGCTTGGAGTGATGGCCGAATTTAAGTGGGGATGAGGTCACGGTCGAACACACGCAGGGGGGAAGAACTTGTAGAGGTGGCGGGATTCCTCAACGGTGCTCATATCCCTCCGTTATCGCACCCCACATCCTTCTGCCTTAGATGACCGGGGAAAACGGAACTGTCAAATATGCCAAGCTCTGTGAACTAGTCCTGTCGCCGGGTCGAACGGTCGAATCAATTCGAAATGAGGTCAGGTGGACAACTCGAATCAACTCGAAATGCCGCATTGGGTCAAGAAGTTGCACTCGTCAGGTTTGGAGTTAGATACTTAGCAAGAGTGGGTATACTACTTACTAGCCTGTTACAGCTCGCCAATATCAGGAGTGTGGGTCCAGGGTGAGTGGTGTGCAAGGAGCGTCTCCTCCCATGCTCATTGCTGAGTGCTCAATCAAATTTGGTGTACCAAACATTAGAGAAACTGTGATAGATTGGATGATCATATGAGTTTCAATAGCAAACTTGAATCACAACGATATCTGGGGGCAAAAAGTAGCAATCGGTTTCAAAGAGATCTTGCAAAGCCTCACTCACTTGTAAGTTCCAATTAGCAAGAAGAAAACAAAAAAACATGCAGTAAATGGTACAAGAGTCAAAGATCCAGAACGAGTCAAGATATACGGTATTCTCAAGGGAAACCACTCCTTCCAGGCCACTGAGGGATCAAAGGGCCTCTCCCCCTGCTGGGCATGATCCCATGCGCCCGTGGTTTCCCCCAGGCCTCAAAAGCGCTCTGGAAGTCACCAAATGTCTTATCTCCCGTGATCGCAAAGATAATACGATCAAACGAGTCCTTGAATCTCGCATCGGGGACAATGAGCAGATGCGCCCAAATCCTGGCGACGATCGTGACATCATTGCGGAATACGCCCGTCCCAAACGTCCCCAGGATGATATTCCTAACCCCCTCCTGCTCAAACACGAATAAAATCCTCCCCATCCTCTCCTTCATCTCTTTCTCGATGCCGACTTCCAGCCCAGTGCGGATGGGCACACCGATAGTCTTGCGCACCTCGCCCGCGTTCACCGCCGCACACGTCAGTACATCGATGTTGAAGGGGTATGTGAGAAGTCCGTCATCGTCACGAAAGACTGTGACCCTGGGCGAATACACGATGGCATGCGAATAGTAGGCTGGGTGGTTGTCTGCGCTTTCGCGGGAATGAAGCTTGTAGAACTTGCTCGCCTCTTCGGTCATGAGGCAGGGATATAGTGTTGAAGAGCGAGCGATTGATTCTTCTTGCGCCTCGGCGCCATTTTTGAACCCGCCACCAGGTTTTGTGGCCGATGCGAAATTGAGAACCCCAGTTTTACCCCGCTGGGATGGGTTGTTCTTGAAGACGTGCTCGAGCAGACGAGCAGCATCGAGTGTCGGGACGTGAAGCACAGAGATATGCGCGGGCGACGAATCCGGGGGCAAATTCGGTTGACTCGCATCCCAGTCTTTGATCGATGAATCAGGTGGATAATACTTGGTCTTCTTCTTCGAGTGTGCAGTAAGCTGGGTCAAGTCCTGATCGACGCCTTTAAAAAAATAGCATCCCTCGCGAAGAATGCGCAAGGTCTCGTCCGCTATCTTCTTCAACTCTGCACGACGCTCCTCGTCGAACTTTCGGTTCCCTGCTGAAGCCATGGGTGCTGTATCCACGAGTTGGTGCTGCGGTGATGATGGGGATGCTCGATACGGTGTGGGATGAAACGACTGCCTGTGACTCGACGACTGGTCTTCGTTTGATGTGAGGTAACTCACTGCGAGAGTAGCTGCCGATGTAACTGCTGCTGGGATGTAATCGCTGACGGGCATAAGCGCCAAAGGCGGTGGTGAGAAGGTCAAACGTACCCCTGTTGATTAGATGAATCCGGCGCTGTCTCGGACCGTCCGGACGGTGCCACCGGCACCTTCAATGGGGAAACTCGACTTCACTACAGGAACGTGCACTGCTTCTTCTGGACACTCGCTTTGACTCCGGAACGCAAACGGAAATTGGTACCTGATTATCACACAAGAAGATGTCGTCTGACGGCTCATTAGTTCTTGCAGCGCTGTGCCCCGTGCGATACCGCTTGGCTTTCTCTTTTGCGCTTACAAGTTACATCCATCGCTATATGTACTACGACCACAACAACGGTCGGCGCACGCTCGCTAACCTACTTATTAATCACAACGTGATTATACACCCTCGATCCTTGATGGGTATAACACTTTCATTAGATGTAATAAGCACACCAACTGAGGGAAACCAAAATTTCATTACACACATCACCGAATTCAACAACCAATCCAATGCAGGACCTCTCGTTGATTATGCCGCCCATCTTCTCGTACGTCTCAAGATCTTTAGGTTTTATGTTCAAGGCACGCCGCAATGCTGGGGGCGCATCATCCCTGCCCACGACGACTTTCACCAGCTGAAGGCACCCCTTGTCCCTAATTTTTTCAGTATCAAGAAGTTTCCCAAGCTCCTCCTCTTTCGTTACACAGTACGTTTGCGTAGGCGAAGATTGGTTACTGCTAAGGACCTTTAACAAATCCCCGTAGTTATGGTACTCTCTGTTCCCACAAATACAAAAGCGTGAGCAAAGGACGTGAATCAAAGAACGTTCAGACTGACCCGTCAACATTGTGTTGGGGTAACGAGGTCCGATGGAAGTGCTAAATACGCTGGACGGGACTATAGCAATGTCAGCATCTTTTGCGCTACAGTGAAGAGCTAATAAGACATACCTTGCTAATGCAATCGATAATACTTGGTCGACCAATGCACCTGCTACGCAAAGATCGATGTCCCTCTGACAAAGAAGAAACTGAGAACATGTGTATGGGAGAGCAGACTTGGTAAATTCATCGTATCTAGTTGGTTTGGTTAAAACTAATTTGGTCAGTGAAGGTGGAGTGGTGTCACATTACCTCCCGCCTCCGAGGGTATGGATGACGTTGCGTCCCTTCTTCTGAACCCCGGTATCCTGTTGTCCGACTATATGGAGAACCGGGACCTCCTCTGCGAAACCTGTGTAATGATGGCTTAGAAGAGTGTGAAAGAGTGTGGACTGCAGTCGAATACTCACATCCTGCGATACCCTTGATTGCAGAGAGCTCACCCACCCCGACACTAGAAATCTCATCGTGAACGGAACCAGAATACAAAAGCATGATGAATATACGTGGTGGCGACGACGCCAAGGCCGCGTATGTAGCGAGCATAACCGTCGGCTGCGTACGCCGCAGTAAGTTCGTTGCTGTGGTATATCAACCAATCATCTTTCGTGGAGGTCAAGCGTCTGGATTGGTTCCTACCATTGCCCAACCCAGGTAATACCGGGATCCTGGAACTCGGAACATAGACTGGCAGAGGTCAAAGTCCGAGTACAATATTCTGGATTTCACCTTGACACCTAGTCCTTCGAGCCTGTGGACGATATAACCACCTATACTGATCTCCACAGCTAGACTGATCACCGGATCCTCGGTAGCCATGACGAAAATTTTGTGAATGTAGTGGACTGGAGGGGTGAGCAAAGTGTAAACTTAATCGCTCGTCTTAAGTTGCCAATGTATATGTGGACCAGAACGGATGGTATCTCTGGCCAGAAGTTCATGCACTAGACACAATTATAAATACTGTTGGTCATGGGGGCACCACTTTCCTCCCCAAGATTAGACTCAAGGTCATCGATTGACTTTGTGGGACTTCGTGAACACCTGTTCCTCGACACGAAGCCTAGGGTCTGAGAGACAAACAAATGGCTACCTGTGGTGCAGGTGGCGCTTCGTCACAGAGACAACCGAAGAGACCGATAATCAATAGCATCCAAGTGGGTGAAGAACTGGCATCCAAGTGAGTGAAGAACTGGCGCCATTCTTGGACATGAGCCAACGGACCGAGACCTTTGTCGACCAACCCGCACATATCGCCAGAGCTGACAAGGAGATGGTTCGCGAGAGGAGGGCGTTGGAGACGCGAACGAGGCTGACTAGAGGGATGAGACTCAACTTGAAGTAAATCAAATTATGTCATGGGTGGAGCCAAACACCTGCCAAACGTTGAGCGTTGAACGCTGAACTTTGACCACATCTCCACATTCTGGCGTTATCCCACAAATTTCCATCTTCTGACGAGTCGAAATCTGGATGCGTGCAAGATCTGTCTCCTGAAACCCCGGCAACAGAGGCACCGCGTCCTTTTCCACTCCAGCTCGGATTAATATATGTACCGCTTCCCGACGGATCCTACGACCAGTCCACCTGGGAAGACGACTACTACGAGGTCGGCGGCATGCGCTTCCCCGATAATGCCGCGAACAAGCCGACGTTCGGCTTGTTCAAGGAAAACCTGACGGAGAGCTGATCCCTTCTGAGTACAACCAAGATGACAATATCCGCCATTTTAACAGTGAGTGTTGAACAGGCATGATGGGTGCGATCTCTTAGGCCCGCTCACAGATGTTGCACAGACACTATCACGGCAGGAAGAGAAGTTGCGACCGGCATCAACATGTTCAATGAAGGCATTCCTGGTGGAAATGTGCGTAGTTCATTTGTCAGTTCTCTTCCTCCCGGCTCAAAGTAACACAGGTGCCGATAGGCTTCAAAGATATGCAGGACGTGGACGAACAGGGAAATGTATATTGTGGGGTAGACGCATGTTTTTACAAAGCTTTCAACGACCTTCGCACGAAGATTCTCAAAGATTTCGAGAAAGAATGGCTAGCGCTTTTGCAAGAATGGGATTGGGCTTCGACGCATTCCTGCCTCGCACAGGCGGACGAGTTGAAGTCCCCGCATTCCGTTATCGATGGGATCGAGAAGCACAAATCTGGAACAGGCCGCTATGCGCGAGCTGTAGTCGAAGTGAGCACATTTCTAACAGTACTGACTGAGTCGCACTCTAATCAATCTCTCAGGAGGTGCTTGAATCCATCACGTTTGACCATCCCAAGTCCGAAAAGTTTGACTGCTGGTGCATCGAAGGCGGCAGTGAAGGCTTGATCAACAAGATGCTTGCCAAGTTGACGACCCCGCCTTCTTACAACCACCGCGTAACGGCCGTCGCGGAGGAGGTTTCCCAGAGCTCACTTAAATGCATGAAGGTTAGCGTTCCGGACAAGGAAGACGAATACTTTTCCCATGTCGTTTCGACTGTCACATTTGCCGTCCTCCGCACTATCAACACGTCCGGCGTGAACATGAATTTCAATCAGCGCGATGCGATAAGAGCTCTCAACTATGGCCAGTCGATCAAAGTTGGGATCAAGTTCAAGACGCGCTGGTGGGAGCAGAATGTAACCATGGCCCCGCAGCTGGGAGGCGCGAGTCGTACGGACAGGCAGAGCCGAGTTGTATATCCTAGCTACGGATTGAACGAGACGGGCCCGGGTGTGTTGATGGTCGCGTACAATTGGTGGGTATCTCTCCTACATGTGGCATGGTGTTGACCTTACTACTTGCCTAACAGGAATCAAGATGCTTCGCGTTTCGGTTCTCTCATCAAAAACACTGAATCCTGTTCCGAACGACCTGCACCGGACCGCCCTCGCTCGCAATGGGAGAGGATACTTCTCGATCAGATATACCAGGACCTTGCCGTATTGCATACCCCGAAAAACCTGATCCGGAGGAAGTGAAGAGATTTAAGAAGATGTTGATCGAAGATACGCTCGACTTCCACGCATTTGACTGGTACCATAACCTGTTCACCATGGGCGCCTTTGCACAGTTCTCACCTGGGCAATTCAGCACCTTATATGCAGATATTCTACTGCCCACTGGCTGTTATGGAAACTTCCACTTTGCGGGCGAGTTGGATAGCCATCACCATGCATGGGTCGCCGTTATATCGACAAGGGCCAGGGTTCTGGAAGACCTCATTTATTACCGATGAATGGCAAGGCCACTCCTGCCTTGCCCAGGAGCTTGGTTTCGGACTCTCAGGAAATGGTGCACAACTGGCACCTCTGGGGCTTGGTTGAAGAGGCATAAGGCTGAGCTCACTTTGTAGGATGCAGTACGTGAGCGGCAACGAAGAATTTTGGATTTAATGAATATATTGCAATGTGTAGTAAGATCATGTTGACAACGTTACCAGCAGCGTGCGTGCCCTATGCACCGCGAATGCAAAGACATCAATACCCATGACAGGAGTGATCGGACGCTGAGAGCTAGGTTCAGAGTCGGTAGGTAGTTTAGTCGTAAATGTACAAGGATTCAGGAATAGTAGCAAGACCTAGTAAGAAATGAGGTACAAAGGCTTAATAGCATCTCCGTCGAACACAAGATTTTCTCCATGATCTACCTTGCCGCCAACCAGGCGCTGTTCCACAAGGCGCACCTGTTCACTCAGATATCAGTATAAGATACTAGCAGTTTCAATATATCATCCACGAACCGAATCAAATCCTTGAGGAGGTAACGGCAAGATGAGTTCGTCCCTTCCCATTTCAACTTCCCGGCCAAAAAGAACGTTTGCCAACAGTATAACCTTCAATCCGCCTCGCTTTCGAACTTTGCTAGAGTGTTCAACGGCACTGTACATGTGAATTAAAAAGTCGGAAATCAATATAGAAATAGAGTTTTCGAGTGGCCTTCTCTACTTACTTTGCCAAGGATAACGAAGTCTGTATCCCATTCTGCGCCATCTCCTGGCTGACGGATGATCTAACAAGGCTACATAGAATGCATTTGGCGGATTGGCATGGGGCCGTGTTTCCCGAATCACCAAGTCCACAAGCACGCCCCATCCCGAGCCATACGCGCCTTTCATTCGCTTTGTCCTTTTTCTTGAAAAAAGCATGCGATACCTTGGTTCTAGGATAATATTAGATTCTACATATTTTGCAGCAGAGAAAGAACAGCCTAAATTCTTACCTATAAAGGTCGTATTTCGGTCCGAAGGATGGTTTTAAGATAACCATGTGTACTTTCTTCACTATGGGACAAGGCAATCGAGTATATCTCCAATCAGACGAGACGAGATCAGTAACTAGATAAGAATAACATCAAGAGAGAGTTAAGGATCGGGTGTGTTAAATGTCTTACCCTCTTTGAAGGAAACATGACCTCGTGGAACTTCGAGCAAGAAAGGTGCCCTCTTGTCTGCAAATCCTCTGCATTTATCTGAACAAAAGTCACAGGCTAGTCCAATTCGATATGCCTTCCAGCACATCAAGCATGAGTCACAGGAAGCGAATCCGGGAGTTGTGCGGGTCGTTGGGACTATAGGGCGTTGGAGCATCAAATCTGAATTTCGTGGCAGAGTTCGCCCGCCTACCGCCACACTACCAACCTTTGCTTTGTCGCGACATTTTCTCCCACAATGAGGGAATTTATGGCCATTTATCACGACCTTGGGCCTTTTCCTACAAAGCTACAGAATTCTTTTGAGTTGACGTGATCACAGTGAGGGAGCAAAGAATTTTTGACGAACCTCGCACATCTCGACCGAACCGGGTCGTTGAAGTTTGGCCGCACAAGTAAGACCACAGGTTGGAAAAATCTTTCCGTTCTTTTGGTACCTTGGTCGGACACGACACACCTATGACCGAATGGAGGTGAGAATCCTGGCTTCACGCGAATTTAGACGCCCTACTTCACACATTCGGACCACATTTGCCTTTCCTTTGTAGTGACTGTTCGATGGAACCACGTACGTAGAGCGTTGGCCAGTACGCATGGGAAAGTGGGTCTGATTCTTATTTCTCGAACTAACGTCGATATTCCTCGCAGCTTCAAGCTTGGCAGCACACGTGTTTCCACAGGTGGGAAAGGTACGATGTCCATCGTTATAGACTGGCTTTTTGTTGCAAATCTGAAGAATGATAGAATGAACTCGGCTGGTCGCAGAATTGGGATGGTACGTACCACACACAGGACCTTCGAGGAAGTCGGACCAGTGGTCCCTCCAAGAGAAGAGACTTGAGCCTTCCTCAAGCGAGAAAAGTTTTTCATCGCGGGCTTAAACGAGAAGGGGACTGGGCCCTTTGGCCGAGTCGACGTTTCTGGAGGACGATGTGAATTGTTGCTGTTGGAACTGGCTCCGTGCTCAACCTCCTCGTCAAATATCGACGATCGGTCGTCCAGTGACTCTACCGATAAGTAACCACTCCCGTGAGCGCCATCTTCCTCGTATAGTGATCCACTGTCGTCCAGCCCCGCCTCCGAGTAACCGCTTCCAAAACCCGAGTTATAACTCTCCCCGTCAGAAATGTCAATTGTATCTGGCATGTGGTCGTCGTGGTCGTCGTGGTCGTCGTGGTCGTCGTGGTCGTCGTGGTCATCCAAGGGTGGTGGATCCAGGCGTATTTCCTCCCCTTTACCCTTATCAGAAGTTGGGAACATGTTGAGGCTGACCATGGGATTCGGAATATCGAACACCGCCTTGAATTGGACGCTTTATGTGATCTCAAAAGGTCAGTAAGCGGAGATTAAGTGATTAAGAGCCAAATTTGGAGAGACCCTGAGCGGTATGTATTTCTTTACGTCATATATGGAGATGAGCGAGATAAGAACGGCTGATCTGTCATTAGGCGCCCAATATCACCTAATTTAGTGGTTCCGGCTACACCCCCCCGGCTCCGTCCGGAGAATGTGATACAATTTTGGCACCGCATACCGATGCTGTCAAGGCCTCGTTCCGCAAAGGACTTTGGTTCCTGGTTTGATCGGTGGTTATTCACGTTGCTCCCTAAAGGCGAGTTCAACACCTTTTCTATTCATCACCCACCTGCTTGAATCCTCGTTGCGACTCTTAAGCAGCCATCAATGTCCCTCCTCATAGGTACTCCGAATACGAACAGACATTCATTGCCACCCGAAAGCGACGATGATGATAATGATGTGGGCAATGATGAATTCCCAGAGGAAGAAGAATTCCTGGACGAAGAGGACGACGATCTATCTTTGCATGGGCTCGATGACGAGCCAGAGCTTGATATACCTTCCGCCTCAAGCTACTCTGCTGGACAGAATATGTGTGTCGTGAGTAGCTCAGCTTAAGAAACGTTCATCACCATATTAATGTGATGAATAAAAAGGTTTGCGGGGAGCGACCACCATACTCGCAAGGCGGGAAAAGTTATCCCACATGTGGATTGACTTGTGCGGGTATCCTTGCAAATGGGCAAAACCGCTCATCGACATCCTCAGCTGGTCAGAACAACGGTGGATACGCTGCACCTTCAACTTGGAGTGGCTCCTCTCGTGGTAGCAGGACACCGATCACCTCTAATGCATCTCCTACCTCAAGGAATCTATCACGGACACATACGGCTACCGCTCAGAATAACCCAACACCACTCACACGGTCCCGTTCCCAACATTTCAATGCTACTGCACCTCCCATCACTCGCTCTCGTTCGCGACATTTTGACGCCCCTCCCTCCCAATATACACTATCGTCACTTGGTAGAATGCCTCTGCAGTCTGGAGGACATACACCACAACGGAATGCAAACCAATACACACCATCACCTCACAGCAAAACCCCTTCGGGAGGCGGAGGCCAGGTAGTACAGCGGAATCCCAGCCAGGGAGGAACTGTTTCTCAAACCTACAGTAGAAGGCCAAGGTATTCTACCCCCCTACCCAGTAACCCTCTTCCTTGTGTTGTGAGTGCCCCCCGATCCCTCTACTTATTCTATTGAATATCCTATAGGTTTGCTTGGTGAAGTCGTGTCCGGACAGCCGCTTCGTTACGTGCGGACTCAGATGCGCGGAGAAACTGTGTCGGAAAGGCCCGGCTAACGCGAACATGTGCAATGTTAGTAACGTACCTCGCTTATCTCGAAACCAGAGCTGAATTTAACATCATAGTACTGTCACCGCCGCCCGAAGTTCAGAGAGCACAGACAATGTGGTGATACCTGTCGTATCAAAGCCAGAGTTGCTTGTCTCCTGTGCAAGAGCAGACCGAAACATAAGAATTACCACTTGTGTGGGAAGATATGCAAGCAGATATCTGTCAAATACACGCCATTTCTCTTGGAGGTTCCGCCATACCACGATACATACGATATGGGTTCGTATATCTGTAATCTCATTAATTCTCATTGCTGAAATCGCACCTCCAAAAGTGGAAAACAAGTTCAAGCATGCATGGAAGTTTCTCAACCTACGAAAGCCGACGATCAAACGAATATATAAAATCATCGAGAACAAATCTTTCCTGCAACCGTATGACAGATACAAGTCAGTTAAAGCCCTTATCCTCTGAGGTTTCAATGGCGGCTGATTGCTTTATTAACACCAGGAGGAGAGTTCGCAATGAAGCATTCAGATATCATGGAACGACTCGAACCTGTAACCTTGGGTCGAAAGGAAACACAAGAATTTGCGGAAGTAGTGGTTGTGCACTTTGCTCGATATTGAAGACTTCCTTCAGGACGAGTCTCGCCAATCCAGCTGGAGCGTAAGTACAATGCTTTGCGAGTTAAATCATCCCCCTGAAATACAATCAATTTGTGAAAAGATTCGGTCCAGGAATATATACCTCCTCTGCATCCAACAAGTGAGTTCTTGAAACGTCATCTTTCTGCAGGTTGTTGACTCAAAGTCTCGTAGAGCCTACAGCTATACAAATAACGGAAGTGGGGCGCTTCTTCTCACGAAAGTTGTGCTCGGGAAGGTTAAGTACGTCTCCGGATGGAACGAGGTCATGTCTTGCCCTCTTGGTTACAACTCGGTGTGTTTTTTTATTTTGTTCCCCGTTACATGAGAGTATAACATCTTCTTTACTTGAAGGTGGTTTATGATCGTCAAAATGGCTGTTTGAACGAGACTATCCTTTACTCGGATGACGCTATTCGACCTGTTTTTTTGATCATTTTTTGAGTCATCTTGTTTATCTTGTTTTTAGAAGCACCCACATCCCAATACCTTTTTACTTGTCTTATATAACTTTAAACATCATCACGGTCCGGCGATAGAACCAAATAAGGATGGATCACAAATTTGTTTGCACATTTATTTAAACAGGTGACACGATGAATCAACGCCATCATCTCGAGTGCAAGGACTTATTGCAAGTGTATTGGCTTCCTCTAACTCCGCATTTGACGTAGTTATTCACGACGCTATCCTGCTGAATTCTGGTACCGTTCTCAATTGTAATGTTTTTCGGAGTTGGATCTAACTCTCTCCCCATAGACACTGGCCAGTGGCTCAATTGTCCAAAGTGCTCATTCTACCTCCAAACATAGGCCACCACGATGTCGAGAAGAAATTACCTCGGCTTCCTTTCTTTAAACAGCGCCGTTGAATTTTTATCATTTCTGGCCCCGACACCACTAATGTCGCCAATCCATCTCATCGACCATAGGTCCGCACCACCTTTGCAATCCTAGGAATTGAGTATCAGTTCTCATTCTCCTTTGTCTCTAGAGTCCTAAAGTTTTCTCAACATGAATCCAAACGACATTGGTACCAGGGGTGTATGTGCTGGCATATGTTTTCGTTGCACGCGTTGAAACATTCAACATGACTGTACCTAAAAAAGTAGCTCGACGCGGTCACGTTCAGCAAAACGCGAAACAAGGTTTGGCGCTAAACGATCGATTTTAAACGATCGAGCCCTACAGCGACAAACACACAAGGACTATAAAACCCTCGTTAACTTGCCATCCACTCCCCGGCAACTCTTCCACAACCACATCGCCCAACCAATCAACCAACAAGAAACAACCTCGACCAATCAACCTATCCAACAACTTCCTCGTTCAGCAATGGGTAAGTGTTAGCCACCTCCTTTTCCTGCTCGCCGTGTAATTAACCCCTCGCCATAGGCGAAGAAGTACAACAAGCGGACTCCGAGTCCGCAGAAGAAGAAGGTGTGCCCTTCTTCCTTCCACCGTTTCCTGTCCTTCCATATGCTCAACCGTGCCCGCCGTAGACGACGACCCCCTCCCTGACTGTATGCCCTCATCCCCCCTCTTCTTCCCGCCGTGTATATATCTAACCTTCCCCGCCATAGATGAAGAAGACGAAGAAGACCCTTTCGGGTGCAACGGTACGCCGTTGCCCCTTTCCCTTTCCTCGCTGTGTCTTATCATACCTCCCGTAGGCGCTGTCAACCCCGCCGCCAAACCCGCCTCTCGCGAGGTGAAGCCCCACGAGGGGGGAGAAGATGAAGATGAAGACGACGACGACGACGACGACATCGAGGTCGTCACCGGCGCTGGTATGTCTTCCCTCTCCTTCATGCACTCGCCTTGAACTTAATTAACCTCATACAGGAATAACAACTCCGTCCAGCGCCTTCCTCGCTGGGCACCGTGGCCCTAACACCAATACCAATGAAGGTATGTTCTCATTAATGTCTATTCCTTCTCGACCAGGAACATAATCCATCTCGCCCTAGGTGTTACCGCCCCTACTCCCAAGCCCGCCTCTTTGGAAGATGCCTTCGATTTTCTGAAAGACATTCTGCGTGGCCCCTCTGAAGCTACCGTGTTCGCCCCCGGTCAAAACCAGGACCTGTTGGACGCCCTGGGGGCTATCCTCGTCGAACCCTCCACTTCCAAAGCCTCGCAATCTGGTGCGGCCCTGTCCACCTCGAAGAAGAATATCTTGGACGCTCTCGACGACGATGACCTATCTGACTCTAGCCTTAAGCAGCCGAAGCCCGCCACATTCAGAAGCTCGAGCAGTACGTTCTCATTTCTCCTTCCCATTCAACCCGCCTTATTCTAATCGTCGTCACTAGACACTGTCAACCCTCCCGCTTCTGTGAAGAAGGTGGCCGGCGTTTCCCAACAACTCGCCGATTTTGGTTTCCAGAAAGCCAGAAAGCCGAAACCCCCTGCTTCAAAATCTGCAAAAGCAAAGGGAAAGGAAAAGGAAAACTCGAAGGACCCCGCGGAAGCCCTCGATGAGATGCTCTTGAAGCTCTCAAAGCTTAAGGTCCTGAAGGGCCCTCCGAGCCGACACATCCTGGGCCCAGACGGCCTGCCCATTTCCAGTATGTCTATGTTCAAATTTTGCACTCCGCTGTGTTTCTTACCCGTCTTTGATGTAGCCTCTAAGCAGAAGCAGGCGGTCACTAGGCCCCAGTCCATCCTCGACGCCGTTCCCACCAAGGCGTTTTCCCTACCATCTTTCAAACCTGCTAGTGGGAGGGTTTTCAAGCCCATCATTGATGTAGCTCTGAGGCCCACTAGCAATGACGTTCTCAAGCCCGTCGGTAACGGCGTTCGTCAGCTAGGGAACAAGGACATTAATGCGTTCGGCGGTGCAACTCCTGCTTCCAAGGCTCTCGCCGCTGCATTAGATGACTTGGACACAAACATGGGCGACGCAACTCCGACCCAACCTCCGGTTCTTGAGTGTAACCCCTCATCGCCATCATCTGCTCTGCCCACCACCACTTTACCGGTTTTATCGATTGGTAGGCTTCTTTTCATCGCCTACTCTACTCGACGTGTAACTAATCTTGCTCGCCATAGACGTTGATCAAAACATGGGCGCGCCGGACTCTCCACAGGCTGCTGGCCCGTCTCATCATCAACCCCTTCCCTCTCTGGACCTCGAAATGGGTGCTGACTGCGACTCGAACCTTCCTAACGCCCTCACTACAACAGAAGACCATCTCATGAAAGACGCGGAATTTACCCCATTACCACCGCAACTCATGGACACGGACAAGATGGAGACCGAAACTGCAATCAATGAAGTCAAAGATCAACCCAGTCGCATGGAAGACATTCAGACCGTTCCAAAGGCTGCGGTTATGCTATCGGGTTATGTTCCGCCATTCTTTGTGGTTGCTCCTCCTCTGTTTGTGTTTGGTGTCCTTATTGGCCGTCGTCGCACCTATTCAGAAGCGTTTCCGGACGAGAAGCAGCACTTTATCCCGTCAAAGAAGTTCAAGCGCGAGGTAGTTTCTTCGGCTGAGGAAAGCAACAACGCCAATCCTTCCGTCGCCAGCTCCTCCGGCACCACGTCTTCGGTCTCTGTTCTCACTACTATTGCGCCATCCAACGTCCAACAGGGCGCGTCGATCACCGAGAAGGTTATCTTAGGCAAGCGTCGCAGCTATGAAGACGCATTTTCTG
>Ga0307509_10002126_pt1 | contig 32610 bp, 27 predicted proteins | sample 10_EM_MG_FD_202245 | JGI IMG/M metagenome (GOLD analysis project Ga0307509, IMG submission 202245) | Populus trichocarpa ectomycorrhiza microbial communities from riparian zone in the Pacific Northwest, United States - 10_EM | ecosystem: Host-associated > Plants > Roots > Unclassified | place...
TTAGCGAGTTATATTCTAACTCTTTGATATTTGACTACTCTTTATTACTTTACCTTTATCAAACAATTACCAACGAGCCTTCCTGACTATTAATCCGTTGTCTCGAATATCCTTGGCCTAGTTAGCTTGGAATCCTACTGTGTTAGCTACCCCGTAACAACCACTAGTTAGTGAGCGATTGATAGCAGAGAAGAAGGGGAGAACTGAGAACTTCCCTTACCCCTAAGTTGTGTGCTGGCGATCGTGCTTTTTTGTTCTGTGAACTCTTGGCGTTTCGTTTGGTTGTTGTCGTTGATTCGTTGACCTGTTTAAAATCGTTATCGATGCTGTGGATGGGTGCCCCCCTAAGCATTGACGCTACCTGTCGCGCAAACAAAGGATATGCTCGTGGGGCCACTGAGGATGTGAGCACTTGCCCCTGGATGACCTCACATTAGGGGGCGGTCGATAGCTATATTAGTCACGTGGGTCTGATAAGAAAAATTTAGAGTACTGTTATGGCTTAAACTTGACTTTCTTAACTTGCTATTATCTAGCTTATCTGTAATTAACTCATACTAAATAGGTAGTAAGTCACAATCTTGGGGAGGTGGTTGCCTAGGCTTGGCAGACAGGAGCTGCTATGTAAGTTAGGTTTTCTTCTCTCACGCTTCGCTTCCTTGTCCCCCACACACAGACAGAGACGATGACAACCGACAACCTTTGTAGCAAGGAAAGCGGCAACGAGGATCGTGTGTTTGGTGGAAGGAAAATTGGACCTGTACTTAATTAGTAGTCGGACAACCTGCTGGGTTGGGCTTTCTTTGAGTCAGGAATTTTCTGTTTGGTACGGTTTGTCGGGTTGATTTGCGAGATAGCTTAGTGAATTGAGATTGATTGTGACTTGTGTGATTTTCTTTCTACTTGAGTGTTCCTTGAGAGTGACAGTTGTTTTCCTGTTCTTCTCCACTTCGGTCAAGTAGAAACTATTCAGTGGAGTTTTTCTTCTTTTCAGTACCATTATGCACCTAGATAAGGCACGTGACTAATACCATATACTTGCCACGCCTTGCCGAGGGTCTGTACGAGTAGTGCCATGAGCTATCGTATGTTTGGTTAATCAAATTAACCCCTTCCGGGATGGAATGGAATACAAGAGTTTTTTTCTAGACTTCGCTGGGAAAGGAAAGTCCAACGACATAGCATACGGATCGAATACTCGAGTATTCAAGTTTTTATGGTAGGTACTGTAGACCTCCTGCTTGTGGACATGAATCATTTTGGGCTGCATATATTCCCATTCGCCTAGGACTAGGAACGCAACAGCTACCACCTTTTACACACGGTTGCTTGAAGGCTATTCCACTACTTGTACCATTAGCTTCATACCAAACTCCGACATCAACCCTGAATATCTAATGCCACAGCATCAAACACTGACCGTTCTGCAATACAACACGACCACTAAAGATAGCCGAATATCGGCAGCATCCGCGGTTATATACTCAATTTTCGGAAGGCTGGTTAACTACATCCCCGGCCATTCTGTTTTCACCTCAGATGTGATTCGGCGAAGAAGGAGGAAAGACGACTAAGTGGAAGAAACTTATGAGCGATATGGCATGCGCAGGAAGTATGCCGAAGAGGATAGGTTCAGTCTCAAGAAGGATATAAGACAGCCTGTTCTTCTCTTTGTTTATTTGTGATCCGTACATCACACATTTATTCTATCTCTGCTCGGTTATCAGTTATTTCGCACTAGTCATTCTTTACCTCATATCTTCATTTCATTGTTATTTTTTGCTCTCCAACGTCTCTTCTCTATTATACTTATTCGTACCAATAAAAGTTCTGCGTTGTCCTGCGAGTAGTAATCGGAACCACTGTGCGTGCCCCCTCTTGTTGAAGACTGCTCGTTGCACACTACTCATACCGGTAAACTGGACTTCGTTAGCGGAAGGGAACCGGCAATGCTCACGAAGAATGGGGAAACCAAATCTTGGCAGAGAACCACAAGTACCGTAAATTAACGGTACTGAAGACGCACCTAGATTCCGACTGCTCTAGCAGGAAGCTGAATTCGTGATTGGGACGCTGCAGTTTACAGATAGTCGGGGAAGGTTGGGTGCCTTGCAGTACTTAAACCGGGAGGTTATTGTAGTTTTTGATGGGATAATCTCATATTCTCCCTGCATAGGTAGGTGATGATTCAACTTTAATAAATAGGGCGAGGTGTATTGCGATAGAGATTCCACATGATAGATTCTTGGACTACATTTCATACACCACTTGAGCCCTCTACCGGTACCCGAGTATCAATATCAGTATTGTGTACTCGTAATTTTCTGACGTTTGTGAATACAACTGCTATTGGATATCACCGAAATCCTGAGGCTCAGACCGATTTTTTGCCCACATGCAATAACAGTTGTGTTTACAAACGTCAGAAAATTACGAGTACTGTGGTGTTGAAGTCAGATCTTACACTCATCGAGGTGCTGGTGTTTACTCAGCGGGATATGATTGGGTAGTGAAGCTAGTTTTAGCAGTTAGAGCCGACCCCCTCCTTTTTCAGCCCGGCCATTCCAAATTCCATAGGACCTCTAATTTCGCTGCCACAGCTATCTATCGCAGATCTACGCTCGACTAAGACTCCGGACATACTATGGACTACACAGCATATTCTCACAACACCTCCTTTGGTGACAGTAATGTCAACTGCAATAACGTAACGAATAATCACAACAAGATTGCCAATCTGAACAAAGTCATAGCCGATGAGAACCCAGAAATCATGCAGTGGCTCTCGCCACTGGACCCCAGGGGAAGGCACCAGGATGTGCGTATGGACAGGTTCGACTGCGTGGGGAGTTGGCTCTTGGAAACGAAGGAGTTTCGGGAGTGGAGGAGTAATGAATGTGGAGTGGATAAGGCCGTCTTATTTTGCCACGGGGATCCGGGGGTGGGGAAGACATATCTAAGGTAAGTTCTTGCATCCGGAGTGGGCAGGGATCACCGCTGACGGTTTGAAATATTAGTTCGTTAGTGGTTGATGACCTGCTCGATGGGCCCTGCGAGGAAGACATTGCGATCGCAATGTTCTACTGCGACTTCCACAACCAACAAAAGCAGACAACTACCAATATCATAGGAGCCATTCTTAAGCAGTTGTTGGTCAGGGGCGGGGTATTAGAGGACGTGCGGTCGGCGTTTCGAAAAGCGAAAGCAGAGGTCGGGGGTCGAGGTCTGCGACTTCCGGATATGGTGCGGATGTTGAAGCAAGCTATTGCCGCATTACCCCAGGTGTTTATCTGCATTGATGCATTGGATGAGTGCATCCCTAAGCATCTGCTAGAACTTCTTGGGCTGCTAAAGGACATACTTCAGGAGTCGCCGAGGATGCGAATCTTTTTCACTGGGAGGCCTCAGATGGAGGCCGAAATTACGAAACATTTCATCACCGGTGTTATAGTATCAATTAGTCCGAAGACGCACGACATAGAGAGATATTTGGAGAAGAAGCTGGAGATGGACACGGAGCCATATGGGATGCCGGATGATTTACGAAGGCGTATCCTGAAGGTTATTCCGCAAATAAGCTCTGGAATGTGAGTAGGGGGATCCGTGGTTCCAACTTCACGGGTGCTCTTATATTTACTAACCATGCTGTGTAGATTCCTCCTTGCCTCACTGTGTATCAACGCTATCCTGAGCGAGCCTGCTATCTCTCCGAAGTTACGAAGGTTGGCAGAGCTGGCCAAGTGCCAACATTTGGGAGACGTGTATGCGACAGTTCTAGACCAAATGAAGGTACGGTGGTGGGGGATATCCAGACTCGGAATGGGCGCTTTGATGTGGATATCGAATTCGGAGCGACCATTACACACTAGCGAGCTATGCCATGCCTTAGGAGTAGAGTTAGGGTCCGCAGATCTGGATGTTGAAAACGTTCCTACAATTCGAGAACTCGTAAGGTGTTCTTTAGGGCTTATCAAAGTCGAGGAATCCTCTTCCACCGTCAGGCTTATCCACCCCACTTTGCGGGAGTATTTATCAAATAACCCGAGCCTATTCCAAAGCCCACACTCGATGATAGCAGAGGTTTGTTTGACGTACCTTAATTTCCGGTGTGTCCGGGAACTTTCGCCAACTCTTCGTTCGGCCCCACCGACATTCCCCCTGGTTGAATACGCTTCTTGTTATTGGGGAACGCACATGGTAAAGGGGGAGGAGGCGGGGAGAGTGACTTCGCTTGCGCTCGGGCTACTGATGGGATTCGAAGAGCATATATCTTCTCGACTTCTCTGGCTGCATTATTATCAGAATATATATCGGCTGAGCCCGAGTATTGGTAAGGGTAATTCCACTATCCGCTTTACAGGGCTCCACGGGGCGGCATCTCTCGGGATGAGGGAGATAGTTACCGCTCTATTGGCGATGAAAGAATGGAATATTAACAGGGGAGATATCATGGGCCAAACGGCACTGGCAGGGGCAGCTGTAGGAGGCCATGAGGATGTCGTGAAGATACTATTACGGCTGAAGGGTATCAATCCTAACGCCGCAGAGGCTGGGTGTGGTCGAACACCGCTCTGGTGGGCTGCACAGCACGGGGATGAGGGAATTGTAAAGTTGCTATTGGAGCGAGAGGATATCGATCCCAACACTTCAGACACCTTATCTGGTCGAACGCCGCTCTGGTGGGCCGCAAAGGCTGGGCACGAGGGAATAGTAAGGTTACTATTAGAACGAGTGAATATCAATCCCAACACTCCCGACACTAAATATGGTCGGACACCGCTCTGGTGGGCTGCAAAGGCTGGCCACGAGAGAGTAGTAAAGTTGCTATTGGAGCGAGATGATACCAATCCCAACACTGCGGACACCAAATATAGTCGAACACCGCTCTTGTGGGCTGAGATGGGCAGATATGAGGCCATAGTGGAGTTGCTACTTGAACGAGAGGATCCCAATCCACATACACTAGGTCTCGGCGAAGAAGTCCTTGAGTTAGCTGCCTCTCGGGAAGATGCAGGAGTTGTGCAGCTGCTCCCCCAACCTAGGCCCTCCCTTCCCAACCCGGGAGATGCCACGGAAGCCCCCGAACACCCACCGGCGGCCTGCCCCTCATCATCGAAGCCCCTTCCCCCCGCTCCCCGAGCCCCCCCTGTCAACCTTATTCTTTCCTTTGTTGTTATTTCCTCCCTAGTTTTTCTTATCTATCTTCTCGCTCCTATCGGTCTATCCCTCTTAGCCTTCTCATTGTGGTGGTTTTATAGCTGATTGCTAAATTATACACGCGGCGTGGGTGTAGGAGAAATGTTACAGCTCCCTTTTGGAAATTACTCCCGGGACTCCTGTGGCGATCTATGGCGCATAATCTCATCTTCCTGCTTTTCTTTTTGTCCCCTCTCATTAATTTTTTTCTTTCGCCCCCCCCCCTCTATTGTTTAGAACTGTGTTTCTCCTTTTTTTCGGATACTCATTGTTTTTGTCTCCATCTCTAGTTTTTTTCCACCCTCCTCTTTTTTAGAATAATGTAAATGTATTATACCTTCCCTCTGTGTTCTTTAGTAAACCGTCCTTCACAATATATGATACCGGGGATAACCTTTCTATAATGTGATATATGTGGCGTACGCATATAACCCAAGCTAAATATGCATCCCACCGCGAGAGTATTTACCACACACTTGATAGCTAATCACCACGCGCCCGAATTTAAATCTAGTTACCCCACAACCTCAGCTTCCACGGGCATCCCAATGTGGTGATATCATACCATGTGCGACAGGACCTTCCATTGTTACTGCTGGACCCTAAAGAAAGCACCAAAGAACGAATTGGTCAATATGCAATCATAACGGGCCCTTCGCGCAGTAGAACATGGAAGAATAGTGGACTAGATGGCCCCTCCATCTATCTGCTAGCTAAGGACAGGCCCAGAGGTATATATCTCCGCCTAACTAAAGTGACAACTCGGGGAACTCCCGAAACTCAGCGAACCCCCAACACTATGCTAATAAAATCTCATCCTTAGAAATTCCCGCCGATCTAGTCATTCTAATGTTTCATAATACTCCGTGGCCCGAAGCCCTACGCCCTTACTGACTACCGTATGCCTAAAGGTATAGGGTATTAAAGAAACATCAGGGAACCGGGTGCCCGATACCTGATGCTCGATAGCAATGGGTGTCAACAGAACCAAAAGCCAGTACCCTATGCCGCTAGGCATAGGATGTGAAAGCAACAATGGAAACCGCATATCCCCCAGCGGCGGGGCTGTATAACTGCATTCCCTATACCGGTATGCAATCTAATAATTTCCTCGCTTTTGCCATGATACCCCCTGTATCGAATGCCTATCGAATACAGATGAATGCTAATAGGCCGATGGAAGGCAAACGCAGACGGACGGACAGCTTTCACTCTTGCTGCCTGGACATTCCGCTTGTTTCTATTCTTTATTTAATAAATACCTGTGCAGTAATAACGACTAGCGTAGAGGGGTTTATTGACAATGTGTTCAAGAGAAATTTCCCCTGCTATATTGTACATCTCTCTTTCAAAATTTGCACAGCGGAAGTCTCTCAATGGCACTGTGGGGGTCTTATTCCATAGCTTGTGTCAATCATGCTTGCAGGGCACTGTTTTTATCCCACTCTTACCTTCCTAGCGCCACTTTCACTATTGGCGTTGACTCTCTGGTTATCGTGGTGGCGCTGGTGGGGCTATATTTCCTTCTGTTCCTCGTCTTCATTCCATGTTGGCTGGTAAGTTACGCGGCAAAGGTGGAAAGAACAGTAGTCTTTTTTTCTTTCTGTTCCTCCTATTGTTCTCTATGGCATGTTATGGGCGGAGGGGGATATAGTTAGATACTATACCCTGGATTTTACAGAAATTCTTATTGGAATGGCACAACATGACTACTTCAGGCGCACTGCCTCAATTTCCATCCGAGTGATCTTTGGCGATCACGATTTCGTAATTGGGCCATTCGCTACTGGCTCTTTAGGGCGGCCTTCAACTACGGTAGTGCTTAGCGGATCTTGTATTGTGTTTGGACAAAATTAACCGAACATCAGCGAATGGGAAAACATTCAGCTATGACAACACTCCCCTGCCAACCCTAGCACACCCATAACCAAAATGGAAATAAAAGACAGTTTGGCCCAACTGCAAAGAATAGGAGACCTAGGCTAACCCGACGGTTTAGTTTTGGTCAAGCTAGATCAGTTTCTTTAGATATGGTTTAATTGCGAGTACTGGGGAGTATTGGTTGCTATTCATATTTTCTGTTCGGCTAATTTTGTTCGCGCCTTTGTAGCTCAAAGTAACTTTGTGGCGGCTCAACACAACGGCTGCGGCAGGCTCGGAATGCGGGGAAAAGGGCAGGGTGGGAAGGGCGCAAGCTTTTACTTGGTGAATTAAAGATGCGCTTTTTAAGCTGATAAAAGAAAATCTTGAAGCTAATAATCGTGGGTATTAATTAAGCGACAAGTATGGTTGCTGAAGTGTATGTGGAGTAGAATGCGAGGCTCCATAATATGTTATGTTGAGCCACAGGGTTGCTGTCCTAAGCCACGGGGCTACGCTAAGTCGAACTCCGCTCCAAAGTTGAGCTGTCGGACACTCTCCCCTGTTGTGAGCCTGTGAGTAGGAGCCATAGCCTCTAGCCACAACCTTAGCGGGAGAATACCCACAGAGCCGCAGTGCACCCTGAACCTCGTTGACCTTGGAATAAGTGACCACCCCAACCTATCTCCAGCGACCATGGATTAATAACCAGATACTGGCTAAGGTTCAAATTTTACTTTTTCCATTAAACTTACTACTCATATTTTTCGAAAACCCCGGAGCAGGAGTGTCCGAAGTTGAGATATGAGTATCATACGAGCGATCATGTACCATGGTTGGTTGTTGCTATGGAGGTTAACCCGGTTTAGCGCAGAGAGGGACCTTGCGACCGGGGAGCGCATTCCCTTTTTTTCACGCGAGCAGTTGCTGCAGTAGCCTGAATAGTTTGGTCTAGGGGTTCTCTAGCAGTTCGGAGGACAGGGCTGGAAGGCATAGAGGAGTGTTCTGCGCAAAGCACGTAGAAATTCTGTGAACTACCTACTGTACGTTCCCCCGACTTACGCTTGCATCAGAAGAACCGAATTTAAGGCAAATGAGTGGGCTGCTGCGCACCGCTTTTGGATGTGGCATTCACGAGCCAGTTCTACCTGTCGGCCGAACGGTCACACTACTTGTAGGGGGTTGGTGAAGGTCTTGTAACTCTTGTACTAGTGGAGAGCTCTGGCATGGTGCAAGTACAAGTAGTCGCCTCTCTTCTCGGAGGGTGGGGATGCTCGTGCCGCATTACCTGGTTTTTTTCGCCTACCGCTAGTATCATACGTTGAAATAAGAGTTTTTTATCTATCGCGAATTGGGCTGTTAGTGGCTCGCGGCCGGGTTGGGGGTGGAAGCCAAAGCTACCCCCAGGTATTGACTGAGATGAGTGCCTGTGCCAGTTAAGATGAGATTCATCGTGCACTACTGTGCATTGTGCTTGAGCGCAATACTAGATTTGATAGCCATCTGTAATACGGGGTTTTGCACTGTGCTTGAACTGGCGCTATGGAAACTTTTGGATTCGCTTTCTCTCTCTGTCACGAATAGCACGGCAAATCGAGACAATGGCCCAAAGTTGCTTTCTCTAGGGAATTTAATAGAATGGAATGGCGAAAGTAAATTCATGATCCAGCAGAACTATGACTCCGACTATCGAGGACTTTGGCTTCTGAATCCAGAGATCAGCTGCCTAACGGAGACAGCGAATTCCAAGAGTTTTTACGATACCGGCAATCGAATTCCCCAAAACCTCCGCTACAGTGCATTGGTGTACTGTACTCGGGGGTGGACGAAAGTGATGGTGGGGACAGGGTTAGAAAATGTATGTATCAGTATACATTTTCTAACCCTGTCCCCACCATCACTTTCGTCCATAGCCGAGCATCTTTGGCAGGGAGATTATTGGACAGCAAGTTAATTGTCACACAAGCCTCATCGCCCCGCTCTTCTTCAGCTCTCCCCACACCAAGTTTATAAACACCCTCGATTCGCTATAGGCCGCTTTACCATTTCTCTATTCCACCAAAAATTCGGAGAGGGCATCATGGCACAAAATACGCGCATGCCATCGGTCAACATGGGGGACGGAAATGCCTACAGTGGTAACATAACAGGTAGTTTCAACAACTTCTATATGTCTGACGAGGATACCGAGATTATGCGATGGCTCTCTCCACTGGAGCCGAATCATAGACATCAAGGCGTGCGCACCGAGCGGTTCGACGGTATCGGAGATTGGCTTTTAGAAACAAAGGAGTTTCGGGAGTGGAGAGGTGGTGAGGGTGGAGTGGATAAGGCTGTGTTGTTTTGCTCCGGGAATCCAGGAGTGGGTAAGACATACCTGAGGTAGGTGGTGGGATTCTTTGCAAGAAGTGGGTATTGCTGATATCCCGGAACACTAGTTCCCTAGTGATCGATAGCCTGTGCGATCAGGCGGCGAAGGGAAATATTGCGGTTGCGGGCGTATACTGCGATTTCCTTGCGCAGCAAGAGCAGACGGTCACCAACATGCTAGGCGCCGTTCTGAAGCAGCTAGTAGGCGGAGGGGATATCCCTGTGTATCTACGCGAGGCGTTTCAAGAAGGGAAGAGGAGGTTTGGTGGTAGAGGACTACGACTTCCGGATCTGATGCGAATGTTGCGGGTCACCATTGCTTCACTACCTCAAGTCTTCATCTGTCTCGACGCCCTGGATGAATGCTTGCCGAGGCATTTGCTAGGGCTTCTTGGGTCACTGAGAGATATTGTCCGGGAGTTACCAAGGACGCGAATATTCCTCACCGGAAGGCCCTATATTAAAGAGGATATTCGCAGATATTTCACCCAGGCAGTTGTGATACCAATCAGTCCTAATGCGGATGACGTTAGGAGTTATCTGGAGATGAGGCTAGACATGGACGCCGAGCCGGATGCGATGAACAGTGATTTACGGGCTGACATTACGAGAATTATCGTGGAAAGGATTTCTGATATGTGCGTTGGAGTATTTGGCATTTCCACCCTATCAATGATGTATGCTTACTAGCGATTCTGTGTAGATTCCTTCTAGTTTCGCTAAACATTGACTCTATCCTTGGAGAGGTGACGGTTCGTCAGAGAAGAAAGAAGCTCGAAGAGATGACACAAGGCAATGGACTTAGCGATGCGTATACGGAAACCCTAACCCGACTGAAGACCCAGAAGGGAAATAAACCAGTACTCGGACTAAAGGCCTTGATGTGGGTGTTGTACTCGGAGCGGCCATTACGGACCGGGGAGCTTTGCCATGCCCTGGGAGTGGAGATGGGGTCTACAGATCTGGATCTTGAAAATTTTCCTACTTTGAGGACAATCCTGGCATCCTCTCTGGGTCTTCTCGCGGTCGAGGCATCTTCTTCTACCGTCCGACTTGTGCACTTTACCCTGCAAGAGCATCTCTTAGGTGATCCGACACTATTCAGCAGTCCCCACTCCACAATCGCGGAGGTTTGCCTAACATACCTCAACTTTGGATGTATCAGGGATCTTTCACCAACTCTTTTCTCCGCCCCCCCAACACTGCCCCTGCTAGAATACGCCTCTTGCTACTGGGGAGCTCATGCGAGAAGGGAGATGACGGAAAATGTGAAAATACTTGCACTGAGACTTCTCAATGGATTTGATGGGCATATATCAGCTCAACTAATGTTATTGCGTTATAGTCGGGATAGCAACTCGGGCCCTTTTTTCAACGGGACAAGGGGGCCCGGGGGATTTACGGGACTCCATGCAGTAGCATTTTTCGGGATCGCGGCAGCTGTTGCACCTATATTGGAGATGAAGGAGTGGGATGTGAATGCTACCGATGGTCTGGGGAGCACTGCTATCGCGTGGGCAGCTGGGAATGGGCACGAAGGGGTAGTAAAGGCGTTGTTGGAACGCGAGGGTGTTAATCCCGACCAGACAGACGCCCGTTCTGGCCGGACATCACTCTCGCGGGCCGCTGGGAGTGGACATGAGGGGATAGTGAAGATGCTTTTAACGCGGGAGGATGTCGATCCTGACAAAGCAGATATCGAATATGGCCGGACACCACTCTCGTGGGCCGTGGAGCATGGTCATGAGGGGGTAGTAAAGTGTCTTTTGGAACGAGGTGATGTCAATCCCGACCAGGCAGATAGCATGTATGGCCGGACGCCACTCTCGTGGGCTGCTAGGCACGGGCGCGACGGGGTAGCGAGGCTACTTTTAGAGCGAGAGGATGTCAATCCCAACCGGGCAGATACCCTGTTAGGCCAAATGCCACTCTCGCGGGCTGCCGAGTTCGGACACGAGGGGGTAGTAAAGATGCTTTTGGAACGAGATGATGTTGATCCCGACCAGGCAGACAGCGAATATGGCCGAACACCACTCTCGTGGGCCGCTGAGTTCGGACATGAGGTGGTAGTAAAGATGCTATTGGAACGAGATGGTGTTAATCCCGACCGGGCAGACAGCAAATATGGCCGGACACCGCTCTCGTTGGCTGCCGGGGGTGGACACGAGGGGGTAGTGAAAATGCTTTTAGAACGAGATGATGTCAGTCCCGACCAGGTAGATACTAGCTATGGCCGGACGCCATCCTCGTGGGCCGCCGAGTCCGGATACAAGAGGGTAGCAAAGATACTGTTAGAACGAAACAATGCTCGCACCGGGATACCGCGAGATAGGAACCAACCACCACCATCCTCAGCTCTCCCTGCAGGACACGATAGAGTTGTGAGGATAATATCGGAGCGAGGTAATGTCAACTCCGACACACCAGGTTGCCGCAGCCAGACCCTCCCCACGCTATCCTCTAGGTGCGGTGGCGAGCGTATAACCCGGACACACCTCCACGACGATCGCCCCAACACCGATATTGCAGACCCCGATGCCCTGGAACAGGTATTTGACTGCAAGGATCCCGTTTCTAAGTCCGCTGATAGCGCAATCTCCTCAACCCAGCCATCCAACCCGCCTCCTCCCCTTTCCACGTGGTCTCTCAAGTCCTGGTATTCTCCAAGAAATACTGGCCCCCATCCGAACAACACCTTGTCAACCCTCCCCGTCGGGGTCAACCGTTACTTGGCCATCACCTCTTTTGTTTGCGTTTTAGCCCTCTTCATTCACATCATCCCCCCTCTGTTACCAGACAGATTCCCATTCCGTAAATAATTACCGAGGATGGATTGGCGTTGGCCAGGCATACCTAGATTTTATTTTTGAATCGCCGGCGATTTTTGATGTGATTGATAGCATGACCTTGGCGCATCAATGACAACAGCAACATATTCGGGATTCATTACTTCTCGCATAAAGGACAAACAAGAATAACCTGGAAGTTCGTGAATGAAGTCGGAGCTGGGAACGAAGTAAAAAAAGTCAGGGTGAAGAGAAGAGAAGAGAGAGAGAAGCAGTGGGAAAGGAATAGAAGTCAAGAGGAGGAACTGAAAGGGATGGAAGCGAAGGGATCAAGTAAGGATAGACGAAGAGAGAAGGGGTGCGGCGGATGTTATCGTGGGGAAAGAGAGCCTGAGAAAGGAAGACGTTAGAATGTGAAAGTTTTCTGAGTTATGTATTTAAGGATGCTTGTTTCCCTCCCGAGTGCGAAGTTAGAATTAAGACCAAGACATCCCCCTCCGATATCAAGCTTCCAGGTAGGCAGATAGTTTTTTGATCAAGCTGCTATTGGAGCAAGAGGATATCGGTCCGAACACCGCAGACACTAAATATGGACGAACACCACTCTCGTGGTCTGCGGAGGGCGGGCATGAAGAAGTGGTCAAGTTGCTATTGGAACGAGAGGACATCAATTCCAACGCCGTAGACACCTTATACGGTCGATCCCCGCGCATTGTGGCCATGAAGGAGTAATAAAGTTGCTATTGGAACGAGAGGATATCAATCCCGGGACACCAGGCCGTAGCGGAGCAATAGCACTTGTATTAGCTGCCTCCCGTGGTCATGTAGGAATCGACAAATTACTCCCCGAATATAAGCCCCCATTTCCTGTTGAAATTCTTTGTATATTTCCTATGTATATTCAACACACTACCGTGTATTCTTTTACTTAGTTTGTGTTTCGGCTCCGCCTGTCCACCGCTTACATTACTACAGCTAAGATATATATTATGGGGTTTTATTGTTTATTTCAGGATAATATCTCGGGATTTAACATGTGCTTTCCAATCAGGTGTTTAGGATTTTACGGTTGTTTATGCATCTCTTATGCACCATTCTTGGTCATGATATTTCTAATAATCGCTCCACACCCTTTTGTTTTCATGCACATTATTTGGGATTTACTTGGTTGGATTTCAGGGTCAAACATGTTCGCACTTATGTTTCTTATATTGTTTTCCCTATATTTCTTACATTGTTTTCCCTATATTTCTCTCGCGCATATGGACGCGCACTTTTCTATAAATAAGGTGCTACCGCCCACCTGGCTTGGAAGAATTAAGAACCGGAACTCCTACCAATCCCTTCTTCACCTCCTCGCTAAGCATGCCTCGCAACCCCCTCGTACTTGCGAAGTATTATCCACATAGAATAGATTGTGGCGCATTCACATTTTGAACATTTCCCATCCCAATAGATACCGAAAGGGCTCCGGAGCGCTCCTCACCTGAGCCGTCGACCTGCCCGTCATCATCGGGGCCCCTTCCCCCTGCGCCACGGTCCCTCTTCGCACCAGTCGTTCCTTTCTTGGTCATTATTTCCTCAATTTTTCTCTCCTATCTCTCCGCTCTCACCGGCCCTCCTTTATCAGCTCTCTCATCGCAATCGTTTCATGGATAATTTATATAATATTATTATACATGCGGAGCGGATTTGGGCGAAAGTCGTACCGCTCTTTGTTCGATTCACTGACTCGAGTACATGTCCGAACATATGTGAAAATTAGCCCTGAGAATCTCATTGTGGTTTATGGCGAATCATCTACATCCTCTTCCTTTCTTCCTTTAGCCAGTTCTCGTTATGTTTTTCTTGCTTCCTCTCACTTTCACAGCTTGACGCCGTTTGTGTTTTATTATTGGGCTACCCAGTTTCTCGGTTTTCTTTGATTTTCTTTTTTTTATGGAATTTTATATCACCGCAATGTGGTGCACCCTTCTTTGCCTTTAGGAATCTATAGCTTACAGTGTATGATGCAAGGATGGCGGCTTTTGGATAATAATATGACTTATGTGACACCCTGCTGGAAATTCAGCAATCTCACCAACATCCTGCCCATAGTTTCCACAGACAAAGCTGCAGTTATGTGGCTTATCTGCAATCAGCTATATCTGCAATCCGTGGCAATTCATTCACTTTACTAGGGCCCGTACTCTTCCGGGGATCCCTGTTAAAGTTAACCCTCTCGCTGTGACTTATATGTGGGTGCTGGGCTATGGCGGCACTCCCCAACGGCGCCGTCTAGCTTCCAGGCACGCTAGGGGAGCAAAATCTCACAGAGCTGACGAATATCTGAAATAGAGTTAAATGGTTACTATCGCCTCGCTATGGGTTAGTTCTCGGCCCACATCTGGTTTCTCCGGGGCGCTCTAGGAACCGTATTCCGTGCGATTGGGACGGGCCACGAATTCCTCCGGTGAAAATCCATGCTCAAGTATCTAGTCAAGTTGATTCTTCTTCTCAGTTGGCATTTTGCCTCGCGGAGCTAGAGTGTAACTTAGACCATCCTCCCTTTTGTTATCTCATTATTTTCATCCAAGTGGCTTACAGCTTATAAGGGCCTGGGGATCTCCGCGAAAAATAAGATTTGAACCTATCCAATTAACCAAGCACTGACACTGGAGAAGGCAACCAGAATTCTTCCACCCTAACTGTTGAAAGTCACTTCTTCCTTCTTGGCATGCTCTGGCTATTGTTTTTTTTTTGTTCCATGAGAGTTCGGAAGTTTGGAAAGATGTTTTTATTAATGGACGGGTTGGGGTATGGACAGGCGAGGGGAAGCATGGAGACTGTAGAGATGAAGGCAAAGTAAGGGTTCTGCATTGTACCAAAAGCGCAGGAGAGAGTGAGTCCTTATGAAGGATTTCATTCTTCAGGAGATTACACGGAATGCTTCTTTCTTTCTTACCATTGGGCTAGGTAAAGTGATGGAGAACATGCATGGGAGAAAGGGGACATCGGTGGTGGTCATCCATTTGGAAGATGGGGATGACTTCCCCATTCTTTTTATATACATGTATCCGGAGCTCCAGAGATACTAGTACTCTTTGTAATTTTTATAAAACTGTGATGTTAGAAGAACTGGGCATATGCACACTCACAGCCTGTTTGGTCCGAGATTCCTGGTGAAATCTAAGATCATGGATGGTCACTCGGTAACGTGAAAACCTCAGAGAAGATCTAGGATTCCGTTTGGCATAAAAAACAAAAACAGCTGGAAAATGTGGATCATATCTTAATATACGTTCCAAACAAGAACCACCCCTGTCCGGGGGAAGACTCACGGATGAGGAGATAGTGAGCAACAATGAAGGCTTGGAAATTATTGAAGAAAACCATCCACATACTATATTATGATACAACAAAACAATTATTATGCAACCGATTTTTTGACCAAAAAAACTCTTCTAGGGAGCTCCCTAGTCCATGGGATTAATAGTATCAATAGCATTAATTTTTAATTCGATCCTGGGAATATGCGCGATAAACAGAAATATTTAGATCTTTGTTTCCGGGCAGGAGAGTAGGTGGTTTGGCATTGTCTGATGCAGGGAAGTCTGGATTAGGTTACACAATATCTCCTGTCCCTTAAGTGGGGCTGAGAAGCACGTTGTTGAGGTGCGGGAACCTTGCCACGGTTAGGAGCCGCATCGCTTCCTTTTTCATCCGCGCAGTGCAAATCCTGCAGAGCCTCCCATACCGCTACTATTTGTCGATAGCATATCTACGCTCAACCCCCACTCGGACATGCCATAGTCTACGCGGCATATGCAGACTGATAGGCTGGATAGCGTAGGGAATTGGTTTTAGGGAACGAGTGAGTTTCGGGAGTGGAGGAGTAATGAAGGAGAAGCAGATAAGGCTGTCTTATTTTACTGCCGGAACCTAGAAGAGGGAAGAGGCATATCTAGGGTGGGTGTCTGGTTGGGTGAAGAAGGAATTATCGCTGGCGGTCACCAATATTAACTTATTAGAGGCCGATAGCCGGTGTGATGAGCCGGGTGGGGAAGATGTTGCAATCGCAATGGATCATACTACTGCGACTTTCGTCGCTAATAGGACATCACGGAAGCCATCCTTAAGCAGCTCGTGGTTAGAGGGGTCCTGGACGACGAGAATTAAAGGAACAAAAATATGTCCTTCGGTCAGCAGGCGTTCGGGGGTGAGCGGGGAAGTTCGCTCGTTCGTCTCTGGCTATCTGAGCGGTAAAGGTAGGGGTAGATATAAATTTTAACACAAAGATATTCCTATTTTTCCATCGATCACTACACATATCTAATCTCCTCTGGGCATGCCTCCTTTCCCTTGCGTACTCCCATGCTAACGAAGGAAAGGCATATATCATGGAGACTCCGCGGATTAGCACCCTCATGCATCCGACACTTTCATTTTTCTTCCAGTAAACGTATCAAACCCAGCGCATCTCCAGAGCATATCCGAACAGTAGAACAATAGCCTGGGCACGAAGAGCAGGATCTAATGACTTCGAACAAGGGGAAGGGGGAGCATAAGGGGCGTTTTAAAGGCAAAAATGGGGGTCGGCGGTTAGGGCCTGCGATATCCGGATATTATGGTGCACGCGTCGAGGTAGGCTTTTGTCGTATTAAGACGGGCCTTCATCTGCCGGAAATCACGAGACGCTGTTCGGCATGCTCAAGTTGTTGTTTCATTGTTTGCAGTGTTCCCGGGGATGCGCTGAGGCTTCGGGAATGCGCTTAGGTTTTGGATCGATGCATACGCCGTGAGGAGGGCAGGGGAGCCGGAAGGGATAGTGAAAGAGTTGGATGCCTGGGGGCTACGAGCGGTGGGGGGTTCTTTGTTTTTCTTTTGTTAGCCCAGGAGTACGCAAAAAAGGGGGGGGGCATACGCGGAAGAGAGTGGATATGTGTGGTGATCCGTGGAAGGATAAGGGGACGGCTTCGCTGAGATTTGTATATACTCCTGTCTTTACAGCTAGTTAGTGAGCGATAGATAACAGTGAATAAGAAGAGAACTTCAAACTTTCCTCACCCCTAAGTTGTGTGCTGGCGATCGTACTTTTTGGCTCTGTGAACTCTTGGCGTTTCGTTTGATTGTCGTCGTCGATTCGTTGACCTGTTTAAAATCGTTATCGATGCTTTGGATGGGTGCCTTCCTAAGCATTGACGCTTGCCTCTCGCGCGAACAAAGGATATGCTCGTGGGGCCACCGAGGACTTGAACACTCGCCCCTGGGTGGCCTCAGATTAGGGCCGGAAGTGCGGCTGATAGGTGAACTAAGAGGAAGGATTTAGCGAACCATGTGGTTGTTATGCACCCAGATAAGGCACGTGACTAATATATTGTCGGAAGTCACCAAGTATCTTTTAATACCCCTGAGTATTGGTTTCTTCCCAATCCTATCATTGGCCTTCTCTGCATGGGATGCTGTGCGTGTGACCCTGCTCCCAAGTTTGTTGCTCGGGGTAAGTGGCAGAGTTGAGGCGAGAGCATCATGGCACTCTACGGTAATCGGTTAGCATGAGATGGTGGATTTGTGTCCTTGCTCTTTGCGGGATTGTGGCGGTGCGTGGGACCTAAGAGATTCACAAAAGCTACCGGTATCGGTACTATCTACGGTTTGCCCAGAAGTATTTGTGAAATTACCGGCAAATTTATTTCATCTTGGGCACTAAGTGTCTCATTTGGCCAGAGCTAGTGGAAAACCAGATGTCAACCTGCAGTGCCTGCTTATACTCGAGTACTTGCCAGGCGTTGCCGAGGGCGCTGCCTCCCCTGTCTACCGGTAGCGCCATGAGATATGTTTGATTAATTGAATTGACCCCTTCCGAGATGGAACGGAAAACAAGAGTTTTTTTCTAGACCTCGCTGGGAAAGGGGAGTCCAACGACGTAGCATACGGACCGAACATTCAAGCTTTTATGGTAGGTAGACTCCTGCTAGTCGCGCACTACCCGCACTGGTAAACTGGACTTCTTTGGTAGAAGGAAACCTGCAGTGCTCACTACAAATGGGGGAACCAGATCTTGGGGGAGAACCACGGGCACAGTAGATTAACGGAACTGGAGGTGAATCTGGATTCGGGCTGCTCTAGCAGGGAGCTGAATTCGCGATTGGGACACTGTAGTTTACAAATAGTCAGGGGAGGTTGGGCGCCTTGCAGTACTTAAACCGGGAAGTTATTCTAGTTTTTGATGGGACAATCAGGTGATCTCCTTGCATGGGCGGACAATGATTCGACTTTAATAAAAAGTGCAAGGTGGATTGCGATGGAGCCTCCATATGATATTCTTGGATTGCATTTCATACAGCTTTTGAGCCCTCTACCCGAATGTCAGTATCCGTGTTGTGTTCTGTAATACCAGTATTGAAGTCAGATCCTACAGTTATTGATGTACTGGTGTTTACTCAGCGGGAGATGATTGGGTGATAATTTTAGCGGTTGGAGCCTCCCCCTCCTTTTCTCAGCTCGGCTGGTCCGAATTCTGTAAAACTTCCAGTATCGCTACCACCGACTGCCGATCTACGTTCGACCAGGACTTCGGACACGCCATGGACTATACAGCATATTTGCACTTGTCCTCGTTTGGTGACGGTAATATCAACTGCAATAACGTAACAAATAACAATATCGTCAGTGTGAACAATGTCATAGCCGATGAGAACCCAGAAATCATGCAGTGGCTCTCGCCACTGGACCCCAGGGGAAGGCATCAGGATGTGCGTATGGACAGGCTCGATGGTGTGGGGAGTTGGCTCTTGGGAACAAAGGAGTTTCGGGAGTGGAGGAGTAATGAGGGTGGAGCGGATAAGGGTGTCTTATTTTGCCACGGGGATCCGGGAGTGGGTAAGACATATCTGAGGCAAGTTCTTGCATCCGGGGTGGGCAGGAATCACCGCTGACGGTTAGCAATATTAGTTCGTTGGTGATTGATGAGCTGTGCGATGGACCTTGCGAGGAAGGCATTGCAATCGCAATGTTCTACTTGTACTGCGACTTCCGCGATCAACAGAAACAGACAACTACCAATATCATAGGAGCCATCCTTAAGCAGCTGTTGGTTAGGGGCGAAGTGTTGGAGGACGTGCAGTCGGCGTTTCAAAAGGCGAAAAAAGAAGTCGGGGGCCGAGCTCTGCGACTTCCGGATATGGTGCGGATGTTGAAGCAAGCTATTTCCGCATTACCCCAGGTGTTTATCTGCATTGATGCATTGGATGAGTGCATTCCTAAGCATCTACTAGAGCTTCTTGGGTCGCTGAAGGGTATCCTTCAAGAGTCGAGCAGGACGCGAATATTTTTCACTGGGAGGCCTCAGGTTGAAGCCGAAGTTACGAAACATTTCATCACGGGTGTTATAGTACCAATTAGCCCGAAGGCGCACGACATAGAGAGGTATTTAGAGAAGAAGCTGGAGATGGACACTGAGTGCGACGCGATGTCCGATGGTTTGCGAGCGGACATCCTGAGAATTGTCCCAGAAAGAATCTCTGGAATGTGCGTACGGCTGATCCGTAGTTCTCGCTTAATGGATCATCTTATATTAACCGGCCATGGTGTGCAGATTCCTCCTTGTATCGCTATGTATTGACGCTATCCTGGGAGAGGTTACCGTTTCTGAGAGAAAGCGAAAGTTGGAGGAGATGACTAAGGGCAATAATTTGGGAGATGCGTATGCGACAACTCTAGACCGAGTCAAGGCACAGAAGGGGAGTAGACCCAGACTCGGAATGGACGCCCTGATGTGGGTATCGAATTCGGAGCGACCATTACACGCTGGCGAGTTATGTCATGCCTTAGGAGTCAGGATAGGGTCGGCAGATCTGGATGTTGAAAACGTTCCCACAATTCGAACACTCGTAGGATGTTCTTTAGGGCTTATCGCTGTCGAGGCATCCTCCTCTACCGTCAGGCTTGTCCATTCAACTTTGCAAGATTATTTATCTAATAATCAGAGCCTGTTCGCGAGCCCACACTCAATGATAGCGGAGGTTTGTTTGACATACCTTAATTTCTGGTGTGTCTGCAAACTTTCCCTAACTCTTGGTTCGGCCCCACCCTCCTTCCCCCTTGTGAAATATGCTTCTTGCTACTGGGGAAAGCACATAGGAAGGCAGAAGGCGGAGAGAGTGACTTCACTTGCACTGAGGCTTTTGATTGGATTCGAACAGCATATATCCTCCAGGTTTCTCTTGCTACATTACAATAAGACTAGACGTTGGTTAGAGCCGGGTATCGATAGGAGCAGCTCCCATAATGGGTTTACAGGGCTCCATGGAGCTGCATTTTTCGGGATCGGGGAGATAGTTGCTGCTTTATTGGCGATGAAGGAATGGAATACCAATGAAACAGATGCCATGGGCAGAACGGCACTTGCGTGGGCGGCTGCAAGAGGCCATGATAATGTCGTAAGGATACTATTACGACAGAAGGATGTCAATGCCAACACTAGAGACTTTGAATTCGGAACAACACCGATCTTGTGGGCTGCGATTATTGGACATGAGGGAGTGGTAAATTTGTTGTTAGAACGGGAGGATACCGATCCAAACACTGCAGACACCTTATTTGGCCGAACACCACTCTGGTGCGCTGCGGAGGGCGGGCATGAAAGCGTGGTCGAGCTGCTCTTGGAACGAGAGGACATCAATCCCAACACCGCAGACACCTTGTACGGTCGATCCCCACTCTTGTGTGCCGCGGATGGTGGCTATGAAGGAGTAGTAAAGTTGCTATTGGAACGAGAGAAGACTGATCCCGACATACCAAGCTTCAGCGGGGAAACAGCCCTCGTATTAGCTACCTCCCGTGGACATGCAGGAATTGTCAAATTACTCTCCGAACCTAAGCGCTCGTTTTCCATTGCAATAGACACTGGAAAGGCCCTAGAGCGCCCCTCACCTGGGTCGTTCACCTGCCTTTCACTATCGAAGCCCCTCCCCCCCGCCCCACGACCCCTCTTCGCAATAGCCATTCCTTTCCTCGCCGTTATTTCCTCAATTTTTCTCTTCTATATTTTCGCTCTTACCAGTCGTTCCCTATCAGCTCTCTCATTGTAATCGTTCTATAGATAGTTGCTATATTATACATGCGGAGTGGATGTGAGCGGAAATTGTACTACTCTTTGTTCGATTCACTGACTCGAGTACATGTCCGAGGATATATGGAGATTAGACCTGAGAGTCTCATTGTGGTTTATGGCGCATCATCTGCATCCTCCTCCTTTCTTCCTTTAGCTGGTTCTTGTCATCTTTTTCTTGCTTCCTCTCACTTTCACGGTTTGACACCGTTTGTGTTTTATTATTGGGTACCCAGTTTCTCGGTTTTCTTTGATTTTCTTTTTTTATAGAATGTTATATCATCGCAATGTAGTATACCCTTCTTTGCCTTTAGAAATCTATGGCTTACCGTGTATGATACAAAGATGGCGGCTTTTGGATAATAATATGGCTTATGGGACACCCTGCTGGAAATTCAGTAATGTCACTAACCTCCTGCTCATAGTTTCTACAAACAAAGGAGCAATTATGTGGCCTATTTGCAAGCAGCTATATCCGCAGTTCGCGCCGGGTCGTTCACTTTACTGCAGCCCGTGCTCTTCCGGGGATCACTGTTAAAGTCAACTCCCCCCGCTTTAACCTATGCATGGGTGCTGGGCCATGGCGGCACTGACAAACGGCGCTGCCTAGTTTCCGGGCACACTGGGGGAGCAAAATCTCACAGAGCTAACGAATATCCGAAATAAAATTAAATGGTCACTATCACCACACTGGGTTAGTTCTCCGCCTACATCTGCTTTCCCCGTGGCGATCAGGGTACTGTATTCTGTGCGATTGAGACTGGTCATGAATTCCTCCAGTGATAGTCCAAGCCTGACTGTTAAGTCAAGTGAGCAACTAGATATAATTCATGCCTTTTTGATTCTTCTTCCCAGTTGGCCTTTCAGTTGGCGGAGCTAGAGAGTAATTTGAACTATCCTCCATTTTATCATCTTATTATTTTAATCCAAGTGCTTTACAGCTCATAAGGGCCAGGGGATCTCCGTGAAAATAGAATTTGAACCTATCTCATTAACTAAGCACTGACACCCGAGAAGGCAACCGGAATTCTACCACCCTAACTGTTGAAAGTCAGTTCTTGCGGCTCGGCATGCTCTGGTTAAGTTTTGTTTTGTTTCATGAGAGTTCGGAAGTTCGGAGAGATGCTTCTGTTGATGGACGGGTCGGAGTATGGACAGACGAAGGGAATCGCGGAGGCTGTGGAGACAAAGGCAGAGCAAGGGTTCCGCATTGTACCAAAAAGCGCAGGACAGTAAGGCTTCATGAAGGGTTTTTTTTGTTAGGGGATTACACAGGGTGCTTCTTTCATTATTACTACTAAGCTAGGTAAAGTGATGGAGAACATGCATCGGAGAAAGCGGACATCGGGGGTGATCAATAGGAGAATTGGGATGACTTCTTCATGTTTTCCATATACCGGTATCCGGAGTTCCGGGGATAACTTAATAGCACTTTTACTTTGTAATTTTTATAAAACTACCATGACATTGTTAAGAGAATTGGGCATAGGTACACTGACTCATAGCCTGCTTAGTTTAGGATTCAGGGGGGCTGATGGGGGATCATGGATTATCACTCGTTTCCTTGAAAATCTAGGATGTTCGTATATGGTTTTCTGCTCCTCTCAAATATGGTTCCTTTCTCCTCTCACATATTTCTTTCAGCCCTTTATCTTTTCATACTCGTTACCGGTTGACTTGAAAGCCTATTGTGTGTTCTTTCATTGTTCCTTTTGTTCCTCTCAGGTTACTTCTTTGATAGTCTTTGTTTTCCTTATTATGGGAACACGGTGGTAATGGCTGAACTCAATTGCTGTATTATATAGCTGAGCTATGGCTTTCTTATTATTGAAGAAACAAGCGTTGTTACAATACGAGATCTTCACTACTTTCTGTTATCACTTCTTCGTCCAAGTTCCGTGCACATATTCCGATCGCATATTACAACATAGGATGTTGAAATTATACTTTCGGATATGCACTCTCTACGTTCTTGAGTACGACAACACTTCCTACTTCATACTAGTCGCACTTCAATGCCGTCAGAGTGTAAACTCAACTTATTCGCTTTGGATCTTTCATTTCATTCACTACTCAATCAGTTAATCATTGATGTAATTCTATGCGCATCACATTGCTTTTATCTTCCTTTTGTTACCTTGGATTTCTTTGCTACTGTGGACAAGTATTCCTGTTGCGAAGCATAAATAGCCGGTACTCCGGTCCCTTAGATAGATAGTAACTCTCTATGGTTTTGCTCGTTTACTAAGCCTTCGGTATAGAGCTTGACTATTGCGATATTTACAACATAGGATGCCGTCTCCCATGAAAAAGAGAAACAGGAAAATATGCATCTTACCGTAATATCCATTTTAAACAAGAACTAACACTGCCTGGGGGAGGATTCCGAGGGCGGGGAAACGGTGGGCGATCATAAAGACATGGAAATTATTGAAGAAAACACTCCACATACAATAAAACGATCACGGTACACCCGACTTTTTTGAGTAAAAAAGTCCCCTTGAGGTGCTTCTATTATATGAGACTAGTGGTCTCAATAGTCTGCTCTTACATTAACTGAAATTAGGGATTTTCAATTGAATAATAATCACTAAACGAAACGCTAAGAGCATACACAAATCACAACGAAGTCGCCCTCCTTTCCTTCAATAGATCACTCCACATACCCATTCTCTTCCGCGTGTGCCCCCCCCTCGCATACTCCCGGACTAACAAAGGAAAAATAAAGATTCTCACTATTCGTACTCCTAGGCACCCAACTCTTTCACTCTCCCTTCCGGCTCTCCCATCGATCCAAACCCAAGCGCATTCCCGAAGCCTCAGCGCACCCCCGGAAAGAATGCGAACAATGAAACAACAACTTAAGCCTGCCGAGAAGCATCTCATGACTTCCAACAGCTGAAGGCCGGTAGTGATGCGACAAGCGCCTTCCTCGGCATGTGCACCATATTCGGAAATCGCAGATCTCGACCGCCGACCTCCGTTTTCGCTTTTTAGAACATCTCTTCTTCGTATTCCGGGACTTCCCCTTGTTCGAAGTCGTTAGATGCTGCTCTGCATTCTCAGGCTATTGTTCCATTGTTCGGTTAGGCTCCGAAGATGCGCCGGGGATTGATACATTCACGGGAAGAAAAATGAAAGTTCTGGATGCGTGAAGGAGCTAATCTATAGAATCTTTATGATATATGCATCCCCTTTGTTAGCGTGGGAGTACGCAAGGGAAAATATCTACTCTTGTTTTTACTATTTAGATAGTTAGAGATGAATGAGCGAACTTCCCCATTCATCCATAAGTCGTGTGCCCTGCTGATCGGACGTCACACTTTTGTTGCCCTAATTCTCGTCGTCCAAGACCCTCTAACCACTAGCTGCCTAAGGATGTCTTCCACGATGTCGGTGGCCGCCCGCTCCTGTTGGCTGTGGAAGTCGCAGTAGCAGATTGCGATTGCAGCATCTTCCCCGCCTTGCCCATCACACCGGCCATCAGCTGCTAATGGGTTAATACTGCCAGCCGCCAGCGATAATTCCTACTTCGCCCAGAGCAACCAGTCACCCACCCTATTAAATATGTCTTCCTCACTTCTAGATTCCGACAGTAAAAGAAGACAGCCTTATCTGCTTCGCTTTCATTACTCCTCCACTCCCGAAACTCATTTGTTCCCGAAAGCCAATTCCCTACACTATCCAGCGTATCAGTCTGCGCATCGTAATACCTTCCCCTGGTCGAGCGGTAAGAGCCACTGCACAATTTCCGGGCTATCGCCCGATAGGATTTTGTTGTGTTAGACCAATATATATTACCGGTAGTAGCTAAGTGCGGATACGCTGCGTGGTCCATGGTATTATATGTCAAAGTGGGGGGTCGAACGTAGATACACTATCGACAACTATGCGACATTGGGGCTCTGCGGAATTTGCACCAGCACGGATGAAACAAGAAGCGATGCGACTCCTAATCGTGCCAAGGTTCCTGCCAAATCTAACAGCGGGGCTTCCTGCACCTCAACAACTTGCCCCTCAGCCCCACATAAAGGAAGGGAGACATTGTGTAACCTAATACACACTTCCCTGCGTCCGACAATGCCAAGCTACCTGCTTTCCCACCAGAAAACTAGATCAAATATTTCTATTCACCGTGCATATTCCCAGGACATAATTAAAAATTAACTATAACACTAGGATAGGCAGCAGAACTGCTAGCACTGTACAAATGAGGGTTGGTCTAGGATTGTGGAGGTCTACCACTTCTAAATCAGTTGATAGTGGTTGCCGGGTAACTTAGGTCACTGTTTGCAGCGGACATGCTTTGCTCTACTAGACTCGTCCCTATTTCCATCCTTTATCCGCCTAGAAGACTAAGTTTATGTAAGCTGGCAAGGCTCTGCGGCCTTCTTTGTATTCTTTTCTTGGCATGTGGTATGTTGTGTTGCTGGCATCGTGTTGGATTCTGGCCTCCTCGGGTGTTGGGGTGATTTTTTTTGGCGATGGTTGCTCTGCACGAAAACTCATGCCGTTTTGTCCCTTAGTATAAATTTGGCGGTTGGAGCCGCCCCCTCTTTTTCAGCCCGGCTATTCAAAATTCCATAAAACCTCCAATATCGTTGCCACAGCTGCCTACAGCAGATCTACGCTCGACTAGCGCTTCGGGCATACTATGGACCACACAGCACATTCGCACAACACCACTTTTGGTGACGGAAATGTCAGTTGCAATAACAAGATCGTAATTGTGAACAATGTCATAGCCGATGAGAACCCAGAAATCATGCAGTGGCTCTCGCCACTGGACCCCAGGGGAAGGCATCAGGATGTGCGTATGGACAGGCTCGATGGTGTGGGGAGTTGGCTCTTGGAAACAAGGGATTTTCGAGAATGGAGGAGTAATGGAGGTGGAGTGGTGGACAAGGCTGTCTTCTTTTGCCACGGCGATCCGGGGGTGGGGAAGACATATCTGAGGCAAGTTCTTTCATCCGGAGCGAGTAGGAATCACCACTGAAAGTCAGTAATATTAGCTCATTAGTGATTGATGACCTGTGCGATGGACCTTGCGAGGAAGACATTGCAATCGCAATGTTCTACTGCGACTTCCGCGATCAACAGAAGCAGACAACTACCAATATCATAGGAGCCATTCTTAAGCAGCTGTTGGTTAGGGGCGAAGTGTTGGAGGACGTGCAGTCGGCGTTTCAAAAGGCGAAAACAGAGGTCGGGGGTCGAGGTTTGCGACTTCCGGATGTGGTGCGGATGTTGAAGCAAGCTATTGCCGCATTACCCCAGGTGTTTATATGTATTGATGCATTGGATGAATGCATTCCTAAGCATCTACTAGAGCTTCTTGGGTCGCTGAAGGACATCCTTCAAGAGTCGCGCAGGACGCGAATATTTTTCACTGGGAGGCCTCAGGTTGAGGCCGCAATCACGAAACATTTCATCACCGGTGTTATAATACCAATTAGTCCGAAGGCGCACGACATAGAGAGATATTTGGAGAAGAAGCTAGAGATGGACACTGAGTGCGACGCGATGTCCGATGGTTTGCGAGCTGATATCATGAGAATTATCCCAGAAAGAATCTCTGGAATGTGCGTAGGGGGATCCGCGGTTTCTCCTTTATTGAAGATCCTATATTAACTAACCATGGTGTGTAGATTCCTCCTTGTCTCGCTCTGTATTGACGCTATCCTGGGAGAGGTTACCGTTTCTGAGAGAAAGCGAAAGTTGGAAGAGATGACCAAGGGCAATCATTTGGGAGATGCGTATGCGACAACTCTGGACCGAATGAAGGCACAGGGAGGGAGTAGATCCAGACTCGGGATGGGTGCTCTGATGTGGGTATCGAATTCGGAGCGACCATTACACACTAGCGAGTTATGCCATGCCTTAGGAGTCAAGATAGGGTCCGCTGATCTGGATGTTGAAAACATTCCTACAATGCGGGTACTCCTAGGATGTTCTTTGGGGCTTATCGCTGTCGAGAAATCCTCCTCCACCGTCAGGCTTGTCCATTCAACTTTGCAAGATTATCTATCCAATAATCCGAGCCTGTTCGCAAGCCCACACTCAATGATAGCAGAGGTTTGCTTGACGTACCTCCATTTCCGGTGTGTCTGCGAACTTTCGCCAACTCTTGGTTTGGGCCCATCCTCGTTCCACCTTGTGAAATATGCTTCTTGCTACTGGGGAAAGCACATAGGAAGGCAGAAGGCGGAGAGAGTGACTCCACTTGTACTGGGGCTTTTGATTGGATTCGAACAGCATATATCCTCTCGGTTTCTCTTGCTATATTACGATAGGACTAGACGTTGGTCAGAGCCGGGTTTGGATAGGAGCAGCTCCCATAATGGGTTTACAGGGCTTCATGGAGCTGCATTTTTCGGGCTCGGGGAGATAGTTGCTACTTTATTGGCAATAGGGGAGTGGAATATCAATGCCACAGATGTCGTGGGCAGAACGGCGCTTGTATGGGCAGCTGCAAGAGGCCATGAGGATGTCGTAAGGATACTATTAGGACAGAAGGATGTTAATGTCAACGGTAGAGAAATTGAATCCGGAAAAACACCGATCTTGTGGGCTGTGATTTTTGGTCACCAGGGAGTAGTAAAGTTGCTGTTGGAACGGGAGGATCTCAATCCAAACACTGCAGACACCGAGTATGGCCAAACGCCACTCTCGTGGGCTGCGCAGAGTGGCCGTGAGGGAGTAGTGAAGCTGCTATTGGGACGAGAGGATACCAATCCCAATACACCAGACACCTGGCGTGGTCAGACACCACTATTGTGGGCTGGGCAGGGCGGGCTTGAGGGGGTGGTAAAGCTGCTATTGGAACGAAAGGATACCAATCCCAATACTCCAGACACCGAGTATGGTCGGACACCACTCTGGTGGGCTGCGGTGGATGGGCGTGGGGGAGTAGTAAAGCTGCTATTGGAACGAGAGGATACCAATCCCAATACTTCAGACACCCGGCGTGGTCAGACACCACTCTGGTGGGCTGCACAGGACGGGCATGAGGGAGTAGTAAAGCTACTATTACAACGAGAGGATACCAATCCCAATATCCCAGATTCCTTGCATAGTCAAACACCACTCTGGCGGGCTGCGAGAGGTGGGCATGAGGGAGTAGTAAAGTTGCTATTGGAACGAGAGGATACCAATCCAAATACAACAGACACCTTATATGGCCAAGCACCACTCTTGTGGGCTGCGCAGGACGGGCATGAGGGAGTAGTAAAGCTGCTATTGGAACGAGGGGATACCAATCCCAATACTCCAGACACCGATTATGGCCAAACACCACTCTCGTGGGCTGCGCAGGGTGGGCATGAGGGAGTAGTAGGGCTGCTATTGGAGCGACAGGATACTAATGTCAATACTCCGGACACCGAGCATGGCCAAACGCCACTCTGGTGGGCTGCGCAGGGTGGGCATGAGGGAGTAGTGAGGCGGCTGTTGGAGCGAGAAGATACCAATCCCAATACTGCAGACATCGAGTATGGTCGGACACCACTCTGGTGTGCTGCGCAGGGTGGGCATGAGGGAGTAGTGAGGCGGCTGTTGGAACGAGATGATACCAATCCCAATACTGCAGACACCGAGTATGGTCGGGCGCCACTCTGGTGGGCTGCGAATGGTGGGCATGAGGGAGTAGCAGAGTTGCTCTTGCAGCGCGAGGATACCAATCCAAATGCTCCAGACACCCGATATGGCCAAACACCACTCTGGTGGGCTGCGAAAGGCCGGTATGAGGGATTAGTAAAGTTGCTATTGGGACGCGAGGATATCAATCCGAACAGTGCGGACACTAAATATGACCGAACACCACTCTGGTGGGCCGCGGAGGGTGGGCATGAGGGAATGGTAAAGTCGCTATTGGAGCGAGAGGATATCAATCTTAATACCGCAGATACTCAGCATGGCCGAACACCGCTCCAGTGGGCTGTTGAGGGCCGGTACCAGGGAATGGTAAAGTTGTTCTTGGATCGAGAGGATATCGATCTCAATACTGCAGGCCCCTTATGCAGCCAAACACTGCTCGGGTGGTCTGCGAGGGGTGGACATGAGGGGATAGTAAAGTTGCTATTGGAACGAGAGGACATTAATCCTAATACTCCAGACTCCAATGGCCAAACGCCCCTTTCGTGGGCGGCTCAAGGGGGGCACGAGAGAGTGGTCAAACTCCTATTGGAACAAGAGGATATCAATCCTAGCACTGCAGACATTGGATCTGGCCAAAAACCCCTCTCGTGGGCTGCCAGGGTCGGGTGTGAGGCAGTCGTCAAGTTGCTATTGGAACGAGAAGACATCAATCCCAACACCGTAGACGCCCTATGCGGTCGATCGCCACTATCATGGGCTGCGGGAGGTGGCCATGAAAGAGTAGCCAAGCTGCTATTGGAACGAGAGGATACCAATCCCAATACTCCAGACACCCGGCATGGCCAAACACCGCTCTGGTGGGCTGCGAAAGGTGGACATGAGAGAGTAGCAAAGTTGCTATTGGAACGAGAGGATACCGATCCCAATATTCCAGACATCTGGCATGGCCTTACACCACTCCTCTGGGCTGCAGAGGGCGGACATGAAGGAGTGGTCAAGTTGCTATTGGAACGAGAGGACATCAATCCCGACACCGCAGACCCCGAATATCATGGCACCCCGCTCTGGTGGGCTGCCAAAGGTGGGCGTGAGAGAGTCGTAGAGTTGCTCTTGGAGCGAGCTGATGTCAATCCAAACACTGTAGACACCTCATATAGCCAAACACCACTCTTGTGGGCTGCGCAGGGCGGGAATGAGGGGGTAGTAAAGCTGCTATTGGGACGAGAGGATACCAATCCCAATACTCCAGACACCTGGTATGGCCAAACACCACTCTGGCGGGCTGCGAAAGGTGGACATGAGGGAGTAACAAAGTTGCTATTGGCACGAGAGGATATCGATCTGAATACTGTAGATACCAAATATGGCCGAACACCACTCTGGTGGGCTGCCGAGGGCGGGCATGAAGGAGTGGTCAAGTTGCTATTGGAACGAGGGGACGCCAATCCAAACACCGTAGACACCTTATACGGTCGATCCCCACTCTTGTTGGCCGCAGGTGGCGGCTATCCAGGAGTAGTGAGGTTGCTATTGGAACGAGAGGACATCAATCCTAACATCGTGGACACCTCATACGGTCGATCCCCACTGTCGTGGGCCGCGGATGGTGGCCATGAAGGAGTAGTAAAGTTGCTATTGGATCGAGAGGATATCGATCCAGACATACCGGGCCTCAGCGGGGAAACAGCCCTTGTATTAGCTACCTCCTGTGGGCATGCGGGAATTGTCAAATTACTCTCCGAACCTAAACCCTCATTTTCCTTCCTAATAGGTACTGCAAAAGCTCTAGAGGGCTCCTCACCTGAGCCGGCGACCTGCCTTGCGCCATCGAAGCCTATTCTCCCCACCGCACGACTCCTCTTCGTAATAGTCATTCCTTTCTTCGTCATTATTTCCTCAATTTTTCTCTTCTATCTTTTCGCTCTTTTCGGTCCTTCCTTATCAGCCCTCTCATTCCAATCGCTTTACAGATGACTGCTATGTTATGCGTGCAAAGCCGGTGTAGGCGAAAATGGTTCAGCTCTTCGTTTGATACATTGACTCAAGCTCATGTCCGAGGATAAATAGAAATCACCCCTGAGAGTCTCATTGCGGTCCATCGCGCATTACTTAAACCCTCCTCCCTCCTCCCTTTAGATGGTTCTCGTCCTTTTTTTCTTTCTTCGCCGCACTTTTATAGGTTGACACTGTGTGTGTTTTATTATTGGGCTACCCAATTCTCGGCCCCCCTCGGTCCTCTCTCTCTATAGAATGTTATATCATCGCAATGTAGTACACCATTCTTTGCCTTTAGAATCCACGGCTTAAGTTACAGTGTATGATACAAAGATGGCTGCTTTTGGATAATAATACGACTTATGGGCACTCTTCTGGAAATTCAGCAATGTCACCAACCTCCTGCCCATAGGTTCTACGAAAAAAGCATCAATTATGTCCCTATCTGCAATCAGCTATATTCGCAATTCACTACAAGGCATCCACCTTACCAGAGCCATACTCTTCCGGGGATCCATGTTAAGGGTAACCCTCCCTGCTTTAATCTAAAGTACTAGGGCAAAAGTATCCGTCCGATCGGTGGTTATCAAGCGACACCTCAAAAAACCCCACCTCTCCGATCAACCACCCCTCAACCACAATGCCTCCCTAGAAGACAGGCTACCTGACTGAGTTTGAGAAAGGGCAAATTGTTGCTCTGAGAAAAAAAGAAATCTCTTTTTCAGAAATTGGAGAGCTCTTACATCCTCCTAAGAGTACAGTTCAAACTTTCCATAATCACTTCCAAAAGAGGGGTGATGCAAACACTCTCCCAAAACCTGGAAGACCCAAAATTATCACTACCAGAACTTGTCGCCGCCTAGTCAGAGAGTCTAAGAAGGCATGCCACCAGACTTTATCAGAATTGCGCAATGATGTTGCTCCTCATCCCCCCTTGATACAGTCAAGAGAGCTTTGGCCTCAGTCAACATTAAGAAGTGGTGGGCTAGGAAAGAGCTCTCCTAAAGGATGAGCATGCTGTTAAGAGATTGGCTTGGGCTATGGAGTATAAGAATTAGACAAAGGAGGACTTTGAAGGGGTCATCTTTAGTGATGAATGCATGGTTGACAAGTCCAAAGATCCTAAGGGTATTTGGGTGTTCAGAACACCTGAAGAAAAATGGCACAAAGACTGTATTCATGGGGTCACCAAGGGGGCAGGAATATGTTGGAGAAATCTTATTTTAAGCTGCTCACCACATACATACTTTCGTTCCTGCATAAGGCGAAACACATTTACCCTATTGTTAACACAATGGTTGCTTCGACAGCGTTCCACTAGTGTTAGCTTCTTACGATTGAATATCACCACCTTGCATACCAGATGCGACACGATCAAACACCTATCGCTGGACGATGAAACACGAACCACAGTCAATAGCGGAACACCTGCGATACCCGCCGCCATCAACACGATCCGAGGTATCCAGCATAACTGCACCCTCGGTCAAACAGCTCTTACCTCGGATATGTCTTCGTAAAGCGAAACAGAACGACGACCATCAGATGGAAAGTGGGAGAAGAATCCGGCATGCGCAGGAAGTATGCCGGGAACATCAGCAAAAACGGACCCTGCGTCTGATCCGTCGGCGTTGCGTCCTGACGCAAGCGACGCATCTCCTGCGTCCCATGCGTCCTGTGCGTCCTGACTTGCGTTGCAACGCCCCGCCACATCCC